>QWCO01000019.1_pt1 | contig 113450 bp, 86 predicted proteins | sample 1972611 | NCBI WGS metagenome assembly QWCO01 (sample SAMN09866706, study PRJNA288562) | Human oral metagenome isolate term1_saliva, whole genome shotgun sequencing... | reverse complement strand
CAAGAGAGAAATTTCATCTGGAATCATTCCTGAGGTCTGATTGCTATTTTTTCGGTCATCTTCAGTTATCAGGAATAAAAATCTGAACTGGATTCTCTGAGTCTCCTTTAAGGGTTGTTTCCTGTTTATCCTTAAAGTCAGGATCAGTTCTCTTGAGATATTCAATTGCTGCTCTTCGGTCGCCTTTTATTCCTGCGTGGATAAGGGTTTTTTTACAGCTGAGTTTTGGGTAGACTTTTGCTGCATTTATTCTGCTAATAAAATCCTTCTGCATTTCCCTAGTAAAATTGTCAGAAAACTTCCTCTCAGGGTTAATCCAATCGTAATAGGTCTCCCTGCTAATTCCTGCATAAGCACAGGCATCACTATCACTTCAAGCACAGCGAAAAGCCTCTTCTAGTTTTCTGACAACCTCCTCTGTAAATTTGCTCGGACGTCCTCCCTTATTTTTTTGCTCAGTTTCCTTGCTTTTTATTGCTTTTTGACTGGTTTTTCTTATGGAGGTCAGGTTTTTTGTCTGCTTCGCCATGATCTTCAGGTTTTTTTGATAAAAATTCTATTGGGATACATTCAGAGAAACAGCCTCCAATAATAACCCAAAAATGAATAGCTCAATATACAATATCTATATCAAAAATTTCTGCTTCCTTTCCTTTGTGGATTCAGTCTATAACAAGCACAATCTCTCATTTTTTGAACGGGATTGTCGCTATGGGATTGTCGCTATGGGATTGTTTGGTCTGTTGCATAGCAATAATGGTAAAAAGATTAAAAAATCTGATTCAGATCGAGGTCATCTCTATTGATACAGGTTACCTCTCTTTTTGTGAGCCTCTTATACCTCTTCAGGATGACCTCCACATACTTTGGATCCAGCTCAATGTTTAAGCTCAATCTTCCTGCCTTTTCAGCTGCTATCAGCGTTGTACCACTACCAGCAAAAGGCTCTAAAACTGATTCTCATTCTCTGCTAGAATTGAGGATTGCACGCTCTACCAATTCTACTGGCTTCTGCGTAGGGTGTTCGTAGTCTTGAACCATGGTATGTCTGCACCTTTCATCCTTGCATAGAAGAAGGGTTCGTGTTTGCTCTTATAAGCAGCCCCGATGTGATTAATGCTTGGCTTGTTCCAGATCAGTTGTGAGATAATCTCGATACCATTTTCCTCCATAGCGTTCTGAAACTCTCTTTGAGTTTTGCTCGCGTGGAAGACATAAAGTGGAGCAGTTGGTTCGAGTGCTGTTGTGATTGCATGAAAAGTATCTTGTAAAAAAAATAAAAAATTCTGATCAGACATACGGTCGTTCAGGATTCCATTGCTGGTCTTCTTACCCTGTCCCTTGTAATTTACATTGTAAGGGGGATCGGTGAACAGGAGATCAGCTTTTTTACCTGCTAATTCTATGAGTTTGGTGTAGGTTTCTGATTTTGTGCTATCTCCACAAATGAGGTAGTGCTTTCCGTTCTTACCTTCTAATTCAAAAATATCTCACTCTTGAACGATAGGGTCTGGTTGGACTGCTGGAACTTCGTCCTCTTTGTCCTCATCTCGTTCTTCTTCCTCTAGTTGGAGATCAAATTCAGAGAAGAGATCATTCATCCATTCATCGTTCAACTCCTGGAGTTCTAGCTTCAGATTCTCTAGATCATAATCGCTAAGGTCAGCAAGCCTATTGTCCAAGAGTCTGTATTTCTTCTTCTGTTCCTCTGTTAAGTCCGTGTATTGGATTACAGGGACCTCTTTTAACTTCAGCTTTTTTGCTGCTGCTAATCTTCAGTGTCCTGCGAGAATAATGTTGTTCTCATCAATTAAGATTGGAGCTCTGAATCAGAGTTCTTTGATGCTTTTTGCTATTTTTTTTATTTGAGCTTCATCATGTATTTTGTTATTACGCTCATAGGGGATGAGCTTGTCTATGGGAATGTTTTGGAGCATGGGTAATTACTGGCTACTAGATAAAAAGTCAGGATTCTCTATTTCGGGAAGCGAACGGATTTCGTTCTTCTCTTTCAAGCACAGGTTGCCTTCAGTTTACGACTAGTTGTCCTCGCTCCGCTCGGTGAGGCTTTAGTCCTGCTTACTGGTTTTTTGGGCTTGCGGACCGTATCACTTTTCTGCTTGGTATTGATCTTTTTGACTTGCAGTTTCATCTCTTCTTTTTTTTCTGCAGGGGTTGCACATCTCCTGCAACTCTCAGCTCGGACAGGGATTCAGTATCAGCATTTTTTGCAAATGGAAACTTTTGCTTTTTTCTCCATTTTTTTTGAAAAAACTAAAAAGCTGACTACTCATTCAAGGTAATCAGTCTATACGCCACAATAGCCATTAGTGATTCTCTCATTACTGGCGTATTATGGGCGTGAATGTATGCGTGACAATTCCTACATAATGCAATCAAATCTGATCCATCAGGATTGTGAGCCCTCATTCAACGATAAGAACACTGAATATGGTGAATATCTTTAGCTTCAGATCCACAGACTTCGCAAGGTATGAAGTCGTGTTCCGTTAGCTTTCTGCTTTTGAGGAAATCTGATTGATATTTTTGCATTTAGAAAAAAACTCGCAATAATAAAACTGCGAGTATTACGGGAATTTTGTTTGTTGCTAGTTTTCTTATAGGGTTTTATTCTACTTTTGCAATAGAATTTATTTTTTGCTTTTTTTGAAAAAAATAGATATAATTATCTCCGCAACAAACAAATATCGTAATACTTAAAAGCTTTTTTAGTTTTTAAGTTTTTCGTAAAATGGAAATTAAAACCATGTTCCCAGAAAAATTCAAAGAATATATGACCTTTGTAAAAAGGCGAAAGGAAAGACCAATTGAAGAAAACATTCGCAATGTTCAAAGATTTATAAATCGACTGGAAGAAAAAAAGATAAATGAAATTGAAACAATCCAATTCAGAGATATTCTTGAATATCAGATATACCTCAGTCAACAAAAGGCAGGAGCAACCTCCCGCAATCCTGGAGGATTACTCGCAGCTTCTACGGTGCAACACAATATTTCCTCAATAAAAAACTTCTTCAAATTTACAAATTCTTACTACGATCTCGGAATATCTGCAACGAGGATTGAACTCCCGAAAGTTGCTAAACCAAAAGTAAACTTCATGAGTCATGAAGAGATTGTGTGGATTCTGAATTATATTGAGGAACATACTCTGAGATACGATATAAAAATTAGGAACTTACTAATCATAAAGACTGCTTTCATAACCTGAATGAGAAAAGAAGAGATTCTAAACCTGAAGTTCTCTGATATTAGAGAGGGGAGTAATGAAGTGCAGATTATTGGAAAGGGAGATAAAGTTAGGACAGTATTTTTCAGTGATTCACTTAAAAATGATATTGAGCATTACAGAAAATTGAGGCAAACTCCCAGAAAACGAAGTAAAAGAGCACCTAAAAAGCCGAAAGATGATTGAGGCTATGTTTTTGTGTGTCATTCGGATCCTTACTACGGCCAACATCTCTCCCATACCTCAATTCACAATCTCGCAACAGAGTTCAAAAAACCGTTCAAAGAGAAGTTCGGCCATTGATTCTCACTACACTCATTCAGGCACGGTTTCGCTACCGAAGCCATAAAAGCAGGAACACAAATCGCATTACTGAAAGAGCTTTTAGGGCATAGCGATATCTCTACTACGATGGGGTACATCCACCTCAATAATCGTGATTTATTTAAGGCACGATGCAGTATCCCGAAGGTGTAAAAAAATCTTAAAAATCTCTTGATTTTTAAAGAAGAATGAATAACATTATGCTCGCTATCAGGAATACAAATTCAGGTAGTGAGCATAATCTTCTGATATCAAGTTGGAGGAGGAGTTAAATCCTTTTGGTCGCTGGTTCAAGTCCAGCTAGGCCCATAGAAAAAGACTTGAAATTAGGAGGAAGAAAAGTATATTGTACATTGCAAGTGTGATTTGCGGGTGTAACTCAATTGGCTAGAGTTCCTGCCTTCCAAGCAGACTGTTGCGGGTTCGAGTCCCGTCACCCGCTCCATTAAGGATTTCAGCTTAAAGCTGGGATTTTTTTAATCCAAAATTTATGTCCTTACAAGTAGAGGGGCATAGGTTCGAGTCCTTTTAAAAGTCGTAAATACTTATTCTTATTAGATTTTCATAAAGTTCTTATGTTGAAAGTTTCTTTTCTAGAGTTTATGCTCATGCGATGAAGCTTTCTAGCGCTTCAAGTGGTGCGATTAAAAGGCATTTTTCATATTCAGCTTTGAGCACCTTTTCTTTACAATAAGCAAGCACTTCATCATCAAAAGTTCAAGGTTGAAACCAGACCTTTTTGATCTGTAATTCCACGACTTGAGGAAGCATCTGCAAAGTGAGCTTCGGATTGACCATAAAAATCACGACTTCGGGAACAGTTTTCAGCTCGGAAAGAGAAGTAAAGCACGGAATTCCAGCGATCGTTTGGTAGTTTGGGTTGATAGGAATGACTTCAAAGCCTCCTTCTCTCAGACGTGTAAAGAGCCTAAAAGCAAGGGATTCCGGATTCTCAGAGGCTCCAATCAGGGCAAGGCTAAGCATAAATAGGAAGAAAAAGAGGGTAAAAATTTGACAAAATACTATGGGGGGTATAATGAAGATAGAAGTTTTAGTTACTATTTCTTATCTCATGATTCAACATTATTTCTTTAACGCACTTAAGAATCCTCAGACACTTAGTCTCTTTGGGAGAGCATTAGAATCTTTGTATTGGAGAGCTTTTTTCCTCGTGGCATGCGGTATCCTTTTACTTTTTGTTTGATATAGTGTCTATCTATTGATCAAAAAACATTCTCTTACTTCAAGGAGAAAGAATCTGACTTTATCTGAGTTAAAAAACTCATTTCTTCTTAGTTATGAAAAGCGAAAAGGCTCTCTTTCCAAGTCTCGTTATCTTATCCTTTGAGCCGTGCTTCAACTCCTAAGTTGGAGTTTTGTTCGTTTTATCTTTGATGCAATGTTTCAAGGACTAGAAACCCAAAATACAAATGAACATTTTGCTATCAATATGCTTTTAGGAAAGTGGGCATCTTTCTCTTTGTTGATCTTTATGATCGCCCCTTATTTTATTACGTTTTCCTTTGGGAATAAGCTTGTTCGTAATTTAGGAATACTGACCTATATTTTTTGAATCTGATTTTTGTTTTTCGGATTTCTCCTTCAACTTGGAACGCTTGTTTAATAAAAAAAGAGGCTCTTGTTAGAAAAAAGGATTTTTTAATTATACTCAGATAATCTTATCAATCAAACCGTAATTCAAAGCATCTTCTGGGCTCATCCATTTATTTCTCTCCATATCAGCAAGCGCTTCATCATAGCCTTTACCTGAATGTTTCGCGATGATTTCAGTCAGCATTTTTTTTACTTTGAGCATCTCTTCAGCCTCAATCTGAATATCCGTCGCCTGTCCAGAAATTCCTCCTCCAGAAATCAAAGGCTGATGAATCATAATCCTAGAATGTGGCAGAGCAAACCTTTTCCCTTTCGTTCCTCCAGCAAGCAAAAGCGATCCCATAGAAGCCGCAAGTCCGGTACAAATGGTCTGCACATCACACTTGAGAATCTGCATCGTATCATAAATTGCGAGTCCTGAATAGACTTCTCCACCAGGCGTATTGATATACATGATGATGTCTTTCTCAGGATCTTTCTTTTCCAGATAGAGCATCTGAGCTACGATTGTATTCACCATTGCGCTATGCACCTGCTCTCCCACGAAAATAATTCTATCTTCAAGGAGTCTTGAGTAAATATCATACGCTCTTTCTCCATTTTTGGTTTTTTCAAGGACGGTAGGAATAAGGGTCATTCGTTTCATTTCAAAAAGAATAAAATTCTGATTCAGTCTAAGGTTTTATGTTAGGATTTCAACTTATTTTTTCCTGTAGCTAGAGGTGCTACATAAGCATCTATCAGTACTTTATTATCACAAAAATCCTTATCAAGCTTCATGAGCTCAGAAAACTGAACAGTTCACCAAAAGTATCAATATTTATGTCTATTTTCAAATATTCACCAACTACTATAATCATAACAAGCAAGATATTCCCATCTTCCTTGAGAATTAAGTTGAAAGACGCTTTCATATCCATCTCATGAACCTCATCAACAACTATCTACTATTGTCATAAGAAGTTTTTTGTTTTTTATGATAAAGTAATAAATTTGATTATCCAATGATCTTGCACATCAGTATTGAGAATGGAAAAATTCCCAATTATCTTTGTAGGTAAAAGCAAGCCTTGCTTGAGTATCTCCTTTTTTGGCAATAAAAATATAAGGAGTTCTAAAAGGAGTTATTAAATAATATTTACCAACTTTAAAGATGTCTGGGCGAGTTCATTCTTCTTCATTAATGTTTATTCATGCAGGTAAAATGAATCATGGATACTTTGATGGGAAATGGAGTGTTTTTCCTTTTTGAAGTTCTCCAAGTAGTCCTTGTATATCTTCTTGAGTAGCCAATCCAGAAAGGTAGTTATATTTATCTTTTGAAGAAGAATTCCATCTTTTTTCACATCGTTTTTGAAGTTCAGTCTTCTTTGTGTTTTTAGAGCATTGATACATGAGCTCTTCAATAAGTTTTTTAGAGTTTATGTAGTGCGTTAACCATTCTTGTTGAAATTTTTTATTTTCTCTTGTATTCCAAGATGAGTTATAAGGTACTAAAAAAGGGAGATCATAAGTAAAGGTAAATGAATCATCAAGCATTTTAGAAGCTGGAAAATAAGGAGGGAATTGATATCAAGAGCTTGTTTCAATTGATGATGCTATACTTTTCTCACTACTAATGAATAAAAATATAGATAGGCAGCATAAAAAAATAGTTTTCTTCATTATTTTCCCTCAAAACAAGATAAAGTACAAGAATAGTAAATATTTTTATTATAAAAGCTAGAGTATGATAAAATTATAGAAAATTTCTTGTTTTAATTCGGAGGAAGAAATAATTTTTGCTTATCATTCAAAATGAGATTTTAACTTGCAATTTATGATTAAAACCTTACCAACAAGTATTCATCTTCTTTATTTTCTACTGATAAAAAATGAAAAAAATCTGAATTTTATTAGGAGTTGGAATTTTTACCTTGAGTAATGCTACTTTTGCAGCGGTAAATCAGTCTCAAATCAAGGATTTCTCTTCAAAACTTGAGACCAACAAGACGAAACTGATTAAAAATATTGATGAGAGCAAAGTAAAGCTCAAAAATGTCGCTAAAGAAGCGAGTAAATTCTCTGATACTTCCTTATTCAAGGCTGCAAGTTGTCTAGGGGCGATCCCTGCTGAGGATCAGAATTTAAATTTTGATAAAATTACTACGACGCTTAAAGAAGAAATTCTGAATGAGTATATCAAGCTTGATGGGGAGATTAAGAGGCTCAGCTTTGGGATGAAAGAAAGTGATCCTTTGATTTTTGGAAATAGTCTAGATACTTTTTACAATCAAAATGCACTTAAAATCAGTAAGATTGAGAATGACTATTATCTCAAAACAGAGAAAGTAAAGAAGACCTTTCTTGAATATGTAGAGAATAATAAAACCTTGCTTACCAAGCTAGCTCAGGATCTTGACTATATTGAGGGACTTCAAAAAGCTACAAGCGGAGCGACAAGTTCTCTTGAAACTTTCAAAAAAGAAGTAAATACGCGTTCAGAATTTTTAAAAACACTTGAAAAAGCAAAAACTGATAGCGAAGCAAGTTTTGCAGCAGAATTGGAAAGAGTTTTCAACCAAGCTATGGTAGATTACCATCCTGATGATGCAACGCAAGCGAAATATCTTATTCATAAGGATAATTTCCTCAAAAAATTTAAATCTGAAATTGGTCAGGCTCAGTATTACCTTTTTTCAGCTATTTTTTCTTATGCAGACTATATGGATCTTATAGCAAAAAAAGCAGATATTGAAAAACAGTTTTATACAGCTTCAGGAACCATTGATTGTAATCTTTTGTTGACTACAAGTATGAATCTTGGTAAATATACTCAAGGAGCTGATACGAAATCAGAAAAGATTCAGAAAGGACTCCAGCTTCTTATCGATGCTACAAAAAATGGTAAACTTAATATGAAAGTCCTTGAAGAACCAACAATCTCTTATTTCAAAACTACGAATGAAAAACTAACAAGAAAACTGATTGCTAATTTTAAAGCGATGTTGGATGCCGAGAAACCTCAAACTTCGACACTTACTACTGGAGAGGTGGCTAATGAACCACAATCTCAAACTGAACAAATTCCTTTGCCACCAGAGAAGGTAGTCTTTACTCAGGCTTTTAAGAAAGGGCAGTATCATGAGCAGATAAAAACTTTACAAACCTTGCTCAAGAATTGGGGATATTACCAAGGGGAGATTAATGGAGTCTATTCTCCAGCCACGATAGAAGCGGTTTATAAATTTCAGCTCAAAGAGGGGATTATTACCGGAAAAGAGAAAAATAAAACGGGATATGGACGATTTTGAGTTAAGACAAGAGAAAAGCTTAATAAAAGTATCTAATCAGATTTTTCATTTTTTTGAATAGTGAGATTCCAATGATAACGAGAAAAAAAGGGTTTACCTTGCTTGAAATTACCTTAGTAATCATTATTTCCGGATCAATTTTGACAACGGTATATGGAATTATGACCTTTTTACCGAAAGTGAAGAATTTTAATGATGCAAGACAAAATCTGATCCAGCAAACGAATGATGTAATGGATCGTTTTACTATCCTTTTTCAGGATTATACGATTGATTACGAAGAATATTTTAATAGAAAAATGGTCGGTTGTGATAAAAATAAAAAAGGAACAGCTTTTGAGTGGATGGTAAATACAAGCGGACATTGTGATGCTTTCACTGCCTATGGAAATGAAAATGCAAAATTACAGGGGGAAAATCTTAAAGAACATCATCTTTCTTATTGTTCTTCTGATCGTTCTTCAGATGCAGGAAATTTACTTTTAGCTTATTCAACCTGCAAGGATGCTACTTTGCCAGAGGGAGGAATTTTGGCTTCTAATGATGGGAAACTTTCATATGGGCAATATAAGCAGTTTTTCTGGGATATGAAAAATGATACTGATGGACAATCTATTGCCGAAGGTAAGCCAAAAGAAGTAGGAGACTCTGATGATAGAGATGAGGGGACAGGTCCGATTGCTATTGGTCAGCCAAAAAATATTCAGGAGCTGTATCTTATCTCTCATGATGGAACCAGAAGACTTTTTCTGAGGAAACATTTAAAGACTTTTAAAAATCTGAAAGGGGAACTCTCTACAGGATATACGATTCAGATGCTTAAGTTGAGAGGATTTGATGCTGGGAAAGCACATCGTTTTGATGCAGAGCATGATAATGAGGTCTATGATGGACAGATAGACACTTGGGCATGTGATGCGGGACAAAAGTTTTCTTGTAATGGAAAAAAAATTCTGAATTATTCTTGATATTATCTTCCAAAAGATGCAGATGATGGATGGGTAGATTTGTTTGATGATAATCTTAATATTATTCATTGGAATATTCAGATTGCTCCTGTTAAAAATCCTGATTATGCTTGGGCAGAAGAAAAGCAACAGATTAATCCTTATATCCAGATTTCTCTTACTGCGGGTTTGAATGAACATTTATGGGCGAATAAACTTTGATGAAGTACTAATGGATATCAATACACTCTTCAAAATCTTTATGATACGAGGGGATTTTATTTAAAGTAGATGTATAAAAAATCTTAATGGATACTTTTTTAGGAACAAAGAAGTTTAGTTCTTCTTCGGTTAGAAAGGGTTTTTGGATTAAGATACCCTTTATTCAACAGCTGTTAACAAGTAAAGAATTTGCATTGGCTTGTTTTTTTTGTTGTTTGTTTTTTATTCTGGGAGTCAGGCTTTTTTGGTTGCAAGTAGTTAAATATGATCAATATGATGCGCAGTTGAGTAGATTACATTATAAAGAATCCTTATTAGAACCAGAAAGAGGTGATATTTATGCATTAGATAAAGGATGACATCCGGTTAAATTGACAGAAAATCTGACCTTATATGACTTGGCGCTTGATCCGAAAGATTTAACAGTTTTCCCCGCTAAGAGAGATCAAAATGGGAACATTACGGTGCCTGAAAAACCAATGAAGCCTCGTTTTATTGAACTCATAGCTCCGATTATTTATAAACATCTTTGTGAAATCAATGGAATGAAAGTTCCAACAAAGGCTGAATGCGTGAAGAATGTAGAACTTTTTTCTAACGAAACACTTTTGCCTAAGAAACCAGATTTGTTTTATTTTTGACAAGGAGCAAGATCTCCTGAGTATGAAACTTTTGATTTTACAGGATATCAAGAGAACTTTAATAATGTGGTTGAACACTTTACCAAGCAGAAGGCAATGGAACTCATTAAAGCAAGGCTCGATCAAAAAATTCAAATCTGAATTAAGACTTCAAATTACCTCGGATATTTTGTAGAACCCAGATTTTTAGATGAGGTAAAACAGCTTGATCTTCCCTATCTTAGTGTTGAAAATGAGAATTATCTCTACATTATTCCAGCAAGGATTGAAAACAAAACGAAAGCTATTAGCCAAATGAGATCGCTTCTGAAGAAACGAAGATATCCTATTGGGGTAAATTTTGAAACCCTTTTTGAAGTTCAAGAGTGGAGGTATATTAAGCTTATTTCGGGACTCAATCCAGAACTTGCTCAAGAGATAAGAGAGTTAAAATCAGAACATCAATTTGAAAAATCTAAAATTAATAAGGAAACAAATACGATCGGAATCCCAGTATTGTATGGACTGATTTTAGAGCCGTTTATGACGAGATATTATCCATATGGAGAGTTTATGGCAAATACTCTAGGATATGTAGATAAGAAGGGGGTTGCCTATTATGGAATTGAACAATATTTTGATAATATTTTGAAAGGAAAGAAAGGGGAAGTAAGAGGAAGAAGCTCGGGGATTGCAGGTAATATTTGAACTAATGAGTTTGAAATTCTCCAGCCAATTGATGGAAGTGATGTCTATTTGACTTTAGATATTGGACTCCAAAGAGAAGCTGAGGAAATTGCTCGTAAAGAACTTGCAGGTTTAAGGGCAGATGCAATCAGTATTTTGGTTTTGGATACAGAAAACGGACAGGTAAAAGCTTCAGTAAATGCTCCTACTTTTAATCCAAATAGTTATAATGATGCGTATACGTTAGTTCCATTATGAGAAGAGTATGCTCATTTGATAGATAATTTGAGCTATGTTGATATCCCTGTTTATATTTATACAGGGAATGATTATCATCTTGCAACAAGGTTAGAAAGACAGAATACAGGCCTCCAAAAATTTATCAATAAAAATGTCTTTGGACCCCAGGTTTTTGTGGATAAAAATATTAGTAGCCCTTTTGAGCCTGGAAGTATTTTTAAGGCCTTTACAATAGCTATTGGTTTAGATACTGATGAAATGTCGTATCAAGATAGATATCAAGATGAAGGTTCTGTTAAGGTATGAACCTATACGATTAAAAATGCCTCTCGTGCGTGTGAGGGAAATCATAATTTTTTGCATGCCTTTATTCATTCCTGTAATGTAGGTATGGCGAAAATTGTTCAAAGAATACAGAAATATGCGTTCTATAACTATCTCACAAGGTTAGGATTCGGTTCCTTGACTGAAATTGAATTAGCATGAGAAAAAGAAGGATTCTTAGATAATGTAAATACTGTATCATTAGCTAGATTCTTAAATAATGCTTTTGGACAAGGGTTAACTACTACGCAGATTCAGCTTGCTGCAGCCTATGCAGCTTTAGTTAATGGAGGGTATTACGTAAAACCAACGATTATTGCGGGTATTTTTAATAAAGATTGAGCAGAAAATGCTACATCAATTATGCCTCAAGAAAAAAAGAAAATTTTCAGTTCTTCTACATCAGAAGGACTTAGAAAAGGACTTTGGGAGGTGCTAAATAATAATCCAGAAATTTCAAATAGTGCAAATATTCCTCAAGTAAAGCTTGGAGCCAAGAGTTGAACAGCACAGATTTCATATAGATGAAGATATCAGAGAGGAGAGGGACGAACTAATGGAACTTTTGCGGGGATTATTAGTGTAGATCAACCAAAATATGCAGTTTTAATTTGGGTTCGTCGTCCGAGAAGGAATCAATGGTGATGATTTACGGCAGGACCAATTTTTAAGCAGATTGCTTCTTATATTTTGACATACGATATGTAATTATTTATCTTTAAGAAAAAAAATGCAGACCATTAATCTTTCTAAATTGGTGATGAGTTCTTATTTTATAAATCTTTTAGAGCAAGAGGATATTAGATTTGATCAGATTCTTACCGATAATCCATATTTGGCAAAAGAGTGAAATATCCTTTGTATAGATGGTGATCTTACCTCCTTTTTCCATAAACAAAAAAAAATAAAAACCTGACTTCTTATTTTAGATCAGCTTAATTTACAGGATGTAGCTCCTTTTGTTGATTTGTGTTTTGAAAAATATTATATTATTGACGCTCGAACTTGAGTTTCGAGTTTTGGAAAGAAAATTTCACAAGAAGTGAACTATCTTGATTCTTTGGTTGGCAATGCGATTTTTCCTTTTGATGAGAATTACTTTATACAAGCTCTGAAATCAGGAACATCTTCCGTTATTTTTCTTGCAGATCAAGAAGTCCCTGAAAATATCTATGCTTCCCACACAGAGGAGCAATTACAGATCGTAGATAAGGCGCTTGTAGAACAACCACAATTCATTTCTCTTTTATCTCCAGAAAATCCTAGCCTTTTTCTCATTGGAACAGGGAATCATTTGGAAGAGTTGATAAAACTTTCTCAATTTTTATCTCTTCATGAGCAAAAGATTGCTTTAGGAGTAATAGGTAATTTTTCTGTAATCAAATCTCTAGAATTTCAACAAAAATTTCTATCAGTAAAAAAAATCTGAATCCTAATTGACCATACTCCTACTAATTTTTTTTCTAAATTTTTTTCTACAAATAAAGAAATTACTTTGATTACACCAAAGTATCAACAGTTGACAAGTATTTCTCCAGATTGGGCTTTTACACAAACAGAATTTGATGCTGAAGCTCTTTTGAAAAGGGTAGTTGAATGAGTTGAGTAAACTTCCCTTTGAAAAAAAAATCTGAAACCTTACACTAACAAAAGATAAAAATCAGAATTTTATTATTTTTTTAACAGAGCTGATGAGCCTTGCAAACAAGTATCGTCCACAAACGTTTGATGAAATGATTGGTCAAGAGCATATTATTGATATTCTCAAGGCTCAGATGTTGGCGAGGGATACCGTACATCATAATTATCTACTTTTTTGACCTAGAGGAACAGGGAAAACAACTTCAGCAAGATTGATTGCTAAGGGGCTCAATTGTCTCAACCTTCAAAATGGAAATCCATGTAATCATTGTGCAAACTGTGAACTCATCAATACCGGAACAAGTTTGGATTATGTAGAGATTGATGCGGCTTCTCATACAGGAGTAGATAATATTAGAGAGGAAATTATTGATAAAGTACTCTATCCTCCTACAGCACTGAGAAAAAAAATCTATGTCATAGATGAAGTCCATATGCTGAGTAAAGGGGCTTTTAATGCACTTTTGAAGACGATAGAAGAACCAAAAAGCAATGTCTGCTTTATTTTTGCGACGACAGAAATTCATAAAGTTCCAGATACAATTATTTCTCGTTGTCAGGTGTTCAATTATAGAAAGGTAAAAAATGATGTGATGGTTCAATATTTGCTTCATATTGCAAAGGCTGAAGGCTTAGAAGCTACAGTTCCAGCTTTAGAAATTATTGCGAGTATCTCAGAAGGTTGCGTGAGAGATGCTGTAAAATATGTAGATCAGGTCAGTATTCTCGGTGCAATTAACGAGGAAAATATTACGAGATTTCTAGGAGTGGCTGGCGAATCAACCATTAAAAATCTGATTGCGACCATAAAAACCTGAACGAGAGAACAAATTTTTGCTCAGCTTGATCAAATCAATCAAAATGGAATAGATCTTGGACAGTTTGCAAAACAGATAATCGGTTATATTGATCAGCATCTTTTGGAGGATGTAGATTTTTTGCTTCAATGTTCAGAGCTATTTTGAAAGGTGCTTAGTACCCTTAAACGATATCCTTATCCTATTGTAGCCTATAAAATAGCAGTGAATAGTTATCTTAAATCAGATCAAGAAGTCTGATCTTCTGTTTCTCAGGTTCAAAAGCCTAATATTCTATCTGAAAATACGATTATTCAAAAAAATAATGCTCAAGAAACTGTGGTAAAAAAACCTGAACCCACAGTTGTTCAGAGTAGTGAGGAGAAAGAATGAATATCTGAAAAAAAATTTTCAGAAGTTCCTTCGAATCCAGCTCCTACCCCTTCTCAAAGTACTCCTTCAGTTCAGATTTCTAATCCTTCTTCTGATCCAAAAAAGCTCTGGGAAGCAGTTATTTCAAAGCTTCAGAAACCAACCGTGCAATCTAATCTGAAAGATCAGGCGATTATTGAAAAGATAGAAGGAAACCAGATTTTTCTTATTGTGATTACAAAAATCGCAGAAATGCTCCTCAATAACGAGGAAAATAAAAAACAAATTGAATGATTCTTGACAGAAGAGCTTTGAGTTCCTGTTCAATTAGTAGTTAGTTTTGAGAAGAAAGAAGATTATTTTGCAAGGAAAATGGGGCTATAAATTATAGTATTCATTTTTTCAAGGAAACTATGAGTGTTTCTGAATAGTTTATTCACAATATCTTTGTGCAAAAGTGAAGCATCTGATACTATTTATTCTTCTAATTTATTTGCTTTCAGAATTAATTGTTTGAGATGAGCTTTTTCTTCTGCTATTTTTGCAAGACCAATGGCCTTCATAAAGGTCGTTGTTGCTTTTTCTTGATTTCATTCCGCTAAGGCAAGTTCTCATAATAGTTGGAAGAATTCAGATTTTGGCGTCTTTCTAGCAAAACGATTGATTTGAGCTTCTAGATTAGGATCAGAAAGTTCTTTTGTATGTACTTTGAGTCATAATTCTCCGTAATCACAGATTTGCAGATCTTCTCAGGAAAGTTTTTCAGCACAGGTCAAAAGATAGGATTGAACCAGCTTTGGATTTTTTTTGAGATAGAGAGATTCTTGTCCTAGGCGATAGGGTTTCCAAAAAGCTTCTTCAAAAAAAGAGTAAAAATCAGATTTTTTAATAGAAGGGTAGCCTAAAAGTCTCTGTCGACCATTGAAAACTTTGTTCTGCTCTCCAAGTGCGATATAGCTTAAGATTAAATATCTATCAGAATCTAGAAGAATACGGTTATCGCTAATTTGAGCAAGATAGAGTACGGCATCATCATATTTTCCTAGCTGATAATAGCAAATTCCAAGATGATAAAGATAAAGATTCTTCCCTTGACGGTCAAGTTTGAGAAGCTGAGAAAAATAGCTAGCTGCAGAAGCCCACTTGCCCATCATAAAGTCTATGTTTGCGAGAATCTGTTGGGGTAAAATATAATCTGAATGCTGATTAGTAAGTTGTAATGCTATTTTTTTTGCAGGGGCTAGGAAGCCTTCATTCATCAGTTGGTATGAAACTAGACCTTCTTGGTAGTATTCAGGAACGTCTTTAAGAGATTGATATTGACTAAAGGCAGAAGCAATAGCTTTTCAAAAGCTTTCATACGGACTTCCTTTTAGGAGTTTTAGTTTACTCTTCGCTTCATCAAAACGGAGTTCTACAAGATCAAATACGATACTATAATAATTTTTTTGAAGTTCAGAAAAAACTTTTTGTTGGTAAAGCTGCTCTAAAAGGTTCTTTACTTGCTGATATTCTTTGTCTGAAGTCTGAGAGAAGGTGTTGATTCAGATTTTGAAAGCAGTATCAGCTGGGAGTTGATTCTGAATTTCAGAGCTTAAAGAAAGATAAATTTTCTTTGCCTTATCAAACTGATTATCAAGAAGGTAAGAGGTGATCAAGAGCTCAGCATTTTTTTTATTTGTTTGCTGTTGAAAATCTTGCTCGAGAAGCTCAATTTTGTCTTTCAGGGTTTCTAAAGTGTCGAGATTATTCAGTGAAACTTTCTTTTCACCAGTTAAAAAATCAGAATAAAGAGGGGAATCTGCGTTTCTTTCTGTTGTTTGTTCTTTTAAGATAGGGGAGATTAAGTCATCTTTTTTTGCTTCAAAAAAAACAAATCCAATCCAAGCTAAAAAAAGGATTCCTCCAAAAAAATATCAAAGACTTCACCGTTTTTTCATTTCTTTGTGTGTTTGAAGGAGTAAAGATGATCCGTATGGGATTCTTTTGGAAAGTTCCATCAGCTACGTCAATACCATGAACCTTAGGTTCAGGAGTGTTAATTCCAATTCCATTAGCAGCTCTCACAAGGAAAACCTTATCCATACCTGGTTGAAAAAGTTTGTCAGCTGGCCTCCTTTCTTTACTATCACTCCAAGCAAAGACATTGTTTCTTTGTTTATTAAATTCAATATTGCTTCCTGCCACAATATTATGATTTCATCTGACTATTTTATTAGATCATCATAAGATATATGAATTAGAACCGTAGATTTCGTTGCTGGTTCATCCTAAAACAACTGAGTTATTTCATGAAATAGCAGTTTTCTTCCCTCCAAAAATAAAACTTGTATCTCATGTATAAATTCTATTTTTATTTCCTCAGAAGATACCAGCATTTTTAGCACCTGTAAAGATTGCGTTCTCAGTTCCACCGAGGATAATATCATTCATTCCATAAATTTTATTTTTTTTACCCATGATTAAGATGGCACCAGAAGCATCAGAAACAATTTGATTTTCTCCACCTGGCTTTTCAAGCAAAACTTTTCCATGAATTTTAACAACTCCATTTTGAAGTTCTACGAGAATGTTTTTATTAGGATCCGGGTTTCTTACACCATCAGGGGAGAAATAAACCTTTTGGATATTCTGAACAGCATTAGAGAGATCAGATTTGACATTAATCTGAGCGAGAGAAGAAGCGGCAACTAGACCGAAGATGATAAAAGAGCTAAGGAAGATAAGAAATTTATTACGAAAAGACATATTTAGAAGAGAGAGGAAATAAAACTAAGGATAAGTGTAAGCAAATAAGAAAAATTTACAATAATTTATAAGGAGATTGGAGCTCTTTTACTTGACAAGCTAAAAAAAATAATTATACTAAGAATAGTTTTTTTAGAGAACTAAATTTTTTAGTTTATAGAGGGAAGAAAGATGGGGAAAATGAGGAATGGGGTAAAAAATATTGTAAATGGAAAGGTGGCAGTAGGGATTATGTTAGCTTGAAGTTTATCATGAACGTGAGAAGCGATAGCAGAAACTCTGAACCAGGATAACAAGCAAATTTGAGAAGCACTTGTTGTTGATCAAGAAGGAAAGGAGAATACAGAAGAGAAGAAAACGATTGATTTTCAGGAAGCTCAGCAAGCAAAGAAGGCTTGAGAAAAACAAGGGGAGGATATGCCCCAAATTCTAAGAGGATCTAAAAAAATGGAACAATATCTTTCTTCTCATGATGGTGTTGCTCCTTTTTTAAAAAATTGAACTAAAATTACAACTACTCAGTTGGTTGATTCACTTCCGAATCCTTATGGTGAGAGAACAAGGATGTTTTCTTTTGTTGAAATAAATGATAAAATATATTTATCTTTAGATAATCCTTCCTATGCAGTTTCCATAGTAGAAGGAAGTGGCGCTAAACGTATTGATGAAAATATGTTTGAGATTTCAGGTGAAACAGTACTTGCCATAGAAGATAAAGTTACTTGAAATGATGGTCTTCGATGAATTGCGGTTTGAAAAAAATTTATACTAGGTAATGATACCATAAATTATGATAAAGACATTATTGTTAATACTTTTTCTTCAGAAGAAGGAAGTTTTGATATAAATACACTTTTAAAAATAACACAAAGAGACGATTGTCCAAATTGGCTTAGTTATATTTCTGAAGACTGATCGTATCGCCCATTACTTGTTTCGGAAGATCCAGATGAGCCAATTAAGGAAATTGAAATTTCTAAACTTTTTCAACTACTAGATAAGGAAGAATGAGTTTTAAAAGAAATTACTGAAAATAATTGAATTCTGGAGACGAAATATAAAATTGGTATAGAATGCGGAACAAAAAGTTCATATTTTTCTGGTTTTCGTACCCCTCCCTATACTTTAATAAAAAGAGAAAAGATAGAATATTGCACAGCATATATAGAAAAAAAAGAAGGAGTGAAAGAGGCTTATCTTATAGATGAGAATGGAATAGTGCTTGATACTACTCATATTAAAAAAGGACAAAAAGTAAAAATAATTGCAAAAGCAGAAGAAAACCAGGAAATTAATAAAATGAGTATGAATAGCCTACCAATTGAATTTCAGAAGCAAGCAGATGGTAGTGTGGTAAGTAAATTTTTGACGATAAATGAGCAAAGCACGTATTTTCAGATTGACGCTACTCCAATCTTAGGAATAGAATGAACAGAAGTGAAAAAACCACGTATAAGTTCAGAAAATGGAACGCTGACTATAGATACGCAAGATACGCAGCTCCAATCTATTCAAATTTATAATCTGAAAGGGCAGCTCATTGCTCAAAAATCTAAACCTGAGTGAGTAGAAAATTTTCACCTTTCTAAAGGATTGTACTTTGTGGAGTGGAGAACGGTAAAAGGGGAATCAAAAACACTAAAAGTTATGGTAAAGTAAACTTTTTAGTTTATAACAGAAGGAAAGATGGGGAAAATGAGGAATGGGGTAAAAAATATTGTAAATGGAAAGATGGCAGTAGGGATTATGTTAGCTTGAAGTTTATCATGAACGTGAGAAGCGATAGCAGAAACTTCTGAACCAGGATAACAAGCAAATTTGAGAAGCACTTGTTGTTGATCAAGAAGGAAAGGAGAATACAGAAGAGAAGAAAACGATTGATTTTCAGCAAGCAAGGAAAACTTCAGAAAAACAAGAGAATAACATGCCTGCGATTTTGAGAACTAATCAAGGCTTAAAAACTTATCTTGATAGCCATGATAGAATTCCTCCTTACTTGAAAAATTGAAGAGTAATGTCTGGAAAACAGTTAGTAGATTCATTGTTTACGTCAGATTATGATCCTTTTGAAAATGAGATGTATTCATTTATTAGGAGTGGAGAAAATATAGTATTGGATTTAAATGATTTACCCTCTAATATTAGCATAAACATTTCCGAATGAAAATGGATTAAAAAAGCAGGGGAGGAAAATAAATATATCATCCATGAACCTATCTTACTTCTTATAGAAGATAAAAATGAGCATGGGGAAAGATGATATTGGGCAGTTGATGTAGGGTCAAAACTTAGGACAGGAGAAAAAATTCTAGAGCATAGTGATACTTTAGTTGTTGGTGAATCGTGAACTTTTATTGGTGAAAATGAAACTTTAGTATCAAAGAATTCAAAATTAGGAGCAGTAAAAGTAGAAAAATGAGTGCAACGATTCAACTACATTGATGAAAATTGAAAAAATCATCATCTTGATGGATTTGATGATCCAATAACAGATGTTCCTATTTCTGAGATTCTTAAATATTTGAGAGAATCTGGAGCCCAAGTTAAGATTCAAGAAAAAAATTGAATAAGAGATTCTATTTATGAGATTGGATTAGATTGTGGATCAAGGTATGAATTCTTTCCCGAGAATATCAATACCCCCTCTTGGACTTTGAAAGTAAGAGAGGCTATTCAATATTGTACTATAAATATAAAGCAATGACATTGAGTAGAAGAAACTTATCTCATAGATGAGAATGGAATAATGGTTGATACAACTCATGTTAAGAAAGGACAAAAAGTCAAATTAGTAGCAAAATCAAAAGCAGATTGGAAAATCAATGAAATGACTATGAATGAATTACCCATTGAATTTGAAGATGGAATGGGTGGCAAGGTTATAAGTAAGGATTTTTTTACAATAAGTGAGGGAAATACTACTTTTCAAGTTGAAGCAGTTTCAACCTCAGGCATCAACTGAACAGAAGTGAAAGAACCACGTATAAGTTCAGAAAATGGAACGCTGACTATAGATACGCAAGATACGCAGCTCCAATCCGTTCAAATTTATGATCTAAAAGGGCAACTCATTGCTCAGAAATCTAAACCTGAGTGAGTAGAAAATTTTCACCTTTCTAAAGGATTGTACTTTGTGGAGTGGAGAACGGTAAAAGGAGAATCAAAAACTGCAAAAGTTATGGTAAAGTAAAATTATAAGATAGGGAAAGGATAATTTACGATCAGTCCATTCAAATGAGTAGATTAGGCTTTGATAAGGTTAAATCGTGCATTCGTAGAGGAACTTTCTTTAATAAGCCAAGTTTCATTCTTTTGTAGAAGTCTGATTGTTCCTTGGACAAGATTTCCATTAGAAACCACAAAACTGACTGTTCAGATTTTGTTCTCTTTTTCTAGGTTGATAAGATCTCAGTATCGAACATAGCTTTCCTCTCCAATATCAAAGACAGTCATGCTCGTTTTTTTGAGTTCATATCTTGTTCCCAGAAGCTCCACAAATCCAGCCTGAAAAAACTGATTTTTGAGAAGGTTAATATCAAATGCAACGGCATAGCTTCCTTCTTGATCTCCTGTTGCAAAATTTCAATCATTCGTTCTTTTCGTTGAGATAAGTTCGTTTTTTAGGGTTTCAGTATTGATATGTGAGATAATCTTTTGCTTCACTTGAAAGCGGAAAAAAAGTAAGGCTGCTTCATATCTCGTGATTGGAGCTTCAAAAGTTAGAGCATCTTCATTGTTAAGGATTCAGAGTTCTTTTGCTTTTTGGAAATAGGCAGATCGCCAAGGATTTCAGCTTTCATCTAGTTTTTTGTTTTCAGAAAGCCTGATCAACATCGTTATAAACTGAGCTTTTGTAAGGGGAAGTTGAGGACCAAAAACACTATTATTCCCTTGCATAAGACCTCGTTTACAAGCTTCTTCGACACTGGATTTAAGATTTTTGTCTGCTTTTGAAAGATCTTTGAAATTGCATTGATTTGTTTCTCAGGAAATTGGCTTAAAGTTTAGAGCTCTAGCAAATTGAGTAAACATTTTTGCAGCTTGTTCTCTGGTTAAAGTAGAAAAAGGCTGATAATCAGAAATATCTTTGGCATTTGTTAAATTATGATCTCTCATTCGCTGTATTGCTTCATTTACTTCTGGAGAATTAAGAATGCTTAGTGAATTTGTACTGTCCAATCCGCTTCCGGAGAATAATCCAATAATTTCATTAGATGAAGTTTGGTTTTCTGTTTTTGAAGGCGTTCAGGGGTTCGTCCCCGTTGTAATAAGGGAATTTCAAGGATTTGCATCAATTGTTGAAAGCTGGGATTTCGCAGCATTATGAAGTTTTTGGTCAAGAAGAATGGTTTTTAATCTATAGATTAGTAGTGCAATCTCTCTTCTGCTAATTGCTCTATCTAAATTCATTACATCAGATTCATTCGTTAGAGAAATACCTTTAGCTTTTGCAAAGTAGAGCGTCCATCGTGGATTGAACTTTTCACTGCTAAGTTTTCATTCCAAAATTCTGATCAAAACCGTGAGGGCTTCTGCCTTTGAGAGAGTAGTATGAGGGAAAAATTTTCCATGACTTCATTTGAAAATACCTGTTTTACAAGTACTCGTGATGAATGAGGATAGGGATGGATCAAAACTCTCACTATCCACAAAAGAACAATTGGTTTCGCTAGAAATTGGAGAAAGTTTGAGAACATGATAAGCTTGCCCTATAATTTTTGTAGCTTCTTCTCTCAGTAAGAAATCATCAGGTCTATATCCCTCTAAGGTATCATATTTAGTAAGTCCATTCTGATACATTCGATAAAGGGCTTTTTCAAGTTCTGTTCAATCTTTACGTTCATTATGAAGTGTGTCAGATGTTTTTTTTATCTCTTCTGGTTGAGTGGTTGATTTTGATAATTCCTTATCTGTAGAAGTAGATCAGCTAGTATTCTCTAACCTGGACTTTGGGAGATTATCACTAGAAAAAGTCTGATTTCCTGATTGAATGAGGATTTTTTTATTCGTTGAGTCTATAAGTATTTTTTGGTCAGCAGAGGCGAGGCTCACTACAAAAGAAAAACTTCCTAGAATTAAAAATCAGATTTTTTTGCTCGTTTTCATTTTCTTTTAAATAAAAGAGGATAAATACCTTCCTAAAGAGTAAGAATAGTGAAAACATTTGCAAGAGAAAAATAATCTGCCTCATTTTCAAGAACTGCTTTTCCTAGTTTTTAAGAAAATTTCCTTTGAGCATTTGTGATTTTTAGATGAGGAATTAGTTATCGTATCCGCTTTTTTGCTCGAAATATTGAAAAAGAACGGGAAAAGTGACGATTTTTGACATTTCCTGTTTTTTGAGTATACTAAGAATGTATTTTACTTCTTAAGCTTGCAATGGGAATTAATCAGCCTTCTTCTAGTTTAAAATGGTTGAAGTACGATCCTAAAGATTATGCTGATATTTTTCCTTATGCAGAAGCTTTTGAAGAAATTCGCAGAAAAATTGGACAGGATTTTTCTCTTCATAAGTTATGAGAGTGAGCTTGGGCAAAGGTTTTTGAAATTCAGAAAGACGGCAAATGAGTTTATGTGGTAAAATTACCTCATCCATCTTGGTTTCAAGATGAAAATATTGAGATTATTCAAAAAGTATACAAAGAAATAGAAAATCAGAAACAGGTTATTCTTCGTTATGAAAATTTTGTCAAGAAATATGATAAGGCATTAATTAGGGTATGAACTAAATCTACAAAGCAATCTCTTTTGGATGTATTAGAAAGAGATTCTCCTAGTGAAATTTTTAATGAAAATGATGATTTATCTGAAATTATAGAGAAAAAAAGAGCATTATCTCTGATTCAAATTCCAAAGATTTCGGAGATATATCAGGGAAAGGTTCCCATTATTATCATGGATAAAATTGAATGAAAAAGTGTATGGCATGAAATGGTGAGTTTCTTTTTTGAGCCTTTATTTTCCTCAAAGTTTACTTATAATGCAGAAAAAGCTTGTTTAGAAGCTTCACATTCCTCTTTTAAAGAATTCGTTTCTTGATTAACCGATCAAGAATTGGAAAAACTACTTCTTTCGCTTTTTGAGCAAGAAGAAAAAGATTTAATTTGATGAGGAGCAAAAAGGTTTCTTCGTTGAGAATTGAAGAAGGCTTGAGTTGAACCACATACACTTCTATTGGAATTGAAAAATAAATGTAAATGGACTCTGACCTCAGATGTAATATCGTGGCTATATAGGGATGATCCTATTAAACAAGAAAGATTGCTCGCTGCTTATGATATTCTTTGTTCTGAGATTTGAGAACATCCTGATCCCAATCTTCAGAATTTTATCATCACTCCAGACCATAAACTTTGAATTATAGATTTTTGATAACTTTATTCTTTACAAAGCAAGATTATGACTCCAAAGAAAATTAATACTCCTAATCACTCTTCTATCCAACTGTGAAGCTGAAACAATACTTCTCCTACCAAGGAAAATCTGAAAGAAACGCTCGTTCCGAATCTTGATACCATGCGTTATATGGAAATGATGACGCTTTTTAATAGCAAAACTTATGATGAATGAGTTGTAAGAATGAAGAATCATACAAGAACCTTTTTGTATTTTCACAATCTTGCTCAGCTGACTGACGATGAGATCTACCCTCACCTTGAACAACTTCAAAAAGATTATCCAAACCTCAAAGGTTCAGTTTATCTCAGGCATCATAAGGGAAAAAAATTTATCTCACTAGAACCCTTATTCCCTGATTCTGGAGAAAAGGAAATTGCTCAAAAATTAGCTGATCAGCTGAAATCTGTTTTGAAACAAAAAGATAAAAATCAGACTTAACCACTTTAATTTTCCTCCAAAAATTTCTTTTTCCAGTCCTCTAAAATACGGTTCAGATACACGATATTATGCAGTCCGACAAGGCTTCCTCAGAGCGTTTCTTGCTCTCTGATGAGGTGGCAGAGGTAGGCTTTGCTAAAGTTTCTACAGGTATAGCAATCACAGTTCTCAGTCAAAGGAGAAAAATCAGTTCTAAAGTCAGAATTTGTAATTTTGATATTCCCCTGATCAGAAAAGGCGATTCCATGCCTTCCAAGCCTCGTTGCTGCGACGCAGTCAAACATATCTACTCCCTGTTCTATCGCAAAACGCAGGTCTTCTGGAGTCCCTACCCCCATCAAATATCTTGGCTTTTCATTTGGTAAAAGTGGTGCGGTATGTGCGATTACTTGCTCAATCAGCTCTCTACTTTCTCCAACGCTCACCCCACCGATCGCAATTCCATCCCAGGCAAACTGAGAAAGGTATTCTGCGGATTGGGTTCTGAGGTCAAGATAGCTTCCTCCTTGTACGATAGGGAAGAGAACTCCTCTTGCCTCTTCATATTTTGGCTTAAAATGCTCAAAAGCTCTTTTTGCTCGGCGATGTGTCATAGCAATATGCTTTTCTATAGTTTTCTTGTCAGAACCGGCAGGAGAGCAAACATCTAGCACCATCATAATATCAGATCCAAGCTCACATTGCGTATCTACTACATTTTCTGGAGTAAAGATATGCTTGCTTCCATCATAGGGTGAACGGAATTTTACGCCCTCTTCAGTCAGCTTTATTCCTACTTTATGAGTATGTTTTTGGTCGTTGAATTTTTGATTTGCTAAACCAAGAGAAAAAACCTGAAAACCTCCACTATCGGTCAGAATTAGTCCATCTTTCCAGTTTTCGAACTGATGTAACCCTCCAGCTGCTTGAACAATTTTACTTCCGGGACGTAGATAGAGATGAAAAGTATTTGCGAGGATCAGTTTTATAGGATTAATCTGGCTTCCAATATAGTGAGGATCTTGCAAAAGATCCAAAATCAGACCTTTGATCGTAGCTTTAGTCCCCACTGGCATAAAAATTGGTGTTTTGAGGGTAATTCCATTGAGTGTGATTTCACCGATTCTGGCCTTCCCTTTTTGCCTGAGGATTTTGAAGTTAAGTTTTGACATGAGAATTTTAGATTTAGTAATCAAAGCGTAGATTATTGTTTTAATCTCAAAAAATAAGTATGCTTATTTCCCTGATAAAATCAATTAAACTTTTCTTGACTTTATATAGTATATTATAATAATATAATATGTAAAATTAAAAAAATTAAAAAAATGCAAACAATTGAAAAAATTTTTTTCCTGATTCTTGTTATATTGATAGGAATTGGGCTACTAGAAGGCTATAAAGCTTTCTTAGGTTTTGTTTCCCAGCAATGGGGAAGTATTCTTCTTATTGATGTTGTATTCCTTTTGTTCCTTTTTATTTATCAAATAAAAAGAAGTGTAATATTTGGAATATTAGCATCAATATTTGCTAGTTTCTTATTCCTTTCTTTATTGGAATATTCTTGGAATTTATTTCTTTTGATTCCTATTTTGGGCATTCTGTCGATAAAAAATAAGAATCAGAAATGACAGATAAAAAGCACTGGTTTATCCAGTGCTTTTTCTGGCTTGAAAAAATGGAATATTTCACTATACTATCCGCAGTGAAATTCAGGTTTACTTCCTATTTTGATGCTCGTGATAGACAAAATAAAAACACAACTTTCTTCTGAAATTTCTTTACAAACTAAAGCTGGATTATTTTTCTCAGCCTTTGATCTAAAAGGGCAACTTCTCGCCTCAAATGGAGTAATGAAAACGGATAGGACGATAGGGATGCTTTTGCAGAGCTTTTATCTTGGAATATTGAAAAAGTTTGAACCACAGATCAAAAGTCTGATTTTTGATGTTGTAGAGGATATTAGACTACAAAACGATCCTAATGTCTTGATCAAGCTTCCATTGGATCAGTATGGGCTTTTTCTTGTAGAGGGAGAGGGACAGAATAGTGGAGTTTTACTTCCTAATACGAAAGGAATCAACACTATCCAAGAAGCTCTAGCTGCAATCAAAAAAAAATATAATCTGAACAACCAGGTTTCTGTCTTCATTTTCAGGACGAAAAAAATCCTTATCAATCTTTAGGATAAGGACTTCTACAAATTATTCATTATCTTCCAAAGAGAAAAGTTCTTCAATAGGAACTTGGAAAATTTTTGCAATTTGTAAGGCGAGTTTGAGCGAGGGGTTGTATTTCCCCATTTCTAAGAAGACAATGGTTTCTCTCCTTACTCCGACCTTTTCTGCAAGTTCTGCCTGAGTCAGATGATGTTTTGCTCTATATTCTTTAATCTTATTTTGCATGATCTTTTGAAAAAATACTAAAGTCAGGTTTTGTCTGGATGATGAGAGTAATATCGTGAACTCAAAAGCACTAAAAGTCCACCTAGCATTAAAAAGGCTGAAGCCATATCTTTTGCATTATACTCTTGTAAAAAAGGAGAAAAGCTATCTACAAAAAGCACAAACATCGTAGTCAGTAAAAGGAGTTGACAAGATAGAGCTAGTGAAGTATATCCTGCTTTTTTAAACATTTCATCACTCTTTGGCTCGTTAGCGCTTTTTTTTCAAAAGATTCCTGATACGAGGAGGAAACTTCCAGTAAAACATGGGATAAATGCGGTAATTCGTGTAGAGAAAGCTCAGTCTTTACCAAAAATTCATAAACAGATTCCTCCTACAAGGAGAATACTTCCCATTACAATCCTGATTTTTGCTTTCATAGTTATTCGTATGAGGAAATAAAAAAAGTTATAAATTTATAACAATATGTTATATAATCATAACTTTTTAAAAATCAAGGAAAAGTTAGAAATTATTAACTTATTGGGCTATATATTCTTCCAAGGTTTTAAAGAAAGTGTCTAAATCTGAAATATCATTGTAGAGATAAGCACTCATTCTGCAGGTTCCTCAGAGCTCAAACTGTTTATGCAAAGGATAGGCACAATGTCCTCCGCAGCGAATACAAATATTCCTCTCAGCAAAAAACTCTCAAACCTGATTGAAGTTTTCTTTCCCCTTAATGATAAAGGAAAAAAGAGCCACTCTCTCTTCACTTATAGGACCAATGATTTTTACCTGATCTTTTAGAAGGTGAAATTTTCCTAATGCATATTGGGCAAGTTTTTTTTCATGCTCAGAAATTATTTGTAGGGAGCTTTTGAGGGTTTTTTCTGGGGAGAGTGTTTTAAGATATTCTAATGCATATTCTAGAGAAACCGCCCCAATAATGTTTGGGGTTCAGGCTTCAAATTTTTCATTATTGGATTGTAATTCAAAACTATCACAGGAAACATCTTTAATAGTTCCTCCTCCAACACTAAGAGGCTGAAGTTCCTTGACTCGCTGATGTTTCAAAGCCAGTACTCCAAGCCCAGTATATGCCATTATTTTATGGGCAGTAAAAATCAGTGCATCACAGTTGATCTCTTGCATATCTACTGGCATATTTGGTATAGATTGTGAGGCATCAACCACAAAAAAAGTATCTTCACGGAGTAAAGATCAGATTTTTTTGACATCATAAATCCCTCCTGTTACATTAGAAACCTGCCCACAGGAAACTACCTTAACTTCTGGAGTATATTTCTGCTGAAAATCCTCATAATTTACTTCAAACTGATTATTTAATCCAAAAAATCTGACTTCAAATCCAAATTGTTTAGCAAGTGACATCCATGGTAAGGTATTGGCATGATGGTCCCGAATTCCAACGAGCACAGCATCTCCTTTCCCCAAGAATCCAGAGTTTACAAGGCTCTGAGCGAGGAGATTGAAAGAAGCAGTTGCATTTGCAGTATAGATAATTTCTTTTGGAGTACAGTTAATGAGCTCGGAAACTAGCTTTTTGCTATTATGATAGTGGAGCTCGGAGTTTTCAGAAAGAGAATACAGTCCTCTGTGAATATTTGCATAGTCATTTTGAATAAAACGGGAAACACCATCAATTACTATTGCTGGTTTTTGAGTTGTAGCTGCATTGTCAAGATAAACGATCTCTGGATGATTTGCTAAAAGTGGAAAATCTGATTTTTGCATAAGAGAAGAATAAAATAAAAGTCTGGTTTTTTATCTTCAAAAATATACTTCTTTTGATCTATTTGAAAACTGGAATATTATAACTTTACTATAGGAATATGTATGAGTTTTGCAAGAGGAAGCCCATTCCTTGAATTTTAGAAAAAACAGACTTTTACATCTGTCTTTTCATCAATATTCTTGAAAGATATTTATTCCTTATCTGGTTGTAGAAGGAGCGGTAGGAAGAAGTTTTTGTGCTTCTGGAGTAGAGAAAATTGCTTGCAATTCCTGAACTAATGCCCAGTGTTCCTTTTCTAATTCTGCAACTTTATTCTTGAGTGCCGCAAGTTCATCATTTGATGTTGATTGAGCATGAGTTGTCTTTGCTGGAAAAAGTTGATTTCCTACTGCTCATGTCGTAGTTCCATTATCAAGGCATTTTGGTTCTCAATAGTTTTCGCATTCCATTAACGTACATGAGATTGTCCCATCAACTCATCTATTACAGGTGTTGCATCCATCATAAAAGGTTTTACAAGTAGTTGGAATCTTACTGAGGATCTCATTTGAAATAGAAGTTTCATTTTCCCCTGTAGCTATACTACACTCAGGACAATCACAATCAGCTTTACCATTCTCATTTCCTTGCTGAAGTCCTTGATTGTAAATATTTTGCCAAACAGTATTAGGTACAATACTTTCAATAGCAGAAGCCACTCTTACTTCTCGAAAACTTGCAGCCCAAATTCATCATAATACCAAAATCCAAAAAAGGCTCGTCCATACGATCGTTTTGAATACTTTCATCTTTTTTTCTCTGTAAATAAAGTAAAAACTAGGTAAAAAGTCTGAATTCTTGAGGAAGTGGTGCTTCAAAGGCAATCAGCTTTCCATCAAGGTTTTTGAACTCATACCTCCAACAGTGTAGCAATTGCCTCTGAATATGCAAGCTTTTGTAAATAATTCTATTCAATACAGGTTTTCCATAGATCAAATCTCCTAGCACAGGAAAATTCTCGCTTGCAAGATGGATTCTGATTTGGTGCATTCTTCCACTATAGAGCTTGACTTTCACGAGTGAAATCGTTCCAAGCTCGGAATGTTGCATTGTTTTGAGCAGTCGGCATTCAGTTTTTGAATCCAGACCATCGCTTTCATTGAGTTGCATCTGCGCCCTCGCAAATTTTGCATTATAGGTCTTCTCTATCGCCTTATCAATCACGAGGTGCTGAGGGAACTTTCCAGCAACCAAAGTCTGATAATACTTACTAATCCCTCTTTCTCTAATCACTTGATTGATATATTGTAGTGCTTCATAGGTTTTTGCCGCGATCAAAACGCCAGAAGTATCTTTATCCAGTCTATATCAAAAAGAAGGTTTAAAAGTCTGACTTTCTTCCGTTTGGACTCCGGTTTTCTCGCAGTATCGCTCCAAATAATCGTTCATACAGAGGTCGTTTCGGTGTTTATTACTCGGATGCAAGACAATTCCTGCCGGCTTATTGAAAACAAGCCGTTGCTCATCTTCATACAAAATCCGTGATTTTACGAGCTCAGGATCCAGTTTTTGAAACTTCTTTTCCTTTTGAGAAAGGGCGAGTTTGGGATCTTTTTTCCCAAGGCAGTGATCAGGAAACTCTAGAAGATCGCCTTCCAGAAGCCTGGCTTCCTCTTTGGTCCTTTTGCCATTAACTCTCACTTCTCCCTTACGAATCCAAGAATAAATATCAGAAAGTCTGACCTGAGGATAGGGCTTGCAAAACTTCCTCAGAAAGCGGTCGCATCTTTGGTTGGCTTGATCAGCCGTGATGGTAATTTGCATGTGTGATATGAAAGTAAACTATTTGTAACTATACTAAAAGCTCTCATAACTTCAAGAAAAAAATATATTGACTTGATAGAGAAAATAAATATATTCACACCAAATAAAATTTAAAGAAAATGGATGAAATTACAAAATTATCTAAAAGAATTTCTTCTTTAGACCAGGAAAGACAAGCTGCAATAAAGAGGAATTCCTCTTCTATCAAAGATATAGAAAAGGATATGAGAAGATTATGTGAAAAACTTTTAACAGAGTTGTTATTTAGTAAAAAAAAACCGACTTCTGAATAAGGAAGCCGGTTTCTTTTTTATCTTCTAGTGATTTTTCTCATTTTCCCTCTGGTCCATCCTGAAGCTGGAGCGATAACCATTTCAGAGCCTCCTGATGGAGTTCTGATATATCTATAGCCATCAGGATCAGTTCTTAGTCTGGTTTCCCAACACACTTTTCTTCCTCTCAAAAACCAATTGTAAGTTGCTCCTTTAGGATTAGTATATACACCGATTATTCCGAGTTCTTTTGCCTCTTCCAGTTCAAGTTTTCTCTTAGGGTAGTCAAATCTTCTACTTCCGCGAACTCTGCTTGCTTGTTTCGCTTGCTGAGCCTTCTTTTTCGCGATTCCTTGTTTATTGGTTCTACTTGCCATATTATCTTACTGCTATCGGTTAAAATTTCTTGTTTTTTAGACTCTTCGCTTTGCTCAGAGCATGATTATTGAGATAAATTCTTCATTCTGGATACTTAACTGCTGATTAGTTCAGGTTTCCCTTTATGAAACAGCATATTCCATTTTGCTTTCAAAAGTACGCGATACTGCACGGCATATTGTACCACACTAAAGAGTGAAGTTGTTGCTAAATAAAGTCCAATACCTGCTTGGAAAGACCAAACAATAGAAGCCATCATTACAGTCATCATAATATTCATTGGAACCATCATTTTTGCCATATCTGGCATTGCTACACCACCAGGCATTGCTGTAGGTTTGTTTGCTTTCTGTGTCAAGCTGGTAAGCCAAAACTGGAGTGCATTCAAACAGGCAACGAGAATAGTCAGAATTAAACTGTTTTTTTCAAAAAGATCAATTCCCAAAAACATTGAATGAATATTCTGTGTATCTAGATACTGGTTTCCAAAGCTGAAGAAGAAGCTATAAAGCCATTCATTTGGGACTTCTCCAGTAGCAAATTTTCTAATTACATAGTAGAGACCAATAAAAACGGGAAGCTGAATAAGCATGGACAAACAACCTTTCATAGGACCAGCTCCTTCTTTTTTGAGAAGTTTCATAGTTTCTTCAGAGAGTTTTTTCGGATCATCTTTATATTTCTCTTGAATTTCCTGCATTTTAGGCTGGATATTTGACATTCCTTTGCTCATATTGGCTCCAGCTACGGAGTTTTTTAAAAGCAAAAATCTGATCGCTAAGGTGAGTAGGATAATTGCAATCCCAAGGTTTCCTCCGAATATTGCCAAGAAAACAATTAAAAGATTAAAGACAGGACGATATAAGAATTCTGCCCATAAAATATTCCACCAGTTCATATGCTAGCTTATTATTGAGGTAAAAAATCTGTTTTTTTCTTAAATACACAAAATAGTGCTTATACTTTCATAACTTCATCAACCTTGGCTTTTACAAGATTATCGATTACTGCTGACTGATTTTTTGTCAGTTCATCAATGTTCTTTTCATTTGCTTTATGGTTGTCTTCAGAGATTTCCTTTGCAGTAAACTGCTTTTTGGTATCTGCCATTGCTTCCTGTCTGATGCTTCTAATCTGAGTTTTTGTATCCTCTCCCATAGCTTTTACCTGTTTCGCAATATGATCTCTTCTCTCTTGAGTTAGTGCAGGGATTTTTACGAGGATATGAGAACCTTGGTTATCCAAACCAACTCCCAAATCAGCCTCATAAATAGCGTTCGCAATATGTTTTGAGCTTGCTTTATCTCGAGGTTCAATCTTCAATGTTGTAGTATCCATTACCGTAATGTGAGCCAAGGTATTGAGTTTCATAGTTCCATAATCGGTAGTTACATTAAGGTTCTCAACGAGTCCTGTTGTTGCTCTTCCAATCTGCAATCCTGCAAATCCATTTTCGAGATAGGCAATAGCTTTTTTCATCTGCTGTTCATAGGTTGAAAGCTCCATTTTTTCTTGTATTTTACTTGATAAAAAGTTCAAATTTAGTATATAAAGAAAAATCTGACTTTTTCAAGGAAAAATCGGAGTTCTTACTATGAAAACGAAAATAGGAAAAGATTTAGCCTGAATATTTGATATGAAAATCTATACTTTACTCTTTACTGTAGTTTCTATCTGATTTTTTTCTCCTTTTTTTTCTTATACTCTTGCTCAAGAGAAGCAAAGCTGTGAAAGTAATCCTCCAGTTTGTAGTGCAACACCGCAAACGATGAATCTTTATCTAGAATTTCAGAGTGAGTCTGCTGGATTTCTTAAAACAAATAAATTTGAAACTGCTACTGAAGCTGTAAATCAAGGAGAGTGAGGAATTTTTTCAAATAAACTCCTAGAAATTAAGGCTTTAGAAAGGTTTGATGAAAGTTTAGCAGGGCAGGCTCTTAAGCTTTTTTATGTTACAAGTGCGAGATCAGCGACGGCATTGGTTACTTCAGCTTTTGTTTTTGAACTTTCTGCACTTTCTACTCTTGCAGATTCTAGTGTTGGACTGACAATTCTTTTTCATGATAGGCCAATTGTGAGAGATTGGGCAAAACTATTAGAGATTGAACGAAATCTGAATCAATCTGCTTATTATCTCGGGAAAGTATGAGAGATTACGAAGACGATTACCAAGGCAGAACAGTTAAGATCACTTTTGAAAAGCTATGAAGACAAAGGCCTTTTTCAAGATACAGCGAGTTTTCCCTCAAGTATTACCTATACGGATCTGATCAAAAATTTGGTAAGATTAAATCTTGCAGTGAAAGCTTTTCTTGCTTATGGATCAGTTCAGTCTTTAGAGCAGCGAAAATTTTGATGAAGTACGATTACTTTTAGTCCAGTATGGATAGAAAAAATAAAGTCAGAATACCAATGTGTGAGATGGAATGCCGGGTTTAAGTGTAATCCTTCTTGGAGCCGTGCTTTGCAGGATTTTCAATCCCTTTTGAGGAGTACTGAAAATCAGGGAGAAAAAAGTTGGAGTCAGATTTCTCAATCTTGGAAAAATTTGGTTCAGGCTTTGGGAACTTTTCCACAAGGATTTTCTGCAAATCTAAAAGGAAAATCAAGTGATGCGTATCTTACAGAAAGAGAAAAAATTCTTCTGAGAGATATCTATGGACTTGATACGACAAAAATGACAAAAGATGAAGCATTGAGCATTATTTCTCTTAGTAAAACGACCAAAAATCAGCGGAAAGAAACGAGTAAAAGTTTAGGAACCATATGGAAAAAAACTCGAACTTCAGTAACAGATACTATCAAAGACTATAAGAATACCGTATCTGATGCGATTCAATCTAGGGCTAACCAACTCAAAAAATTATCCAAAGAGAATGAATCTTCTTCTCCTTCTGTTAGAGAAAAAGCTGAAATTTTTGAACAGGAATTAGCAGAAAAATTACTTCTCCTTTCTACTGCAAAAGCACAGGCAGATGCACTTTCAGATAGTTCTAATAATATTGCGCTGACTCAGCAATTTGGAGTGCTATCAGTAATTACAAAAAAACTCTTAGACACCATAGGAACTAAAGAAAAGAATCTCAGAAAGACGCTAAATGCCGTTTGTGTTTATCAGTGCTCAAATAAAGGAACTTCAACTTGTTATGTCCAATAAGCTTTATTCACTTTTTAAACTTGATGAAAAAGACCCTCTTTCTCTGATTCAGTATAGTAGTGCTTAGTAGTAATCTAGTATCTGCAGATAATAAGATAAATTTTGTAGATGAGAAGCTCCTCTGAACTATTGTTTCGGAACTTTCTTCAATTAGGCAAGCAACTACGAATCTTCAGGATAAAAAAGAAGTCGTTCAAGCCTTTTGTTCTAAGCTAAAAAATAAAAACTTTTCTTCAGAACAAAATTTTCCGAGTAACCAGTCGCTTTTTCTCGCTCTACTCTGTAATCATAATGGCGTTCATGCAGATTATTTCCAACAAACAACCTTCAGTTATCTCAAGAAAAATAAACCCTGAGATTCCGAACTGCTTTCCTATAAAACAGCAAAATTTACCCAATCTTGTCAGTCTGAATATCAGGAAAAATGTAATCTTGCACTATTAGCTGATGAAATTATGGCTCAACTATTTTCCGAGCTTTTTACACTCAAACAGGCAGAAATTTTTGGACTTACTACACTCAAATTGACGAGTGATGCTGATATTAATAAGGAGATTAATAAGTATGTTTTAGAAAAATTTGCAATTCCTAGTGAAGGAAAGAACGGCTTTTGCTGAGAAAATGAAGATTTAAATTATCCTAAAACCTGTGCTCTTCTCAAAAAACAAATGAAATCTTTTCTCCCAACAATCCAAAAGTTTAAACTCTTAGATCCACTTCCTTTGTATGATACCATCAAGGAAAAAAATCAGACTTCTACTTTTAAGTCTTGTCAATCTAATGGAAAAATGTCTTATGATATCGTACTTTGTGGAATATTATGAGAAACCGATAATGGACTCCGTCCCTTTATCAATATGCTGTATAATGAATTAACTCGATACTTTACCTTTACAACCTATTATAAGCAAATTCTTAATCAGAGAAATATCGTAGATGAAGCGACATCAGATGAAATTAGTCAATTAGAAGCTAGTCAGGAAAAGTTACTTTTCTTGACGAATGAAACGTTAGAGGATCTTGTAACTTTTTCAACAAGTTATCCAATCCATATTGGGATGCTTATCTATCAGGAGGATTTGCTTCGTTTTAGAAATAGATTGAGTAAGGTAGTTACTCCATTTTATACCCTTTATCATAAACTAAGAAATGTCCAAGATAGTCAGTAAAAATCAGATATTGAAAAAGGCTTTTTTTCTCCTTTTTTTTATGCTATTATTTGGACCAGTTTTTGCTGATTCCAAAATAGAGTTTGATATGTTTTCTTTATGGAATAAGGCATTTTTTAAGTATCAGGAAAAAAAATATGATCAAGAAAAACTTTTGCCTACCAACTTATTTAAGATACATGAAGAGCAGTATTCTACAAAAAAGAAAGCTCAGATATTAAAAGGAATTTCTGCTACCAAAGAAGCTCTTAATGCTCAATATGCCAGTTGCTCTCTTTCAAATGATCAGATTGCTACAATTCTATTTTTTACGAACGATGATTTTGCTAGAGAACTAAGGAAAACAATTGAGGGGAAAAGACTTCCAAAAAGAGAAGTATATGAAACAACATGTAAAAAACTGACTTCATGTATTGAGGGGAAAGCAACTGTAAATCTTAATAAAAAATGTGAAGATATTATCAATGAAAATTATTCTTTCTGATGGAAGAATCAAGCTCGTAAATTTATAGTAGAAGAAAGTAATCTCTGAAAGGATAAGTATCAGAATGGAAATATCGAGGATTCAGCATACGATCTTCTTTATGATATTGGTCAGATTGGAAAGATTCTTTTTGATGATACTAAATCTCCAACTGAAATGTTATTTTATAGATTACCAAATTTTCCTTCTCAAACTTCTCCAAAAAACTGAAATCAGGCTTCTGCTTCTTTGAATCTAGGAAATCAAAAAAACTGAAATCAGAATAATCCTTCATTGTCTGGTTCTGATCAAGGAATAGGATGAGAGAATGTGGCTTCAATAAGTCAAAGTTCAAATGGGATTAGTGATGATCCGACAATTAGTCAATTTATTCAAGCGAAAAACGGAAACAAAACGACGCTTGTTAATAGAGCTTTTGTGAATAATTGTGTGGTGGTAGGAAGCCCTATACTTGAAAGTTTACAATATCAAAATGCGGAAGCTTCACTTCCATCTCCATTCTCTATCTCTGAAAAAGACCTTGATAAAATGGTTGCCGATATTTTAAAAAATAGTGATACTATTAAGCAAACCACGGCTCCTAATCTTCCTAGAGGACAAGAGGTAGGTGGGATTCAGCTTCCTGATAATATGAATCTTCTCAACGATATAAAAAAACAGTTAGAATCTTGTACTAAAAAATGTGATGGTTTGAGGCGAGATGAGAGGCAGGTGTGTAAACTTCAATGCCTTTGTAAAGAATATCATTCACCAGCACTTGCAAAAAATGCTACTTTCCACTTTTTAGAGGAATGAGCTTTTAAATTGAGAATTTGTACGATTCCTAGTAAAGTTATTCTTGTTAATACGAGATCAAAAATGCTTTATACGATAGAAAGTGTCCTGAGAGAGATTCAGGATAGTATTAATGGACTTTACGAAAGTGGGGAGTTGACGACTAAAACGAAAACTAAGGAATTTTTTGATACCTCACTTTCAAAATATAAATTCTCCAAGAATATCAGTTTTATCCTTGGAATAGGGAAAACTCCTTCTACAACAAATCCTAATGAAAAACAAGAACAAAAAGCTGAAGAAAGCTTTACAGAAAGTTTGAAAGAAAATATACTTTCCACAGAGAATGAGAGGAATCGTTATGTGATAATCGATACCTATGACACGACGAAAAATTCTAGAAGTATAAGAAAAACCGTTGGAGTACCTCAGAAAAATGAAAATTTTCTTACTCCATCAACAGTCCTTACTCAGCATAAATTTGCAGTACTTAACGATCAGGTGAGTGATTATTTGGACAGAAATGCAAACCTTCTCCTAGAAATAAATGATAAACTCAAAGAGCTTGATCAGGTTTTAAGGTCGTTATCTCAGAAAAAATAAAAAAGGACATCAGAATTTCTCTTAGTCCCTTTTTATAAAGTAGATATCTTTTTCTTAATCTAATTTGTGGATAACCAGTCCACTTCTGAGTTTTGGTTCAAACCAAGTTGTCTTTGGTGGCATGATATTTCCGGTATCAGCAATATCAATGAGTTGCTGCATACTTACTGGGTAAAGTGCAAAAGCAACTTTCATTTCTCCGTTATCTACTCTTCTTTTGAGTTCTCCAAGTCCTCTAAGCCCTCCTACAAAGTCAATTCTCTTGTCGGTTCTGAGGTCTTTGATTCCGAAAAGCTGATCCAAAACGAGATTTGAAAGGATCGTCACATCAAGCACTCCGATAGGATCTTTATCATCATAGGTTCCTTCTTTCGCAGTAAGGGAGTATCGTTTGTTCCCTAGATACATACTGAAATTGTGAAGTGCTGTTGGTCTATATTCAGCTTCCCCTTTTTCTTCTACCGTGAAATGAGTCTGAAGTTTCTTAAGCAGTTCTGCTTCGCTCATTCCGTTAAGGTCTTTCAAAACTCTATTGTAATCCATAATTTTAAGCTGATTATCTGGGAAAATTACTGCCATAAAGTAGTTAAATTCTTCTTCTCCAGTATAGTCAGGTTTTGCGGTTCTTCTCTCAAGTCCAACCCTTGCAGCAGCAGCGGTTCTGTGGTGTCCATCAGCAACATAGAGTGCAGGAACTTTTGCAAAGAGCTCAGTAATTTTAGCAATCAAAGCCTGATCATTAATCACTCGGAAATGATGTCCAAATCCGTCATCTGCCACGAAATCATATTCAGGTTTCTGATTTTTTACGACTTCTTCAATGATTCCATCAAGCTCTGCCTGTGCTGGATAGGCAAAAAATACCGGTTCTACATTTGCATCCGTAATGTTCACATGGATCATTCTGTCATCCTCTTTATCTCTACGAGTGAGTTCGTGCTTTTTGATGCTCTCATTGAAATAATCATCAATGCTGGTGCAGGCTACGAATCCGTACTGGGTTCTTTCACCCATCGTCTGTCCGTAGATATAGATTTTTGGTTCAGTATCTTGAACGAGCCATCCTTTATCTTGGAATGCCTTGAAGTTCTCCACTACCTTGTCATATACGGCTTGAGAATGCTCATCAGTCCCTTCTGGAAGGTCAATTTCTGCCTTCGTAACATGAAGGAGAGAATACTGATTTCCTGCAGCTTCTTTTCTTGCTTCAGCTGAATTCATCACATCATAAGGGCGAGATGCAAGCTGTGCTACGATCTCTTGTGGAGGACGAAGTCCTTTGAACGGTCTTACTACTACCATATTCTATTGGGTTTAAAAAGATAAAAATCTGATTTAAGCTTAGGATTTTTATTAGCGAAAGCAAGAGAAAGTATTTTTTAGCGAAGATCCAAATTGTTCTCTCTTTTTACTGAAAAAATAAGTATAAGTTTATAGTTCCTATCTGGAGAAAGAAAAATAAAAAATAAGAAATAATAATTCTTGAGTGATAAAACTTTTCTTGACAAAAAGATGGATATTAGTAAACTCCAAATTGATCTTTTACTTTCTCTATTTTTTGTGATGAAAAAAAACTGATTTTTATTTTTCGCACTCTTATTCTTACTAGGATTCAGTCCAGTATTCGCTTTTGAGGCAAAGATTGTAGGTACGCCGACTTCACTTTGGCTAAAACCTCAAAAAGCAACTTCTACAACTTGTGGGGTGAAACTTGGAGATAATAACGAATCTTGGATTGACTTCTGGAAGGACTGTTGAGAAGATGTTGATTCAAGACGCAATAATGCAGAGCGTGACTTTCAAGCCAAGCGCGATCGTATTGAGCCTCAGCGGCATGAGGGCTCAGGAGCTAATTTTCATCCAAGAGTAAATTTTCAGGATGATCGCAATCCACGGTCTGCTTCCTTTGAGGGGGTGAAATATAAGAAATATTATGAAACTTTTATTGTGCGAAAAGTCTCAGATTTATTAGACAATGTGCATGTCCCTTTTCAGATTTTAAGAGGCTCCTCATCACGAGATAATTGGTTTGTGAAATGACAGGGGGATCCTTTTTCATACAGTACTGGAAACAGCCAAACTTATAATAGAGATGCTTATGGGCTGGTTTCTATCAATTGAGGTGAAAACCGTTTGACTAAACCAGGGGTTCATATCTATTGGGGTTGAGGTAATAAGCTATTAAATGCATTCAATGCAGCCTTCAAATACCGTATTGGTCCTAAATATTCTCCTGCTTCAGATAGAAGCAATAAGTCAGCGGTTATGAATAATGATGATATCTATGAGATTATTTCTATTTCACAAAACTGAGGCTTAACTAGTGACCAAAGAGCACAAGTAGCGTCCTATCTCGCAATCAAATATGGAATCCCACTAAGACATAATTATTTTGCAGGAAACGGAACTCAGGTGTATGATCTTTCAAGCTATGGGAATCAGGTTTTTGGGCTTGGGAAAGATATTGATACTACTTCACTTGATCAGAGAATCGCAAAATCACTGGAAGACGATGATTTGATTATCAGTACTGATGATAATTTTACAAAGCTTAATGATCAGCATAAACCACTTGAAAAAAATGAGGCCTATCTTCTCCTCTGAAATAATGCTAAGACCTATACTCAAACTACGACTGATGGACTTGAAAAATCAGATAATGAACAGTATTTTACGATGCGTAGTCAAAAAATTTGGAAAATTCAGAATACTGATTTTGAGCAGAAAGTAAATCTCCAGTTTGGATCAGCTTTTACGGGTTTGGTTGGGGCTGATGATAAATATGTTCTCCTCGTGAGTTCTGATGATAGGAAATTCTCAGAACTTGAAAGCATTAAATGAACTGGAGAATTGATTGATGGGAAGCTCGTTTTTAAAGATGTAGAGCTGCCAGAAGGAACGAATTATATGACAGTTGCGATTAGAGATTTGACTTCTCCTGAATGATTGGATTTTGATGGAGATCAATATTATCCTCAGACATTTTTCTCTGGAGCTAATTTCCCTTTAGCGACAACAGGAACGAAAGATTTAGGAGTGGGAATCAGAGAATTTATTTGGAAAATTAAAAAGTGAACTGATGAAATCTGAACTTTTACAGGATCAAAAAGTTTTTTTGATATTCCTATTTGTCAGACTGCAACAGAAACAAACTGTATCCCAGAGGGAACAGGGTTTAGGTTTGATCTTTCTGTTGTGGATCGTGCAGGAAATGAAAAATCAGTTTCTGATACAGGAAATCCTTATATGGCAGGGATTGTTGTAGATAGGACTTCACCAAAAATGACCTTAAAACCTGGGACTGATGAGATTTGGATTAATTATGGAGAGAGTTTTAACCTTTCAACAGAAACGCCAGAGGTTAGCGATAATCTTCAACATTCAGCTATTAGGATTGATCTAAAAACTGATCCAGACCCTCTTCCAACTTCTCCATTTACAGGGAGTTTTAGAGTAATTTATACGGCTACAGATTGGGCTGGAAATAGTACGCAAAAAGAAAGAACTATTCGTGTGAATGAAGCTCCAACGATTGAGGGACTTTCTGTACATTTAGGAACGGCAAATGATAAGAAAAATCCGACCATCACTTTTACTCCAAAAGATGAAACCAGAAGTCTGACCACAGGAAAGATTGAGATTTATGAGTGAGGAACTGCTAATTTACTTATTACAAAAAGCCTCTCTTCTCTCAATAATGGGACTGAGGTTTCTGAACCTTTTACTCTTGCTGAAAAGACTTACTATACCGTGAAAGTTCAGATCCGAGACGAAGGAGGACTTGCTTCTAGAGAAGAAATCCTTTCCTATCCACCAATAGTACATTTTGAACCAAACAATTTCGCACCAACAAGTGGGGATCTTGCAGTAACGGTCAAAATCTGGTCGCCATGAACGCTTTCAGAAGTGAAGTTTCAATCTCCTTTTATTGTGAAAGTGAATGGAACTCAGGTTTCTCAGGGAGATAACTTTCTAGATAAATGTACAACTAGAGGTCAAGATACTACTTGTCAGCTTAAAATTTCCTCCAGTTCTTCTCAGACAGGAGATCTGAAAATTATTGCTACTGATGATTTTTCAGCAGGAAATAATACTTTGAAGCTGATTATAGATCAGACAAAGCCTACAACTCCAGTATTTACCACACCTTCTGCAGATACCGTTCAGAACTCAAAAAATCTGAAATTCCAGTGGAATAACCTCACTGATGAATGAGGAGCAGGACTTGATAAAATCTTTTGGAAATTAAAGAAAGGAGAAGATGATCTGGAAAATGGAGAATTTACTGATTTAACGACAAGAACTTTTGAAAAAGCTAATATGGTGGTAGACGGAAGTTATACGCTAACACTTTGGACGCAAGACAAAGCAGGAAATAAAAGTGATGAAGCCGTAAGTCATAAGATCCAAATTGATACCGCTGCTCCAAAAGAAATCAAAAATCTGACTTCAGCTTTTGATCCTGATAGTGCAAAACTTGGCTTCTCATGGAATAAAACGACTGATGAGGGAGTAGGGCTTTCTGGCTATCTTTGGACTTTCAAAAAAGGTAATCAAGAACTGAGCTGAGGAATGCTCGGAGATGAAGCTAATCCATCACTTAGCTTTGAAAATATTGCAAAAGAAAATGCAAGCTATACACTGACTCTTCAAGCAGTAGATAAAGTAGGAAATAAAACTAGCGAACAAACGATAAGTTACAAAGTCCAGCTAGTTGAGCTTACTTTTAGGGCTGGAGAGCATGTTAATATATGAATTCCAACTTATCTTCAGCTCTTTAGTGGTGCAAAGCAAGAAAATCTGACCTTGCCAACGCTCACTCCAGATCCGTGATATAAACTTAAAACCCCAGCACGAGAGCCGGATTTCAATACTTCAGATCGTGCTACAGAAAATAAAACCTACACTGGAAATGCTGAGAAAGATTCAGATCAGCGAGTAAAATTAACGATTCATCATCAGGAAGGAACAGGAACTGAAAGTCCATTTGAAGTTCTCAAAATAAGTGAGTTAAGTAATCTTCCTCTTCAATCTTATAAAACAGGATTCTTGTTGACAGGTTGGGCAGCAACATCAGGTGGAACAATCCTTCCAGCAGATACGAAATTTACTGCTGATACCGATCTCTTCGCAGTTTGGGAGAAAGATCCAGAACAGTGGATAGAGCTTCAGTTTGAAACACTAGATGGAACTGCAGTTACTGGAACAAGCTTTCTACTCTGAACTTTAGCTTCAGAACTTCCTAAAAGTCAAAAAAGCTGATTTACTTTTGGTGGTTGGAACTATACAGGAGATGCTATCCTTGCAGACAATGCGAGCTTGACAACCTCAGGGACACTCTATGCTAACTGGACGAAAGATCCTGATCAGCGAGTAAAATTGACTTTTGATGTTAAATGAGGCACAACACTCTCAGAACAAGAAGTCCTAAAAAATGCAAAACTTCTTTCTGGAGATTTACCTACGACAACGAAATCAGGGTATCTCTTTAGAGGGTGGTCTTTAGATGGAACTACCGTATTAAGCTATCCTAGAAGCTTTGATCAAAATATAACACTTTCTGCAGTTTGGGAGAAAGATCCGAGTCAGTGGATTTCACTCTCTTATGATCTTCAGTGAGGAGTGTTAAGTTCTCCAAATCCAGATAGCCTTTTGAGTTGAACATTGCTAAGTACTCTTTCTCAGCCAAGCAGATCTTGATTCCATTTCAGTGGTTGGAACTATACTGGAGAGGCAATTTTGCCTTCAAATACTACTTTAATAAAATCAGGAACGCTCTATGCTAACCGAAGTGAAAATCCATTGGAGCGATTGACGATTACTTATCATCTCAATGATGGTTCTGCACAGCAAAAAACCAGTAAACTTCTTAAATCTGGAGCGACTTTCCAGGCTCTAATCCCTGAGCCAACTAGAATGGGATATACTTTCATCTGATGGACAAAAGATCTCGCAGGACAGCAAGCAATAGCACTAGGAGCCTCAATTACGGGAGATCTTGCTATATATGCTCAATGGAAACCAATTCCATCTATTGTTCCTACTCATGGATATAGTGGAGGTGGTGGATTTATTTCTCATTCAGCTTCACAAAATTCAACACCATCATCGCAGGAAACGATAAAAAATACTGAACTTTCCAAAGAGGAAAAAGAACAGCAAACAGCATATGAACGAGCTTATGAAAATAAGATTACGACACTTTATCCTCAAACAGAAGCCAGACTTTTTGAACCAATTACCAGAGCTGAACTTGCAAAAATGATGTCAGTATATACTACGAAATTCCTTAAAAAAATTCCGATCTCTTGAAAACTAGGATGTTCTGACTTCCAAGATAAAGACCAAACCAGTCCTGAACTTGCAGGATTTATGCAAACGGCTTGTGAACTTGAAATTATGGGACTTCATTCTGATGGAAAGACGCCACTTTCATTATTCAGACCAAATGATTTAGTTTCTAGAGCTGAATTTGCTACGGTACTTTCTAGAATGAAGCGAGGAAATCAATATGATAATAATCAACCAGAATGACGATGGGAAGACCATCTCAAAAACTTGCATGAAAAAATGATTATTACGATTCCAGATCCTAATATTATAGAACTGAGAGGACGAATTCTTCTCATGCTCCATAGAATGGAAAGATAAAGAAAAATCCTTGAGTTAAAAGCTCAGGGATTTTTTTGTATGATAAATAATAATATTATTTATTTTTTAGAAGTAATTTCAAAACTTCGATACTTTTTCTCATGGCATAATCCAAGTTTCCCTCATGGGCTTCTCTTGCATCACTATCAGCTCCATCTGAAATTGCTTTGATGATTATCAGTTTTTCGAGTATTCAAAACTCACGAGCAACGCTTGCTACAGCAAATGCTTCCATTTCTACTACATGAGCGCCAGTTTGTTCCCTTAGTTCTCTTACTTTTTCAGTATCATCAATAAACTGATCTCCCGTCAGACAAAAACCTTCATGATGGATTCAGTCTTCTCTTTTTCCTAGATTGATAGCTAGAGAAGGTAAAAAAATCGGACTTTTTGCATAATTCAAATGCTCGCCATCAAAGGGCAAATACATATCATGCTGAGCGACGGTATTGATGAGAAAAACATCTCCAATTTTAGCTTCCTGCCCTAGTAAACTTCATGCGATTCCAATACTTATCAGGCATTTTAACTCATACTCCATACAAAGGAGGCTTGTAGCAATACTTGCCTGAATTTTCCCAACTCCAGACAAGGCAAGCACCACTTCATCATTTTCAAAAAAACTGATATTTTGGAGGCTTTTTGTAGCTTGAAGTCCAAAAAGAGTAATGAGATGATCAGCTTCTTCTGCCATTGCAGTAATAATTCAGATTTTTTGCATTGTTTAGTACGTTTATTTAAACCATCTTCTAACCACAAACTTTTTAGCTTTTGGAAGTGATGAGGCAGAGTAATTATTGACTGGTTTCCTGGTTTTGAAAATTTCTTCTAATCTTTTTTTGATTTCAACAATTTCTACTCCACCAGGATTTTTCCCTCTTCCTCTGCTTTCAATCGTTCTTTTTTCATCCAAAACAACCACAACATGCCCATCTCGAACGATAATATCCAGAGGCTTTAGGAGCATTACAATTTGATCTGCGGTTTTTCACTCAATTTCTACTGCTTCTCAGAAGTTCAGGAGGCTACGAGAATTTCTAGGGGTATAACCATTTGTTGCTTGGTAGAGGAGTCCAGAACAGTCAACTCCTTTCATTAATTTCCTTTTTTTCTCAAGAGAGGAGAGTTTGCTCTGTGATGGGAAAAAATGTTCATTTTCCGGTACTCCTTGATACCAGGTTCCTCACCAGATATAGGCGGTCCCAGAGGTCGCAAGGAGGTTATCAATGACTTCTTCAAACGAAGGCAAAATCTGACTCTTCTCTTCATTTTTTTGGTCAGTTTTTTGGATATATCTTGCATCTAAAAAGTAGCCAACTTTAGCTCCTCTTCCTGCATCAAATTCCCTCGTGCGAACTTGGTAATAAGTAAATCCGTCTTTCTCAATTTTCCTCATTAAAGTAACAGGAGTATCAGGAGGAAGCACTACCGCAAGATCAATAATCATATTGTTCCCATCGACTTTCATACCTGTTGTTCCTTTTCATCAAAGAATTTTATTAAGGTCAACATTATCTACAGGAAGTCGAAAAAGCGGAGTAGGAATAACGGTTCTTGCATATCCCTCAAATTCTTTATTTGCTTCAATTTGGAGCGCTCTGGAAATTTCCTCAGAGAGTTGCTGAGTTTTTTTGAGCTCCTCCAAGATTTCATTCCTTCTGACTTCAGGAAGCGTAGTAAGCGTGGCAACTCTATTCTTGATAAATTCTTGATCTTTCTGCGTAAGTTTAGGACCATAAAGTTTCATCTTGATCGGGAGAAATGCCTTACGAATAGCAAGTGACTTCTGAGCTAAACGAGAAAAAAATTCAGATTTCTCTTTTTTTTCATCTGAAGGAATAGCTTGATTAAGCTGACGATCAATTTGATGATGTTCTTCTTTGGTAAAAGGGGAGTAGGCAGAAGTTATATTTCCAAACAAGAATACTACCAGTCCTATCAGCACATATCTTTTTTTCATGGCATTGACAAAAAAATAAACCTGATCAAAGATAAAGATTCTTCCTCAGAAAACAAGAACTAATTTAAAAGTTGCAAAATTTTAGGAAACCTATACACTTAGTTCTGATTTACTTTTTTAATGCTTTTTCTATGCAAAATGCAACGCTTGTAAGTAAAAAATTTCTCAATGATCATGTGATAGAGCTAAAACTCAGAACAGAAAAAATAAGTATCCATCCAGGACAATGGTTTTTTGTTCATTATCTTTGAGAAGAAATTCCTTTTAAAAGAGCCTATTCTGTTGCCGATGTGGAACAAGAGGGGAATTCCAGTATTTTTACTTTTTTAATTAAATTGGTCCCTTGAGGAAAGGGATCTGAACTCTTGAAAACCGTAGATGAAAAAACTCAATTCTGACTTGAAGGCCCAAATGGACATTTCATCCTCAAAGCCACCTCCAACCCTAAAGTTTTCCTCTCGACAGGAAGTGGGCTTGCTCCCTGCTATCGTATGGCAAAAGCTGATCAAAGCTGAGCTCAAAAGCGGTTCTTCTTTTCCGTTTCTTATGAGAGAGACCTCTTTTATCTAGAGGAGATCAAGGCTCTGAAGATTCCAGAAACACATATCCATATTTCTAGAGAGGAGTTAGAAGGTTTTGAAAAAGGAAGAATTCAGATTCAGGATTTTGATTTTCCTCTAGAGACAGAATTTTATATCTGCGGAGTCCCAGCGATGGTCAAAGATTTTATGACTCAGCTGAAAGAAAAAGGCTATAAGCATATTTTCATAGAAGCCTATTAAAGTAAACAATCTTTCGCCTTACATCTTGGAAGTGTATTACTTGACCATTCCGCCAAGCCTCCCTGCAAAGAAAAAGCATGGTACCCCAGTTCTTGTAATTTCTGAGCCCAGAAAGCAGACTTTTTCCCATAAGCACAATAGAGTACAAGCGTCTTATCAGCAAAAGGACGAAAACTTTCCAAACTAAGTTCAGCAAAAGGTAGACAAAGAGCTCCTGGTAAATGCACATGAGCAAATTCCTGCTGAGTCCTAAGATCAATCAAGACATACTCCTGCCTCAAAACCAAATCTTCTGGATCAGAAAAAGAATCCTCTGATTCTAAAGCCTGCACATAAAGTTTCTCAAACACTTTTTTGGACTCTCGAAGAGTATTCGCAAATGAATCTAAACCCAAAGAAGAAGATTCCAAAAGAAGTTCCTGATTCAGAACTTCAGGGAAAAGCTCTGCATCACAATATGTAAAATATTCATCTAGATAGGGATAGGGACCATCAGGACAAATTACCACCGCTGCCATAGGCTTTTTTGAAAAAGAGCTTAATTGCCCTAATGCCTTAAGCTCCGCAAGATGTAAAAACAATCCCTGCAAAGCCATTCCAGAACTTGGCCCTACAAGAAACCCTGCTCTAATAAGTGCTAAACTACTTTCATACGCCTGCTTACTACTAACTTCTACTAAGACATCCACAGCAGCTTGCCAATCAAAGCCAATTTGTTGCAATAAATGATAAGTTCTTGGTCAAGGGATAGGGTTATTTGGTTTTCTCACGACTCCAAGAGCGGAAACAGAAGCAAAATGTGATTTGAGACACTCAGAGATCCCAATAAAAGTTCCCGTAGTACCGAGTCCAGCACAAAAAAAACGAAATTCTACCTCATCTTTTAAAGACTGCAATTGTTCAGAAAGCTGTTTCCCTGTTAAACGAGCATGTATTTGTGGATTTGCAATATTATGATATTGATCAGGATTATATCGTCATGCTTGTTTCCCTTCTTCTCTCGCTTTGACAATACCACTCCTAGGATCTTGAGGATTAGGACAAATTTGCTCTGCATGCACTACCGCCTCAACCCCAAAAAGCTGAAGCAATTGTAGCTTTCCTTTCGTAATTTCTTGAGAAACCCAAGCTCTCATCTTAGGAATTCCCATACTCCTTCCTAGCACTGCAAGAGAAAAAGCAGTATTTCCAGAAGAATTTTCCACAATAGTATGAGGTAATTGATCATCAAACTGTCAGCTCTCTTTTGCCTGATGAAGCATCCCTCGAGCAGAAAGAGACTTAATATTTCCCAAAGGTAAAAAAGTCTGAAGTTTCAAAAACACTCTGACTCCATCTTGAGCATAAGGATTCAAATCAACAGGCAGTTCTACCAGTGGAGTGAGATGATGATAAGGATTGAGAAAATCCTCTAAAGCAGAAGTTCAAGAAAAAACAGATCAAGACATGTTAATTACAAAAAACTAAAATGTTCATCAATTTGTCCAGTCAAATCACCAAATCTTTCCTTGATAAACCCTTGAGCAACATATTTTCTATGTAAAGCATAAAGCTTGTCTAATCTCGCTTGTAGAGGCTGTTCCAAAGTTTGTGCTTGCTTGACAATTTGCTCAAATAGCAGCTGAAACTCAGGCTCAAGCTGAGAAAACTCCATCAATCCTCCTTGCTTCTCTAACTGTCTTAGATAAGAAGAGATCCCCAGCATACCAAGCAGTTTTTCAGAGGGCAAAGCAGCAGAGAGAAAAAGCTGATCCTCTTGGTCAAAACATTTATTCCCAAGTGCAAAAAGCTGATCATAGACTCCCGCAGCTTGAGCCAGACGAGCATACTGTTTCCAGACTTCTTTTCCTTTTTGCGTAGGTTCCAAGACAAGAAGTAAAAGATCAAATTGAGCATGCAGACTAGAGGCAAAAGCATCTACTCCTGCCACCATATCCACGACCACTACTGCCTTTTGATCATCCATATGCGAAAGCAAATTTTCCAAAATCGCTAAATGATTATGATAACAAGATGCGCCAATCTCTGATCCTTGATAAGTCCCTACCACCATCAAAGCAAGCTGATCGAGCACTTCAGCAAAACAATACAGAGGATGTGTAGGATCTCTAAGTACAAAAAGCTGACTTTCTGAGGTTGGAGGGGTTGTTTTCCTAAAAGTCTCCAAAGAACCAATACGCTGATTATCCCCTTTGAGATAGGTTTTGATCGTTTGAGTCGTCTCAGGAAAAGAAAGATATTTTTGCTCAGGAAACTCCCCTCATGGAAGAAATAATCCAGGCAAATGGACATTCAAATCAGCATCAATCAACAAAAGATTTTTTCCCTGCTGAGCTAAATATAAGGCAAGTAACGCTGATATAGTAGTTTTTCCACTACCTCACTTCCCAACAACTGCTATTCTCATCACTATCTGACAATATAAATAAAATTATTTCCCACAACTACAGTACTGCTGATGCTCCTTTTTCCATTTAATCAAAGTCCTCGTAGAGATTCAAAAATCATCAATAACCGCTTGTGCTGTATTCTTTTGATGACAATAAGCATCGACAACTGCTTCTTTGAATTCAGGACTATAGGTCCCTCTTTTCCCATCAATTGTAAAGGTAGATTGGCACGCTCCACAGAAAAATCTCTGAGAATTATTTCTCCCATGCCCATGCTTTCTGGTTTTTGTGCTTTTGCACTTGATGCAGGTAGTCATCAATATAAAAAAAATAAAAATCAGATTTTCATTTACGTGAGTATACTGAAATAAAATAGCAATATCAAGAGATGATTTTTTTGAATGGCTTGATTTTATAGGTAAAAATCAATATATTCTCCACTCACATCAAAAAATAAAAAAATGAAAGCAAAAATTTTTACAGAAAAAGATCCTCAAGAGTTAGAAAAAGCATTAAACTCTTTTCTCTCTAGAGAAAATGTAAGTGAGATTTATTCTATTACGCCGATTGTTTCAAAAAAAACGTCTGGAATAATTGTCGTTTATCTAGCACCTCCAAAAGTTTGGGGAAAGTGAAAAAAGAGAGCGAATAAGCTCTCTTTTTCTTTAATTAAAAAATCTACTCAATAAACTGCTTAAAGTCTGAAAAATTTTCAAAAGACTGATAGACCGAGGCGAATCTAACATAGACGACAGGATCAATTTCTTTGAGCGCGGCTAGGATATCATCTCAGATTTTTTTACTTGAAACCTCGGCTCCCTCACTTTGCCGAGAAATTTCTAAATTGTTAATCAGAGAGTCTACGATTTCTGGATTGAAAGGTCTTTTCGCAAAAGCAAGCATCACTGATTTTCTAAGTTTTGCTCTATCATAGAGTTCTTTTGTTCCATCTCTTTTGATCACCATGAGTTCTGTGAGTCCAATTCTCTCAAACGTAGTAAATCTATGCGAACATCTCTCGCATTCCCTTCTCCTCCTGATAATGGTTCCTTCTTCTATCATTCTAGAGTCGATGACTTTGGAATCCATATTTTTACATTTTGGACACTTCATATTCTGAAAGATCAACTAAAAACTGATTTTTGGAACTTTTTTTATCAAAAGATAGACTGATCGTGAATCTCATTCAGATTTTTTTCTTCTGGTGCATGATGATTAGATTTTTCTACAAATTCCTCAAGAGAAAAGGTGAACTCCTCTCCATCCATAAAAATCTTCTGAAAATGCAAAAAGTAGAACATCACGAGCGCCGTCATCCTTACGTCATTTTTACAATATTTCTTAAACTCTTCCAAGAATTTTTTATTTCCAGTTTCTTGGTATTGATTCCAGAGCACTTCTCCTTCAGCTCCAGAAGAAAGTGTTTTCTGGACTCCAACTAATGCTTCTGAGAGTTTATTTAGTCAGATTCTTCTTTTTGTGAGATTTTGAAAAAAGACATAGAGATCAATACTTTTTTCGTTAAGAATTTTGATTTCTTCCTCTCCATAGCCTGCATTCCAAGCCGAAACTGGATTATCAAACCAAATCTGGTTGAATCCTACGATATATCCATCAAAAGCGAGCATCTCATCTACGAAAGCTTTCAGGTCTTCCTGCAAAATACAGCGGTATTCCATTTTAGTTCCATCAGGAATCATCGCATAGGCAAGCAAAAATTTTGCGGATCTCAGGTCATCAACTACGGTTGTTTCAATATCATAGACGAGATACGGTTTATCTAAGATTTGAGAATAATTTCCTGTCATAAACTCATCCATCAGAATCTGCTCAATCGTTTTTTGTCAGATTTGTCTTTCCTTTTTAGAAATATATTTGATGATTAAGGATTGGATTGCAGATTTTTGATCAAAAGGAAGTACAACCTCAATTTTATCCTGTTCATCAGTAAGAATCAGTTGATCTCCTTGCTTAGAAACCCTAAAAGCTACGTCTGAACGATAAAAATAATACAGATCATTCCCCTCACGAAAACATATCTTGAAAAAATCATTCGCTCACTGACATTTCTCTCTCTTAATGATAGCGTAGAAGTGAGGAATGAAATTATTTTGAATCTTTGTCAAATCACTTAGGGAAAATCTCTTATACATAGGAAAAACATAAACAATTAAAAATCAACAAGCTTTTTCTTTGTTAATTCTTAAAACTTTTCCTATGATAAACCAGGAATATTTGGAATTCCACCACCATTTCCTCCACCGAGCATTCCTGCGAGATTACTTGGATCAAAACCAAGGATATCTTTCGTCTTCTCTGCAGCGACTTCTTGAGCCTTATTCTGCGCTTTTTGGAAAGCTTTTACGACTAATTCTTCCAAAACCTCTTTTTTACTTGGATCAAGCAAAGCAAGTTCATTGACTTTGAAATCTCTGATTTTCATTTCTCCCGTCATATCAATCACGATACTACTTGCTTTTTCTCCATTTTCATCTGTAAATTCTCCTTCTTTGGCTCTAATTACGAGGTTTTTAAGTGCTTTTTGAAGTTCCTTATACTTATCGTACATTTTTTTCAATTCTCCCATTTTTCCTAAATCCATTGTTCTATCTACTAAACAAAATAAAAAACCTGATTTTTTCTCTTTTTTCGTAAAAAATCTTAATTCTAAACTACTTCTTCACTACTCCAAAGTACTTAATTACAAGGAAAACCAGAAATGCAGTGATCAAAAAGTCAATTAATCTCGCAAGTGCTTTCCCATAAAGTACTCCATTCCAAGAGAGTTCTTCAAGTTTATTGATCTTTAGTTTTTTGAAAAGGGGAGTAAAAAAAAGAGGGGTTACAAAATCTTCTACAAAAGACTTTACCAAATCTCCTACTTTCACAGCGACTAAAAGTCCGATTGCTGTTCCAACGACATTGTATTCCGCAAGAAAAGCTGAAAATTCTTCTAACATAACATTCAATATATTAATATAAAACAGAATCACTATAAGGAAGCGTTTTTTAAATACAAGTCGGGTTGTAGCTTTTTTTCAATGATTTTCCAGAGAAGCCTGTCATTGAAGAATTTCTCAATTTTTGCAGGACCATTTTCAAGGATTACGAGTTCTTGAGGAAGTGAGCAGGCATCAGCTCCACAGGTTTGTGTAAATTGATTCTGAAAGACAGGGATCATGCCTGAACCCAAGAAAGGAACTGAAGATTGGAATGCACTATCCATATAGTCCAATAAAAACTGATCTGTCAAAGCACGATTCGCTCCAGGTAAAACGACAAAGCCATAAAGCCTTACTGGTAATCCGACATACTGATAAGGGCTAAAATGCCTTACAAATTCTTCTTTTAAATCAGATGAAAAGTCTGAAGCAAATCCTCGTCCCACTCCCACAAGCTTTTTCTGCAAAAGGCAAGCGATTGGTTCTTGTAAGCAGAATTGCGATGAGGACTGTATAATATTGAGGAGTTTTTGCTGGAGAGCTTGGGTATTACCGTGCATTGTGATCCATTGTTGGAATGCTCCTACATCATTAAACTGCACGAAATCTTCCAACTGCTGAGCCAAAATCAGGTTTTGATCATAAAGTGCTGGAATATTGCTAATTCAGAGGCCAAAAGACGCATTCTGAAGTCTTGGACGAAAGTCTGAAAAGGACGCATATAAACCGTCAAAATCAGATTCCAGACCTGTTAATCCGTACATTACGGCAGGATCCAGAGCAAAAGGCAAAAAATCTGAATGCTTCCCGAGAAATCCCTGCAATTGGGGGATAAAAAGTGAACGAATATCCTCTTGAAAAGTAATCTTTTGTGCTTGAACTCCAGAAAAAAGATCGTAGGGAAGAAGCTGAATATCTGCTCAAGAAGTCAATTTTAATCTATTCCCTTCATCCATCACTCTTATTAATGTTATGTTTACTTCATATTTTTGAGAGAAATTTTGCAAAAACTGCTTTAGCTCGGGATTTATTTTTTTTTCGGGAATCGCTAAAGTTAAAGTTCCTGTCAGTAGACGAGTATTCTGCTCAGAAGAAAAATCTGGAGTTCCCATTCAATCAGTTTGATTTGGTGGTGTAGCGGTTTCAGATTTCTCAGGATTCACTCCCCATGGTACAAAAATTACAAAAGCCGTACAAAGTATTCCAAAAATTGCTAAAAAAAGTACTTGTTTAAGCTGATTTCTCATTCTTAGAAAATAATAGTAAAGTTTCCAAGTGCTGGTTGTTCGAGTGTTGGTTTCTTTACTTGAAGTTTTACATTATATCTTCCAACTTTTCCTTCTCCTTGTAAGGTATAAAATTTATCTGAAATTCTAGATCCGTCCGTGGTATGAAATTCATATTCAAGGAAAGGATAGAGGTTCTTCCCTTGAGACCACAGATAATTTACGAGAGAAAAAGATAAATTGGAATTTGTTGTTTCTGGGGCTGCTAAAATAGAAGCAAAATCTCCTTTGTTTTTTAATTCACCTTCTTTATTGGAAATAATATTTAATGATGCAGAATTGTCATTCTTAATAGGATTACTTGTTCCTCAAAAAGTCAAAGATAAGCCTCCATTTGAATTGATGAGTTTTGCCCTAAGAAGCGTATCTCGATCGTTAATTATCCCCCATCCTTCACCAAAACTTGTTGCTTCCTTAGGGAGTAAAGTGTATTCCGTATCTTCGTATTTTCCTTTCATTGTCCAATTTGCTGCAACCCAGTTGTCATCTCTCCAGTCATGATCAGTATTTTGACAGTTGTTTTCACAAAGTTTCCCATTAGCAGGATTCCCCTTTGAAAAAGTTTCAAATAATAAAGGATTAAGTCTGAGGGTTCCCTTCAATGAAAATTGAGGAGAGGCTGGATTTAATCTAAATCATGGGGTCTGTGTGTAATAGTCATCAGCTCCAATAGTTCCAACAGTTCCTAGTGGAATGAGTTCAGTTTTTGTATAGTTGAGCATATTAAAATTTTTGCTTTCTGGATTGTTTGCACGAATAAATGAAACATCTACATTACCATTTCATGTAGAAGGAATTCTATCAGTACTTGATTGTACATTCCACAGTAAAGTATCTCTCCCATCCCCATAAGTATAAAAATTTTCTATTCTTTTGTCAGCATCTTTTCAGATGTTTTGTAGAGTTGTTCAAGTGGTTTTTCGTCAGGATTCTCCATCAAAACCAGGACCCGTATATCTTATTGCCAGAGCCCCTCTTTCGATTGCAGATATCGCACCATAATAAGCTGTTGAATATTGGACAACATTTCCATAGGTTTGCACAAAAGGAAAAAATCCAGAAAAAAGTGCTAACAAAAGTGCTATACTAATAATCATTACAATCAACACTAACATTAACAACATTTTCGGGTCTTACTCGGATAAACATATAACTATTCTAATTTCCAATAGGAAATAAATGGGTTTCATTTGATGATTTTCTCAAGTTTTTATTTTATATACTTGAGTTTATAATAAATTTCTATTCTGAATTATTCAATATTTGGAGCTCAGCATCCAGGACAATAAGCAAAATGTCCTTGATATTTACAATGGCATTGTTTGCATTCCACTTGCAGCGGTTCTCCACACCAACTACACATTACGTGGGACGTATTATTTAAGTTTTGGCAGTGAGGGCAAACAACAACATTCTGCTCTAATGCTTCTCTCCATAGTACCTTTTCCCATTTATATACTAGAGGACGAAATGCAATATAAAGAGGAAGTCCTAGAACTGGCGTTAAGAATACAATTAAGAGTGCTGAAAAGAGCTGATAAAATACATTTTCACTCCTTGAAGAAGCATCTCTCAATACCCAAATAACACAAAGGATCCAAAGAAAAACAATAATTGCACAAACAAATAATTCTAGATCAGAATATTTATCTAAAAATGGTAGCCATTGAGCTAACACTCAAACGATATCGTTTCAAGAGCCTAATTGCTGGACATCAACAGAAAGTTCAGGAAGATTATCACTTAGTTGATTTGCGGCATTTTCAATAATTTCAGTTCCAGAAGAAAAAAGCTGTTCTCAGGTTTGATTTCCAGTAAGCATTTGAATATTTGATGTTATCTCATTCATGGTAAAAAACTTAAAAAATAAAAATCTATGAAATAATTTTCTTTAGAATTTCTACGGAAAGCGAAAACTTTTTCAAGTCTTTCAAAACAAAAGCAATCTTCGCAGGATTATCAATCTGAAGGGTAAAATCTACTAATACTTCTCAAATATCAGTATGCTTAATAGACATTTCTAGCAAAGGAACATTGAATTGAGAAAAAATTTGAAGGAAATCAACAATCGTTAATTCACGAGGTGAAAATTTTACTTCCAAGGAAAATTGGTAGCGATTTGATGGATCGTCTTTCCAGTGTGCTTCGAGAAGGGAATCAAAGGAAACTGTTTTTAGTGCTTTACAGGCCATCGTATGAATTTTGATGCCTTCTTTTGTGGATTTTGCAATGATTTTAGTTCCTTTTTCTGGATTACATTCAGGACAGAAGATACAATTTAAATGCTTATCATTATCAACGATTACTTCATGAGGAGAAATTAGATTTTTGATCTCATGTTTTAACTCTTCTCTCAGTCCATCAGTATCTTTTACGACGGTCTTTTCTATGACATTCTTCAGTAAATCTGGATATGCAGATCTTACAATGTTTCCATAAGAGTCTTGTTTATCAAGTACCATCAGAATCCTTCTTTCTACCTCAATTGGTTCTCCTAGCTTTTGAATTCTATCCTTATCAGAGCGGAAAGCAGGAAGTCCTAGATCTCTTAAGTATTCATTTAATCCATCTATTGCTTCTTCAAGACGGTTCTCTCTTTCCACCGTTTTCAAATATTTTAAAAGTTGATTTTTTGCAGAAGGTGTACGGAGAAATTCAATTCGGTGTTTATTCGCAACGTATCTATTCTTAAAAGTATTAATGTTTACAATATCTCAGGTTTTGAGCTTATAACTAATTGGTTTTATTTGTCCATTTACTATGGCATTCTTGAATTTTAATCCAATAGCACTATGAATACTAAAAGCAAAATCAAGAACCGTAGATCCCATTGGAAGTTCTTTGATATCTCCTCTTGGAGTATAGATAAAGATCGTTTTATCTAATACCTCAATATTCAGCTGAGATTTAAATTTTTCCTTTTCTGAAGTATCCGTATAGTTTGCAACGATTTTTTGTAATTTTTGAATCCACATTCCCTGTTGTTTGGAAACAACTGTTGGGGCATTATTGTCAGAATAGGCAAAATGGGCTGCTACTCAGAATTCTGCTACATCATCCATCTCTTTAGTTCTGATTTGTATTTCTACAGGAAAACGAAACATTCCAAGCACGGTGGTATGAATACTTTTATATCCATTAAATTTTGGAATTGCGATATAATCCTTAATTTTTTTAATAAGCGGAATATAATATTTATGGATAACTCCCAGTACCATATAGCAATCACCAATATTCTCAGTTATCACCCTAAATGCCAATAAATCCATTACTGTAGAAATATCGGTTTCATGATACTTTTTTGAGAGCTTTTCATAGACCCTGTACGGACTTTTAATTCTTCATTTTACTTCAAAATTCTGAACCCCTTCTTTATGAAGCATTGTCGTCATCATTTTAACTCCTTTTTCTGTATATTTTTCTCCATCACGAAAATATTTTTTCAGATAACTTAAAATCCTATCAAATTCTTCAGGATAAAGTACGGCAAATGACCCATTCTCGAGGAGAAGCTGAAAATGATAAAGTCAAAGTCTTTTTGCAATCGGAACATAAATTTTTAAGGTTTCCTCAGCAATCTTTTTCCTTTTTCTTTCTTCTGGATGAAATTGCAAGGTCTGGATATTGTGAATACGATCAGCTAATTTTACGAAAATTACTCTTAAATCTTTTGCCATCGCTAGAAAAGTTTTTTTGATAGTTTCCAGGTGTCTATCTTCTCCTTGATATCTCACTTTTGATACTTTTACTAGACCTTCACAGATCTCTGCTACTTCTTCGCTAAATTCCTCAGCGACTTCTTCCTTAGTGATAGGAGTATCTTCTATTACATCATGCATAATACAAGCCTGAATAGATTCTAAGTCAGGTTTGAGTTCCATGAGAAAAAGTGTCGCTTTCAGAGGATGAATGATATAAGGTTCTCAGGAAAGTCTTTTGACTCCTGCATGAGCAGCTTTAGTAAAAACGTAAGCATGTCTGATACCTTCAATTTGTTCGGCAGGTAAATATTCCGAAGCCTGACGAATAATTTCTTCAACCAAAGCAACAGGTTCTTCTTCAAAAGTTAGTTGGTAATCAAAAAAGCTATCAATTTCCTTAATATCCATCTTTAGAGAGAAGAAAGTAAAGTCTACTCCCAAAGATAGAAATCGTTTTTTAATAGTCAAGAGAAAAAACAAGAAATATTCTCTATCAACTAAAAAAAACTGTTTTTGATCGATTGTTTTGCAATTTCAGAGAGATTTCAGAGCTTCCCTTCAATTTCTTCATCAGGTTCATGGAGTAATTTTGAAAGTTCTGCACTTTTTTCTGAAGCCTTTTTGATATGAACATAATACTTTCCGAGTTCGGCAACGACATCAGAAAGCTCATCATTTTTTTCCAAAAGTTCGGTCGTTTTCTCTCTAAAAAGATCATTTTGTGCAGTTAATTCTTCCATTTCCTCTTGGAGATAACTTAACTGCTCATTGGCTATTTTAAGATTTTTTCTCAATTCTGAAACGATTTCTCTTTTCTCGTATTGAAAATAAAAGATCAAATATCAAATTCCAATTCCAGCAATAAGTCCTGCTATCACATATCCCCACAACATTTCTCATATCAAAAAGTAAAATCAGATTGTACTATAATTTTCAGCATAAAAAAGACAAGGTAAAGATTCTAGAAACGATCAAAGGTCTCATCAATTTTTTGATTTACTGAATCTTTAACTGCGGTTTTGGTATCATTCTTGAGCGTTTCATATTGTTTTTTTGCCTCAGTTTTTGCCTGTTCAGTGAGGGTATTGGTCTTTTCTTGGAGAACCTGTAGTCCAGAATGAGTTAATTGCTCTGCTTGTTGGTATTCTTCAGTACTTGTTAGAGGATCTAAGCTTTCACATCCCACTAGACAACTTAGAAGAATGCTAACAAAAATCAGATTTCCTTTTTTCATCTTTTCTAAAAAAAGAAATAAAGAACTCCTTTAAGTATGAGATTTTGGAATTGAAAATCAAGTCAGAAAAACTAATTTATACTTATTTATTCTTACTTACCGTTTATGCATATTCATCTCGTCAGCCTTTTTCCAGAAATTTTCGAAAGTTTTTTGGCAACATCGCTTATCCAGAAGGCTCAAACTAAGGGAATTCTGAAGTTCTCTCTGCATAATCCGAGGGAATATTGTCAGGATAAACATCAGCAAATTGATGATCAGATCTATGGAGGAGGAGAGGGGATGCTTATCAAGGCGCAACCAATTATTGACTGTGTAGAGGCAATTATTCAGCAGTTTAAAATTAAAAAATCTGATTTTTCAATCCTTTTCCCAGCTCCTGCCAAGGAAGTTTTTAATCAGAAGATTGCTTATGGTCTCAGCAAAAAAGATCATCTTATTCTGATTTGTGGGAGGTATGAGGGAATAGATTATAGAGCAGAGCAATATTTTCAAAAACATTATTCTGATCAATTTAGGAAGCTTTCATTAGGTCAGTTTATTGTGCTATGAGGAGAAGTCCCAAGTATGCTAATGCTTGAGGCAATTGTAAGACTTATTCCTTGAGTTATCAAAGAGAAGGGGAGTTGGATTGATGAGAGTTATTCTTTGAGTGAAAATATGCAAAATTTGGAAGCACCGAATTATACCAGACCTGCTGAAGTGTATGGAATGGAGGTCCCCGTAGTTCTTTTGAGTGGGGATGATGAGGCAATCAATGCGTGGAAAAAAGCAGCAGAAAAACAGCTGAATAATCCTAAATTGTAGATTCAGGAGGTTTTATTTTAGTGAACATCATGAATACGCTAAAACAGAAAGGTTATCAATGAGAATCGCTTGCTAGAGACCGATATGAAAAAAACGGTTATGTTGTATTGGGGAAAAATTTTGCTATTCGTTGAGGAGAGATTGATTTGATCCTGGAAAATAAAGAAGAAATTGTTTTCGTAGAGGTAAAGGTCGTTGATGGGATTGAGGATTGGAATGCGTATCTTTCACCGAGGAAAATGCAGGCTTTAGAAAGGAGTATCGAAAGTTATTGCTCTAATAATCTGATAGCTAAAGATATTAGACTCGATGCTGTTTTTGTGAAGAACTGAAAAATAGTAGAAGTTTATGAAAATATCAGCAATACCTAATCGAGAGTGTAGAATGAGATATGTGTTTTTCTATAAGAGTGTTTTAAAAAATCCTCTTTCTTGTTAAAAAGGAAAAAGCTGAATTTCTTCAGCCTTCTTTGTATTCTTTCCATTCTTTTTCATTCTTTGTGGGTATTGCCTTATCCAAAATAGGCATCAGTAATCACTCCTTTTTCTACAGCAACATTCAAACGATTTGGTCTATAATCAGCTGTTACTGCCATAGCTTTTCCATCCTGAGCAACGATACGAAGGAGCTGGTTTTGAGTCTCAAATTCTTTTTGCACTTCTGAGAGTTGGCGTCCAATATAAGTTTTTGCCATTTCTTCGTTTGCTTTTTCCATTGCAGCTCTATAGTATTCCCATTCTTCAACTTCCTTTCCATCAATTAGGCAAACTCCGTATTCACTTCAGTTTTCATCTTTTTTGATGTTGCTTTCTCCTCCTTGAGCTACGCAATATTCACTTGCAGGATTTGCCATACCAACTTGCTGATCTCCTTGTTCCTCATCAAGGCATTTTGGAGTGTCATACTTTTCACAGTACATTTTTGTGCAGGCAACCTCGCCATCAGCAGTTCTCATACAGTTGTTACAACCATCAAAAAAGCTCTGACAGCTCTGCGGAATCATCGTCTTCCAGCTTTCTGAGGTAATTTCGCTTTCATTTATACTTTGGGTCTGCTGATTACAACCTGCTAATAAAAGGATCGCCCCGAGGCTAAGTGTCGTTGTGAGTAATTTGTTCATCTTCATTCATAAAGAAAATAAAAACTCCTATAAAGAAAATCGGAAAAAATCTGAAGATGTGACATTTTTGATACTGAACTTGAAAAAGAGGAGAGCTTTCCATACATTTAAACTCGTTTATTTTCATCCTCAGATGATGCAACTTTCCGAAATCATTGAATCCGTCCAATCGCTTCATCCAGATTTTTCTTATGAAGAAATCGCTGAACTTTGCTATGATTACCTCGCCCAATTCAACGATAAAACCAAAGAAGCCACCAAAGAAAAAAGTCTGAAAAAATACCTCAGTAAAGAATTTTGAATCCAGCGAGAAACAGAAAGCCTAGGAGAAGACTTTGAAAAGCAAGTTTCATTTTCTAGCATCCCCAGACATCTTTTTAACTATACGAATAAAAAGAATGCTGACTACCTCATCACGATCAAGGGCTTGAGTAAGCAGCTCGGCTCTACGATTCTTTTTGAAGATGCAGAGCTGAAGATCAAGCCTGAGGACAAGATCGCTCTTGTGGGAAAAAATGGAGCTGGGAAGTCCACTTTCCTCAAAATTCTGCTGAATCCTGAACTCGCGGATCATGGTGAGATTGAACTGCTAAAAGAGACAAAAATCTGATTTCTTTCTCAGGATTTGTTTTGGGAATCAAGGGAGAGAACCGTCTTGGAAGAAATGCTCACGACATTTCCAGAGATTACGAGGAGAGTAGAGAGGCTTGAGGAGATAAAACAGCTTTTAGACTGATGAAATGGCGATGCGATTTCCTTGATTGAGGAGCAGAGCGAACATATTGAACGGATGCTAATGTATGAGGCTTATCAAAAGTATGATTTGCAAAAGGAGATTTTAAAATACTTCTGATTTACTAGAGAGCAACTGGATTTTCCGATCAAAAAACTTTCTGGAGGCGAACAAACCAAGTTGCAAATTGCAAAATTTTTGCTTCAAGATGTGGATCTGCTGATTTTGGATGAGCCGACCAACCATCTGGATATTGAGGGGATTCTCTTTATTGAGCAGTTCTGCCAGATGCGAAACAAGGCGCTGATCTGCATTTCTCACGATAGGAAATTTCTGGCTTCTGCATTCACCAAAACGATAGAAATCAAAAACAAAAAGCTGAATCTCTACTATTGCGGCTATGAAGACTTCTTGAGAGAAAAAGAAAAAAGGGCTGAACTCCAGCTCAAGAATTATACTGCCCAGCAGAAATACCTTGCTCAGCAGGAGAAATTTATTGAGAGATTCCGCTACAAATCTAGCAAAGCCGCTCAGGTGCAAAGTAGAATCAAAATGCTGGACAAAATGGATCGTATTGAGGCTCCAGAAGAGGAAATTTCAGCACATACTCCAAATCTTCAGGTCAAGTGGAGACTTCCGGAGACCTTGATCAGACTTTCTGAACTTTCTGTCGGATATGGGCAAAGTGTGCTAGTCAATCTGCCTCGTGAACTGGAAATTACCAAAGCGATGAAAATCTGAATCATCGGAAAAAACGGAGTAGGGAAGACGACTTTGCTCAAAACCCTGCTTGGTCAGCTCAAACCTTTGTATGGCGATGTGCGAATCCATGAAAAAGTCAGGATTTGATTTTATTCCCAAGTGGCTGAGGATCTGGATTTTCAAGCAACGATTACTGAAGAGCTGGTTTGACCTTGAGTTTCGTTTAAGGAGGCAATGGGATTTCTCGGGGCTTTGCTCATTGATCCAGAAAAAGCAGATCAAAAAATCTGAACCCTTTCAGGAGGAGAGAGATCCAAGGTCGCTTTAGCGAAAATGCTGCTTGCCCATCCAGATATTGTAGTGATGGACGAACCAACCAATCATCTAGATTTGACTTCTAAAGAGGCGATCAAAACCATGCTTGCAGATTTCAATGGGGTTTCCTTGATCGTTTCACATGATAGAGATTTTTTGGAGGCGACTTCAGAGCTTCTCTGGGTCATCAAAGAGGGAAAATTGACGGTTTTTCATTCCTTTGAGAGAGGCTTTGAAGAGATGAAAATTTAGTATTTATTTTTTTGTAATTAGAAAAACCCTAGCTATTGTTACTAGGGCTTTTTTTAATTTAGGCAGCTTGAGAATTGTCAAAAGACTTTTATGAAAAGAGATTAAGAAGGTCTTTTTTCACCTGAGTTTTTGTTTCTTTTGCATTTGAGGCGATATTGTTTGTCGCATTCAAAGTACTGATTACTTTCTCTCCATAGAGAGTGGTATTCCATAGGTCAAGTCTGTCGTTGATATTTAGATTTTCTTTTTTATTTCTATAGTTTCTTGTTTCTTCAGCGTTCTGAAGCTTTATTTCTTCAGCACTTAGTTCCTGAGCCAAAAGAATTGGTGTGTTAGGTTTGTTCATCTTGTATCATAATAAGAGAATAAAATCTTTGATAAATAAGTTAATAGTTGTGAGTAGGCCTTGATAAGAATGGATATTCAGTGTTTTGCTTCTAGAGATTAAAGTTCATTGACGACTTCTTTCAAAAGGGAGATCAAAACAGATTTCTTTTTGTCTGTTTCATCTGAAAGTCGTGTTTTATCTTTTTCAGAACTAGGACTTGAATGGATATCTCCAAAATCAAAGGCTTCTACGAGGAGCTGAGCTAACTCACCTCTCGTAATCGCTTGAGTTGAGGATCATCATTCAGGATTGAGAATTTTAATTCCAGCAGCTTTGGCAACAAGTGAATAAGCTTCTCACTTCGTAAGCAGAGCATAAGGTAGAAACAGATCTCCCGATGATTCATGACGAAGTAGAGAAGTTCCGATCTTATGATCAAGCAAATATTCCAAATGGGGAGCATAGGCTGCAAAATAGGTGACATCAGTAATGGTATTTAGGTGATAAAAATTTTTGATAACAAGTGCTTTTTGCTCTTGAGCAAGCATACTATTCGCAATCATAATGATTCCGTCTGCACGGAGCGTGTCATTATCAGGGTAGAAATTGCCATTTCTTCCAGCTACTACCCCAAGCTGTGCAAGTTTGGTGATCGCATCCTGATAGTTATGATTGGAAATATCCCTAAATACGTTATTGGTTTTGTTTTTCTCCAATTGGAAAATCGCTACGAGTATTCCGGCCATTTCAGATTTTGTTAAAACTGACTTAGTTGAGTCTATTAGTTTTATCTTCTCTTTTTGACCAAGATGAGGATAAAGTGTGAAGATGTTGTTAAGGATCAACTGTGCTTGAAGTGGAGTAATGGTATGATCTCGGATCATTTCAACTCCTTCAAGAAATCAGAGCTGTTTGGCAGTATTGAGCTTTTTGCTGAGAAGGGTGTCAGCCGTTTGTACTGGTAGGGACTGTATATCAGTAAGTCCTTTCGTACTTCAAAGGTCATATCCATGCTTATATCTGTAGATATCGATTATAACTCTAACAAAATCACTACAACGAACATGGTTGAGTGGATGATATTTACCTTCTTCTCAGTTTACAATCCCAATACTTGCGAGGATTTCAATGCTTTCTTTTTGAGGATCTCTTCAAATATCTTCAAAAACTGGCAAAAAATCTGATTCGCTCTCTGGGAAGTTCATACGGATAATCGGTTGAGTAGTGCTCTTGGTTATGGACTTAGATCCTGTCTCTTTAGCAGGAAGGTAAATCCCTGATTGAGTTCAGTTTTCTGTTTCCTCCTTCATTTTGATTTTCGAAGGAGTTTCCATTCCCTCTTGCATAAACGCTACCAAATTATTCCATACTTGTTTTACTCCAAAGGCGACATTGTTCTCAATCTGGTCATGAAGGGTTGCAGGGGCATTGGGTTTTGTTGCTTTCTCTTGCTCAGAAGTTTTGCTTCCTTGCGCATCAAAAGCTAATACGGAGGTAAGCGTATAGCCTCCGATAACAAATACAACGAGTGCTTTCCATAATCCCCCTCATCCAGTTGACTTTCTGAGGTGTGTCATTTTGTCTTTTTAACGAATAAATGGTTGTGTTGTAGAACCCATTTATCATTAAGACAAATCTTACTATAAGGTCAGCTTTTTTTTCTCTTTGAAGAAGCTCCTTGGAGAAACACTATCAAAAATCTGAATCTTCCTTGTAAGAATGGAGTGTCTCTGTATCACTATCACTACATTGACAGTAATATTATATATTAAAAATAAAATATGTCAACTTTTTGAGAAGATTTTTTTAGAAGAAAAAAGAGGATTAAATATTAGGAGGAGAGAAGCGGAATCTCTTCCCATTTTTTGATTTTCCAATCAGGAAAGTATTTTTTGAGAAAGAGTTTTCTATGAAGAGGGCAGATACCATACTGTTCAATTGCTTCATAATGGGCTTTTGTTCCGTAGCCTTTATGTTGTTCAAAAGAGTAGTGAGGATAGGTTTTTGCAAGCTCATACATTTGATGATCCCTACTGACTTTAGCTAGAAGAGAAGCAATGCTAATTCCAGCTAGACGATCATCACCATGAATAATCGTTTTTGTTATTATTCCTAATGCTTTTCAAAGTCAAAAATCTGACTTTCCATCCAAGACCAGAAGAATTTTTTCATGATGTTCAATTTCTCGGGTTTGAAAGAGCAATTTGAGATCTTCAAGGCTTCCTTTCCTTTTGGCTTTACTTTCCAAGAGAGTATGAAAAAGCTGATATAGCCCTTTGCAGATCGCAAAAAAGATCGCTTTCGTTACTCCATATTCGTCAATGAATTTCGCTTCCACACTGGCAATACAGGCAACTAATTTTCCTTCTGAAATGAGTATTTCAATCTGCTCAAAGGCAGACTCTCTCTGACATTCTGAGAGCTTTTTGCTATCTCTGAAAAGTGGAAAAGTCTTAAGTTCTTTGTGAGAAAGTTTGCTGATTACAAGACCGATATAGAGCGGTCAAGCAAGAGGTCCCCTTCCTGCCTCATCAAAGTAGATTTCCATTGCTAGTTCTTTCTTTTTGTTAAAAGTCCAACGACTCCGATCATTGCGCCATTATCAGTAGAGTAGAGTTTCTTTGCAGGGGAAAAGAATTTGCATGCAGGTAATTTTTTACTGACAAGCTCCTGAGTTACTTCAATCAATCTCGTATTTGCAGAAACTCCCCCTGCAACAGCGAGGCTCTTCGCTCCAAAAGTTTGTCCAGCCTGAATGAGTTTCTTACTTAGCACTTCTACGACAGCCTCTTGAAAATCATAGGCAATATCACAGATAAGCTGATCGGTCAGAGAAACTCAGTTTTTTTCTAATTTTTCTAAAAGGAAAGAAACCTGACTTTTCATTCCAGAAAAACTAAATTCAAATTTATCATGATTGAGGAAGATTCTCTTGAATTGAATCAAAGGGTTTGGTCTACCAAGAGCAGCTTTTTGAGAGATTCGGAGACCTCATGGATAAGGTCCTCAGAGCATTCTAGAGACCTTATCAAAACACTCACCTCCTGCATCATCAAGTGTTCGTCCGATTTTTCTAATCCTAAAGCCAGCTAAAGAAAAAGAAGTATATTCTGAAAAAGAGTCAGGAGTATCTTCTTTCTCTTCAGTGATCAGATAGATGTCGTTATGTCACCCTGAAACGGTAAGAACGACGAGTGGGAGTTCTAAATCTTCTAGCTTCCTTTCTAGTAAAATAGAAAAAATATGTCCAGAAATATGATGAACTGGGATAACTTCCTTTTCAAAAAAAGCTCCTAATTCATAGGCAACCGTTTTTCCCACGACAAGGGATCAGGGGAGTCCAGGTTCCGTTGTTACAGAGATAAAGTCTACCTTTTTGATCTCTTCAAATCCTATCGTTTGCAAAAGTGCGATAATCTTTTCACTATGCAGTCTTGAAGCGAGCTCTGGTACTACACCTCAGAACTTTTGATGTTCTTGAATTTGTGAATAGGCCAGAATTTTTTCTATTTCAAAAGTTCCTTGTTCATCATTTACAATGGCAAGGGAAGTATCGTCACAGCTGGTTTCTATGGCTAAGGTTTTCATACATTTAGTGAAGATAAAACACCGAAAAGTATACTGTTCTGAAACCAAAAATCCAGTCTACAAAAAAATAATTTGCAAAAGTGTGAGGAGTAACCAATGTTATAAAAAATAAGAGGAGCTTTATAAGGTATCAAGTGTAAAATTTTATAAAAGAAAAAACTGACCTTATGGATCAGCTTTTTATCTGATTATTTAGAGATATTAAAGTCTAGAGGGGCTAGGATTGTCTAGATCATAATAGAGATTCCCATTAAACTCATTCATTTTTTGAGATTCTATAATAACATTACCTAATCCAGTGATGCGAGAAATGATCTTCCCCATATAAGTGAAAACTGCAGTTGGAGTATACTTTTCTGCCCCCTGAAGGTTCATGAATTTTAGTAGAGTAGGGGAGATAAAAAGAATCATTACTGTGAAAAATAATCCTAAAATCATATATCTAATACTACTCCAAGCGGCTTTAATTTCTTTATCATCTCCTTTTGAAAAAATGAAAAGAAAAATCGCTCTAAAAAAAGCGTAAATACATCCTCAACAAATGATAAGAACTATGGCACCAAGAATATAAAGTACAATTTCTTCAAATCCTCCTTGCTGGTAAATATCAGGCATTTTTTATTTTTTAGTGAGTAAAGAAAAAATCCTTGCGGATTTTCTCATAATTATTTATCAGCGTTCTTTGGTAATCTTTTTGTGTCCTTTATTTCAAAGAATTTTTGGAAAAGTTTGTCATTCGTTTCTTTGAAAAGGAGTTTCGCAGCTCTTTCAGACATCTGAGAACCTTTTGAAACCCATTCCTTGATAGCCTCAACATTAGCTTCAAGTTTATGATGAAGAGGGTCGTAAGATCCAAGAACTTCTTTATACCCAAATTTAGCTGGTTTAGTATGTTCAGTCAAAACGATTCTGTAAAAAGGTCTTTTCGATCTTCCGTGTCTTGACAATCTAATTGTTAACATGCTGGAAATGCAATAAAAATTTAAAAAATGAAAAACTTGATGTTTACTTTAATTTTTCCTTTGAAGTGTGTTCAGTATGTTTTTTACAATGCTTGCAGTATTTTGTCTGAGCAAGCTTTGGAGTTGTAGCCTTATTGATGCTTGTAAAGTAGTTAGTAGCTTTACATTCACTACATACCATTGCAACAGTAATAACTCCTCCTTTTTTCTTAGCGGCCATAATAATGTACTCGATAAATAAAAGATATTTGAATGACGTTTTGAGATGATCATAATAATTGGCACTAGGTAGACTCGAACCACCGACCTCGCCCTTATGAGAGGCGCGCTCTAACCTGCTGAGCTATAGTGCCATAATTTAGCAATCGGTGAGGGAGGGATTCGAACCCTCGAGGCGATCTCTCGCCTGACTCGTTAGCAGTGAGCTGATTTCGACCACTCATCCACCTCACCAAAACCGTGCTGATTCCCTATATAGTGAATTGGATTTGAATTTCAAGGAAAAAACATTACATTGAGTCTAAAATCAGTTTTCTTTATTTTTTTAGCAAGAGGATGAGTGAAATAGCGTGAGGAATTGAAGATTTTTGACCACTAAGAAGTGATGCCAATCAGGTTTCAGAAGAGGCAGTGCAACGTATTCAATCACAGTCAAAACAAGCAAAACAGATCGCCCAGCAGATCAAAAAAGATAAAGCAATCAATTATCATCTTGCTCAGTTTTTAAGTTTTTTGATGAAAGAGATTCAGAATGAAGAACTCATCAAAGCAATTACCGATACTTTTTTTAAGACAACAAATCCAAAAGATCAGATTACCTACCTGAGAAAGGACATTAATACCTATGTTGTAGTCTGATTTTTTCTCCCATTTTTTCAAAAAGAAGCAGAGCAAGCGAAGATTCTCCCACTTTATGGAAAACTAGGATATGAAGAGGCAAATCAATCACTCAAAAACTATGTTACTTACCTGAAAAGACTCTCTGAGCAATATCATGATAATGTTCCTATTGATCAAAATGCACTTCTTACTCTCATTATCATTATCGCAAAAGAGCGACTTAAGTCGTGAAAAAATAGTAATCAAGAGCTTTTGAAAAAAGAAATTTTACAATTACTCTAGGAGAGAGATATTTTTTTCTTCTCCAGTTTTCATATTTTTTACTTTATAGATACCAGTTTCTTTTTCTCCTTGTCCGTAAATGACAACATAAGGAATTCCTTTTTTGTCGGCATAGGCAAATTGTTTTCCAAGTTTTTCTGCTGTTGGAAAAATCTCAAAAGTCTGATTTTTTTCAGCGAAAGTCCCTGCAAGTTTCATAATTGCTTCAAAATTTTCTTCGAAATGGAGAAATAAATAGTCAGCGACAGTCTGCTTTTTTTCTTCTTTGAGCTCAAAAATCTTTCCGAGCAGTCTACTAATCCCAATACTTCCTCCAACTCCGCAATAATCGCTTCTTTTAGGATCAATATAGCCCGTTAAATTCGCATATCTTCCCCCTCCACAGATTGAACCAAGCTTTTCATCATTTTTTAGCACCGCTTCAAAAATTGTCCCAGTATAATAGTCCAAACCTCTGATGATTTGCAAATCAATTTTCCATTCAAAATCAAGGTGCATTGCTTCTTTGATCTGTTTCAAAAACGTAAGGACAGTTCTCAATTCTTCTACTCCCTCTTTGAAAGCTTCTGAATCTGCAAAGCCTAAAATCTGGTCGCAATCTTCAATTCTCTCTGACTGAAAAGAGATAAACTTCAGAATTTTTTCGCTATTTTCTGCTGAGATATTGAGGTCTTCTCTGAGCGTTGCGATAAAGTTTTCTGTTCCAATCTTTTTATACTTATCAATGAGGGTTGAAATCTGTTGCATTTGTTCCTCATCTTGACTGACTTCTGCGAGAAATGCTTTGACGAGCTTCTTATTATTGATATGAAAAACGGCAGTGTCTTGGAGTTCACAGCTTTTCAGGATCTTATTTAGCGTAGAACCGAGGGTTGTGATGATCTCTGCATCATAGTAGAAATAGTCTTTCTCTCCTTTCCAAATTACATCAATATCACACTGGAAAAACTCTCTATATCTTCCTTTTTGAGCCCTTTCTCCTCTCCAAACTGGCTGAATCTGATACCTTTTGAAAGGAAAGGTCAGCTGATGCTCCCAATCCAGCGTATATCTCGCAAATGGCACGGTGAGATCAAAATGTAATCCGTATTCTTTCAAATCTTGTGCTCCCTGAGCGATTCCGTAGAGTCCAAAAATCTGTTTTCAGGTTTCTTCTCCATTTTTTGAGAGAAGCACATCATTCCTCTCTACAGCAGGAGTATGAATATGAGTATATCAAAACTGTTGATAGCTCTGCTCGATCGTTTCTTTGAGCTGATCAAAAATTAACTGCTGACTAGGACTATATTCGGGAAATCCACTAGGACGAAGCTCTGCCATCTGATGAAGAAAAAAATAAATCTGATTCTTTTTTAGGGATATGAAATGAAAATGCAAGGAAGAGGCTAAAAATAAAAAAAATCTTCGCTTGACTTTCTTTTTTATATTTCTAAAAAGAAAGTACTAATGATAAAATAGGATATTCTTAAGGGAATAAATAAATTCCGAGTAGAGGATTTAGAGAGTGTGAAAATATTGTATTTATACAGATTTACACTGACTTCTCTTATTAGGAGAATCTTCTAAAATTATTAGTACTAGAGCATAAGTCTTTTTTGAATGCAAAAAAAAGACAAAAACTCTGAATTTTTATACTTTTATTTTCTCAACATGAGCAAAAAAAACCTAACGGTTCTGTTCCTGCTTCTCTCAGGAGTGATTGCAGTCTTGGCCTATGCAGGAGGTAAACAGTCAAATTGGCTTACTGACAGCCAAATTAATTTCGCAAAAGATAACCTCTCTACTGATAGGGGAAACAAACTTGAAGCACAGCTTCGAGATGCTGTTATCAATGGATTGACGACTCGAGCTCAAAATCATGAAAAAAGACTTCAAGCTTTTGCTCAAAGTACAGGATATCCAAACTTAACTCCGGAGCAGACGAGTTTTTCAGATTTGCTCTCTACAAAACACAGTAATCAACTCACCGCAGATATGCGAAATGGCTTGCTTACCAGGCTAACCTATGCAGTTACTAATCATGAAATGAGGTTGAGAGCCTTAGAAAAGCCAACAGCTACTCCAGTAAAAGTAGATGGTAAATGTGGAACTACAGCAGCAACCTGTTTAGCAGGAACAGTAAAATCAGATAATGGACAAACGGCTTGTGGAACCACTAGAAAATGGCACTGTGAAGGAAGTAATGGTTGAGCGACTGCATATAACTGTCCTTTCCAAAATCCAGCATGTGAGAGCTATTCTTGTAAAGGAACCTATACTTGAACAACCTTCCGTCGAATATGAAAAGAAGCTTACGAGGGTTTTATAAAATGTAGCTGTTCTTTTCTTCATCAAAAAAAACCTACATCTAGTATGTATCAGCGTGATAATCTTTCAGATCATTATTGCCTAGACTTTTTTAATGGACAAGAAAGTTCTCATTTAAATGGAGATTGAGAAATTGATAGGGTTGTTGATTGTCATTGGTGGTTTGATGATCCAACGGCTAAAGAAAGAAATCCTTTAAAGCAATGTGTACAATCTAAAGATGCTCGTGATCATAATAAGCCAACTACTTGTACTTATGCTTGTGAAAAAACAGATATCCGAAATATAAATGATTATTGTACAAAAGATTATACCAAAAAGTGTTCATCACTAAGTGAATCAGATTGTAAGGCACAGAAGGGTTGTAGATGGGAGAAAGATTTGAATCTTGTGATAAGATGATAGTATTTAAAAAATCTAACCAATTACGGTTAGATTTTTTTTAATGTTGAAAAAATAAAAAAACCCAGAAGTAAATCTAACTCCTGGGGGTTGTGTTTTTTTGGCATTACATACAGGTTGTTTGTTTAGGTTATAGCTACTATATGTACCACACAATATACGTATAATAAAATGGCATTAAAAGTCAAGAGAATTTTGTAAATAATTTTTTCTAAGATGAGCTGAGGCTTCACTGAATTGGGTTTTGATAAAGCCAGAAGAGTAAGGAAACAATCAGCCGTGCCAATCCCATCACAATGATTGCAATTGCAATACCTTTCAAGATTTCTTTGACTTTTGTATATTGCTTGTCTCCATCTCAGGTCAGCATTCCGTAGAAGCTATAGATCAGCAAGCAAAGTGCAATTAAACTCACAAAACTGAGAGCATAATTCAGAATTTTTTTGATATAGTAAAAAGCTTTTTGAGGTCCGTGATAATCCGGCTGATCAAGGTTAAATACGGCCATTAGTCTATTTAAGAGGCTTTCATCAGGCGTTACAGCATCATCTTTGATAAGTTTTCCATAATCAGTATCTGTGGTTTTCCCAATACTTCCTCCCTCATAGTAGAAAGAGTTTTCTTGGTTTCCTAGACTATTCTGAGCAAAACTAACACCTATCATACCCATTCAGCTTAGTAAAGTCAGTCCACAGAGGAGAAAAAATTTTTTCATCATTTCTGCTAAAAAATATAAAATTATACTGATCCTTTCGTAATCGTATTTAGAAGCCAGAAGATAAAGCTGACGATCAGCCAACTTATTCCGATTCCGATAATTCCAATCGTAATGCTTTTGAGGGTTGATTTTCCTGCTTGATACTTTTTATCGTCCCCAGCAGCAGTAGTCATTTGAATTCCCGCATAGATCAGCACGATCAATGCGACCACACTTGCCAAACCTAAAGCATAGTTGATGATTCTATGAACGAGGTTGATGGTTTTTTTCGTGGCATCTCCTTGAGTTTCTATTTTTTCGTTACTTTCCAGTAAATTATCTATTTTATTATCACTTTCTGCAGAATGAATGATATCATGAGTCCCCTCACGGATTGCATTCTCGTCTGGTGGGATAATAATTTGCTCAGAATCATTCGTAAGAATAGGATCTCTTTTGTCGCTAATAGAGGGCAAAGCAAAGGTTGCATTGAGCAAACATAATCCTCCTAAGATCAAAAATCAGATTTTTTTTCACATGAAGTTTTGCTATGAAAAAGATATAAATCACTCTCAAGTATAGCTATCTCATCTAAAAAAAGCAAATTTTGTCTTATTTTCTGAAGTCGGTTAATTCTTATTTTTTGAAAATTTTGTCATTGTTTATAGAAAAACCCTGATTCAAATAAATTAAAAAAAATGGGTAACATAAGTACTCATTTTCAATAGTGGGGCGACTGATGGGGTTCGAACCCACGACCCTCTGGACCACAATCAGATGCTCTAACCAACTGAGCTACAGTCGCCATTCCATTTAACAAAACTTGGATGATGAATCCAATGGTCGATATGACCATTCTTTTTGATCATTCTTTCCAATTTTATTGCTTCTGTTTTTGTAGATTTCTCAAAGTATCCAACGATGACAAGATTTTTCATCTTGCGAGTTGTAGGAGTCTTTCAGAGTAAATGTTGACGATATCTTAGCTCTAGATCTGAGGTATATCCGATATAATGCTGTTTATCTCATTTCAAAATATAGACATAGAACATCTTGTTTTGAAAAGGATAAAGCTCTGGACCATCCCGCAGTCCTGCGGGACTCTAACCAACTGAGCTACACTCGTCATCTTTACAAGATTCCTTATAGTGAAAAAACAAATGATTTCAAGTGTTTTATTCTGCTTTTGATCTTTTCTTGCTATCAAGATGAAAAAAACTACACTATCAGGCAGTTTTTATCTGAACCGAGCATTATGCAAACTACGATACAACAAGCCAATTCATCAACCTATCAACAGGCAAAAAATCTGATTCAAAATTGAGAAGTAGTGGCTTTCCCAACAGAAACGATTTACGGGCTTGGAGCTGATGCTTTGAATCCTCAAGCAGTAAAAAAAATTTTTGAAATCAAGTGAAGACCAAGTTCTAATCCTTTGATTGTTCATATTGGTGAAAAGGCTCAGATTTCAGAGCTTTGAATCGTAGAAAATCACTTTCAGCAGCAGATTATTGATAAACTTTTCCCATGACCGCTTACCTTACTTTTGAAAAAAAAGGAAGTGATTCCAGAGATCGTAACTTCTAATCCTTTCGTGGGTATTAGAATGCCTTCTAATCACGTAGCACAAGAGTTCCTAAAAGCAGTAGAAAGGCCGATTGCTGCTCCTAGTGCGAATATTTCATGAAAGCCTAGTCCTACTTCATCTGCTATGGTGCTTGATAATGTTGATGGGAAAATTGAATTGATTATTGATGGAGGAGCTTCAGATTTTGGGATTGAATCGACGGTTATTAAGGTTGATGAAGAAAATGGAAAATGAAAAATCTGAATTTTAAGGCCTTGATTTATTACAAAGGAGGACTTAGAACTTTTTTTCAAAGGACAAGAAGTAGAAGTGGAGTATACAAGCAAAGACAAAAATATGTCACCAGGGACGAGGTTTAAGCATTATACTATAGATGCGGAGATTTATATGATAGAACATCTTCAGGAAATTCCCAAAAATTTAGATGAGCCTGCGGCTATTATTGCTACGATAGAACGATTTTCTCGTGAGGGAAGTTTTTTCGGTCAAAATCACTATTTTGATCAGCATGGATTAGAGCTTGAGCGAGGAACCGAACAGAATCTTGCAAGCTGTGCACATACCCTCTTTGATCTTTATCATTATTGCGAAAAAAAAGGTATGAAGAGAGTTTATATTCAAAAGTTACCAGAAACTGGACTTGGATTTGCGATTATGAATAGAGTGAAAAGATCTGCAGAGCTTAATGCTCCTTTAGTTGATTAAAATTTCAAACAACAAAAAAATGCTGAGGAAGGGACTCGAACCCTCAAGCCAAAGGCATACGCACCTCAAGCGTACATGTATACCAGTTCCATCACCTCAGCATATTTATAGTGAGCAGTATATAAATTTCCTGTCCTATTGCAAGAAAGATTTGTATTTTTGTTCAGATTTCTTATAGTTTACTGTAGGAAATGCTTTTTATCTTTATAAAATACAGCTCATGCTTTATGAAAAACTTACTGAAGACTACAAAATAGCGATGAAAGAGAAACAAGAAACCAAAAAATCTGCTCTTAATTTCGTTTTGGCTCAGATTAAGAATAAAAAGATTGAACTTCAGAGAGATCCTAATGATGATGAAGTTATTGCGCTTCTCAAAAAAGAAGTAAAATCTATCAATGAAGCACTTTCCTTCCTTGAAAAAGCAGACAAACCTACCGAACTTGCCGAGGAACAAGAAAAAAAAGCAATTTTGGAGTCCTATCTTCCAGCGATGCTTGATAAAGAAGCAACGAAAAAGCTGATTGAATCGCTTGTTTCAGAATTACAAATCGCTGATCTCAAGACGGGGAGAGGGCTCTTGATGAAAGAACTCATAGCAAAACATAAGAGCGAACTTGATGGTAGTCTTGTGAATCAAATTATCAATGAAATGCTTTAATTTCTAGGTGCGATGATAATGAAAAACATGAAAAATCTGATTTTTTGATGAGTAGTTATAATACTAAGTTTTGGAAGTAGTTTTGCTCAGCTTTATCCACCAACTACGAATTGAGATGAGGGAAGTTCAAATTCTTCATCGCCACGGGATGTTTCTACTCCATCTTGGCCAGAAAACAGAAATACACAGGATGCAACAAAGCAAGAAGAAATTACTATCCCTTATAGACCTTGAGAATGACCTATAAATTGATGAGAACTTCAAGAAGTAGTAGTGCAAGGAAAGGATTTGTCTAAGACCTGTAAGTGAATCAAGCTTAATACGGATGTGCCTTTTGTCTGAAGATGTATTGGGACGACAACAAGCGATAAAACGACTCAACTTAACGCTTTCCCAAAACTCATGTGAGCTATGATGAGGCTTATTATGACCGTAATTATGGTCCTTTCAATTCTGATGATTGTGGTTGCTGGGGTAATGATGACAACAGGGGGAGTTGAAAAAGGAAACTATACTAAAGGATTAGAAATTATCAAGAAAGTTGCAGTTGGAATCGCATTACTCTGAGCTTCCGGAGTTATTTTGAAGCTTATTAATCCAAATTTCTTCGTTTAGAAGAACTTGCAAACCAGGATTAACTCTTTATACTAAACTCAGTTTTTATTCACTTTGTAGAAAAAAATGTCAATTCAGATTAGACTCGATGGAGGATATCAGATAGAGAAATCATTATTTTTTGGATATGCTTATGTGCATAATGCTTTGATCAATCTCGCTTCTCAGGTAGGTGAGGATATGAGGTATCATGAAGGAGAAATTATAATCGTAGATTATCCTGGAGAATATGATATTAAAGGATGGACCATAAAGGCTTTTGTAGGTCAGAACCAAAAACTCAATTATCTTATTCAAGGAAATAATAAAAAATTCTGAATTATTCAGTCTCCAGATGTACTAGAACTAGAGGAGGTTGATCGTATGGATACTTGGCTTTATCTCTGAGAGGCGATTGAAAAGAAACTAGATCAGCTTGAACTTGAGGGAGAAAGAATTGATCTCGCAAAGTTAGAAAAGCAAGAGGATTAAAATTGAGTATTCCTATTGGATTTTTTCTATTCTTCCAAAATAAGGGTACAAGATTTGATCGTATCAACCCAATAAAATCCTTCTGGACAAATAGGAGCAATTTCAGGTTTTTCTCTAGGCAATTCATTTTGAGGAGTTCCTCCACAGCCACTAAACATAAAGGAGAAAAGAAAGAAACTGCCAAGGAGGATTTTTTTCATATTTCGGTTTTATAGATTAAAAATTATTTCGTTTCAATCAGCATCATCCCATCTCCTGGCTCACTCGGAAGAATTTGATAATTGATTTGCTTTTTTTCTAGGAATTTATATAATGAGGTTAGTTTTGTTTGATACTTGACGACATCGTCCAAGAGTATGATATTTTCCGAGCTAAGATTTTCTTGTATTTTCTCTAAATAGGTTCCATATTGGCTTTTCTGAGCATCAATGAATACAAAGTCACAGTGCACGGGCAATACGCTTGCTGTTGTTTCAGATTTCGTAATATCAAACGGATACAGAGTAGTATTCCAGCATTTTGCCTGACGAATATTTCTCTGTGCTTCCAAATAGGCAGGATACGCCACTTCAAACGAAGTAAGCTGACCTCACCATTCCGCAATCGTACTTGCAATCACGATACTACTATATCCCACAGCTGAACCAATTTCCAGACAGGTTTTTGGCTGGTGTTTTTGGAGGAGTTTACGAATGTGGAGCTCACTCTCAGGAGAAATCAGTGGAATATGCCTTGCCTCACAAGAAGCCCTTAACTGAGTCAAAAACTCGTTTAACATCTTAATTTACTTTTAAATTAAAAATTCAAAAAATGGAAACTACAATGCAATCAAACATTTCTATCAATTTGTGAGAGAAAAACAACAAAAAATCTGCTTGAACTTCTCGTTCATCCAGGCCTCGCAGATCTTCAAGTCAGCAACCTCTTTCTTCAGAGGCTTTTCTCAGACATAGAAACAAGCCTGTAAGCAAGAAAATTGAAGATCCAAAGAAATTGATCAAAAAAGGGGAGAGGCCAGTCAGAGTTTTTTGACTTTGAGGATTAGAACAGATTGGATCAAATATGAATGTCGTGGAGTATGAAAACGATATTCTTGTTATTGATGCTGGTATGGAGTTTGCTGATGATAATATGCCTGGTGTAGACTATATTATTCCCGATGTAAACTATCTTGTTGCAAAAAAGAAGAATATCAAAGGAATCGTTATTACGCATGGACATTTGGATCATATTGGAGCTTTGAAAAATATTTTGGAACCGCTTGGCTATCCAACGATCTATACTGCACCTTTGACAATCGGTATGATCAAGAGAAGTTTAGACGAAAAAGATGCAAAAAATCTGAAGTTTAAGCTCGTTGATCCTGATATGGATATTTTTAAGCTCGGAGTTTTTACCTTAGAGTTTTTTAGAGTTAATCACTCTATTCCAGAATCTATGGGGCTTTCTCTCCATACCCCAAAAGGATTGCTTGTTTTTTCTGGAGATTTTAAGATCGATTTTACACCAGCGATAGATAAGCCTGCTGACCTTGGGAAAATCTCTAGAATCGGTCAGGAAGGAGTCAGACTTTATCTCTGAGAATCTACCAATGCTAATAAGCCTGGGCATTCCGTATCAGAGAAAGTAATTGGAGAGAACATTGATAAAGTGATCAATGCTTACAAGCATCAGAGAATGATCGTTTCAACCTTTGCTTCCAATGTGGGAAGAATTATTCAGATTATCAATAGTGCTGTAAAGTATGATAAGGTAGTTTTCCTTGCTGGAAGATCTATGGTGCTTAATGTGCAACTTTGTCAGGAACTCGGTTATATTCAGGCTCCCAAAGGGATGATTCGTCAGCTTTCTTCTGAAGCGGAATCTATGCCTGATGAAAAGGTGCTTGTCCTTTGTACCGGTTCTCAAGGGGAAGAAAATTCAGCTTTAGTCAGAATGGCAAAAGGAGAATTTAAGGATTTTATGCTCAGACCAAGAGATGCAGTTTTGCTTTCTTCTCATACGATTCCTGGAAATGAAAAGGCAGTAATCTGAATGATCAATGCATTGGTTCGCCTTGGGGTAGAAGTTATTGATGAGCCAGGTTTGGACACTCATACTTCAGGACACGGATACCAAGAGGATTTGAAGATGATGTTTTCGCTCTTGAATCCTGAATATTTCTGTCCAATCCACGGAGAGCCGTATATGAGACATGCAAACAAAAAAGTTGCGATGATGATGGGAATTTCTGAAGATAAAGTGCTTCTTCCTGATAATGGTCAGATTGTTGAAATATATGATGAAGTGGCTTTTGTATCAGAGAAAAAAATCAAACTTGATACAGTAATGATTGATGGAAAAGGACAAGGACACTTATCTTGAGAATATGTGATGAAAGCGAGATCAATTATGGCAGAAAATGGAATTGTTAGTTTGATTTTCAAGGTGGATACCAAGACAAGAGAACTTGTTGGAAATATCCAGATTGAATCTAGAGGATTTGTCTATTCTTCAGAGGTGAAAAAGATTCATACGCAGATTGTAGAGTTCGCGAGAGCAAAATACAACGATAACTGCAAAAAGAGAATGGATATCAAGGATAATCTCAAACTTATTAGAGAAGAACTCGGAGAATATATCACTAAAATCATCGGTAGAGTGCCAATGCTGATGCTGATGTATGTGTATATCAATCGTGAAGCCGTGCAAAATATTCAAGTAGAGCCAAATGATGAAATTATCGGGATGACCCTTGAAGAGCAGGGCTACAAGGATTAATTTAATTGTAAAACATTAAAAGTCAAGAAAGATCTGATCTTAGTGAGTCAGATTTTTTCTTTTTATTTATTTTTTGAGTATACTTAATGTGAAGACTTTTTTATTCGTATCATACAAAGATGCCAACAAATATCGAAAAACTTCAACAAGAAAACCAAGCTATCAAAGCAGAATTAGATGCTTTAAAAGCTATAACTGAAACGACAGAAAAGGAAAAAAGGAAATCAGAACTAGAATCTCGTATTCAGAAAGCTAAACAAGAAGCTCAAGCTGAATATCAACAAGAATCTAATCAAAATGCTTGTGAAAAAATTAAGGCAGAACAGGAAAAATTAGAAACTTTTTCCTTAGAGTTAAAGATTTTATGAAAGGAGATGAAAGAGCCAACTCCTATTTCCTCAATTCAGGAAGATAAATTTAAGACAATGGAAAATAATAGCCCTTCAGAAGAAAAATCGTGAATTTGGACTTCCACTAAAAACTTTGTTTCTGAGCAACGGAATAATGTTTGGGATAGAGAAAAATGGAAAGAAGAGTCAGGAAAAAATGTACTTCGTACGGCGTGATTTTTAGCTACAGGAGTTGGGGCTGTAGCTTTAGCATATAAGGGGATCAAGACTCTTTTTGGTTCTGATACATCAGAGAATGAAGAAGCTAATGAAATAGAAGAAAAAGAAGGAACTTCAAAGAAGAACAAGGAAAAAGGTTTTCGAGATAAACGATATGGGAAAACTTTGAAATGGTTAGGAATTGGAGCATGAGTTGGGGGTGTTGGATACTACATTGGGAAATGGTTTGGTTGGTGGTGAAAAGATGGTACATGAGAATGAGCAGATGCTACAGATGGTGCAAAAGATCAAGCAATTAATACAGCAAATCTCAAAAAAGAAAATCCAGAGAAATTTGCAAAATATCAGGGAATGTGAGCAAATATTGATAGTCAATATAATCAGATTATGAAAAAAGAACTAGATACTGGATGGAAAGGTATGAGTATTGCTGATGGATACGAGAAGTATGCGGCAAAAAACAAACTAAGCAAAGAAGATTTTCAAGCAACTGTTCCAATGTGTATTGATAATGAATTTAGTTCAGTTGATGATTTACTTTCCGAGGGAGGATATTACGGATATTTGAGAGAAAAAAGTCTTGTAGATTTAAAATCTTTCCTTATTGGAAAGGGAAAAGAGTGGATTGGTAAAATTATGGGACCATATTTGTTAAACTTAACTTCCTTTATTCCTTTTGTAGGTGATGACTGGTCAGAATCTTTAACGAAATGGTTGGAATCTGGAGAACCAGCAGAAAGAGAATCAGAATTAAAACTTTTTTTTAGACAGTATGCTAAAGTAGTAAACTATACACAAGATAAGCGTTCTAGATTGATAGAAAAAATTGCTGAGGAAAAAATAAAAACTGTGGGAACTGAATTTTCAACGATAGAGGATGCTCTTGATGATGAAGAATGGCTTGAAAGTCACGTGTATTCTGATGATCGTTATAAAAATTTTATGGGAGGAAAGCTTCATCAGGCAATTGATGTGATGAAAAATCAATCACTCTTTGATGATCAACTTTCAATGAGAATGAAAAAGCAGATGGAATCGGCAGATGCCCAAAGAGATCAATTATTAAAAACTAAGGATGGAAAAGATGCACTCCAGAGGCTTTGAGAATCAAAAAATAATATGAGTCCTGAGATCTGTCGTGAAGAGATTCAGGTTTGTAAGAACGTTGCAGAGGATGTTAAAGAAAATTTTGATAAAGATTGGAGTTATCTCTATTTTTGATCTGCTCATGCTGTAATCAATTCAGATCAGAAGAATATCCAAGAATTCCTTAAAGAATCAGGTCTTTGAGATCTAAAATCTTGAATCCTTGAATCACTCAAACATTTTGAGAAAAAGTTTGAAAGTTGAGATATGAGTACAGAAGATATTAATCTTTATAAAAATCAGATTAATAGTTATTTTGCTATGAAAAAGGAGATTTTGATCTGAGCAGAAGCAATTCAACAAATGAAAGTAGATAATTCTAGTCGATGAGAGAGAGTATTGAACATCGGAAAGGCTGCAATAGGAGATATTTTGCATCATACTACCCAATCCTTGAAATCCTTTAAGGATGGTAATTTTATAACTTGATGGTTGCAAGCGACCTTACCTTTGACTTTATGAGGACTTGTTATTTCTCAAATTGGGAAGTGGAAGGGAAATAGAAAAATTGAAATTTTGTGAAGATTTATGAGAAATTCGAATCTATTTTCTGCAACACGATACCTTAGAGGAAAAGTTGTTCGCCGTATGTCAAATAAAAATCTGAATTTTATGCCTAATTGGCTCTTATCTTCAAGGTATGATATCCCTCATGGAGATCAATTACTCTTTCAGGATATTATCGAAGGAAAGGTTAACGGAGAAACGGCACAGAGATTAATTAAAAAATCAAATGCTCAATGGAAATATGGGAAGGGACTTAATTCTCTCTCGGAGTTTATGCAAAAAGTAGCAGGAAAATCTGATACTGAGCTTCCGGCTAAGCAACTGCAAGTTCTCTTTAATAATGATGCAAAAATTTCTTTTACTAAAAATAAATCTCTGAGAGACTTATTCTTTAGATTAGAAAAAATTTCCACTTGGGAACAAACAAAAGTAGTTCGAAATGGATATCGTCAAAAAATTTATACTCCGTCTGGATTTCATCATGTGGAGATGCTTGAAAAATTTATGGCGGGAACGTCTGGACAATCTTCTCCATTTATGAAGCTTTCTGAAAATCAAAAATATCTTTTTAGAGAGCTAGTATATGAGGGAAAGTTCACAAAGATAGAGGAGCTTAGTGCAATAATTAAAAATATAGATAAAATTAATTTAGAAAAAATTGAACGCTGAAAGATATCTCGTTTAGCGAAGGAACTTTCTCAATCATTATCAGATTTTAATGATATTTCTGCCTTGAATACTAAGGTATCTTCCTCTCTTGAAAGACCATTAACTCAATTTATAGATGATGGAGGAAGGCTTACAGATGAGGCTGTAGAAACTACAACACAAACTTTAAAAAACAACCCAATCTTTAATGATTTGGGAGAACAAAAGAAGCTTTTAGATATGGAATTGAAGAGATTAGATCAGCTTTCTACTAAGAAACCAGTTGATCAGGCTCGTCTTACTAAACTGGAACAGCAACTAACTGAACTTGAAAATTTTGAAAAACAGCTTTTGCAGTGATGAGAAAAAACGGTGAATGAAACTTCAGAACTTTTGACACTTTTGAAAAAATGAAAAAATCTGAATACTGCTATTGAACAGCTTAATCTTCTTAAGAAACTTGAAGGAGAAAAATTTATGAGTAACATTATTGATCCAAAGACCTGAAAGGGATTTGAGAGTTCTCTTGATGATGTAATCAAATCGCTTGATGAGGCTGCAATTCGTTCACTCAAGGGAAATAAAGTTTCTGGTGTGAGTGATGATGCTCTTGAGGCTCTTGCTAAAACATTTGCTGATATTAAGATTGCGAAAAATACGAAGAATCTCTTTGTTAATGCTGATGATATTCTAAAAGGGGTTAAAATGATGGTTAAAATCTTTGCTAAGATGCCGTAATATTTATTTTATTTGTAGATGATAATGGGAGAAATAGGTCAGTTGAAATCTGAGATATCAGACCAATATCTCGAGAATTTTAAACAAGAACTGGGGTGGATAAAATCTTTAGCACTTTTGCCGATAGAAAAAAAAGTAAAGAAAATCCTGACTTGAGAATTTCAGCTACCTGAAAAATTTGATGAGGTTAAAGAATTTGGTTCGTGGAAAGAAATTATCAACTTTATTTCTCCTGCCTTAGCTAATCAGATTTTTGATTTTATGAAAGAAAAAAGATTAAAGATAGAGGAAAGAAAAACTGAAGAAGAACTTCGTAATCTAAAGGCAGAAATTTTATGAAATAAAAAAGAAAAACCTAACTCTAATCAACAGGAAGATGCTCAGAATAACCAAACGGACTCTTATCAAAAAAATACCGAAAAAGTAGTAGTTTCAGATTCGGAGTCGCAAACATCACCTTCCGATCAAATAGAGGATTCTCAGAATGTTTCTCAAATTGAGGAAGATTCATCCGATCAGGCAGAGAAGACTGATTCTTCAAGGATTAATTCAGTTTCTGCAGGAGTAACTACCAGTATTGCCTGAGTTTCTGCTACAAAAATTTTGGCAAATAAGCTCAATGCAAGAGAATTGTCTCATATGGCAGAAAAATTTGATGCTAAGCAAGCAAAAGAAATTCTTAATAATGCCATTGAGGCCTTAGAGAAACAAAAAGTGGCGAATAATAGCCGTTTAAGTACAAAACAAATTAAGACTGTAGATAAACATATTGAAAAATTGAAAAACTGAATGGCGAGTGCAGATGATGACGTTATTAAACTTCTAAAAGAGTGGCAGAAACTTGATACTAAATTGCCAAAAAAACTTTTGGTAGAATGCGGGCTTACTGTCTCTCAGCTTACAAAAATAGATAAATTGGCCGCTCAGTTAGTGGGAAAAGATTCTCAGGCTATTAAGGAAGTTCTGGTTCAAAATGGTTTATCAAAAGTAAGTGATGATCTTATTTCTGCTTTATCAAAGGCATCAACTGAGGCAGAGCTTAAGAGTATGACCATGATCTTAAAACATTGAACAAAAATAAATAGATTTGTTCAGACTTTTTCTGGTGCAATGTTGATTGATGTTGCTTGTTTATGACTTGATGTTCGGATGTATCTTGAGACTCAAAAAGAGGCTGATTTAATCGAAAAAGTAAACGAAGTTAGGGCGCAAAATAAGAAAAATCAGGCAAATACACAACTTTGGATTGGTATTAGTTCGGTAGCAGTGGAAGCAGCAATTATCATTACTGCCATGAGCGGAGGGACAGCTGTAGGAGGTCCCTTTGGAACGGTCGCAGGATTGGTTGTTGGAGGAGCTTCCGCAGCGGCAAGTATAGGGGTAGATACTCTCTATTTTGATGTAAAAGATTTTTATATGCAAAATAAAGAAGATTTTGTTAGGCAGAAGCATGCTCAGCTTGTTCAAGCGATTCTTCAAGGACTTCACAATCAAAAAATAGGAAATTCAAGTCTAAATGAAATAATAGGCTCCCCAGAACCATCACAAAAAGTAGAAAGTTTGAATGATGCTTGTTGGTCAATGCTATTTCTTGATGAACTACAAAATGGAGATTTTGCGGGTTATGGTCCATTTTGGGAATACCTTCAGGGTGGAGAAAAAAAATCTGATTTCGAAAAACGCCTTTCCTCTGAGCAGTTAAGTGAATTTAGGCAAAAATGGTCTGAAATAGAAAAGAAGATTGCTAAAAGAATGGAATATCTTCATCAAATGTTTGAAAAACCAGAGCTAGTTCAGGTTTTAAAAAAATGAAACGCTATGGCATATATTTCACTGCTTTCTACTCAGTCAAAAGCTTATGGAGAGATGCAGGCTTGTGGTAAATGGAATCAGTCGTTAGATTTTAATAAAAATCTTGCGAACTATAAGTCAGATTTTTTTGCTGATTTTTCGAAAGAGAAATTAAAGAAGATAGAGAAAATCAAAACAGAACAACCAGAACTTTTCCAAGAGCTGATGGCTACAGCAAGTCTATCTTCACTCTTGAAAGAAACACAGATTGATTTAAATTATGATGAGAATGTGAAGTTAGTAGCTAAATATCAAGAATGGATAGATTTAACAGCAACAAATGAGGAAAAAATAAAATTAGAGATTCCTGATTCTTACAAAAATATGAGATTTATAGAGGGACTTTTAGAGGCTGATTTTGAAGTTGATAAGGTTTCTTTTCCTGGAAACTCTGTCGATCAGATTAAGGGACTTGTTGCTCTTAGGCAGGAAAGATATGCTGAAATGGAGGTTTCAGATGATTCTATGCAAAATGTTTTGTATAGATTGGCAAAAGAATTATATGGATATTCAGGAAATAATAAAAAAGCTGATTTAATGAGTTTCTACTCTGAAAATTTAGCTAATAATCAGGGAATCTATTTCTCAGATAAACGAAAAATAAATGAAGATTGGCGAAAAGATTTTTCGCTAAATACAGAACTTCCTTCTCGTTTTCCTGAATCAGAACTCAATGCAAAAGTTGATAAATTTCTTACCAGTGAGTTCTGAACGCATTGGATAAAACAGATTACGATGTTTGGTATAGCATGATGATTATTTTGATCAATAAATACTGCTGTTTCTTGAACAAGAGCCTCTAGTATTGATACTCCAACAGAAACTATGGATACATCACTTCAGAAAGAATTCGAAGCTAAAATTCATTCTCTTCTTAAGGAAGAACTTTCTTATCATACTTTAGAATATCAAAAAAAGATTAAAAGTCAGATTTCGTCTTTTGTTGCTAAAAATGCTAAAAATTGAGCTTATATTGAGTTGCCGTATTATCTTCTGATTCAAGCTAGGAGAGCAGGATTGGGAGATCTTCAGAGAAAGTTTTTTACTCGAAAAAATAATAAACTTGAGATTCTTTCAATGAAATCAGAGCTTTCTAATGATGTAAATCTAGATGCACATCAGCAGTATCTTACTCCACAACGTGAAAGTTATACATCTGAAGAGCAATCTTTAATCAGTCGCGTGGAAGTAGCTCATAAGAAGTTACTTTCACTTCGTAAAGTGCAAGGAGTTTTGACCCATGAAGATGAGTTAGATCTTCCAAAAGAAGTAGAAGTTCTTATAGGAGATAAGTATAAAGAGTGGGAGAAGTTTAAATCAGATCTTCTTTATTATGATGCTGAAGTTGCAGTTTCCACTGAAATATTAGATCGTTATCAAGAGTTTGCAAAGTATTTTGAAGATTTGTATTCATGAATTTTAATTTCGCTCTCAACTTTTAAAACTTCTAATGATATTGATAGTTTTTGATTATATCAGCAGGCTTTGAGTTATGGTGAAGGAAACTTTTTTGATAATCAGGGAAATCTAAGAAAACAACCTGAAGAATGAGGCTTAGAATTGCTCAAAAATCAGAAAGTAAGTGATTTTTATACACAACAGTTAAAAAAGCAAAAAATCTGATCAAAAACTCTTGAGCAGCTCTGGAACTCAGAGGATAAAAACGAAAAAAATCTCGCTCATCAGGGGTCTATGTTGATTCTTACGGTGATTTTAGAAAAAGAACTTTTGAATAAAGCCAAGAATAATCAGGTCAAAGATATTAAAATTTGATCAAATTATTGGGACTCAGATACTATTTCTGCTTTAGATAATTCAGATGAATTGACTATGGAGATAACCAAAAACCTTGCTTCTATCTCTACTGTATCATTTTTAGATAGTTGAAAGATCAATAAACTAATTCAGAATCCTATTCAAATTAAGTCTTTATCTTCTTCACAAGAGCAACTTGTAAGAAAGGTAAATCCTCTTCAAAAGAAGATAGAAAAAACTGCAGAGGATATTGTTTGGCAAGATAAAAGAGGAAATATTCTTTATGATCCTGAAAAGTCATTGATTCAGTCTTGGGGATCTAATATTAAATTGACTGAAAAAGCCGGTAAATACTATTTGAAAGATTTAAATCTCTGACTAGATTTAGAATCAGCACTTCGACTTGCAAATCTTGCTAATCGAGCAAAAGCAACGTATAAAGGAAAGATCATTGCTTTTGAATCTGAATGGATTCATGATGCATTCGTGGTAAAATGAGAAGGAATTTTTGCTGATGATATTGAAATCCTTTCTCAGGATACTTTGGGTCAACATTGTCCGTTTGCCAAAGATGATAAAAAAGCCGAACATTTAGCGAATTGGCTTACGAAAGTTATTAAATAATTTTTATATTTTTTACTTATAATGATGTCAAGTTTAGGAGATGCATTGAAAGAAATTGTAACTAATATTAAAAAGGATCCGGAAACAGAGGCACAGCTTCAAGAGTTTAGAAAGGAAATTGCTGAATCCTATGTTCAAAAATTAGAAAAAGAAAAATCAGATTTATTTCTTTCTATCGGAAGAGATCTGGTAGTAGATTATTTAGTAGATGAAGGATTCACAGATAGTATTCATGATGCTTTTGTTGAAAAAGCATTGATTTCCCTTTCATCTAACTTTTCTGATCTTAAAGAATTTAGAGATAAACTTAAAAACGCTACAACAGATGATGCTCTTTCTTCATTGAAAATTGAGATTGAAAAAGAAGTTGATAAAGATCCTCAAGAATCATCTTTAGCTCCAGAAAATAAAGAATCCGGAGCTTCAGTATCTAGCTTAACTTCTCCAGAATCTTCAAAGAATACAGGAATTGCTATCGATATTTCGCAATGAGCAGAAAGTTTTTATGATCAACTTGAAGGGAAGGAAAAGCTAGATATTCAGGCTTTTTCTTTGGCATTTTATGGCTATGAAAAATTAAAATCTGAGCTTAAGAACCCAAAATATCTTACAGTTGTAGATTTTTCTAAATCTAATAAACAGGAAAGAATGTTTATTATTAATATGGAAACAAAAACTATCGAGAATTCTCTTTCGGTTGGACATGGAAAAAATTCAGGTGATGAGTTTGCCAAGAATTTTTCTGATGCTTTAGGAAGTCGTCAGTCTAGTCTTGGGTTTTATAGAACACCATCAGAGATTACTAAAGCTCATACTAAATCTTGGTATGGATTAAGAATGAATGGGATTGAAGATTCTAATGATAATGCTAATAATAGGGGAATTTATATGCATCCAGGTGGATTAAAATCTGAAGGTTGCTTTACTCTTCAAATGTCACAGCAGGAAGCTGATAAGATTATGAATAAATTGAAGGGGGACTCTTTACTTTTTGCTTATTATCCAGATAATAAATATTTAGCTTCATCAAAAATTATAGGAGAGAAGTATAAAAAAATAAATCAGTCTATTGCTTAAGATCGTAATTTTATATCTTAATGGTTACGAGATATGGATAAAGTTAATAATAGTGAGTATCAATCAAGTTGAGATATCGAGAATCTTCTGTTGCAGAGTAAGAATGATTTGGATTTTCTTAAAAAAGATATATTAAGGGAGTCATACATAAATAACTTGTATTCGCAGTTATGGTGAGCTGAAAAACCAGATTTAAACGCTTTTAGGTGTGCAATGCATGCTTATCTGAATTTGGTTGATGATACTAATGGAAAGACTTTATTAAAAAACAAAAATTATCTTACCGTTGTGGATTTCTCTAGATGAAGAAGTAAAAACAGATTTTATGTGATTAATTTACTTTCAAAAAAAGTAGAATATACTGTTCCTGTCTGACATGGTAAAGGTTCTTGAGAAGGAGAAGTACCAGTCAGTTTTTCAAATGAATCTTGATCCTTACAGTCTAGTTTGTGAGCTTTTAAAACACCTGATGAAATTGTTTTAGCAAGTCATAAGCGTTGGATGGGGTTAAGACTAGATTGACTTGAGAGGATAAATAATAATGCTTCAGATCGTGGGATTTTTATCCATTATGGAGAAATGAAAAAATCTGAATGATGCTTTATTTTGCCAATGGATGTAAAGCCAATGGAGATTATGGAAAAATTAAAGGGAGGGTCTTTACTCTTTGCATATCATCCTAAGTATGAAGGAAGATATAAATAATCTTAAGCTGATACTATTTTATTTCCTTATCTAAATAATCATGACCTTTTTAGAAGCAGCGAAAAATGTTTTTTCCTCTATAATAGATAAAGCAGATATTTCAGAGACTTCAGAAAATTTGCTTGCTCTCAAAAAAGAATTAGCAGAAGAATATATAAAAAAAATGGAAAAAGAAAAATCAGATCTATTCCTTTCTATCGGAAGAGATTCGGTGGTAGATTATCTCGTGGATGAGGGATTTACTGATGGTATCCATGATGCAGTAGTAGAGCAGGCTTTGAATTCTCTTTCTTGACTTTCATGAGATCTAAAAAATTTTAGAGAGAAGCTTAATAATGCTGCTACTGAGCAAGAAATTGCGGATTTAAAAAATCAGATTTTGACCCCTTCAATAGAGTCTGAATCACAATTTCAAGAGTCTGAATCAACTCCTCAAGATCCAGATCTAACTTCAGAAAAAGAATCTTCAACTTTAGAGGCTGCTAATTCAGAGGAAACTACAAAATCGGCCACAAAAGTCATTCCTTCCTCTGAAAAAAAAGAAAACCTATGAAATATAGAAGGATTTGATGCTACAAAAATTCAGTCTTCTCCTTTTCGTAGGAATCCTAAAACTGGAGTAACACTTTGTGCAGCAACGGCTAAATTTAATGCACAGCAGTTTTGATTAACTTTCCCTTCAGGTAATGCATGGGATGCTTCTACTACTAAACCAACAGAAAAAGAATATCAAACTTCTTTACCAGCCTCTAAAATAGGAGAAAAACCTAATAGAAACTGGACACCGCTTTCTATTTTAGATTTTGATGCTATGAAAGGAGTGAATGTCGCTGATATTTTTCCTGATTCTAAATCTGGATATGGGCATAGGGCAGTAGCTTTTAGAGATAAAAATGGAGAACGGATGGTACTAGATCCCTATATCAAGGTTGCTTGAATTGCATCTACAGAGCCAAAGAAACTAGAAGAATATATGAAATCTACAAAAGTTTTTAAAAGTCATTTTTACGCTGTAGGATAAGATATTTTTCCGTTTGAAGATGTTCTTCAAAAAAGTATAAAGGAAATGGTGCTTTTATTTTTTCCATAAAATAATGGAAGATGATTTGATTACTTTAGTTATTGAACGTGCTGATCAAAAGATTACTTCTCCTTATGTGCGATGAGGAATTGGAGAAGATTGATTTGATTGTTCAGGATTTTGGTATTCAATATTTTCTCAGCTATGAGTAGTGTTCCCCTCTCATTTTACTGCTGCAATGTTTTCATCTCATAGCAGAAAAATTAGTAAAAATCAGATTAGAAGGGGAGATTTTATGTTTTGGGATCAGAAACCATGATCAAAAAAGCATAATCCTATTTATCATATAGAAATGGTCGTTAGTGCTCCCTTTATGAGATATGGTAAAAGCTATGTGAAAACACTTGGCTCTTCAAGCAGTAAAGGAATCTTTGATATAAAAGGGAAAAGGTTAGAGCAGTCTGGAGTGGGTTACAGAATAAGAGAAATCACACAATATCGTCATTTTTGAAGACCTCCTTATTATCTACAACTTGCTGAGTGCAAAAAACAGGAGATGAGGTCATAGAAATATCTTTTATCTACCAAAAAATTACTTCATCTAGAGAAAAAATTATAGAGAAATTTTAAGCACTATTCTGTTCTTTGTTTACACTTCCATAGCTCAGTCCATATAGAAGCATAAACGGATAGACGATCATTCTGTCTACGAAGCTATGCAAAACGAAACCTTCCAATGCGAGTCCAAACATTCCTAATCCAAATGCACACAAAAGAGCAAGCTGATTGATGATTTTTTGGTCAGCTTTTTTTCCTTTTTTCATTTCAAGGAGTAAAGGTTTGATCGTCTTTAGTCCTACCCAGGTAAGCCACAAGAAGCAAAAGAGCCGAGGTAAAAGCCCTATGAATCCATATTCCATAAAAATCTGAACATACTGATTCTCTGGATTGTAACCATAGGTAGAAATCTCGTATTTTTGATTAATCTCTTTAATGAGTTTACACCTTGGATTATCTTCAGATCTAAAACATAATTGGTGAGATGCTGGACCTGAATGGCCTGCTCATCGTCAGAAGAATGGGTTCTGCATTCAGATTTTTATCCCTTCTTCCAAAAGGACGAGATGGCCCGTATTTGAATGTTCTCTGGTAAAAATTCCCCTAAAATGCCAAAGTCCTGCAAGGAGGACAATAAAAGAAGGAATTCAGATATAGAAAATCAGTTTTTTTGCTTGTTTTCGATAGATGATAAGTGCCAAAATGGCAGTTTGCAGGAGCCAAACTCCTAGTGCTGCTCTTGAAAGCGTTGAAAACGTTAATATTCAAAATCCTAAAGTCCATCGAATTTGTTCTTTTCTAGAGCGGAATCTGAGGTACATGAGTGCAAAGAGAGGTCGAAATGCAGTAAGAAAAAATCAGAGTCCAAGTGGTCTTTCAAATAGAAATTGATTCCTCGTAAATCCTTGATTAATCTGAGAATAATACACAGCAGGTGGATTCGTACCGAGTGAACCTTCAAAATTACGAGCAGAATAGCCAAAATGTCTTAACGAGTTCGGGATTAGAAAGATAATTCCCCACCAGATAAAGCCTCCCCGGATTACGAATTTCAGAATTTTTTGGTATCGTTTGTGGAATTTTATATGTTCTAGTGGAAAGAGCCAAATTAATCCGATTCCAAGCAAGAAAATCAGAAAAGCTAAGAGGTCATATTTAAATGAAAGAATATAGGTTCATAATCCAACTTTTTGAATTCCTACTGCTAGGAGAAAGGTCAGTCCACACGCTGCTAAAAAGGTGATTAAAAATCTGAAGACTTCTGTTGAGTGGAAGCGGGAAAATATCTTTTCTTTTCCTTCTTTTTTGATCCTATCATAGATTCAAAACCCAACACATCAGAGAAAAATCAGAATGAAAATTTCTTTCCAAAGCCAAATAACATTCCAGATACCATCTGCCCACCCAAGCTTATACGTAACGAAAGTTTGAAGAAAAAATTGTAAAAGCAATCACCAAAAGAATATTTTGATTAGTCGTTCTAATACAAGGGGCAATTTTTTCATCATAGATAGTAATAGCAGTAAGAATAAAATGTTATGTATTATTTATATTTCCTTACTTTTATAGTATTCATAAGTTATGAGAAGAAATAAATATCTTCTATGAATTGTCAAGAGCTAATCGTTGTTTTGATTTTCATCACTGAAAAAGTCCTCAAAATTCAGAGTTCCTGCTTTCTTTTCTTCCTGCTGATCAAGGAACTGCTGAAGATAGGGCTTTTTCTCCAACAATTTTGGCAAAGAATCCAACAACAACTGATAATCTCCAGATTTTGGATAGACAAAAGTGATTGGATCCAAAAGTCCGGTTGGTCTGATGATTTGCTCTACCACTTGCTCGGAAAGCTCAAGTTCATATTCAGCAGGAGTGGCTGAGAGGAAGATAGATTTTGCTCCTTTTTTGATCTTTTGACTCAAAACGGAATGCTGATTCTCTTTTCTCGCTTCACGATTGAGGAGGGAAGAGTCAGCTTTTTTTTCTTCTTTTTGTGAAGCTAAAACCTGCTGATGCGCATCAGAAACGAGTTCCAAATCGGCAGCAGCCTCATCTAAAGCAACTTCATCAAGTTCTTTTCGCCCTAGCGTCGCCTCCAATTCTTCAAACCTGAGCGGTCTATGATCAATCGCAGATGGCAAGCGGAATCCGTAACGAATCAGATTGTTTTTTCTCGCCCTATCTCACTGAGCCATCGCCCTGAGCTGAGGGATGGTCATGTGGGATTCATCTACGATCAGCAAAAAATCCTCTGGGAAATAGTCAAAAATCGTATTCGGTGGTTGCCCTGGTAATCTCTGATCAAAATAGAGGGAATAATTCTCAATCCCATTCACAAATCAGGTTTCTCTGATCATTCTGATATCGTATTCCACCTTTTTTTTGATCCTCTCTGCCTCAATCGCCATGCCCATTTTCTCAAATTCCTTTACGCGAAGCTCCTTTTCAGCATTCATCTGTTGGAGAATGGTTTCCAAATCTGACACATCTTGGAGGTATTGAGTCGCAGGTCGGATCATCGCTTTCTGCACTGGAGCTTTGAGTTCGTAGGACTGAGCATCTCTCATCTCGATCCTTTCCAAAAACTCCTCATCAAAAAAACAGCGATACAGGCACCTTTCCGTAGAGGAGAAAATTTCCAAAATATCGCCTTTCATCTCAAACATTCCCTTTTCAATCTTCCCATGAATCGGCTTATATTGCATATGGAGAAGTTGTCTTTTAAGTTCGTTGAAATCATACTTTTTCCCAACATAAAGCTGCAAACAGTTCTCCTCAAAAAATCTACTCTGTCCCAAACCATAAAGCGAAGAGGCTGAAGCCACAACAATTACATCTTTTCTACTGAGGAGCGAAGCCATCGTCGCAAGCCTATACATCTCAATTTCATCGTTGATCGTTGCCTCTTTTTCAATATAGGTTCCTGAACTCGGCAAATAGCTTTCAGGCTGATAATAGTCAAAATAGGAAACGAAATAATGCACTGCATTATCAGGAAAAAATGCCTTAAATTCCGTTGCTAACTGAGCAGCAAGGGTTTTATTGTGAGAGATAACCAAGGTCGGTTGCTGAACTTTCTGGATGATATTCGCCATAGTAAAGGTTTTCCCGGTTCCTGTCGCACCAAGGAGGGTAATTTTACTTTTCCCCTGGTCAAAAGCTTCAGAAATCTGAGCGATTGCTTTGGGTTGGTCACCAGCAGGTTGATAAGAAGATTTGAGTTGGAACATATTTAAGAGATTGTAAAAGTAAGAATTTTTCATCTAATCAAGTATAAAAAAAGAGCTGAGAAATTCAATCACTTCTTATTCTTTTTCTTTTTATTCAATTAAAAAAACCTGAATATTCATCAGGCCTTTTCTTCTTTTATCAATGATGACTTAAAATTCCACTACAGGAGCAACTTCAGCACCTTTATTTGCCTCAAAGAGATTGGCTTTTTCAAATCAAAAACTCTTCGCTACTAGAGAAATAGGGAAGGACCTTATTTCAGTATTATAAGCTTGAACTGCGGTATTATAATTCATCCTCTCTACAGCAATTCTATTTTCTGCCCCTTCTAACTGAACTCTTAGATCGCTAAAGGCTTTATTAGATTGAAGAGTAGGGTAGTTTTCAGTAAGCATTAAGAGTTTTCCTAGTGCTTGGGAAAGTTCTCATTGTGCTGCTTGAAATTTTGCAAAATCCTGAGCATTATCTGCTCTTACGTTTAGCTGTGTGGCAGATGCCCTTGCTTCTACGACCTGTTTCAAAGTTTCTTGTTCAAAATTCGCTTCTTTTTTGACTGTAGCAACGATATTCGGAATGAGATCTGCTCTTCTTTGATAAACAGATTCAACTTGTCCCCACTGGGTTTTTACAGACTCATCAAGCTTTACTAGGCTATTGTATTGCTCTATTACGACAGAAAAGATCATTAAAAGAACGAGAACCAGTCCTCCCCAAAGAATCCATTTTTTCATGACAATATTCATAAAGAAAATAAAAAGTCAGATTTTTTATATCTTTTTTTCATTAAAGTACAAGCTAATCTCCAGCACCTCCTCCTCATGAGTGTCCTCATCCTCCAGAAAAACCTCCTGATGAGCTAGATCCTCCTCAAGAGCTTGAGGAACTCAGTCGCCAATGGCTCTTTCAGGACTTCCTTCCTCAGAACGTGAAGAATACTATCTCAAGAATCAAAACAATCACGAAAAGAATCGTATCGGAATCGAAATATTTTTCTTTAGGAATTGATTGTTCAATCTCAGTCTTTAGGTTTACATCGGTAAAGAAGCTATAAAAATTCTTCACTGCTTGATAAAAATTTCAATTATTTACTTCAGGTCTGATCAGGTTTTCAATAATTTTACTTGCTACAAGATCAGGAACTTCTCACTCCAATCCATATCAAACCATAATTCTGATTTTCTTTTCTTCAGTAGCAATTGCGAGTAAAAGTCCATCATTCCTTTCCTTATCTCCGATACCATTGTCATTAAAAGCTTTGAGTGCAATATCAAAAAGCTCATTTCCTTCTCTATGAGGAAAGAGAACCGTGACTATTTGATGTTTTGTTGCTTTTTCCGTTGCTTCTGCGAGCTGGTTCAGTGTTTCACTTTCTTCTTGGCTAAGAACGCCAGCATAATCATTCACAAAATATTGAAATTTTGGGAGTTGAAGAGGATTAATCTCATTTGCAAAAGTAATCCCAAAAAAGGAAATCCATCATAAAAGAAAAAGTCATAGTTTTTTCATCTGTTTTTACTACTAAATGGAAGAAAGTGTAGTATTTTACGAAGGAAAAGCAAGCGTTTATGGTTTTGAGAATAAGATAATTTGTGTTTTCTTCCATCCAATTTTTCTCGTCCAAGAGTGAGAGGTGGTTTCAAAAGGTCGGAAGTCTGATTTTACCTTTTTGGTGAGCTTAGAGTAATGGTGAAAGGCAAGGTTGTTTCGTTAGGAATGAGGGGAAAGTGGAGGTTGTTTAATAGCTACTTAAAAATTCTAATAATAGCTATTTCTACAAAAATAATTCACCTATTTCAAATTAGTCTTTATTTTTTACAAAGCCTATAACCAGCCCCTTCTCATAAGCTTCTTTCCGATATTCATACCTCTCTAGCAACTTTTCTCCATAGTCAGAAATACATACAATTCTGATTTTTTTCTTTTTTTGCATAAGTTCTTTTAAGAAATCATCTCCTAGAGCTTCTTCCCATCATTTTCAGGGGAAATAGTTATCAAGCAAAATAATATCTCAATTCTGAATTTTATCTACGAACTCAAGCGGGTTTATTATGTTCTTTTTTACTAGATAATCCCAATCAGGGAAAAAATATCTGATTTCTTTATAAATCTTTTCGCCATATTGATCATCTAAAATCCAACAAGTTTCCATAGAAAGATACAAAATAAATCTCTATCCTAACACACTAATACATTCAATATGATGAGTGTGGGGAAACATATCCACCCCTTGTACCTGCTTGAAACTAAAGCCTTCCTCTACCAAAAGCTCAATATCCCTCGCCATCGTAATCGGATTACACGAAATATACAGCAACTTAAACGCATACTGCTGCTTCAAATCTGCCAAATACTTGATTACATTCGGGTGCAATCCCTCACGCGGTGGATCAATCACCACCAAGCCAACATTCTGAATTTTCTCTTTAAGCTCTGGGAAATTGATGAGCATTTTTTCTGCAGGAGAAGCCACGAAAAAGCTCTTTGCTTCCAAACCGTTGATTTTTGCATTATGCCGAGCATCTATGATCGCCTCTTTCACGATTTCCACGCCCACAAGCTCCTTTCCAATCCCCATTTTGAGCAGAGAAAGCCCGATACTTCCCGCCCCACAGTAGAGATCCAGCACATTCCCCTCAATATGCCCAATCATTTTCATCGCAGTTCAGAACAGCCTTTGTGCACCAAGCGTATTGGTCTGAAAAAAAGAAGAAGGAGAAATTCTGAAATTTACCGTGATCGCCTCGCTTTCTTGGTCAGGATTAGTATCCATAAAAGCAGAGAAATCCAAGTTCTCATAAATCATTCCTTCGCCTCGGAAGGTCTTAATCTCGGTTTCGGAATTACGAACGATATCAGCCAAACCGTTATTATAGCTGATCACAAAAGTAGACACCTGCTCTTGCAAAAAAGGATCAGTTTTTAACTTTTCCAAAAACTGCTCTCGGAGCTGAGTTTGCTCGTGAGAAGCAAGATTATTATCTGAAACGGAGAGATTCACGAGCGTTTGACCGGTGTTCACCCCTTCTCTAATCACAAGGTGGCGGAAAAATCCCTGATGTGTCTTCTGATCATAGACCGCAAGCCCAGAATCCTTACATAAAGCCTTCAAATGAGAAAAAATCTGATTCGCCTTCTGAGAAATCAGTCCACAAGCGGAAATATCCACGATCTTGCTAAACTCCCCCTGCTTGTGAAATCCAAGGTTGAAATTGGAATCTATCGCATATTTTTTCATCCCCTGAGCTAGCAAGTCTTCTTCTGAGGATCAGCTTTTTTTCGCCTTTTTGAACGCCTCCTCAAGCTGCTTGTAAACCCCAAAGCTGAACTCAATTTTATTTCTATAGCCTTCTTGCAGAGGAGAAGCCACAATCGGTAAAAATCAGATTTCCTGCTTCCTAGAAAGCTTTCAGAATGCATCTTTCACGATTTCCGATTTGAGATTGAGTTGGGATTCATAGTTCATTACTTGCCATTTACATCCTCAACAGCCGATTTGATAGGCTTGAAGCTCGGAATCCTGCACCTGCATAAAAGGAGAGAAAAAATGCTGACAAATCGCCTTTCCAGAAAGGAGTTCTGGATTTTGTTTTTTGATCTCTAGTAAATGAGCTTCTACATAGTCTTTTCTTGATTTTACTACGCGAACATCCACGATACTTCCAGGCAAGGCACCGCCTTTGATGAGGACTTTCTTGCCATCAAGGAGCCTCGCGATTCCGATGCCTCCGTATCAAATTTTGTAGACCGTGAGTCCTTTGAGAATTTTTTGCATCAAGAAAAGAAAAGAGCTAAAAAACTGACTGAAGTGTAGGGATTTGCCTTGTGTTTGCAAGGAAAGCAATCTTTAGGAAAAAAATGTCTAAATTTCTTTATTATTTTCCCCTAAAATTTCTCCTTCTAGCTTAAAGACCACTCCTTTGGTAATTTTTACAGGGACAAGCATTCCTGGCTTGAGCTGAGTAGTTTTTTCACTTGCTTTAACAGTGATCTGCTTCATATTGTCTGTATAACCGTAAAGGTCCCCTTGATTGCTGATTTCGTTGATCATCATCAGTCTTTGGGATCAGATTTCTTGTTGATTATTTTCTTCAGAAATGCGATGCAAAAGCTCATTAAGTCTGCTTCGCCTCTCGTGCTTCACTGCATAAGGGATGTCATCAGGATATTTCCTATCTGCGAAAGTCCCTGGACGATTGCTATAAATTCCCATATAAATCATATCAAAACGCCCATATTCCGTCAGCTTTAAAGTTTCTTGAAAATCTTCTTCCGTTTCTCCTGGAAATCCAAGGATAATATCGGTCGTGATAGAAATCGGTCTTTTCAAAGCTCTGATCTTGTCTATAAACTCGTAGCACTGCTCGGCACTATAGCCACGAAACATCTTCTTCAAAACCGGCGTAGAACCTGACTGAAATGGGATATGAATATGCGGACAGAGCTTCGGCTCATTTTCATGCAAGGCGAGAAGTTCATCAGAATAGTAGGTCGGATAGGGAGAAGTGTATCTCAATCGTTCCAAGCCTTCAAGCTTCAAAAGCTCTTTTACAATGGTCAAAAAATCTGGATGTTTATTCACGATTTGTCCGAGGAGCGAGATTTCTTTGACTCCATTTGCAAGGTGAATTTTAGCTTCGTTGATGATCTGCTCCACAGGAAACCATTTTTCCAACCCACGAGCATAAGGAACGATACAATAGGCACAAAACTGATTACAGCCACTAGAAATTGGGATATAAGCGGTCTTATTATGCTCGTTCATGCTTGAGTTGATGTCCTCAGGGATAATAGTGGAATATTCGTTCGTAAGTTCTTGATCATAGCTTATCTCATAGCCCAACCTCTTCAGCATCAAAGGCAAAAAACCAGTATCATCAATACGGAAAAACAGCTCAATATTCGGCCATTTCTGGGAAAGAGAATGAAAAAGTGGATTGAAAGTATGGTTGATTCCCACAATATCGGAAGTATCAGCTTTTTTGAGTTCATTGATCTCTTCAGAACTGAGGCCGACAATTCTTGGCTCCTTGCTTAAAATCGCTCCTGAGAAATTTCAGGTTTTGAGCTGTTCTGGAATCTTGCTTGCAGAGCTGATTTTCTGATTTCTCATCGTGTGCTGAATCATGCATCCTGTAATCCAAACCTTCTTGCTGAGTGGAATTTCCTTGAGCTTTCCGGTGACTTTATCCTCAGATTTTTGGCGGACAGAACAAGTATCAAAGATCACAATATCTGCCTCAGCGATCGTCTCTACACGACTAAATCCACAGTTTTTCAAAACAGAAGTAATTCTGGCAGTATCAGAGTAGTTCATCTGACAGCCTAAGGTAATCACATGAAATTTCATTCAGCTTTTTCCTAGAGGGTAAATTCAAGAGAAGAGTATAGCTATTTTCTTCTAAAAATCAAAAAGAAAGGTTGCCTTCAACCTTTCCCATTATTGCTTAGAATAAAAAATAACCTACTTTTTCATCAATTCTTCCAAAAGCAAATCATTACTCTTCTTTTTGAGGTTCTCTACCTGTTGTGATTTGTTTTTGAGGAATTTTTCTACATCAAGCCCAAATTCTTCCAGCATAATCGAGGTATGATCAGCACCGATATAGTGTGGCATAATCACATAATCAGCCCCCTTTTCATACAGCGAAATCGCCTCGTGAATATGGTTGGCGATACATACGAGGATTAAATCAGACTTTTTTTCTTTAAGCACCTTAAGGATGGCGATATTCACATCACTATCTCTAATCGTCGAGAGAATCATCTTTGTTCCAGAAAGATTAATTTCCCTTAGAAACTCCAAATCCATCGCATCTCCATAAAGACAGTTAATTCCCTGAGTATTGAGATGGTTAATAATCGCAGGATGCTCATCAACGATAAGAATCTTATATTTTTTGTGGAAATGATCGTAAAGATTGCTTCCAAATCTTCAAAATCCAAAAATCAGAATATCATTTTCCTGTCCAATTTCTTTCTCAGCGAGTTTTTTCTTGAGTCAAGGGATAAATTGTTTGAGTTTATTTGGAATCTTATTGTAAAAGCTATGATTATAGACCGTTAAATAACTCGAAAAGATGATACTGAGAATCCCCGCAATCGTTACTATCGTAATCAAGGAAGCATCCTGAATGATTCCACTCGTTACTCCCATAGAGATGATGATAAAAGAGAATTCACTCATTTGACCGAGTGCAGTTCCTGTGAAGAATCCATTTTTCTTCGTATGCCCTATAAATTTCATAAGTCACATGATGAGATAGGGTTTAATCAACATAACCACAAATAAAAAGCTGACAACCATTCACCAGTTGATCGGCTCAGAAAAAGAAACATGAGATCCGAGGAGGACAAAATACATCACAATGAAAAAATCTTTTAGCACTTTAATCCTACTCGTAATTTCAAATCTATACGGAGAAGTCGCCAGCGCAACCCCCGCAACCAAAGCTCCGATTTCTAATCCAAATCCGAGAAGATAAAAAATACTTGCCACAATAAAGCACCATCCGATCGAAAAGAGGAAGAGAAATTCTTGAGATTCGGCGATCTTTTTGGTTATGGTAGGGAGAATATATTTCGTTACTAGATACAGTCCAATGCCGAGTCCAAATAATTTCAGTGAGAGGATTCCGATAATTTGAAATTTATCAGCATTCCCTTCAAATGAGGAAATCGTTGCCATAGTAAGCATAAAAAGCATTACCATAATATCTTGTAAAACGAGTATTCCTACCGCTTGCCTTCCATAGATCGAATCCATATCTTCTTTGTCATCAAGGAGCTTAAGGACCACAATCGTGCTACTAAAAGCAAACCCAAATCCTAGATAGATCGAAGTCATCAGATCAAAATTCCACAAAAGTCAGACTCAGATCCCTAGTACCGTCGTCAAAATCACCTGAAGGATTCAAATAACAATCGTCTTTATTCAGATTTTTTTGAGCATTGCAGGATTGAGTTCCATTCCTACGATAAACAGCAAAAAAGCGATCCCAATCTCCGAGAATTGATTATAATTTTCAGAGCCTTGGAAGAAATGAGGGAAGAGGAGCGTAATAACCGTCCCTGCCAAAATATATCAAATAATCATCGGTTGTTTGAGAATCTTCATCGCTCCTAGTGCGAGAATTACCGCTCAGAGAATGAGAGAAAAGGCGAGAAAAAAATGATCCATGGGGTATTAACGTGTTTGATAAATAAAAATCTTATCCTTAAGTATAGGTAAAAACTTTTTTTATGCAAAAAAGTGCTGATCTTTTTTTTCGATTGACTTTTCCTTGTATATGGATATATTACTCCTCACTAATTTAAAAAATAAAAAAATGCGGAACAAAAACATTAAAAATTATCTGAAGTTCTTTGCCTCTTTGGTAAAGGACATAAATAATCCAAATGAAGAAAAATGGTTCTCTGATTATAGAGAATCTAACGCTTCCTCTGGAATAATTAATTATCTCAATATGCGACTCAATGAGTTGTTGACAGAGATAAAAAGCAAGAAAATCTCCTTGAAGGAAATGACCGTCGGGGATGCTACAATTTTCAAAAAAGTTTTAAATTGTAGATCTCTTGATCAAGAGCTTCTTGACGAAATTTCTCATCAACTCTACGGGGGAGACGAGCGAGCAAGGAATTTTTAAATTAAAACCCACGGGAGATATCTGCTTCCGTGGTTTTTTTTACGATGAAAGGAAGCCAAGTCTTGAAAATAGAGAAAAATCCTGATCTCCACAGAGCAACAAAAGTTTCCTGTCCAAAAATGCCATTTTCAATGAATTTCATACTTGGAAATGCAGGGGAAGAAAAGAGGGGAGGTATATCATGTGAGTGCTTACACTTCCATAAACATTATTACAAAGTTCTGAAGAGTTGATCCTTAGAATGAGTCTAAAAACTTGATCTTCAAGAGTCAGCTTTTCTTCTTTTTTTCTTACACAAGTATTCAGAACATATTCTGCTTGAATAAGCCACTTGAGCTAGAGGAGGATAAGGTTGTTTTACAAATCACTTCAGCCCTCCCTTCCTCTTGCAAATCTCGAGCATATCTCTATCCTAAAAGCAGTTTTATTTAGCGATGCCTATGCTCAATCTCCTTGCCATTAGCTATCACAATATAGGACCATTCAAAGATCAGACGATCAGTCTTTTTTTTGAACAAGGAAATTATCTGATCAAAGCTCCAATTGGGACGGGGAAGAGTTTCCTCTTTTTTGATGGGCCAACTTATGCACTCTACAAAAGTTCCACGAGGAATATTCTCAATATTCAGTCAAAAACAGGGGTGATCAAACTGCTTTTCGAAGTCGATGGGCAATGCTATTTCATCATCAGGACCCTCAAGCAAGGGAAGAGTAGAGATTCGACCGCTTCTCAGCTTTTTAGCTGTCCAGAGGAGTCAGCCACCCTCCAACAAAAAATAAAAGCTGAAAGTCCCCTTAGCTATGATCAGGATATTGAGTTTTTACTCCAAGCTGCGAACGTTCCGCTCGAGGAATTGACCTTCAAGAACGAAACCGATCTCCAACAACAGCTCAATCAGCTTCTTCCACCTCAGGAGGTTTTTGTCAGCACGATTTTTCTCTTGCAAGATGCAGAGAATATTTTTGAGATGCAACCTGCTCAGAGATTAGAGGTATTGAAGCATGTCTTTTGATTGCTGGGGATCGATGAAAGCAAAGAGATCGTTAAAGACAAGAGAAACGAAATTAAATTCCAGATTAAAGCCTATCAAGAGAGTTCAAGCTACGAAAAGAAACTAAGCAGCTTTCTTCAAGCACTTTTTCAAAAGTATAAAAGTCTGACTTCGATTTCTTTTTTTCAGAAACTTCTTCCTAGTGAACATCCAGTGATCAGTGAGCTTGAAATGATGCACGAGAAACTCAGCATCCAGAATTTTTCACTTGATGAAAGTCTCAAGACCTTTCTCCCTGCGCTCAATGAAAGTTTGGAAACTCAACAAGCCATACATCAACAACAAAAAACTGAATACGGACTCCTTTCCCAGCAAGAACAAAAACTCAAGGAACAGAGCCATCTCCTACAATCCCAGCTTTCCCAGCACGAAAAGCAAGTGATTCAGCTTGATACCCTCCTTTCAGAGATCAATGCGGAGGAGCTTTCGAAACTCAAAGCAGAAAAATCTTTGCTCCTGAGCCAGCAAGAGGCATTGGAATCCCAAGCCCATAGCCAAGAAATACAAGCTTTCATCCAGCAGTGGGGAGGGGAGTTTAACATTCCAGCGAAAACGAGCTATTCACTCCTTGGAAATAAATCTTTTATTCAAGAACTTTTACAGCTTGGCGTGCATTTGAAGCAACAAAACGACCTGTTCCTTCAGCAACTCACGACACTAAAAGAAAAGGAACAATCTGAAATTTCCACACTTCAACAGCAAATTAAAGCACTCCAAGAGCAAGAAAGCTTTTTCTCCAAGCAAGAAACGGCGATTGCTGAGAGGCTCGAGCAGTTTGATCAGCAGACCAGCCAAGATGAGAAGTTTGACTGCTCTGAACTCTCGAAACCTTGTCCCTTTGTTCGCCTGATCAATCAGCGTCATTTTCAGCAGAGAGAAGAACAAAAAAAACTGATCCTTGAGGAACAGCAAGCTCTCCAAAAGCAGATTTCTACGATTGATTTCACATCACAAAAAGAAAAGCTGAATCAAGAACAAGAGTATCTAAAGAGCGGAATGAAATTTGCAGAACAAAAGGAGAAGCTTCAAGCAGAGCAAACAAAAAATGGAGAAAAGATCCAGATTTTGAGAGAGTTTTTGCAGAGTTTTGACTACAAAGAGTTAGAAACTGCCAGCCAAAAACGAGAACAGCTTTCTGTCCAACTTTCTCGCCTCGAGAAGGACCTTCACGAGCAAGAAACACGTTTAGAAAACAGAGAAAAGTATCAACAAGAAAAAAGCTGACTTCAAAGCACGATTGAAAGCCTCCAGACGCAGATTTCATCCCTATCCCAAGAAAGCTCTCAAATCCTAGAAAAGAAAGGACAATTAGAAGATGCAATGCGTCAGCTTCCTCTCCAAGAACTTGCTCAAGCGAAGCAGATGCTTGTAGCTTATGAACAAATACTACAACAATTGGATTTTCTCATCAATGAGTGGAATGATTTACAGCTCAAAATCAAACATCTGACTGAAGAAGAAAAAATCCTCGGGAATCTCTATACGATTCTCAATAAAGAGCTTTTGCTTTTTGTTTTGAGTGAGTATTTGCCAGTATTGAGTGAAATCATCAATGCCTATCTTGCAAGTGTTGTAGATTATACCATTACGATCAAGCTCAAAGAAGAAAGCGAAAAACTCGAACTTGAAACCAAGATTATCGATGAAAAGGGAGAAAGAGATGTTAAAAGTCTGAGTGGAGGACAGAGGACGATCCTTAAACTCGTGCGAATGCTCGCAATTTCCTCTTATCTCAAAACTGAGATGCTTTTCCTCGATGAAACAGTTAATAATCTTGATGCTGAAACGGTTGGAAAGGTTGCGCAGCTTCTTCAGGATTTCGTCAAACAGAGAAAAATGAAGTTCTATACGATCACACACAATAGTGAGATTCAGGCGATGAATATCCGAAATCAAGTCTTAGAAATCGCTAAAAGATAAAAAGCTATCTTCTTAATTCTATATTCTTAACTATCATACATGATTCTTTGAATAGATCCTGGAGTAAGAAAGCTCTGATACGCATTAATTGATGATGATTTGAAAATCCTTGATGCAGGGATTCTGCTTCAGAAAAAAGTCAGTCCTACGAGAGAAGATCAGTACGGAAGAATGCTTCAGATTGCTGATTTTTTTACTGAGCTTTTTGAAAAGTATCAGGTACATACTGTGAGCATGGAAAAACTTTTTTTTACGAAATATAATCAGAATAATGCAGAGTTTGTTTTTGGAATTAGGGCGATTCTACTCACAATGGCAATGAAAAAAAAGATTCAAATCAGAGAATTTACTCCAATTGAACTGAAGAAATATATAACTTGAAATGGTAGAGCCGACAAACTCTTGGTTCAGAAGATGATTATGAAGCTTTTTAGACTTCAAGAATTACCAGAATATAACGATGCTGCTGATGCCTTGGGACTTGCCTATCTTGCGATAAAGACTTCTAAACTAGGGAATGCCTAAGCTGATTTCACTACACAATGAACGCTTTTAATAATAAAGAGAGAGGGAGAGGAACTGTTTAATATAAAAGTTCCCAAAATTTGCATTTTTTGCCAAAAAAACTATACTTTAAGTATGATTTACTTTTGCTAGAAACGATAAAATAGCTATGGGAGAACACTTTTTATATTTTATAGTAAGTCTTGTAGCAACTGCTATTCTTGGAGTTGTTGGAGTTCTCATTTGGAGAATCGTTTTTTTGCATTTTCAGAAAAAACATAGAGTCGAACAATCAAAACAAATCAGATTTCTCCAAGTTCAAATCCCTAAAAATGCGGTAGCGAGAAGTTCAGATATTGATGCAAAAGATCATATTCAGTCTATGAAGCAGAATATTGAGCTTATGAATCAGGTCTACAAAAATTTTTATGCAATCTTTGATGAAGGCTGGGAGAATAAATGGTTTGGAAATAATGCGATCAGTATGGAAATGCTTGTGGAAAAGGAGGTGATCAAATTTTTCCTCGGAGTACCAAAGGAACATCTTATGACCGTAGAAAAGATGATTGCTTCTTTCTATATCGGAGCAATCGTAGAACAGGTTAAGCAACCGAAACTCTTGGAAGCAGGAAAGTTTTTTGCCGGAGGGGAATTTACTCTGACCAAAGATAGCGTGCATCCGATCAAGACATATGAGGCTTTTGAAGCAGATCCGATGGATAGTATTTTGTCGGCGTTTTCTAATATTAATAGAGATGAAAAAGTCTGAATTCAGATTTTGGTAGAGCCTTTGCATGAAGATTGGCTCAAAAAAATGAGAAAAAAGGCTGATGATATCAAGGATGGAAAGAAAGCTCTTGGATTCCGAGGGATTATCAAGAAAATCCGAAACTCAGGAGCAAAAGAAGACAAGGAAAACAAAAAAGAGCAGGAAAAAAAGAAGCATAACTTCTCACAGCAGCAGCTCGGAGATTTTGATAAAAAAATGGATGATGAGCTTTTCCAGGTGAAGATGAGAACAATTGCAACCTCACCAGATCAAGCAAGACCAAAAAAAATTATTGATGATATTTCTAGGCTTTTTAATCAGTATAACTATATCTGACTCAATACTATCAAATTTAGTAAGGCTCAAGATCTAAGGAAATTTGCCAAGCATTATGTGATGAGGCTTTTTTATAGTGATAATCCGCTTCTTGAAGATATCAAAAAATTTAATAAAACGACGATTCTCAATATCAAGGAACTTTCTTCAATTATTCATTTTCCCCACGGAAGATTCAATCAAAATCCGAGAATCGCTTGGCAGAAATTTAAGGTTGTTCCTGCTCCAGATGATTTACCGACTGAGGGAATTGTTGTTGGTTATAATACTTACGGAGGGGTAAAAAGAGAAATCAGAATCACCGACAAAGATAGATTTAGACATATTTATATTCTCGGTCAGACTGGTACAGGAAAGTCTACGATTATGCTCGCTCAGGCTGTAGATGATATGAAAAATGGAAGAGGGTTTACCTTTATTGATCCACATGGAGAAGCTTGTGAAGATCTTTTGAGGTGGTTTCCAAAAGAGAGGATTGATGATCTGATTTATTTTGATCTTGGGAATACAGCTTATCCAATAGGGCTCAATCCGCTAGAAGTAGATCCTGAAGATAGCGATGAAAAAGATGTGGTAACCAATGACCTTGTAGAAATGTTTATTCAGATGTATGGACCTGAAATTTTTGGACCAAGAATTCAGGATTATTTCAGAAATGGGTGTTTACTCCTCATGGATCAGCCTGAAGGAGGAACAATTGTGGATATTATGAGGCTTTTTACTGATGAAGCTTTTGCAGAAGCAAAAATTAGAAATCTGAAAGATCCCGTGGTTGCCTCGCGATGGAATAAAACCTACAAGAAAATGGGAGACCGTGAAAAGGCAGAAATTATTCCATTTATTCAGGCAAAGTTTGGTCCGTTTACGACAGGAGTTTATGTGAGAAATATTATTGGTCAACCAAAATCCTCTTTCAAAATGTATGATGCGATGCAGCAAAAAAAGATTATTCTTATGAATCTTGCGAAAGGTATCGCAGGTGAGGAAACTTCAAAACTAATCGGAAAAATTATCGCAATGCAGGTAAAACTTTCTGCACTCAAGAGGGCAAAAATCTCTGAAAAAGATAGAGTCCCTCACTATCTCTATGTGGATGAATTTCAAAACTATGTTTCTCAGTCTTTTGAATCTATTCTTTCCGAAGCCAGAAAATATAAGGTAGGACTTGTTGTGGCTCATCAGTATACCGATCAGCTCAAGCAAGAAGGACTTGGCGGAAATATGGACCTTTCTAAAACGATTTTTGGAAATATTGGAAATATGTTTGTCTTTAAAGTCGGAGCTCCAGATGCGGAGTTCTTAACCAAAGAATTTGAACCTGAATTTAATCAAACGGATCTGACTTCTACTGAAGCTTTTATGGGAGCTTGTAAAGTATCCATCAATAATCAGCAGACAAGACCCTTTAGTTTCAAGGCAAAGGTACTGTATCCCGGTTTTCCTGATGGTTTGCCTTATGCTAATAGCCCAGAGAAAGTACAGATTATCAAACAGATTTCTTCTCTTAAACGAGGAACAAAAAGAGAACTGGTAGATAAGGAAATCTACTTTAGAGTAGGAGTATAACGTTGTAATTATGCTTAAAAAAACTTTTCCTCAATAAAAAAACCTGATTGTTCGATCTAATCAGGTTTTTATTTTTAATAAAGATTTTTACTTCTTTACGATCCTGCTACTTCCCCACACTTCCGTAGCATTCGCTTCATAGAGCTTGCTTGATGGGAGGACAAATTGCCCCTCAAAACTTGGCAATGCATAGAAGGTGAAATCGCATTGTTTCCCAGCTCTAAGCAAGGAATAACGAAGCACAATACGATCAAATCTAAATTCATAACTGTCAGGGAAACATTCCCAATCATTTTTGAAGTTGAAGATTCCGTTTTCAAATTCATCTCAAGGATTTAGGCTTGATTGAAGTTTGAGATTTGCTGGGATTGAAAACTCTACTGTCAGATCTTTAGCCTCTTTCTTGGTTTTAAAGCTGGCTTTGAGCTCGGTTCTGGTGCCGATATTCGCTTTTTCTGGAGTCTTGAGGCTGAAGTTTTCTACATTATGGAGTTCAGCTTTCTTTTTTGAGATATCTCTGAGTAGATAGTCTACTTCAAGATCTAGGAATGCTGATCCTTTACAGCTTCGTTTTACAGGGAGAGAAGCAAGATGTTCAAAAGTCTGACTCGTTTGTACAGGTGCTTTCTCGGTTGCAAGGCTGAGTTTCTGATCTCCAATTGTGAGCTCACAGCTGCTTGCTTGTCCTTGCTGTGCATAATAGCTGGTCAAAGCATCGTTAATCGCCTCTAAGACAAGGAAATTGGTCGTATGAGACCGACTTCGCACTCCATATTGTGATCTTGATTTGAGCAAAGAAAGGATATGCTCAGCAATCAGCTGTTCAAAACTCTGATTTTTTGGGAACTTTTTATGAGCCAATAAAAGTCATTTCAAATAGTAAGCCTGAAGAGCCTTCATATCCATGATCAAACCATCAAAGTACTTGCCTTGTTCAAAAGCCTGAGTAAAGAGGGTATTCAGATTTTTTGCTTGTTCTTCAGCGATTTTCTCGTTATTCTTTTGAGAAAGAAGCAAGAAACTCAAAGTCTGAACTGCGATATTGTTTGGATGTTTTTTCTGGAGTTGTGAAATGATTGCGGTATTTATGTTTTGTTTGGTTTTTTTCTGTGTGAGATAGTAGAGATAGAGTTCTGGAGTGTTGTTTCCAAGGATATTGAGATAGTTATTGAGCTTAGTTTCAAACTCCTGAGGAATCAGCTTTGTATAGCCATTTTCTTTCATCGTTTCTAGGAGTGCAAATGCGGAAATGCTAGTTTTATACTCATCTACTGCTTTTTTCTTTTCTTGAGGTATATCTAATAATCTATATTCATAAGAACGGGAATTTTCTTGATCCTTTATTTCTCAGCTTCGTTTCTGTCTTTTTACAAGTTGTTGAAGGACATTTTCCAAGAGCTCATCAATCGGCATTCGCTGGTCATTGCTGAGGTGGATATTTCCGCTTTGCACGAGATCTCCTGTCAAAAGTCAGCTTTCAGTCAGTTTTTTCGCTTCTAATGCTGTTTGGGCAGCTCTAATCAGGTTTTCTGATGAACTTTTTGGGTAGTACCAGAGCAAATATTCAAAAGGCTGAGCTAAAACAGCAGTTGGGAACGGAGCAAGGCGAGCAATCAATTTCCCTTTTACAGCCTCATCTTCAAAGCTAAAAGTCTTTTCTCCGTTTTTATTTTGTTCAAGTGAAAAGATTTTATGAATGAGTCCTTCAGTTCTGATTGGAATTTTCCATTGCACTGCATCACGGTAGTTTCCAATTGCAACCTCTCATTCAATAAAGAGGAATTTACTGTCAAAAAATTTCTCATCAACTTTGATTGGAATTTCAAGTTTTGAATTCACAAGTCCTTTCTTTTCAAAGCTTTCAAACACTTCTCCTTTTTCATTTTTTGTTTGTCCTTTGAGCGTAATTTCAGTTCATGCTTTGATTTTATTGGTATCAGCGATAAGCTTGAAAGGAAGCGAAATCTGATCTCCTATGGTCAAGAACGTTGGCAAATTTGCTTCAATCAAGAGTGGCTGATTGACTTTGAAGGTCGTCCTTTCTGTCCCAAGCTGGCTTTTGTGTGAAACAGCGATCGCATCTATCATCCAAGTGGTAAGATTATCAGGCAAATCAAATTCCAGTTCAGCTTTCCCTCCTGTGGTAATGATTGCCGCATTCCAAAAAGCGAGGTCATAGAACTTCTTTCTGAGGTTCTTTAAGCTTCCATCGGCTCCACCTCCACCTTTTTCTCCATCGGCGAAGAAAGTCCTCAAAGCATAGTAGAGATTTTTTCGGTTTCCAAAGTTTCCAATACTACTTCCGAGCCTATTGTAGAAATAAGGAATTGGCTCTTTGATAAGATCGTAGAGGTCACTCAGTGCTTTGTCAACCACACTAAGTGAAACTCTCGCAGTCACTGCCTTTCCTTTGTGGTCGGTGGTATGGATTTTGAGTTTTACCTTTTCTCAAGGTTGGTATTCCTTTTTATCAGTTTCTATTTGAATGGTGATGGTTTTCAGATTTTCTTGAATTAAGGCTTCAGCATATCAGGCAAAAAATGCTGGTTCATGCCTTTTCTGTTCTCCACTAGCTCAGAGTTGGCTATTGATCTGCTCTCCAACGAACTGGGTAACTGAAACTTGAACATTAGGATAGAACTCATCTTTTGCGGTGATGAAAAGCTCTTTCCCATCAAGATTTACAAATTGTTTTTCCAGGATCTGATTTCCTCTTTCTACGCTAATAAGTGCGGTTGCTCCTTTGATATATGGATTGATGGTGATTGGGATTTTCTTTCAGATTTCATAATTTTTTCTTGGGATCTCTACATGAAGACTGTAATTGTTCTCCATATCTCCTTGAAATCCTTTATCAAACTTGCTATCGTAGTAATAGATATTTTTATCCACTTCTCCATTGATTGTTCCGTTCTTGTCTTTGGTAATGAGCTTGAGGAAGTATTCTCCACCTTGATAGTCCTTGAAGAATAGTGGAATATTGAGCTCAGATTTCACTTCTAGTGTTCCGGTTTGGACAAGCTTCATAGCGCTTCCATTGACATAGAAATAGGTCCCTTCTGCATCTCTCTCTTGCTTGAAATCAAAAGGTCTAAAGTATCGTTCATAGCTTACTTCTTTTACTTTCTTGAGATTCTTCTCAATCTTTGCATTGAGTTTGTAATTTTTGAGTGAGGCTTCATCAAGCCAATCATAAGCATATCCGTTGAGTCCAATCTTTACTTCTGGTTCAATATCAAGATAGTCTACACTTGAACGAGTTTCATTGGAGAGGTTGTCTTTCACGGTAACAAAGATTTTGAGTTGGAGTTTATTCCCTTTGTAGTTAAGCTTTTCAAGGTCTCCGATCTGAAAGAGGACTTTTCATCAGGTTAAATGTTCTTTTTGGTATTCTCCACCTCGTGAAAATCTATCATCTGCAACATAGTTGTAGTAGTAATCTCCTTTTTCTCTCCACCAACAGTCCATACATTCCCCATTCGCAGAAAGGGTGTATTCCATATGCAAATCGTAATCTTTGAGCTCGCCTCACATATAGTAGCTTGGGTTAAGCTCAAGGTAAAGCTGATTGTCTTTTACGGTCTTCTTGAGTTTTGGGATGAAAGTAGGCTTTTGAAATTCTTGCACTTGAAAGTCGGACCAATACTGACTGATAGGGTGCGTCTTTTTGTAGTCTTCTCGTGCCTTCCAGTCGTTATTGAAATCTTCTTCACCGGTTTTATCTTTGTCTTGTGCGTAAAGGAAAGAAAGCTCATAGAATCCGAGGTTATCTGTCAGCTTAAAGGATCCCTCAAATCCCCCAAACTCATCAAGCTTGCTAATAACGAGTTTTTGGATGTTATTGTACTCGTGATTCTTTACTTCTACAATAACAAAACCGGTCTGAATTCCGTTTCCTTCTTTTGTCACTTTCGCTAAATCCTGCACAAATCCTGCGAAATGAACCGTATCTCCTGGTTTATATAAGGCTCTATCAGTGTAACCATAGACTTTTAGGGTTTGGTTGCTGTTGTATCGGTTTTCTTGTTGGTTTGTTTGCTCTGGCATAAGCCAAGAAGCACTAATTGCTCTCTTCTCTCCTCAAAAGCTTGTCTTCCCATCAAGGGTAACCACGATAAAGGTTTCAGTTTGCTTTGCTTGGTCATGATAACGGACAAAGAGATAGTCGCTATTGATCTCCTTGAGTGGGAAGCTAAGTCCTTGCTCTCCGAGTGGAGCAGTCTTGAGGAGTTTTCCATTGGTATCAAAAATCTGAATTTCTCATTGATTAACTGCTTTCCCATCAGCAAAGCGGATGCCTCGGAGGAAGAGCTCCTGATAAGGAGCGACTTTTGCAAAGAGTCCTATCGGACTTCTCATATAATATTTCGCATCATTCATTGTTTTTTCAAAGCTAATGCGGAAATATGGCGAGTTTTTGAGACTTTCAGGAAGGTCTCGTTCACGGTCAATTCTCTTTCGGTATTCAAAGTTTTCTACAGGGATCTTGTGCTCTTCTATTTTTCCTTTACAGTTGAAAAAGTGAAGCTCTCCGAGGGTATTCCTTCGGTCATACTCATCTTCTCGTTCTTTCTTTTTGCGAGGAGGGAGAAGTTCGTTTCTCTTTTCCTTTGAGAAATCACCTTTCGTACTCAGATCACAGGTCTGGGTATATACGATGAGTTCTCTGGTATTTTTGGATCAGACTTTGATTTTGTTTGCCCAATAGCCTTCACTTGGGAGCACATTGAGTTTCTGAGAGAAAAGATCGCGAGAAACCCTTGCATTTTCAATCCTTTCAATAAAGAAATCTACTGGATAGCTGTTTTTCTTTCCATCAATATCCAAAACTTCAAGATTTCAGGTATAGTGCTTATTTGGGACAATGAAATAGCCAATGGTGAGTGTCTTTCCAACGGGTTTGAGTTCTCTTTCAGATCAAGCATTACTATTGCCTCATGCTGAGTTTTCCTCGTAGTCATAGTGATCTTTGATGGCGAAAGTATAGTTCTCAGGACCTAAAATCTGATCCAACTGTCCAGAAAGCCCAGCTCCTGTGAGAAACTGATCGTTTACGATGGTAAGGGTCAAATTCTCTTTATCGTATTGAGTTTGATAAGTATTGGAAGAATTGAGCTCTTTCTTAGAAATCGTAGTGAATTTTAACTCAGTCCGTTGTCCTGCCTCATCTCTCAGTGCAAGGGTGTAATTTCCTTCACTTGGGAGGGTAAAAGCAACTGATGGTTTTTCCCCAGACGCGAGCTTTACAGGAATTGGTTCTCTCAGTTTTGCTTGGTCGTTGGTGAGTGTCGCTTCTTTGAAAATTGCTCCAGCGAAGAGAGGAGAAAATGTGATCCTATATTCCTTTTTAGTTTGGACAAGGAGTGGTTGCTTGAGGAGGTTTTCGTCATTAGTATAGTCTTGGTCTGTAAGCTCCTTTTCACAAGATTCATGATTGATAGTGCTTCTTGGGAGGGTGAAAGTCTTTTCTCCAAGTGTATAGTGCATCGTTATTTGATTGAAGCGATTCCCTCACACGATGATTTTGATAAGTTGAGCTTCTTTCTTTTGAAGCCATAGACCTTTTTTTCTGTATTGATCTTGATAGTCAATGGTATTACTTTTGACTTCTTGATTCAGATTTTTGAAGCTGAGTTTGTCGAGTTGGGCTTCTTTATCAAGAAAGATGAAACTCTCCTGTTGAGGATCGTTCTTGCCGAGGATGAGGGTGTCACTGTTCTCGGTCTTGGTCTTGAGGTTAATGAAGCCAAGTTTCCCTGCATACTTGTCTGAGTTCTTTATTCTGATCGGAAAATCTGAGATGACCATCACTCCTTGTGAAACGCTTTCCAGAGTTTGCTTATCATTCAGTTGTGGGATTATATAGTCATTCTGAGTGGTTCAGCTTGCTTGGAGCTGTTTTTCTAACTCCTGAAGCTTCTGCTCTCAGGTGATTCCCTTTGGAATTACGAAGGAGCTCTCTGAGCAGTTGCTACTATAGGGTGACTCTAGTTTCGCTTCAAGATTCAAGGCTTTTGTGTCGCCATTACTGCTGTTTTCTTCCCAAGAATCGTTTTCGGTTCAAGGCTGGAAAAGGTCAAGCTGGATGGCTTCCTGTCCTTTGAAGTCAATGCTTTCCTCTTGGTCTTCTGCTTTTTGGCAGCCACTGATGAGGATCATCAGCATTCCTAGCCCCAAAAGACTCAAAAATCAGATTTTTTTCATGGTCATTCAGAAAAAAGTAAAAGAAATTCATCTTCACTATGCTTTTTTTGAGTGAAATTGCAAGGGTAAAGAGAGAGAGAAGATTAGAATAGTTTTAATCAATAAAAAACGAAAGGAATGAAAAAGAAAATGCGAGGAGTAGGACTGTTGGTCCTGATGCTATCTTGTGGAGTAGTTAGTCTGGCAGAAGAAATGCCGCCGACACCAACAAATCCAATCTGTTTTGGTACGGGACTTATCAATGAGGGTCAGGAAATAGAGATTACAAGCTATAGTGCTTCAGACTCAGCTTGTGGAACAGATGTAGTAATTCCTGCTAAGATTGATGGAAAGCCGGTGACGAGCATTGGAGATAGAGCATTTTATAGGAATCAGTTGACTAGCGTGGTGATCCCAGACTCAGTGAAGAGTATTGGAAGTTCGGCATTTTATAGGAATCAGTTGACTAGCGTGGTGATCCCAGGATCAGTGACGAGCATTGGAGCAGCGGTATTTGGCGATAATCTACTGACTGGCGTGGTGATCCCAGCCTCAGTGAAGAGTATTGGAGGTTCGGCATTTTTCAACAATCAACTGACTAGTGTGGTGATCCTAGGCTCAGTGACGAGCATTGGAGAACAGGCATTTGCCGATAATCCACTGACTAGCATCGTTATTCCAGACTCACTAACGAAGATTGAAAGGAGCACATTTGATAAATCCGGAGATGAGTACATCTATACTGGGGTGACGATAGGGGTTCTTAGCAAAGAGAAGAAGTTTGATTCTATTACAGTAGAAGAAAATGCTCATATCAAACTCGTGAAATTTGATCTTGATGGAGGGACAGGGACAATAAGTATCGCTTGTAAGGGAACGGGGTGTTCTGTAACTTCTGATCTAACTAAAGCTGGGTATATTTTTAGTAGTTGGAGTGAGAGATTGAAAGTTTGGGATGAAGGTTCTTCTAATTGGAATACAGGAGATCAAACGATCAAGGCTCTGTGGAACCCTGATCCTAGTTCTTCAAGTTCAAGTTCTAGCTCTTCAAGTTCAAGTTCTAGCTCTTCAAGTTCAAGTTCTAGCTCTTCAAGTTCAAGTTCTAGCTCTTCAAGTTCAAGTTCTAGCTCATCATGAGGTGGATATAGCTGAGGTGGAGGAGGCTGGTATAGTTCAACTTCAAACCCTTCAAACTCTTCAACTCCATCAACTGAACAGAAGAAACCAGAAACACCGGTGAAGAATGAACCAGTAAAGACAGAGCAAGTAAAAACAGAAATCTTCAATCCTACGA
>QWCO01000014.1_pt1 | contig 119494 bp, 113 predicted proteins | sample 1972611 | NCBI WGS metagenome assembly QWCO01 (sample SAMN09866706, study PRJNA288562) | Human oral metagenome isolate term1_saliva, whole genome shotgun sequencing... | reverse complement strand
AGATTCGCAACTTTTTACCTGAGAAAATTTCAGCTGATTAACATTAAAATCTTGACCAGAAAATTGATCAACAAGCTGAGTATCTGCAGCCTGAGTAGAGAATCCAGCCCACAGAAGTAAAACCCACAAGCTCAAAAGTACTTTTTTCATCAGATTTTTTTTCATAGTTTCTTCCTAGTAAATAGAAGAAAGTGTAGTATTTTGCCAAGAAAATGCAAGAGGGATACCTAATAATTAACCACCAAAAAACGATCGTTTATACTTAAGTAAAAGTATCCAATGTATTTAAAGTTAAAAAACTTTAACTACGGCTTAAGGTCATATTCAGGGCATTGTTTCACACAGTCTTGAAGGACATCCATCCCTCCAATCGTTGAGTCTCAAGAATACTTAGGAACACAAGGCGTTATCGCAATCATTGCAAAACCATCTTTTATCTTCTTCTCTCATAAATAAACATCATACATATAAATTCTCTTATTTTGGACATCGGATGCTCATGATTTTTTTGGAAAATTAATCCCGCTATGAGAAGGAAGAGGAATATTTTCTCCTGCCTGCATTAAATTACCATTAATTGTAATTCCTGTTCTCTCACGACCACAGGCTTCGGTATCTTGATAGCGGATATTCCTAATACTACAACCGTAATCAATTGTTGCAACCATCTTACCAAAATCACTATCTAATAGACTTTTTTGATGAAGGCTTGTATTCTTACACTGATTAGAAATAAGCTTTATACAAGATCAACTATAATAACCTCAACCCAAATTAGTCCAACTATAACCATTTTCTTTATCGCACTCCAAACAAGGATCTGAACTTTTACCTCCATCTATACCAGAACACTTCCATGCCCAACCATTCACAAGCGGAGGAGTATCTTTAGCAAACGGAAGACCTCTTTGACATTGATAATGTTTTTTTTCACATATCCCAGACTGTGGATTTATATTCTTTACACATGTATTACCACTTCTCTTATATCCTGCTTTACATGACCATTGACAAGCTCTTGGAGGAATAAAACTTTCTACAAACTCCCAGTTTTTAGTCGTAGACCAGCTTCCTTTATTTCGATCACCAACCCACTGGCGATCATAGTCAGACTTTCCTTTAATTACACCTTCATCATTAGCCGGAGCTGGATTTGCACAATGAGCTTTCATGGTATTAGCAATACACTTTCCTCATTCAAGATGCTCATTAGCACGACATTTACAAATATCTCCATGTTTTTCTAATCCTTTATTAGCATCACATTTCCATTCACAATCATTTGCAGATCCATTACTTGTATAGCTAGAAAAATTTGAAAGGCTATAGTTAACATTATTTACCGAATATTCAATCTGTTCTGGCTTATTCGTACAGTTTGTACATTCTTTAGATTTTCAACCAGCAGACCAAGTACCCACTTTACAATATACACAGGCATTGTCCACGACCTACTGATATACCTAAATCTAAAGCTTGACTACCTAAATCAGCACTCAAAGAATCTCTTGAATCATGTTTTCCTTTCCCATTAAAAAAGTAAGCATAACGAGCATCACAGGTAAAATCACATGCATTTTTCCCTGTTCCTTTAGTATCAAAAGTATAATAATGTGTTCAGAATGCTGGACTGATAGCCCCTGTTGAAAGTCTTTCTGGAGCGTTACAGTTCTTACAAACTTTATCTTGATTATCATTCTCTGTATAAGTTCCTACCTCACAATCTGAACATGTTCTCTGTGTGGAAGAATTAGTATATTTAAAGCTCGCCTTACAGGTAAAATCACAGTTATCATTTCCTGTTCCTGCTGTTTTCCATCTGAATTTATTCACTACTTCACTACAAGCTTTACACGCTCAAACCTGAAGCCACCCTTCTGGATCATTTGCACCAGGATGAAATCAGATTTTACAATTATATTCACAGGCACCTAACTTATCCCTAGACGAATATTTCCATCCCATTGGTTCTCGTTTATCTGACTCATGATTCCATCGAGAGTATGCAGAACTTTCTCACATATTAGTAGCGTTTGAATCTGTGTTAATAGTTCCGATACACTTTACTTTCCCAAGAGTTTTACAAGCAGCAACTTTCTCCGGAGTCATATCAGAGGTAAGGGGAATCCATTCTTTTCCATCACATCCACAGAACACCGATCCTGCATAAGAAGTAACACCAGCCGAACTCTGAGAACAATTCTTAGGTTCAGTCTTTGCTATCTTCAAAACCCCTACATTTCCGAGATCAAGTTTTGTTCTAGGAGCAGTAGTATTAAGTCCAAATCCATTTGCTGCATTTACATAAAAGGCATTTGAATGTTCAGGTGTAAACTCTTCGTCACTATCTGACCAAACAAAAATCTGATTTTTACCTCCTGCATTAATTGATTTCCCAAGGAGTATTGAATTTGAGGCAAGAGTCTTCTTCCCAGCTCAGAAAGCAACACTATTTTCAACATCTTGTGCAACTACTTGTCACCCTATTGCTGCAACATTCCTAGTTTTATTACTAAATGAAGAATTTGTTGTTCCAATATTAAGGACATTATCAGAAGTTCTAATCTCTGACTTTGCAGATCCAATCACAACAGAACCTCCCCCCTGGGAAACTCAAAATCTTCCAGGAATAGCACCATTAAGTCTAGCAAAATTAATCGTATTGTTTTCTCACCCTACAATCAAATTATTAGAAGTTTGACCATCTACTCTATTTCCCATTCATCAAAAAACAGCATTTCCTTCTACGGAAGAGTTATTGTTAACTTGTCCAGCATCAATAACGAGAGCATCTGCATTAACTCTCCCATTCACACGAAGAGCATCAATACCTCCATCATACTGAATAGTAATGAGTTGAGATGAAGTTCATGGAGCATGCAATACCAGAGAAGTCAGATACTGAACAACATTTTCCACCCCATCTACAGTCACTTTATCTTCGTTTTCAATAGGCTTAGCATGACTAAAAACTCCGAAAACATGAAGAACTAAAGCAACACTCACTCCAACAATTCACAAAAGAATTGGGAATGAAACCTCTTTTAGTTTAAAAAATTTTGTTTGATGAGCTGTCATTATACGGGAATTAAAGTATAAAAAGAAAGTTCTCATAAATAAGTATAGCCATTTATAATCCTTTGTCAAATTTTTCTGAGGATTTCTCTTTCCATACTTCTTTACAAAAAGAAAAATTAATATATAAAGTAATGTTAAATTTTAGAAAAACAAAAAAAGAATAAAAAATCTGAGAAAGCACTTGCATATTTTAAAAAAATAACTAAAAGGAAGTTAGCTTTATTCTTTTACAAAAAACGACAATGACAAAAAAAGAAAAAACAACTGGAGAAAAAATTGATGCAATGACAGATAAAATCCAAGAAGTTGCTTCTGAACTATGAGGAAAGTTTGAAAGTGGAGCAGAAGAAACAAAAAAGGCCGCATCAAGTCTAAAAAAATGGCGAGATAAATCTTCTACAGAAGAAATCACTACAACAATCCTTGGAGGAGTCCTTTTGCTACTAGCACTTTGGGAATTGAGAATGTTTATCTGGGGAGTATTGCTTTTACTTGCTGGAGTACTTTGCGTAACTGGATACTTCAACCCACTCCTTAGAGATCTTCTTGAAAAAGTAGAAAAAAAAGCTGACTCAAAACAGAAAAAAACTTCTAAATCAGAAGAAGAAAACGACTAGAAATTTAAAACAATGTATACTTTCCGGAATGGGGAATTGATTTTTATTCTTACTTGTAAAAAATCCCTATTTCCCCATGAAGGAAAAACATAAAACAAAAAAGAATCTTCTTCGTTCTAATCTCAAAGATAATGATCCATTTTTTTGTATAACCACAAAGTAGAGAAAATGAAGAATATTCGTTTTGTTTAAAATAGTATTTTTTAAAAAATTCTTACTTCTACATCATTAATCCTCAATTATTTCTATGACTCACGAAGAAAAAACCACCTTTATTCACAACATTTTCAAACTTATTATTGGAACTGTTTTTTTGATGACATGCCTAAATTATCTTAGAACACATCCTGCAGAAAAAATTGCACTGTACTCGGGATTCAAAAACATCATCCAAAAAATAGAAGTACTTAGTTTCACTCTTATAGGAAAGAATGGACAACTTCTAGAAGAAAAGTATAAACTAGAAGCAACCTATTTAGATACCATCCACTTAGCAGAGGAAAAGGGCTGTGTAGATGCAGTTTTTTTAGAAGAACTACACAACAGCTATGATAGCCTACTCAAAGAAGATAAGGATCAAGTAGAACATTATATTACCAAATATAGAATCTTACAAAACGACTATATTAGTAGGATTCTTTCTTCAGATTGCTAATTTTGAATATGCATATTGGAATTGATATTGACGAAGTTCTTTGTGAAACCCTAGAATTTGCCTTGCAGTTTTTTGGTGGAAAAATTGCCTGAAAACCACTAAGCAGAGCTCAAGTATCTGACTATTACTTACCGAATATTCCTTGATATGAAGATATTTCTCGTGAAGATGCTATTAGATTTTTTGTTGATGCGCAAAACTCTCCACGTGCATTAGAAGAATTAAGACCTGTTCATTGAGCTTATGAAATGCTCAAAAAATGGAAATCAGAATGACACATTCTTTATGCAATAACCGCAAGAGGAGAACCGGTAAAACATGCTACCGAAAAATGGATACAAAAATATTTTCCGAATCTTTTTGATGAAATCATCTTCTGCAATCACTATCGAGACGCTCACCCTCATTTCTCAAAAGAAGAAATCTGTAAGCAAAAAGGAATTAAACTTTTTGTCGAAGATAATCCAAAATATGCGATCGATCTTGAAACCGTAGGAATTAAAGTTTTCTTGTTAGATAAACCTCGAAATCAATTCTTTATCGAACAAGAACATCCTTGGATACAAAAAGTCAGTGGACGAGAAGCCATAAAAAATGTATCAATTTCTTAACGATACCCTAGTTTTCTCCTCTTAAAAATTTCCCAAGTTCAGAAAGTGATTCCTGGGAAGCCATTGATCCAAGCTTTGTTGTCAAAAAACCGGGATAGGTTTCATAAAAGACTTCGTCTTTACTTACTTCTGGTTTCCAATCTTTAGTTAGTCCCCGCATTGGATAGAGCTTGATATGAAGATGATTCACACCCATTCCTTCCATAATCATTCCCACTCTTTGAACTCCAAGTTTTGATTTTAAAAGTCTTGCTACCTCACGGACAGCCTGAAGATAACGAGTATAAAAATCAAAATCTTCAATCATAAAGAAATCTGAATCAAAATGCTCTTTAGGGATCACAAGGGTTTGTCCTTTACAGTTTGGAAAGAGATCAAGAAAAGCATAAAATTCGTCATTTTCTCGTACCTTATGAGAAGGAATTTCTCCATCTACAATCTTACAAAAAAGGCAATCAGGATTTTTCATTTTTTTATAAATAAAAAATAAAACTCGCCTTAAAACTAAGGAAAGTTTACGAAAATGCAAGTAAAAGCTTAATTACAAGTTACTTGTTGCAGCTTACAATACTGACTTTCTAATTTAAAACAGACATCCTGCTTACCCCTTTGACGAATAGAAAACGATAAAGAAGAAACATTCCCTTCATTAATTTCACATGTAGGAGAAAAGGGCTTATATCTCACTTTTACTAAATCAAGACTCGAACTATCACCAGTCAAACCAGTAATTATAAAGTTTCCAAAAAGATCTCCGCTTTGATTTTGAATTTCTGAAGATTCACCTAAATAAGAGTAAGAAAACTTTGAATCTCCACCTGAAAGCGTAAGCTCAATACCCGTATATACCTTTTGATTCTGATAATTAGAAATATTAATCTGCAGAAAAATTGCATCAAAAAAGGCTGTCAACTCCTCTCTCGCTGATTTTGCTTTAATTTGATCAAGACTACTCCAATTAAGTCCCAATCCAATAACCATCAAGATTCCGATAATAACAATAACAACTAACATTTCCACAAGAGTAAATCCCCTTTTACTGTTTTTTTTCATATCTTCAAGAGAAATAAAGCTAGACTCCTACATTTTCCATCACAGAGAATACAACTCAAAAAATTCCTGATGCTACCAATGCAACAATAACTCACATAAAAATAAGAATCACTGGCTCTAAAATTTTTGAAAACTGAGTAATTGAATTATCAAGCTCTTCTTGATACATTGCAATAATATTTCCCATAGAATCTTCTAAATGGGCAGTTTCCTCCCCTACTCTAATCATTACTGCAACATTAGGATAGATCAAATCTGTTTCGTCTTTAATAGTATCATAGATTGTTTTTCCAATTTGAAGCCCAGCCATCACTTTTTCAATCATTTCTTGATAGGCAGGAATTGCAAGCACTCCTCTAAGTAAACGAAAAGTCTGTACATAATCCTCCATTTCTCCAACAAACATCTCCAAAATTCCAGGAAGTACTGAAGAAAAAAGAAATAAAACTGCTCCAATCGACATAATGATTAAAATAATTGGATAGGTCAAAGCTGACTTATATTTATTCTTGATACTATTTAGATAGGAGTATTCATTCGCCAACTCTTGCAAGACAGTATCGAGATTACCAGTACTTTCTCCAGTTTTAATGATCGCGCTATCTGATTCATCAAAATATTCTGGTAAACGACTTAATGCATAAGAAAAACTTTTCCCCTCGTTAAGATGGAAGGAAATACTAGTAACAATCGCTTTAAGTGCATAATTAGTTGTCGATTTTTTGATAGTATCGACTGCCTGCATAATTGACACTCCACCATGAAGCATATAAACAAGCTCTTTATAGAAAAGAATTTTATCTTTAGCAGAAAATGAACTTTTATCCACACTACTCATAATAGAAATAATTATTTTCTCTAAGAATCCTCATTCAGATTTTATATTTTCTGTAGGAATCATTGCTAACTAGTTTAATTAAAATAATAAGCTGAAAGCTGAATTTCAGTCGTTTGAGTCTCATCATATGCCATCATATCATAGGAAACTTCATCAATCTGGTAAAGAATACGATCCTCTGCATTAGGGATAATAAATCTTTCAATATTATCTACAAAAGAAATCAAATCATCTTTATCTGAAAAAGTAACTTTTATCTTTATAGGTAGTTTAAAGAAAACAGAGTCTTTGGCTACAGGTTCTGGTTCTCAAATCTCAATCTCTTCAATCTGTCCATTTGGTGTAGAAACCTTTTCTGTAGGATTATTCTTGATTAGGTATTGATCCAAATTTTTCAAAATTTTTTTCTCATCAATTTTCATTTTCTCAGAACTTAGATTTCCCATCTGAAGATAAGAAACAGCTGGTCAAAGATTAGATTTTAAATTATCTGGAAGCGCAGAACACTCTCTTTTTTCATTCACACATACGAGAATCTGATCTGCATACTTATTCAAATTTAGAAGCTGTAATTTATCTTGAGTCAATTGTTCTATTTTCTGCTTTAAATTTATTAATTCAGTTTGCTTTTGCTGATAATTTGTTTGCACTGAACGATAATAAGCATAAGCATCTGGCAAATATTTACTTCACAAAAGAACTCATAAAATAAGGAGAATAATAACATAAACCTTATATTTCGCAGTTACCACTCTTGTAACTGCTAGTTGATTATCACCATCATCTATGGCAAGTTGTTGGGCATAAGCAGTCGTTTTCTGCTGCTCAAGCAAATTATTGATTAACTGTGGATTCTGTTCAGACATTGTTCACAACTTTAGCAGATAAAGTAAATTTAAAACCTCTCGTTCCTTCACTCTTTTCGTATTTTCTAATAGTAATATCTTTGAGAAATTCTAAACCGTTAAATTCATCTAAGAGAGAAAGACCAGATCCTCCACTTGGAGCAAGATAAAGAGCCTTGAGGTTTCCAACAATTCCTTCCAAGGAAAGTTCTTCCAAATTTACCTTAAAATCAGATAATAAAACATTTCCTCTTCATTCTTCTACTCCCTTCACCTTTGCAAGGATACTAAGAATTTTCTCAATATAATCACTCCATGGTAAGTGATTTCTTGTAGCGTCCAATTCTTTTATAGCAAGAAACTCTTTAAAGCCCGTATTTTGATAAAAACGATCAATATCCTGATTTTTAATCTGAATTTCCTGCTCTAATCAAGCCATATTTCTCTCCTGAAAATAAGAAACTCCATAAAAATAAAACAAAACCCCAATTGCTCCAAGAAAGAGGAAAAGCAAAAGATAATAACGGGATTTCCAAGCTTGAGTTCCTTTAGATAGACTCATTGTCAATCTTTTAAAAAGATAAAATCTGACTTAATTGTAGTCGTTTTCTCAAATTTTGCAAATTTATAAAAAGTTTTTTTATTCCTCTCGAATAAAGTTACACCAATGATAAAGAGACTGAATATCTATATTAGAAAGTATATTTTCTCATTTTTCTTGTTTCTTTTTAAGAAGATTAAAAAACTCTTCCCTATATTCCAAACCAAAGTAAGCATCTACTCTAGATAAGAAACCAAAAAACTCTTTAATACTATCTTCTAGTCTTAATTGCATAGAAGGTGTTTTTCTCCACAAAGAAATTTGATCAAAATCTCAGACAATAAGAGAAAGTTCTCCATTTTTTACTTTTAAAAAATAAGCATCCCAGGGCAACAAAATTCCTTGCTCTGATCACTTAACAAGAAGTGAATAAGCCTGTTCAAAGAAAGCATCTTTATTGCTTATTTTTTCAAAAATATGTTCAGATTTTGCTTTTTCTCTATCCTTGGATTCATTATGAGGAGAAAAGAGAAGTGAACCATCTGCATTTCCGAGCGTCATCAAAACATCAAAGGTTCCACTAATACCTCTATAGGTTGTCCGAGTCGGCAGTTGTGCTTCCTTCACTTTTTGATATCTTAAATGTGATATACATGCATCTTGTGAAGTTTCAAATGATTTTTTGGCGAAACGAAGCTTTTTTCCTTTATAGTCGACTAATACTTGAGAAACATCTCCGTAAAAACCTTTTCATATCGGTTTCTCATCAAGAATTTGGACCAAAGAAGTAGAAATTTTCTTCAGGTCTTTATCAAAGCGAATTATTTCTTGAAAAGGGATTTCTGGGGTCTCCGGCATAACAAAAAAGTAAATTATACTAAAAATACTTAAGATAAGTATACTCTGAATTTCTAATAAAGCAAATTTTTCGCTCCGAAGCTATTGCATTTCCATTTAATTTAGCTATGCTCAAAGTTAGGATTTATCTCTAAAATAAAAGCAAATGCCAAAGGCAAAAAAAACTGATCTCAAAGCTGACATTTTGAATAGCCCAATAGGAAGCCAAAACCTCGCTCTTTCCGAAGAAGAAATTGTTTTCCAAGGGATCAGAACCCATAACCTCAAAGATATTGATCTCACTTTACCGAAAAATAAGCTCATTACCATCACTTGAGTGAGTGGTTCAGGGAAATCCTCTCTGGCTTTTGAAACTATTTATAAAGAGGGACAATACAGATATATTGAATCGCTTTCCAGTTATCTTAGGCAGTTTTTCAACCTTGGAGATAGACCAGAGATTGACTACTGTAGCGGACTTTCTCCTGCGATTGCAATTGAGCAGAACAAAAGAAGTGGAAATTCAAGATCTACCGTGGGAACGCTTACAGAAATTGATGACTATATCAGATTGCTATTTGCAAAGCTTGGTGATACCTACTGTTATCACTGCGGTGCGAAGATTGAGCCGAAGACCATTGATCAGATCATGGATACGATCAAAACGGACTACCAAGGACAGAAAATCTATCTTTTGAAAGAAAGCGGAAAGTTCTCAGAAAAGTCAGAATTATTGAAATTTGTCAAAAATAATAAACAAAAAGTAGAAAAAGGCTGAGGTTTTACGAGGTATCTCCTCCTTTCTCAGAATCCCGAAAAGCAAGATCCGATTGAATATTTTTACCTAGAAGAGCCGAATATTCCTGAGAGCTATTTTCCGCTTCAGAGCTATGGAATCTTTGATCGTTTGACTTTGGAAGAGCAGAAACTCGGCAGATTGAAAGAAGATATCATCAAAATCCTTGCTGAGACCAAGAAATTCTGAATCTACAGCACAGAAAGCAGTAAAGAACTAGAAAATCAGACTTCCGAAAAGCAAGTTTCTTCTGACTTTTGAGCGAATATTGAAATTTCTGCGAAAAAAAAGAAAAAAACTGACTCCTCCACTCCGATGAGCGAAAGCAAAGTAAAGCCAGTAATTCAGCGGTTTACTGATAAAATGTATTGTCCAAACTGTAATATCACCTATCCTGAATTTACGACTCAGCATTTTTCTCCTAATAGACAGGAAGGAGCTTGTCCGCATTGTTTGGGGCTTGGTGAGATTTTGCAGGTGGAATACGATAAAATCATTGATCCTCAAAGTCCGCTTTTGGAGGCGATTCTGCCATGGAGAGAAAGCAACCTTGGACAGTCTGTTTTGAAAAAGCTCTGTGAGAAATACAGCATGGATGGTAAGAAAAAACGAGCGGATCAACCAGAATGGTTTTTGAATGTGATTATTGAGGGAGATGATGAGCTTTTGAGAGTCAATAGCTGAGGAAAACGAACGAGCATCAAATATCACGGAATTGAAGAAATCATCAAAGATCAATATGCAAAAGGGCTTTTGACGGTTGATTTTCAGGCGATGCTCAGTATGAAGAGCTGTCCGCATTGTTTCGGTTCTAGGCTTAAAAAGGAGAGTTTGCACTGCTTTTTGTGTTTGGATACAGATCGTCATTGCGAGGGAGGAACGACCGAAGCAATCCAGAAAACCACAAAAAAGTTGAAAAAAACCGACAAAACGGATAACAATCAAGACTCTGGATTGGTTTGCTTCGCTCGCAAAGAGGGAGTTGAAGCATTGATCCCTTCACTTTTTATCAATCAAGAAGGCTTACCTTTTGCAAGACCAGCAGATGAACAGCTTTTGAAGGTAAATATCCGAGATTTGCAGAGAATGGAACTGAATCATCTGATCAGCTTTTTAGACCTTTTCAAACAAGCCAGTAATAAGCCTTGAAATCTCCTTGATAGAATCCTCAATCCGCTTCTGGATAGGGCAAAAACGATTCAGGAGCTTGGGCTTGGCTATTTAATGCTCAAAAGAGGGGTAGATACAATTTCTGGAGGGGAAATTCAGAGGTTAAGACTAGCAAAACAGCTCGGGAATAAATTAACCGGGATTATTTATGTGCTTGATGAGCCGACGATTGGGCTTGATACCTGAGAAATCAATAAGGCGATCGCTTCTATTCAGAAACTCAAGGCGATGGGGAATACCATCATCGTCGTGGAGCATAATGAGGAATTTATCAAAGCTTCGGATTGGGTGGTGGAAATCGGTCCTGGAGCTGGAGATTTCGGTGGAGAGCTGATTTTTAACGGAAGTTATGAAGATTTTCTACAAGCAAAAACACTGACTTCAGACTACATTACTGGAAAAAAGAAAGTAAAAGTTGATTTTGAGCACAGTCCAAGCCACGACCGAGTACAGATCAAGCATGCAAGTAAATATAATCTCAAGAACATTGATGTTAAGCTGAATCTCTGAAGTTTTACAGTAATCACTGGACCTTCTGGAGCCGGGAAAACGACCTTGATGTACACGACATTGTATAGATTCCTCAATGATAAGCAGAAATTCGTGCAGAGTTATATCAGACTTCAACTTTTGAAAAAAGGCTTAAGCTGGGAGGAAATCTTAGCTGCACCTGTGATGAGAGCTGAAGAATATGCCCATTTTGAAAACCTCGCATTGCAAGAATTTTATCAAGATATCGGAGTAGAAAAGATTACCGGACACGAACAGATCAAAAATACAATCTATGTAGACCAGTCTAGCATTGGGAAAACTCCGAGAAGCTGCCCTGCAACTTTTGTGAGCGTCTTTGACAAAATCAGACTGCTCTATGCAGGAACGACCGAAGCGAAGTATTTGGGCTTTACGAACTCGCATTTCAGCTTTAATTCTGAAAAAGGTGCCTGTCCTGCTTGTAATGGGTACGGCTACAAAAAGATTGAACTGCAGTTTCTGCCTGACACCTATGTTCCTTGTGAGCTCTGTCAAGGAAAGAGGTATAAACCTGAAATTCTCGCCATCACTTGGAGAGGGAAGACGATTAGTCAGATTTTGGATATGTATATCTACGAAGCTTTGGACTTCTTCCATGAAATGGATCATATCAAACAGGAACTAGAACTGATGGTAGAAATCGGACTTGGCTATCTCAAGATGGGACAGCCTGCACATACCCTTTCTGGTGGAGAATCTCAGAGATTAAAGCTCGTAAAGCATCTTTTGAAAGAATATAGGGGAAATACAGTTTATTTCCTTGATGAACCAACAGTTGGACTACATCCTGCGGATATTGAAAGGCTTTTGAAAGTGCTAAAAAGATTTTTGGAAAAGGGAGATACGATCCTGATGATTGAGCATGATGAGGATATTTTGCAGTTTGCAGATCATATTATTAGGCTAGATCAGGGAAGCCTCGTGAAGTAGGATAAAACTCTCAACCCCTTTGACAGGAAACGATCTGTTTTTGACTTGCATTTATAAGGGAAAACCTTAGTCTAAAAGCTAGTTTTATTTTTTACAAAAAGAAATATGGCATATACTATTCAAAAAGTGCGAGCAAGAGAAGTGCTTGATTCTAGAGGAAATCCTACTGTTGAAGTAGAATTGACCCTCGCAAATGGCGTAATGCATAGAGCTTTAGTTCCTTCTGGAGCTTCTACAGGAGTGCATGAGGCTTTGGAGCTCAGAGATGGAGACAAGAGTAGATACCTTGGGAAAGGGACATTGAAAGCGGTAGAAAATGTGAATACTACAATTGCAAAAGCAGTTGAAAATCAGACTTTTGATTCTTTTAGAGCTTTAGATAAAGCCTTAATTGAGCTTGATGGTACTCCAAATAAATCCAAACTCGGAGCGAACGCAATTCTCGGAGTAAGTATGGCATTCGTAGGAGCTTGTGCAAAAGCGGAAGGAAAATGGATCTATGAATATCTTGGAGAAGGAAAAGGAACTACACTTCCTTACCCAATGATGAATATTCTCAATGGAGGTTCTCATGCGGATAATAATGTTGATATTCAGGAATTTATGATTATTCCTAATGGAATACCTAATTTCCATGAAGGACTCAGATGTGGAGCTGAAGTTTTCCATAATTTGAAAGCGATTTTAAAGGCAAAAGGACTTGCAACTTCTGTAGGAGATGAAGGTGGTTTCGCTCCAAATCTCGGTTCTAACGAGGAGGCGCTTCAAGTGATTGTTGAAGCGATTGAAAAGGCTGGTTATACTGGAAAGGTTTCATTAGCTTTGGATGTAGCTTCTAGCGAGTTTTATAAGGAGGGAATGTATGATCTTGCAGGAGAAGGAAAAAAGCTGACTGCTGATGAACTTGTTGCTTTGTATCAGGATTGGTGTGAGAAATATCCGATCATCTCTATTGAAGATGGAATGGCTGAAGATGATTTTGAAGGATGGAAAAAGCTGACTGATGCTTTGGGAGAGAAGATTATGCTTGTAGGAGATGACCTTTTCGTAACCAATATCACAAGACTTCAGATGGGAATTGATAAAGGAATCGCAAATTCAATATTGATCAAACTTAACCAAATTGGATCAGTATCAGAAACCCTTGATGCCATCACTATGGCTCACGAAAACGGTATGAGATCAATCTCTTCTCACAGATCAGGAGAAACCGAAGATACCTTTATCGCTGATCTTGCTGTTGCGATGAATACCGGATTTATCAAGACAGGATCTGCTTCGAGAACTGACAGAATCGCGAAATATAACCAGCTTTTGAGAATTGAAGAAAGACTTGGAAGTGCGGCGAAATATGGAAAATAATAAGCAAAACTAATCTCAACATACGGGATTAGTTTTTTTATTTACAAAAAACTGATCCTCACGACCAGTTTTTTTTATTTAAGAAGTTCTTATTTTGTAAGTTCATAAGTATCTCTTGCAATCATCAACTCCTCATCTGTAGGAATTACCCAGAGCTGAACTTTACTCTGCTCTGTAGTCAAACTTCTCTCTTCTCCCCTAAAATTATTTTTACTTTCATCAAAATCCACTCCTAATCGTCCAAGCTTTTCAGCAAGAAGTTTTCTTTGAAGAATTGAATTTTCAAGCACTCCAGCAGTAAAAACAATAGCATCAACTCCTTCTAATAAAGCAGCATAGCTTCAAATATATTTTAAGATAGCGTTAGTATACATCTTCATTACCATCACTTCTCTTTCTTTTCACTCAGCATATCCCTCTTCAATATCTCTATGATCACTGCTTATCTGAGAGACTCCAAGGATTCCTGATTTTTTATTCATAATCGTATCTATTTCATCTGGAGTCAGGTTTTCTTTTTTCATTACAAACGGAACAATCGCAGGATCAATATTTCCACATCTTGTTCCCATAATTACCCCTTCTAATGGAGTAAGTCCCATAGAGGTTTCTACAACCTTTCCATCTTTGATTGCTGTGACACTGGCTCCATTTCCAATATGACAAGTAATAATTTTCAAATCTGATCTTCCCAAAATTTCAGCCATTCTCTGACTTACGTATTTGTGAGAAGTCCCATGTGCACCATATCTTCTGATTTGATACTTTTCATACCATTCATAAGGAAGCGCATAGAGAAAATGTTCAGGCTTCATACTTTGATGAAAAGAAGTATCACAGACAACAACATTAGGGATTCCAGGAAGAATTTTTTCACAAGCTTCAATTCCCATAACATTTGCAGGATTATGAAGTGGAGCAAGATCAAAAAGCTTTTTTAATTTATTTTTTACCTCTTCATCTACAAGAGCAGATGTTGGGAAATATTCTCCCCCATGAACTACTCTATGTCCAATTGCATTAATCTCTTGCAAATTATTCAAGGCTCAAAACTCTTTATTTACAAGAAGATCAAGCACCTTATTGAGAGCAACTTCATGATTTTCAAGAAAACCATCAAATTCATGTTTTTCTCCAGACATAGTCTTATGCTTTATTTTACCCCCTTCTATTCCGATCCTTTCAACAAGTCCCTTTGCAAGAACAGTCTGATTTTCCATATTAAAAAGCTGATATTTCAATGATGAACTACCACTGTTAAGCACGAGAACTTTCATAGTATTACTTCTATAAAAAAAATAAAAAAGGTCGCTTTTATATGTAGCTAAACGACCTTAAATTACAAGCTGATTTATAAATTCTTTACATGACCTGCATACTCATTCCTCACATTCTATTGGTTCCCATATTAATTGCAGTATAGACGGGCCCAGTCTGGTTTGCAGTAAGCTTGATTTCTACTTTTCCATCTTTTACAAGGCTAATTGCAACCGGTTCAATCGTAATATTTGTACTATTGGCTACGAGAACAATCGGCTGTTTCAGTATTCCATTAAATTTATCACCATTAGCTTTTGTAATTTCTAGAGTAAAAATTCTGCTTTCTCCCTGTTTGATCTGAGAAGAACGATCTCCTTTAAGATGAACATTCCATTCCGAGAAAAACTGCTTTCCAATACCATCAAGCTTACTACTATCTAGACTAATCAACTCTTCTAATCAAGAGCTTAAGGGGTTGGTTTGATACTGAGGAGTCTTTATTTCTGGTTTAATCTCTAGAAGAGATTCAGATTTTTTCTCTGGCAATCACTTACTATTTGGAAGACTATTTAAATGTTTAAAATTTTTCTGTGCAACTTCTTTATTATACTTAGCATTAAGATATTTAAATGATCAAAAACCCTTAAAATGCTCTTTCCAATAGCCATTTAATGGAACAATTTCTACTTTTTGAGTTCCAGCATGAATCATCATTCCATTTCCAGCAAAAATTCCCACGTGAGTAATCTCGGTTCCCGCATTATACGTGCCTTTAAAGAAGATCAAATCTCAGACTTCTGCCTGCTCTAAATTATCATACCAATATCCTCCGTTTGAGAATTGATGAGCCTGATCAGAAGAACTTCTTTCCAGCTCAATACCCACATTTGCAAAGACATTTTGAGTAAATTTACTACAGTCTGTTGGGTTCCCTGGAAGCGTTCCCGTTGCTCCAAGCTGATACGGACTATCTAAATAAAACTTAGCAAGTTTCAAAATCTGATCGCGATTTGCAGTATCTACCTTAGTATCAGGAGCCGAGTGCTGTTCTGGTTCTAATTTAATTGGAGAGGCATTGGGATGCGGAAGCTTAGCATTTGCACTTTCTAGAAGAGCAATCGGATCAACTGTTGTATTAAACATTTCTGTCCTACAAAGTCCTTGATTGATAACTTCAACTCCTCATTTTTTGATATCAGGACAGTTGTAGAAAGCATAAACCGGTCTTCCTTTATCTCCCTTATCAACCTCAAAATGTACATGATACCCTCCTAAACCTCACATTGTAGTTCCACTATTTCCTGTTGTTCAGATTTTTTGACCTCTACTAACGGTTTCTCCTGCCTTTACACTAATACTATCCATGTGTCCATACACTGCGAAATACCTAATTCCTTGATAAACAAATTCAATTTTTACAACGTTTCAATATCCTGCTTGTTGACCGGCGAAATAAACCTTTCCATCCGCAACAGCATAAAGAGGAGTTCCCTTTGCTGTCGCAATATCTACTCCATAATGACTTCCTAAATCAGTTCTCCAGCCACTATTGTAATTTCCACCAAAAAGCACGGTATAAATTGTGGTATAATCAGTATTATTTTCATAATTTGCATAATTTGCCCCTTTAATGATAGGAAGCTCTCTTTTACATTCAGCTTTAAGACTATTTCGTTCTTGAGTTCTACATTCTAAAGTGGAAATTTCCTGAAGTGGATAGACAAGTTCACGGTTATTTGGAGTTCCATTCCCATCTCCAAAAATCAAAGTGGAAAAACTCAGAACAAGAGCCAGACAAAGCTCTCCAACATAAATCCAATTACGATGAAGAAATTTAGAAGCATTAAAAGCTTTATCAATTCTCCTTCACTTATGATTTTTTTTGATAATCCTTGTCCCAAATCTTTTGTGAAATCTTGCCTGAAGAGCCTCAACTTCTTTCCATTGATTTTTCATGTTTATAAGGTGTGCTATAAAATACAAAACTAATTTTATATATAAAAGCAAGAAATGTCAAATTTTAGGAAAGATTTTTGGCATCATAGAAAATATCAAGAAAATCTTTTTATGAATTATAGTTCAGAAAATAGTTTACTTGAATTTCTATTGAGATTATTTATCTTCTCATGCACGTAGATTTATATATTATTAAGCATATATGCAGTTTTCTAATATTCTCAACTCTATTGTTTGATTAGTTTTTCGATATCTTATCTTATTTTTATGAATATTTTTTTGAGGATGGGGTTGGAATTCCTGTTTTTTATGGATAACGTTTGAAACAATTATTTTGAGTTTCGTATGATTTCTTTATTTATTCTATCAAGTTTGGTTTGAAAAACCATTGGCCAATACCAATTCCCGTTTAATACATTTTTTACTAAGGATTTTTTACTCTCTGTTGATTTGTACTATTTGTTATCATGGCTGATTATTTATCCTTACAATGCGAGTTTTTTTTAGTTCTAAAGGAATCATATTTGAATCAAGTAAGGATTGCTTATTATGATGTATAAATCTTACTTCTTCATTTTCTCTAAAATTTATAGAGAATTTGTCATTTAAAATTATTTGATCTAAGATTATTTCATTTGATATTATTCCATATGAAATAAAAACAGTTACTATTCCTTTATCACTATATTTAATTACCATTCTTACAAATGTCGTTTATCCTCTTTTCAGAGAGAGAAAGATAACTTCTTTTACATATTCCCTTTTTAAAAAAATTATTGGAAACTGATTTCAATTACTTATTATTTTTGTCATCTGAATGATTTTTGCAACGATTATATGAAATATATGATTTCTCATTGTTAAGTTATGAATTGATATTTTTCTTTTATGATATCATTATTTATATCTTAAGAAATAAAAAAAGAGATATTTTTTTATGCATAAACCTAATTGCTCCAATAGTAACAAAATCCGACAAAAAAAGCATTAACATTTTATATTAATAAAATCGACTGCCCTTGCAATTAAAGACTGAGTTTATATACTTCCCATAAGTAAAAAATCAGATTTTAGATTTTTTGTGAACTATTATGCAGGTAGAACAACAGCCAGAACTTCGCGTTTTCCTCGCAGATATTGTAGATAAACAAACTCCGAAAGCACTCCTTGAAGATAGGATGAAAGAGCTTGAAAATCTTGTGAATACCTATGGTGGAGTGGTAGTTTTGCAGAAATATCAGAAAAAAGACTTCCCAGATCTTAAAACCTATGTTGGAAAAGGAAAACTAGAAGAAATTATCGCAGATATGCTCCGCTTAAACGCAAATTTGCTGATTATTGGAAATGCGCTTAAACCTTCACAAATCTATCAGATCAACGAACAACTCCGTCTCGTGAGTGAGGAACATAATCTCAAAGATAAAATGGTCGCTTGGGACAGAATTGATCTAATTTTGAAAATTTTTGAGAAACATGCAGAGGGAGGAGAAGCGAGATTGCAGATTGAACTCGCGGCGATTAAGCATATGGGACCGAGGATTTATGGAATGGGAATGGAGCTGAGTAGGCAAGGAGGAAGCTCTGGAAGCGGAGGTGGAGCAACCAGAGGAATCGGAGAAACCAATACTGAAAGGATGAAAAGGCACCTGAAAGAGAAAGTAGGGAAAATAGAAAAAAAGCTGATTGAATACGAACAGATGAGAAAGCTCCATCGTGATGCTCGCAAAAAGAAGGGAATGCCTACGATCGGTATCGTTTGATATACTAATGCGGGAAAGTCTTCTCTCCTCAATGCGATGACCAAAAAAGGCGTTCTAGCAGAAAATAAGCTCTTTGCAACGCTTGGAACGAATGTCGGGAAATGCTATCTAATTATCAATTCTAAAACCTGACTTGGAAAGGAGATTTTACTCAATGATACAATCGGATTTATTCGCGATCTGCCTCCGAAGCTGATTAAGTCCTTTTCTTCTACGCTGGAGGATAGTATTGAGTCAGATTTGTTGCTTCATGTGATTGATGCGAGCGATCCTTTTGTAGAGGAGAGGATTGAAGTTGTGCATCAGGTTTTGTCTGATATTGGAGCGAATCAGGAAAAGATTTTGGTCTTTAATAAGATTGATTTGATCAATGAAGAAAAAAAAGCTGAATTAGCCGAGAGATTTACTCATTTTAATCCTGTCTTTCTTTCGGTTAAGGAAGGAGAAGGAATAGAAACTCTAAAAACTGCATTGATCGAAAAGCTCCAATAAAACTACTAAACTTACTAACAAAACTCCCTTTTCTATAGTCTATTTATCACCTATTTTCAGAAGATGTATTCACTTTATCAAAGCCCGATTCGAGAAACCCTTCAAGTAGAAATCTATGAAAAACCTCATGGGTTTACGAGAATTTTTGGAAAGGAATATTTCTATCTGATCAAACAAAAAAAAATCTGACCGTTTACTTTTAGGGAATTTCAGGCAATCGGACTAGAAATGCCAAGTAATCGGGAAGAAGCAAGAAAAGGACTTAAAAAACTCAAAAAAGAATTTGGAAAAAAATGGGGAAATATTTTTTTTCAGCTAGGATTTATCAATGAAATTACAAGTTTTGATAATGCCCGAGCAAGAGAGCAGAATATTGTAGGGAAAGTAAGATCTATGAGAGAACATACCAGAAAGCTCATCCACAAAGAAACCCCGCTTAAACTTGCATTTAAAGAAAATATGCCTCAAACAACCATTATGATAAATCTGAGTAAAAGCGATGAACAGTTGCTTTCAGAAATGAATAGTGGATGTGCTGATAGAGTAAAAAAAGCTATTAAAAAAGGGATCAAAGTCAGACTTTGAGATCATGATGATTACGATACCTTTTTTGAAAAATGGCAGATTACCGCCGGTGGAAAATGATTTTCTACAATTACAAAGCTTCAATACCTAAAACTCTTGCAAGTTCTAGAAGAAAAACAATGCTGAAATATTTTCGTTTCTGAGCTTGATGGACAAATTATTGCTGGAAGTATTTGTCTTTATCATGGAAAAACTATTGTTTATCTCTATTGATTTACCGATAGAAAGTACACTAATATGGGATGACACCATTATCTTAAATATGCAATGTTTGAATGGGCTAGAGATCGTGGATTTGAATATTGTGACCTTATGGGTTGAGCTCCAACAGGTTTCCCTAATCATCCCTTAGCTGGAGTTAGTAAGTTTAAAGAATCGCTCTGAGGAATGAAGCGAGAATTCTATGGCAATTATGACCTCATTCTAAACCCGCTTCTCTACTACCTTTTCAAATGGTTCTATCTTCTCAAAAAATGAAAGTTCTTTAATAAGTTATTTTTCTGGAAAAAATAATTTGTTAAATATAAAGAAAGCTGATTAAAATTTACACCCTTGCTCCTGATAGTGTTTTACTACCTCAAGAAAGTTTTCTTGGATAGAAACTTGCTGACAAACCTCACGAAGTTGAGCCTCTGCAAGCAATCTCCATGGCTGAATTACTTTAACTAACTGTTGCTTCATTACTGGCTGATTTTCAACTGGTGCTTTCGCGATAATACACTGATTGAAAGCTATAATCTTATTACAGAGCTCTACTGGAAACAAGCTTTTTATTGGTACTGCAAAACTTCATGAAGCCTGACTTCAAGTTTGAGAATTTCAAGAAGATATCTCAGATCCACTTATATCCTGAGATCCACTAGTAGAGTGTGAAACAGTTCAAGATACGACAGTCCCTGAAATATTCGTTCCTGAAAGTGAAGATTCAGCTTTTTTACTCTCTCCACAAGCTGAAAGTATAAATAGAAGAAGTCCACATAAACCAAATAGTCATAATTTTTTCATCATCATAGCTTGTATAATTAAAGAAACCCTCGCTTTTCCAAGAGTTCAAAACCAGCCTTTCTCTGCTCCCAATCCCCGAAAGTATGCATATCGCTATTCACATATACTCCCGTTTCCAAATGTTCCAAAGCATATTTGAGTTTATTAAGATCGGTTCTCTCTTTTCTGAGATAAGCAGTATCAATTTCCAAAGGGATTCCATACTGATTCAAGCAATCTACAAAACTTTCCACCTCCAAAAATTCACAGGTTTTGGCATAAAAGGGATGTCCAATAAGATCAATCTGCTCATGATACTTAGCAATTGCATTGAGGTAGGACTGAGTTACCCTCTTTAAATCCCCTTGATAAGTAGCAGAATGAAGTGATAAAATACGAAAATCTGACTCCTGACGATGAATCTCAAAACAGCAATTCCCCTCCTCATCAAGCAAATCCCCCTCTACTCCGAAGATCACTTCCACCTCATTATAATAATTTTTCCAGTGTTTTAGAGTAGATCTCCAGCATTTTAAAGCTAATCCTTGAGCTTCTAAAACAGACTGAGAATGATCGGTAATGGCAATCTTTTTAAGTCAGAATTTTGGAGCCATTTGCACGATTTCATCAATCGTATGCAGCCCATCAGAATAAGTTAAACTATGCATATGATAATCTTCGGCTGGAGAATTCATAAGCTTCCATTTTTGTGCCATAATTTTCAGTGAGATAAATAGTCTAAAATTTTGGGAAGAAGTTGGAGGACTTTAAGATAATAGTTCTATATTCCTCCTCGCTCCGCTGGGCAACTCCCTTATTAAGAAAGACGGAACTTTTTCAATATTTTCCTCTTATCAAAGGAGAGCTAGGAAGGATTTCTCTTAATTCTGAATTGTTAATTGTTAATTCTGAATTGTTAATTCATAGCCTTCTTTCGTATCTTTTATTTCCCAGCCTGCTTGCGTAATTTGAGTTCTAAGTTCATCAGCTAAGGCATAATTTTTCTCGGATTTGGCTTGTTTTCTCTGCTCGGCGAGCGAAATGATTGCTTCTGGAGCTTCCTGAGATACTGGAGTTTCTGTAGAAAAGAGTCAGATTTTTAGAACTTTTTCTTCTAATTCATGAAGAAGAGGTAAAAGCTCACTTCCTGACTTGGAAAGTGCAGAATGGAGCTCGGAAAGGAGTTTTGGCGTATTGAGATTATCAGCAAGGGCTTCATCAAAGCGAAGTTTCCAATCTTCAGTGCTTGTTTGCTGAGAAGTTTGAGTCAGATTTTGAATTTTCTTGATCAAACCTGCTCTTTCATTTTTAGCTTGCTCTAAAGCTTCCCAAGTGAAGTTTTGAAAATTACCATATTGGGCTTTGAAATAGAAATATCTCAAATCAAGCGGAGAATAGCCTTTGGCTTTAATATCTTCCAAAGAGTAGATATTCCCGAGTGATTTACTCATTTTCCCTCCATCTACTTGTAAGAACTCGTTGTGCAACCAATATTTCACCCACGGCTTCTTTCAAAATCAGCATTCTGACTGAGAAATCTCATTTGGATGATGAACCGTGATATGATCCGCTCCCCCATGATGAATATCAAACTGATCACCAAGATATTTGCTGGACATCGCACTACATTCTATATGCCAACCAGGGAAACCAACTCCCCATGGAGAATCTCGCTCCATCTGCCTTTTTTCATCTGTTGGAGAGAACTTCCACAAAGCGAAATCTGTCGGATTTTTCTTGCCTTTCATATCAACACGCTCCCCTGCTCTCAAGTCCTCAAGCCTTTTTTTGTAGTTTGGTCCCATGAGTTTCCCATAGTCCTCTACTTTACTCGTATCCATATAGATTCCATCACCCGGAACTTCGTAAGTATAGCCTTTCGCTTCTAGGCTCTGCACAAGTGCGATTTGCTCGGCAATATGCTCGGTCGCCCTTGGCATCACATCAAAAGTCTGAATATTCAGCTCGTTCATCGCAGTGAGAAAGATTTCTTCATATTTTTTTGCGACTTCCCAAGCTGAGATTCCGTCTCTTTTTGCTCCTTTTTCTAGTTTATCCTCTCCTTCATCTCCATCGGAAACCAAATGTCCCACATCCGTAATATTCATCACCGCTTTGACAGGATAGCCAAAATACTTCAGCACATTCCTAATCAAATCCGCAGTAAATGTCGCTCTGAGATTTCCAATATGTGGAGTATAATAGACGGTCGGTCCACAAGAATACATTCCTACAAAATCCTTTTTCTCTCCTGAATAGTTAGGATCTTGCATCAGTGGGATAAAGTCTTCTTTCTCACGAGTGAGGGTGTTGTAGAGCTTGATCTGCATTCTTTATGATAAAAAAATAAATTCTGAAAAATGTCATCATTTAGGTTGTTTTTTGAAAGGATATTGATATACTTCCCCAATGCAATATAAAACTTTAAAATAAAAATGATATGAAAAAAATTAAATTTTATTGCGAGGTTGTATCCCTCGCTTTGTTCCTTATTGGAATAGGTTTTAAAGAATGGATCAACAACTTATCAGTAGCAGAAAGAATGTTCCATCACTGATAAATCAGTTAGAATTATAAAAGATAAAACTTCTGAAAAGAAAAATGGGAAAGAAAAATTACTGGGAAGAGCTAGAAGCTTATAAAAAAAAGTTTCTTTCTCTTCAAAAAGAGATGAAAGAAAAATTAAAACTTCATCAAAGAGAGAACGTAATCTCTATGATGGAGAGTTTGAACTGGTTAATTGACAAAGTGCAAGAATTAGAATTACATTTCGTCTTTCCAACGAGCTATCCTCTGTCTCTAGAAATTTTTGAAGCCAGAGAGGACATATTAAATCGTTTAAAGAAGCTAGGTGAATAAACCTGGCTTTTTTCTTTCGCTATTAAAAAAATCTATAAAATTAAAGCAAGAAGAAAGAGAAAAAAATGAGAAAATAGGAAAAGAATAAAAATAATGAAAAGCTCTGCATTTTCCGATTACTTTTAGAAAAGAAGGAACATTAGAGAGAAATAAAACTTGCAAAGACAAAGTAAAACGCTAGAATTTTGGTCAGTTTTTTATCTTTAAACTATGATCATGCTGAATTGAGAAGAATTACTCCAAAAGCTTCACTCCATCACTACCCTTTCTGACCTTGAAACTTGGTATCAAGAACTTTTAGGAAAAAAAGGAAAGCTGACTGAAGCCTTGAAAGGACTCGCAACGCTCAGTCCTGAGGAGAAAAAAGAACAAGGAGGGAAACTGTCCAGTATGAGAACCAGCCTTCAAGATGCCTATCAAGCAAAATTTAATGAACTCAAGACGCTTGAAATCAATGCACAGCTAGAAAAAGAAACGGTAGATATTTCTTTACCTGGAGTGGAACTAGAAGAAGGACATTTTTCTTTGCTTACGAAAGTGAGAAGAGAGCTTGAAGAGATCGCTCAGAATATGGGGTTTATCGTAGAAAGTGGAACGGATATTGTGAGCAAGTTTGAGAATTTTGAAGCGGTAAACATTCCGGTTTCCCATCCTGCTACTGAAATGCACGATACGATTTATGTGGCTGAAAAAGATCAGAGAGGAGAAAATTATGTTTTGAGAACGCACACCTCTGCAGGTCAGAATTATGTGATTAAAAAGTATGGAGTGCCAATCAAGGCTGTTTTACCAGGAAGAGTATATCGTTTTGAGAATATTGATGCGACGCACGATACAATGTTTTACCAGTTTGAGGGAATCTACATTGATAAGAATATCAGTATCGGACATTTCAAAAGTGTGATTACAAAATTTCTTTCTGCTGCCTTGCAAAAAGAAGTAGAAATCAGAATGAGACCTTGTTTTTTCCCTTTTGTAGAGCCTGGTTTTGAAATTGATACGAGATATGAATACACCAATCCTAAAACGGGAGCCAAAGAAATGTCCAAGCGAATGGAAATCCTTGGAGCTGGAATGATCCATCCTAATGTACTCAGAGAAGCTGGAATCAATCCTGAAGATGGTTGGACAGGGTTCGCGTTTGGTATGGGAATCAACAGGCTTGCTGCCGTAAGATATGGAATCAAAGATATTAGGCTTTTTACAAATGGAGATTTAAGATTTGCAAGGAGTTGGTAATTTATCCTCTTGATAACTATGCAAAGGAAATATTGGAGCTTACTTTGGATTATCCTTTTTATTCTATGACTCCTTTGAGGATGATGGTTTTTACTATATTCACTTGATAAATCACTTTGTGAAACACATGGATCCGTCCTGAGTAAAGGGGAAGAGAATCAGATTTTCCTCGGGAAAACTAATACATTCAAAAAGTACTTATTCGCATGGGATAGAGTAAAAGTATATTTTATTCCAAGTTTTCTTGGCTTACAATTTTCAGAAATCTATACTCCTTCTGGGGACAAGATGAGTCTTACAGGTTCTGAAGTGACACTAAAAAATTTAACAGAAAGCTGAAATTATACCTTTATTTTTAATGGGATACCTCAAAATTATACTGGGAAAATTACGATCTATTTTGAGGATATTCCCTTCTTTTCGTTTTAATACATGGATTACAATCAAAAAACTGATCTCCTTCAAGATGAAACCTTAAGTCAAAAGCTAATCAAAAAAGGATTTTGGCTTTATCTTTTTTCGTATTTAGTGGCACCAGCGGGATACTTAGTCAGGCTTTTGATCTCTAATTCCCCAGAAGTAAGCGTAGAAGATGTGGGAGTTTTGTATAGTATTATCAGTTTGGTTACTTTTTTGAATGTATATAATGACTTAGGACTGACTGAAAGTCTTCAGTATTTTCTTCCTAAATTTTGGATTGAAAAAAAATATAACTGGATCAAAACTATTGTTTGGCTTAGTTTTTTAGTTCAAACAGCAACTGCAGTTCTTATAGCATGTGGACTTCGATTTGGAGGAGAACGATTGGCTAATCATTATTTTCATAACCCAAATGCTGAAATAATTCTAAAATACTTTTGTCTTTATTTTTTGGGAATAAATATTTTTCAGACATTGCAGAGTATTTTCATTGCTTTTCAAAAAACTTTTGATTATCAATTTGTAGACTTTATTAGAATGCGATCCATTGTTTGATTTACTGTTTTTTGTTTTTTTACAAACAAAGCAAGTATTGAACGATATAGCTTAAACTGGCTCTTAGGACTTGGTGTAGGAGTTTTGAGTGCTGGACTCCTCTACTGGAAAAAATATCGTACTCCGATAATGCAGGGAAGCTTTGAACGAAATAAACCCATGCTAAAAAGATATCGCAACTATGCACTCTGGGCTTTTATTGGCGCAAATATTGGAAATGTCTTCTGACAAATTATCCAACAAATGGTTATTTATTTTCTTGGTGCTGAAGCAGCTGGATATTATGCAAATTTTTTGAGCTTATTTTATATTGGAAACATTCTCATTTGACCAATCATGTGACTGATTTTTCCAATAGTTTCGGAATTAATTACAAAAAAAGATCAAAAAAAACTATGACTCCTCTTTTCATTTTTCTACAATTATTTTTTAATTTTGACTTTAAGTCTTTCTATTTTATTTATCACACTTGGACCTGAAATCGCGATTGTACTTTTTTGAGAGAAATATGAATTTTCAGGGATTCTTCTTTCTTTTACCTGAATTTTTCTAAACTTTAATATTTTAACGGTATTTAATTTTTTAGTTCTAGCTGGGCTTGGAAAAATCAAAGAAAGAGTTAAGATTTTAGGAATCTGAACAATTATTACCATTTTATTTACCTATTTAGCGATTCGTTTTTTTGGACTACAAGGAGCTGGAATAGGTTTTGGAATAAGCTATTTTATTTTACGGTGCTTGAGCTTTCCTTACTTACTAAAAGCAAGTACGTTTTCGTTGCAATGGGAGTTTATGATAAAAAATTTAATTATTTTGACTATTTTAGGGCTAATTCTTTATTTTTGAAAAAAGCACCTTTTATTATACACAGAAAATAGACGAACAATAATACAATGACTAATCGAGATTATAATAATCTATATTCTTTGTTTTAGTGGATCAAACTGGGGAAAGATAAAAATTCTAAAAAAAGAGATAAAAAGTATTGCTTGAAAAGATTGAAAAGATAAAGAAAAAAAATAAATTCACTCGACAAAGAAACTAATATGCAATATAGAACCAATATATTTTATTTAATACTAGTAAACCATGAAAATAAAATTCCAAAAAATATTTATATTTATTCGGAATATACTACCAAATATCGTACAACAAATAATTAAATATTCACTAGGGAAAAAATACGGAATAAATTTTTCATCTTGTAAATTTGTAACACTCCACCAGATACTTACAAAACAACTCTCTTTTTGAGAAAACGTTTCGCTGGGGGGACTTTGCTTATGAAAGGTATCTATTGGGAGATATACCTACACTTGTAATGCAAGAATTTGATGATCTATTAAAAATCCAATAGAAATTGGATCTTTTTGTAGTATAGCTGATGATGTACTGATTTTAAGTTACAGCTCTCATAGTATCAAAAACTATAGTACCTATCCTCCAGAAAGGATATATAATGAAATTAATAACAAAAAATATGATTTAGGTAAACCAATTACGATTGGTCATGATGTATGGATAGGTCATTGAGCGATAATCCTCCCATGAGTTAGCATTGGTACTTGAGCTATTATCGGAGCATGAACAGTAGTTACAAAAAACGTTCCACCTTATGCTATCGTATGAGGAGTTCCTGCGACTATCAAAAAGTTCAGATTTGAGCAAGATGAAATTGAAAAACTTTTATCTTCTCGTCGATGGGAAAAAGACATTTGAGAACTACAAAAAGATTTTTTAGACAACTATTATAAATAATGAATCTAGTACTATTTGATGTCTGTGGAACCCTTATTGATGGAAATTCTACACAACTATACGTAGATTATTTACTAGAGAACGGACCTGTAAACTTTCGAGCAAAACATTATAAAAGATGAAAAACATTTTTTTCTCTCATTGCCTGAATATTTCGAAAATTTTTTCACCTTGATATTACAAGATTTATTATGAGAAAGTGTTTTTCCGGGATAAAGCAAGAAGAAATAATAAATCTCAATAAAAAATTTTCCTCCTTCTACCTAAAAAAATTAAAAAATCATGAGCATTTTCTTATTGAGAAACAAAAGTGAAAAACTATAATTCTGGTATCTGCATCCATTGACCCCCCAATACAAATTTTAGCAGAATTTTTATCTGTTCCTTATTATGCCAGTAAACTTGAGCAAAAAAACAATATTTTAACTTGATCTTTTACTGAAGATTTACAAGGGAGAAAGGAATCTATTTTCAAGGATAATAGAATTAACCTAAATGATTATAAAAAAATATCTTTCTATACCGATAATAAAGAAGATATCTCATTAATCTCCTATCTTCATAAAACAAAAAAACTAGAAAAAGTAAACATCATACTACTTTCACAAGATGATAGACTATATCGAGAACACTATTTTACCTCTCTTAAATTTACAAATTATGAATACCTTTCTTAAATATGCCCCATATAAATACTTTATCACCTGTAGGGTAAAACCAAAAAATCTCCCTGCCTATATTTACTGACATATTGTTTTTGTTCTTATTCCCATAATATATGCTTATTATATACAGCATATTAGTTTTTCACAATTTATTAGTGGTCTAGGAATCTTTTCTATTCTTTTTTTATTACATCATGCCTTATATGAAATTGGTTATCTTTATAATGACCATTATAGCATAAAAAACGAAAAAAATCCCACTATCAGAATTCATGACTCTGTATCTGATTCATTTATTTTATATCAAATGGGACTAAGAGGAATACTAGTTTTCCTAGGTGGAATTCTAATTTTTTTCTTTCTAAAAAGTTATTTTATATATTATCTCCTTCTGATTGGATCAACTATCATTGCTTATATCGCTCATAATATATGGAGGAATCGACTTTTAAACTATTTCTCTCGACTATCTTTAAGGATTATTAAATTGAGTATAATTTTCCCTGTTCTGTATTTTTATATAAATACTGAAATTTCACAATACCTGACACCACTCTTACTATTCTTCTCATTAAGAGAACTATACGACATTATTATGAACGCATATAAATATTTTCTTAAACAAAAAAATATTGATATAAAAAGCATTGATATTGAACGACAAAACGGATTACTTCAAGGTGTCTATATTCTTTATATGATAGTAATTGGAATATTTCATGGATTTATTCTATGAAATAAGCTTTATTTTTTCTTTATCGGATATTACAGCATATTTTTTCTCATTAATTGGAAAAATGGATTATATCAACTCTCAAAATACAAAAGATAATTTTATTTCTAATAAAAATAGTGATGAATTTTCTTCGTTTTTGTAGGGAAAAATTTATTAATAAAGCTTTTCCAATATTAAAATATAATCAAGATAGGAAAAATCAAAAATACGAAAATGTTACTTTCCTTAATTTCTGGGAAGGATTTGAAGCAAAAAGCTTTCGATTTACTGAATTTATAAAAGTAAAAAACCTGAATCCAGAAAAGAAACCTATTGATTTTTTTTCTACTTTTTGACCACGTTCATGTCTTAAATACTCTCAGAATATAAAAATTTTTTTTACAGGAGAATATATATGAACAGAAAGATTTGCAACTTATGACGATTATTGTCTAGATGATACCCATCTTTCCATTGGATTTAGGGATATTGTAGCAGAAAATTATATCAGATTTCCTCTATGGCTTTATGGGCTGATTTCTCCCTATCATACCAGTTTAGAAGAAATACAGACAACTTTAAAAAAAATAGAAGAGAAAAATCAATATAAATTTCTCAAACAAAAATTTTGTTGTTTGATTGCAAGACATGACATGAATGGAATGAGAACTCATATTTATAATCAACTCGAAAATATTGCGCCTATTGATTGTCCTTCCTCTTTATTACATAATATTGATATCGAGCTTTCATATCGTCGTGAAGACAAAATTAAGTTACTACATAACTATACTTTTACCATTTGTCCAGAAAATATTGTCTCCAAAGGATATGTTACTGAGAAGTTAGCTGATGCTTTTATGGGCGGAGCTATCCCTATTTACCAAGGATATTTGAATAATTTTGATAAGAGTATTATTAATGAAAAAAGAATTATTTTTTGGGATGAATCTAGCACACAACTAATTGAACAACTTTATACAAATCCTTGCACATATCAAAATTTTGTTAAAGAACCAATATTTCTTCCTAATGCAGCAGAAAATATCTTTCAACATATTCAAACTCTAGAAAAGAAGCTTGAATCACTCTTTATTTCTTCATAAAGAAGAATGAACAAAAACCTGATTTCAATTATTTTGCCTGTATATAACGGTCATCAAACTGATCTGAAAGAAACGATTAAATCTGTCCAGCAACAATCCTATAAAAAATGGGAATTACTTATTATAAATGACGCTTCTACTAATGGAATTTGAAAGTTTCTTGCAGAATATGCGAAACAAGATACAAGAATACTCTATCTTGAAAACGAAGTAAATCTCAGACTTACAAAAACCCTTAATAAAGGAATAATGCTTAGTCATGGAGAGTTTATCGCCAGAATCGATGACGAGGATATTTGGACAGACCCTTATAAATTAGAAAAACAAATTCATTTTTTAAAAAAGAATCCCAAATACTGAATCTGTGGAACAAATGCAGTCGCTCTTAATCCACAAGGAAAAACACTTTTCTTTGTTAAAAAACCTGAAAATGATAATGAAATAAGACAAAAAATGCTCTTATGATCGCAGTTATTACATGTAAGTGTTGTCTTTAGGAAATCTTGTATTGATAAAGTTGGATGTTATGATCCAAAATGGGATTATGTCGAAGACCATGAACTATGGTTAAGAATCGGTAAAAAGTATAAAATTTATAATCTGCAAGAAAATTGTGTTAATTTTAAAATAGATCCTAACTGAATATCATGAAAAAATAGAAGGATGCAAAGATGGAATATCCTAAAACTAAGCCTTCTCTATAAAAATTTTTATCCATGATTTTTATCTGCTCTTATTAAAAACATACTTCATTATGTACTTTCGTATTTACCATTAAATATCAGTTTATTCCTTATAAAATGGAAAAATGAAACAAATACTTCATATTAATCTCATATGAGGTCGTACAGGAACTGATACTTTATGTCAAGCTATTATTGACTGATTAGATCCAAAAGAATTTTTAAGTCATAAACTTGTAGGATATTATTTTTGAGAAAAATCAAAAAATACAAACTCTCTTTATGAAACTAAAAATAGTCGACGATATAGAAATATCAGATATAAAGCTTACGTATGACTCAATTTTTTATTTGACTGGAAAAGTCCTTGAGCTATTGATTATACCTTTTTATCACAGCAAGACTATTATAGAAAGAGTGATATCATCCACCTTCATAGTATTCAAGGAGGTTTTTTTGATCGAGAATGTCTACCTTTGATAGCCAAAGAAAAGAAAATAGTAATGACCCTTCATGATGATCGATTACTCTCTGGAAATGATACTAATAATAATCTTTTCCCATACAAAACTAGAGATCAATATCTAAAGAGAAAAGCTATCTTTGAAAGAATACCTGTTACATATGTAGGAGTTTCTAAATGGATGAGTAATAAAATAGCTAAAGATAGCATTATTTGAAAGAATCAGGTTCTTACAATATATAATGGAATTGATACAAAACTTTTTAACAAAAAATCAAAAATAGAAAGTAGAAAACACTTAGGGCTTCCGTTAGATAAGATCCTAATTCTCAGTATTGCTGGGAGCTGAAGTAAGAGTATGCTTAAAGGTTTAAGCTACGTTAAAAAAATTGCAAATTCATATAAAAATAATCCAGACTTCCTTTTTGTTACCCTAGGAAATCATAAAAAAAATGAATTCGATAATATTTTAGAGCTTCCATTTGTTTCTAAAGAAGAAATGGCTTCCTACTTTTCCGCTGCGGATATATTCCTCTATCCTAGTTTAGCAGACAGCTTTTGATTAGTTGTTGCAGAAAGTATTTCTTCATGATGTCCAGTGGTAAGCTTCAATACCTGAGGAATTCCAGAGATAGCAAAACACAAAATAAACTGATATATCGCAGAATATAAGGACTTTTATGCATTAATGGAAGGATTTAAACGAACCATACAACATAAAGATTCACTGCATGTAGAACTTAATCCTCAGTTTTCTCTATGAAGGATGTTAAAAGACTATAAAAAGCTTTATTCTGTCTTATAATGTTTCAATACAATACCCCTGTAAAATAAAGGGGAATCTCTCTATTTTATCAATTATACTCCCTTGTCCTATTTTCTGTAAAAAAGGATAAAGTATTTTTCTCATAATTTCTATACCTAATGCAGCTGTTGCATATCGCCATGAGTGAAGATGATAAAGGGTATGCAAATTCTCTCTATTTAGACTAAATCGTTTATAACTATAATTTTTTGTTCCTTCCTTAATACGATGAATTGTCAACATTTGGTCTAAATTTTTTATCTTCTTTTTTCATTTACATAAAACTTCTTTTTGAAACCAAGCATCATTCATATATACTTTATCTTCTGGATAACGAAATCCTTGATTTCTAAACATTAAAGAAGGATGTAGGGTATAATAATTTTTCTCTCATAAAAAATAATCAAAATATTTATTATCTCCCTCATATCGCATACGAGTTTTTGTGCCACATCAAATATAATCAGTATTTTTGTCTAAAAACTGGATTTGAAATTCTAATTTTTTGGGCTCTCGTAAATCATCATGATCCTGAATAGCAATATATTCCCCATTTGCATGGTCTAAAAGAAAATTTAATCACCTATAGGGACCTAATTTTTTTCAAGAATTTAAAACTTGAATTCTTGAGTCATTTATTTTTTGGATAGCTACTAAGGTTTCATCTATTGATCCATCATCATGAATCAGAATTTCAAAATTTTGATAGGTCTGATTTAAACAAGATTGGAGTGTCTGCACAATAGTTTCTTGTGCATTATAAGTACAAAGAAGAATTGAAACAAGTCCTTTTTTCATTACAAGATTTTTTCACATAAAACTTTACCTTGGAATAACAAATCTCTTATTATAATAGGCAATATTCTTTAATAATCCTCTGAACCAAACTAAATCTTCTCCAGAAAAGGACGCAAGAAGCTGTTCTTCAGATTTTTCAGCAGAAAAAGAGTCCCAATTCTTAGCAATAAGACCGAAAAAACTCTTATTATCATCCAGAGAAATCCAGAGCTTTAAAATTGGCATTACCTCCTTTATTGTTTCTATCATCACCTTAAAAACCTGATCAGCTTTTTTAATTTTGATCCCCAAAATATCACGAACATAGATCATCAAAAGAATCTCATTTTTTCCATGAGATAAAGATCTTTTATCTTGCTCAAGATAAACAAACAGCAATGCTAATCAAAAGAATGTCTCCCTAATACTTCCAAAAAGTGCAAGCAAAAGGGAATCATCATATTGCTTTCAGAGCTTCAAGGCTTCTAACTTTTTAAAAAACAAAAAGCAGATCCAAAAATCTAGTTTATAAAGTGCATCTTTAAGATTTACAAGATCATTTTCCTGTAAAGATAAGGATAAAACACGAACAAAAGACTTCGAATCTTTAATTTGAGAAAGAATCGGAGCATAAAAAGCTTGTAAAAAATCATCTGAAGTAAGCTTAACCATCTCCGAAATTTGTTCTCCAAAGTGTGTCTTAAAGAGATCTAAAATCTGAGTATTTTTAATCGTAAGTTTTGTATCTTTAGGATTTAAATCTTGGAAAAAAGAAGCAATCATCGCCTCTATATAGAGTTTAATCACAGAAAAATTCGTCGTTACTTTAGAATTTTCCCCCTTAAGCGGCATTGAAAACTTATTCTTTCCTGCTCTAATATTCTCATTTATATAGCTATAGTAGTAAAGATTTTTAGCATATTGATATAAAACTCCACCAAAATAATTAAGCTGAACCTCAGAACCGAGCAAACTATTTAAACTATCCTTTGTAAAAAAATCTAAAATTTCTGGCTTCAAAAGTCTTAAATAAAAGCTATCCCCTCTAGCTGTCGTAAAACCACCAAGAAGAGTAACATAAAAATTGAGAAGTCTTTCCGTCACTTTAGATTCCCTTTTAATCCTCTCCGGGACATCAAAATTAGATATATCATCTCCGTTATCAATTGCAGAAAGCATTTCATCAATATCCTCCAAAATATCTTCTTTCCCCTCAGATCTGAGAAGTTTAATAATATAATTCTGAACACCAGCAAAGAATCAGTATTTATACTTTTTATACTCTAAAAGATATTCAAAAAGCTGAGGAAGCTGCTGATCCGAAGTGAGAAACGAATGTACTAAAGGATCAAGTTCTGTTTTATCAAAAATCCTAGATACAATCGTATCAACCGCAATAATTGGATTTGCATCACCGAAAAGATATTTAATCAGAATATCTGTAGGTCGTACCATATTCAGAATACTCTGCTCTAGAGGAGAAGAATGGGGAAGATACTTAGTCGTCGCATAATTTTCCTTAAACGCCTTGATCAAATTAGTTTGTTTAGTCTTTCAAAGGAGCCAATCTAAATAATCAGTATCAGATGATTTATCAGCAAGCAAACTATTAAGCTTTTTATAAAAATGGAAAAGAAGAAAGCAAAAAGCGGTTTCTTGTAAAATAGCTTTTTTAACAGCAAAAAAATCTGAATCAGAGATTTTGGTTTGTAGTTGCTCAAAAGTAATTTTGTAAAAATCAAAGAAAACCTCAACAAACCAATTATAATTCTCCTGATCATGCTCTGAGGGGAAAACCTTAACCCTCGATACAAAGGTAAAACTTAGCAAAAAAACCGTATAAATCAGTTGAACAAAATAATAATCTGGGAAACCCATCATCGCTTGCTTAAAATACAAAGTCGCAAGTAAAGAAATCCCATTTGCAAGGTTCGCAGGAGAAAAAAAGAGAGTTCCATTGAGATTCGCAGCCACTGCATAAGCAAAGTAATTTTCCAAATCTTTCTGCTTATCAGAATTTGGATTCTCTCAAAATCCCATCTTAAATTCTATTGGATCCAGATTTACGTCAAAAAGATTCAGCTTATGATTCTCTATAATTTTCCTATTGATAATTGAAAAAAATTCCTTAGCAGAAATGAAGCCAACAAACATACTTGCAGGATTAACAGCGTTATGAATCGTTGAATTAGGAAACTTTGTCAGCAAAAGCCTCTTGAAAAGATGCATAAGGAGGAAACGACGAATAAAAGCTTAATGAATTTCAGAGATAGTAAATCTCCACTCTAATGGTAAAATCGTTTCAGGCAAATTTGCATCCAAAACAACCTGCTCAATTCCATCTTCATTTACAATTTGAGAAATTCTCTCTGATTTACCAGCAATTTCAACAACTTCTCCGACTTTTAAAGGAAGACCCATCTCATTCATTACCACTGCTGTTTGTTTCTGAACCAGATTTTCATCATGCTGAGTAAAAGGATCTGTCAAAATTCACGTTCTGATTTCATCTTTTTTTGCCCCAGATAAGAGTTCAAAGAGTGCAGACCCCGTAAAGTCTAAGATAATGTCTTTTTTCTCCCCAGAAGTAACTAGCTCCATCGTCTCAGGATCGGTTGCAAGATATGAAAGACTGACTTTAGCTCATTGTTCAACAATAGTTGGATTCATACATCCTCAGAGAAGCATCATCACTCCTGCTAGAACAAATCCTCCACCAAGTAAAGAATGTTTTTTCATTTGTATTTTCCATAAAAAATAAAAAATCTCAACGGAATAATACTAAAGAAAATAAGTTTTTCAAGAGCTTTTCCCTTAAATGCTAGTATGCAGAAAATTCAAAAGAAGCTACTATAATTGATAAGCCCATAAAACATCTTCTAAACGTAAAGAGACTTCTTTTTTAATAAACACTACCCTACGAAATGCAAAATCACGCCAGCGACCTTCTGCACATTCATAATCTCCAAACGGCGACCGTCATCCAGCTCAATCACCCCAGCATCTCCATTCTGTCCTCCCATCTCAGGATAAAAGGGCGTCTTATCAAAGATCAGAACTTTCTGCCCCTCTTCGGTATCAATCTCCTTCAAAAGCTTCGCATCAGAAAAATTCAGGTTCTCGTACCCCACAAACTCTGTCGCAGGAATGCCCTCCAAATACTTAGACCAATCCGCAGATTTCTGGAACATCGCCTTGCTTCCTTGACGAGATTTCTCTTTTGCAGCTTCTAAAGCTTTTTCATAGCCTGCGAGATCCAAAGCAACTCCGCGATCCGCAGCAAGTTCTTTCGTGATTTCTAATGGGAAACCGTAGGTATCATACAGCATAAAAATCTGATCTCCTCCGAGGGTTTTCTTCCCTTCGGCAGTAAGCTTATCCAAGAGTTCAGTCAGAATTTTTTCTCCATTATGAATGGTTTTCTCAAACTGAGCGATCTCCTGAAGCAGCACTTTTTTGATCATCGGCTCATTGAAGTCCCTAAGCCCTTTGAACGCAACGAAAGCCTGATCTATGAAATGCTCCAGCTCGGGCTTCATCATCTTTCTGAGCAAAAAGAGATTGTAATATCCTCTCCTGATAATCATCCTCAAAACATAGCCAGCTCCCACATTGGAAGGCGTAAGCCCATCGTTGATCAGCATAAACGCTGTTCTCAAATGATCAGCAATAATTCTGAATTTTCTCTGGTGGTCGGCATACTTGAGTTCGGTTGCCTGTTCTAGCATATGAAGAAAAGGAGCAAAAAGATCGGTTTCATAAACGCTTTCCTTGTGCTGAAGAACCTTACACATTCTTTCTAGTCCCATTCCGGTATCTACATTCTGCTGAGAAAGCTTGGTCAGGATTCCCTTTTCATCTCTATAAAACTCCATAAATACATTATTCCAGATTTCTAGCCAATTGTCCTCATCAGTTTTTACATTAGAACCAGCAGGTGGAAATTCTGATTCCCCTACTCGGTAGTAAATCTCCGTATCAGGACCGCAAGGACCAACAGGACCTGGACTCCATCGGTTATTCTTAGCATCCAAAAAAGAAATCCTCTCCTCAGGAAGTCCTGCTTTTTTCCAAGCTTCAAAAGCGATCTCATCTCTCGGAGCATCTTCATTTCCCTCAAACACGGTTACAGCTAATTTACGAGGATCAAAATTCAGCTTCTCTACAAGGAACTCATAGCTCCATTGAATCGCCTCCTGCTTGAAATAATCACCCAAGCTCCAGTTCCCCATCATCTCAAAAAAAGTCAGATGTGAACTATCCCCAACCTCATCAATATCCACGGTCCTCACGCATTTTTGGATATTAAAAAGCCTATGCCCAAGCGGATGCTCTTTCCCAGCAAGGTAGGGAATAAGCGGCTGCATTCCCGCAACATTGAAAAGCGCAGTAGATTCCTTGTCTGCGATAAGTGAGGCTTCTGGTAAATGCGTATGTGCTTTAGAAGTCCAAAAATCTGATCGTCTTTGTCTAATTTCCTGAGAAGTTAAGCTTTGCATTATAAGAAAGAAATGAAATAAAATGAGCGTATAATTCAGAATGTAGTAAGCAAACCTGTCATTGCGAACGAAGTGAAGCAATCCAGCGAAGAAGCAAACCTGTCTTCCTGAACGAAGTGAAGGAAATAATTTATATTCTTCGGCTTTGCCTCAGAAAGACAGTTCTTTTAACAGGATTACTTCGGGAGTCTCCCTTCCTTGCAAAGACAATTACTTTGTAATCGTAGTAATTTAATCCCCTAAATTTTCAAAAAAAGCGTATTTGAAAACAAGTAAAAAATAGCTATCTCCTGCTCAAAAGCAAGGACTTCTTTCTCCCTTTTATGAAAAAGGGTAACTACCTCTTAAAAGAAAGATAATTACCCTTGGATAAAAACATACGGACAAGTTGATAAAAAGATACGGACATTTTCAGCAAAAGATACGGACATTTTCAGCAAAACATACGGACATTTTTGGGGAAAGATACGGACATTTTTGCTAAGCTTTTAGCTTCTCATATTTTACAGTTGCAAGCATTGCTTTGAGTTCAGCTCAAGGGCGAAATTGAATCTTGTTGCCTGTAATATTGCTCGCAGTGAATTTGTCAGCTTTTTCTACTCCTTCACTTGATACTGATATTTGAAAACTTCCGAAATCTCCAAACCTTACAATCTTTCCCTCTGAAAGATGCTTGATCAAAAGTTTATTGAGATCATTAAGCACCGCAAGCATATCACTATCTGAAACAGTAGAGCCAGCAGCTGCGATTTCCTTGGCAAGTGCCTTGAAGCTTACTTCCCCATCAGCCTTTGCTGAAGCATAAAATTTTGGAGCTTCAGTAGGTTTGAGCGGATTTTTTCTTTCAATAACATTATACTTTACAGCCATGATAGTAGTTGGTTAAAGAATAAAGCTATTGAAAGTCTAGGAATATCTAAGAGCTTTGCAAGAGGAAGTTAGGGATTTTTTGAGAAAAGAAAAATCCCTCATAATGAGGGACTAGATTATTTCCTAAGAAAAGGAGAAGTGCCATCAGGATTATCTAATTCAATAACACGAATCATATTTGTTCATTCCCCAACATCTCCTACAATATTGATAGAAAAGTATTCATTAGGATGCGAAGGAAGCCAAATAAACGACCCTAATCCTTGAACTATTTTTGCATTTCATCTTTGAAGAGCTTTTTGGAAATTAGGTCATAATCCTAAATATCGTTTTTTAAGATTCTTTTCTTCTCAAGCTTTGATGGGCTTTACTTCATTCCCTACTGATATAAGCTCATTTCTTAACCAAGAATCTCCATCTTTTTCCTTGGTATATATTGTTCCTTTATCATCAAAATATATTACATATTCTATTGGACGAAATTTGTTATCGCTACGAGCATTATAGTATGCTTCAATTTCGTTTATTTGCTGTTCAAAAGTCTTTCCATGAAGAGAATGTTTTTCTACTTCTACTCTACCATTATACACATTAACTTGTGAGTTAATCGCTAAAGGAGTTTTATGCCAAAGATTTGACCAAGGACTTGCTCAAGGATAAAACTTCCTAATATTTGCGAAAACTTGATCTACACATTGTTTATATTTTCTACAATATTCCTTTTCTCCTTCAGATAAATCAATATGAGGAAAAAAAATAGAAAAAGGATAATGTTTAAGCTCTGCGACATAATAATCAAATCTGTGCATATCTTTATAATATTTGTAATCTCTTTTCCAGCCTTTTTTTGCGATCTCTTTTAATCAAATCCTTTCTAGCCATTCTTCATCAGTGAGTTTGCCAAGCTTGGTAAAGACAACTCCTCCTGTTTGCACCTTTTCTCGTTCTTTTTCAAGACTTGCAAACTGCTTTTCTAAAAAGCTTTTACAAAGAGACTGCACAGCTTTATCTTTGTGTGAAGTAGCACAGTGAGAAAAAATCGGTTTCAGCTGATCCAAAACTTCTTTTCAACTTTTTTTAAGGGTTTGCTGAGTTAGGATTTGAGTTATCAAGTCTTCCAAAAGTTCTGGTGTAGGGGTAGCAAAAGTTGTTCCAATTCAAAAAAACAAGACCCCAAAGAGAAGCAAAGTTTTTTTCATGATATGATGACATAATAATAAAACATCCAAAGTATGTGTATATTAAATAATAATAAAATTGCAATACAAAAAGAAAGAGGGATAGATAAACTACCCCTCTTATAATTATAACCTATAGAATAAAATTCCTACAGATCATGTGGATTTTTGTCAGGGTAAACTACATTCGCAACCCCATAGCTAGATAAATTCTTCGCTTTTTGAAGAAGATCTGACCAAGATAGCTCAATAAGAGAGTTATTACTGAAAGAACTAGCAGGTGTGTTTGATATTTTCGTAACCTTTACGCCACTATCGGAAACTTCCCATACAATAAGGATGTTTTTATCCTTATTATTATTGCTATACCATGCATCCGTTTCCGCATAAACAACCACTGGTTTTTGCTTGTTCGATACGAATCTTTTTATATCTCTCTTAAAAATTCTTTCATCGCTATAACCAAGTTTACTTTGATCTCCAAACCAAGCATAAGAAGAATTGTATTGTACCAAATCCTTGAGCTCATATACTCCTAGATCTTTGAAAGAAGTGCCCTCTACAGCATTTATTGCCGTAAAAAATCCGATAGATATAAAGTACTTCTTTACATTGTTAAAGGAGGTTCCTCCCGCTTTATTGTAAGCAGAACGATAACGATTCTTATAAAGATCTTTCACAGATGACCATCCTCGAGCTGTTACTCTTAAGGTTTCAGTTTCTGGAGCAGCCTGAGTAAGCTGTTCATTCTGCTGAGGAACAACAGGCTCATCCATAGACTTGTCGCAGGAGCTCAACGCTACAACCACGAAGACCATTACTGCTAGCGAATACACTAGCTTTTTAATTTTACTCATATTTTGTATTTGTTTTTTTGGACTATCTAAGTGGCGATAATCCTGTTTGATTTTTGATTAAAGCAGACCACTTTCTGCTTTTTGAGGAATTTGAGTAACAAAGTCATCCCCTAACTTCGGAAGCTCGGCTCACTATCGCAAGGCAAACTTCATTTCTTTTCTGTTTATTTTGTTGTTGCGGAGGATATTATACTCCTTTTAAATGCTATTACAAGTCCCCATTTCTAAAAAGCATCCAAACTTCTTGCAATCCTCACTGAGCTACAATTAACTTAATAGGCAACAAAGACAGTCTGACCAAAAAGCAAGCATTTATTGGAGATAATGAAAGGAAACTTATCAAAGGATTTTAGAGCAAAGAAAAAATCCCTCATACAGAGGGACTTGTTTATTTTCAAAGGATAGTAGTCAAAGTGATTCAAAGATTTTCGCATTGCTTGAGAGGAAGTTGCTTTTCTCTCAATTTACAACCTTCTTTCAATGAGCAGAAATTTTCCCGATGAAAACAAGCATTTAGTTTCCATGATCCATCTTTTTGCAATTCATATTGTGGAGCAAGATAATGATTTTCTTTCTCCATATCTTTAGGAAGAGTATAGTAGAGTGTATGATCACGAAAAGTAAGAGCTAATTCATTAGGGTCTTCATAGTTATGAAATTGTTCTTGATCTGGGACATCAACAGTAATAAAAGACTGCCGATGGGTATCTCCTTTTTTCAGTATCCGTCCATTTTCTGAAAACAAATAATCTCCAATTCCTAGTAAACCACCAGGAACTATTCAAAAAGAATCCAAAGGAGAAAAATGTCAAAGAGATTCTGCATCTGTTTTAAAAGTCCCTATCTTCTCCCTTTGCAAAGTTTGCCACACCTCATCAAAAGAAATAGAAGATTTTATAAATGCTCTGCCTAGTACTGTTCTCAACATATTCTCTCCAATCCACCTAATTTCTTTAGTAGAATCTGACTGTTCCCAACTTCTAAAAACCCCCTGCAATCGTTGATGAAAGCGATCTTTATTAGGAGCTTTCTTATATAGCCAAGCTGTAATATCTATAATATTATGAAAGGTATCAGATAGCTTATCCCATGCTTCAGCAGTTCCAGAGTAATAGCTGAGATCTACCTGCTGATACGGTGAAGGAACAAACTTCATCAGATTGCAATAAGGAAACCAAAAAGAATCAAAATCATTTCCTTCCTTCAAATGCTCTCCTTTTAAGCAAGCAAGCTGAAGAGATAAGTGGAGATCGTTTGTCCCTCCATAGAACTCATCTATGGGAATAGGGAAAAAATATTGATAATCCTCGTCTTTTGCGAAGAGTGAAAAATTTAGAAATCAAATCACCAGCATAATACTTAGAAATATCTTCCTCATCGTATAAAGTATATAATAAATATCTGAAACAAAGTAAAGGAGTTTGCAAGAAGAAGTGTATTCTTTTAAGGGCTGAATGCAAGCCTATTTTGAAGGCTAATGTCTTATAAGTCTTAGAAGAACTAGCTTTTTTGAAGTAGCTGTTAAAAAAAGTCTTTTCAAAAGCTTGATTTTTTTATCTTTAGAAAATCTAAAAATAAAAGACAATAAAGTAGAAATCTATTTATAAAAGACGAAGAAAAGACCGAGAAAGAAAAAAGAAAAATGAAAAAACTTGATTTATTTTTATAAAACCCTAAAGTGAACTTTCAGATTTATTTTTTTTACAAAAAAAATGATGAATTACTATATGCATTCTTTAGAAGAACATAAAAAATACCAATGAAAAGTCTGAATTACTTCGCGTGTTCCTTTAGAAACAAGAGAAGATCTCTCTACTTATTACAGTCCGTGAGTTGCTCAGCCCTGCCTAGAGATCGCAGAAGATCCAGAAAAAGCCTATGACTATACTTGGAAAAGCAGAAGTGTTGCTGTGGTGAGTGATGGAAGTGCCGTTTTGGGGCTTGGAAATATCGGAGGACTTGCGGGATTGCCAGTGATGGAGGGAAAAGCTGTGCTGTTCAAGGCTTTTGGTGATGTAGATGCGATTCCCCTCGTGCTAAATACTCAAGATCCTGATGAAATTATTGCGACTGTAGAGCGTATTGCTCCGACTTTTTGAGGGATTAACTTGGAAGATATTGCTGCTCCTAACTGTTTTTATATTGAGGAGGAACTCAAAAAAAGACTCAATATCCCTGTTTTTCATGATGATCAGCATGGGACGGCTATTGTAGTTCTTGCTGGACTCATCAATGCTCTGAAAATTACCAAAAAAGAACTCTGATCGCTCAAGATTGTTATCGCTGGAGCAGGTGCAGCAGGACTCGCCATCGCGACTTTGCTTAAAGCCTATGGAGCTGAGCATCTTATTATTACCGATTCTAAGGGCTGTATCCATGAGGGAAGATCAGACTTAAATGCTTATAAACTCGCTTGGACAGCTACGAATCTCAATAATGAACAAGGAAGTTTAGCTGATGCGCTTGTGGGTGCTGATGTGTTTATTGGGGTAAGTAAGCCAAATTTGATCACAGCTGAGGAAGTAAAAACGATGAATCCTGATCCAATCATCTTTGCACTTTCCAATCCTGAGCCTGAAATCCTCCCTGCTGAAGCTGAAAAAGGCTGAGCAAACATTATTGCAACCGGAAGATCAGATTTCCCAAATCAGGTGAATAATGTGCTTGTGTTCCCAGGGCTTTTCAAAGGAGTTTTGGAAGCAAGGATTCCTCAGATTGAAACTAAACATAAACTTGCTGCTGCGAAAGCACTTGCAAATTTTATCAAAAACCCTACAAAAGAAGAAATTCTTCCCTCAGCTCTAAATAAAGAAGTTGCAGAAGTTATTGCTCAAGCAGTTAAACTCGCTTAATTTATTAGAAATTTTCGCTATTCATGTTCAATTTTACTCCAAAAAATCTTATCTATATCAGTATCTCTCTTGGGGTAATCGTTTTGTTGACTACGCTTGGGATTATTCTTTTTCCAAAGTCATTCAATAGTTTTGATCAATTTTTTGCTTTTAAGGGGAAAGAAAGAAAACGAAAAACAGGAGTAGCACTTTTTATCAATAATGCCATTACTCCGCTTAGTGTAAGCATTTTCTATCTTTTGATAGGTGCAATACTCCTCATAATGAAAGAAATCAGAATTTTTTCTATTGGTTTGACGAGCATTGTTATAGGAACGATAGGATTTTGGACTGTCAAAAGAATTACTCAAAGACCAAGACCAGAAAAGGCAAAAATTCATTTCAAAGATTTTAGCTTCCCAAGTGGACATACAACCGCAGGATTTATCTTCTTTCTAAGTATTGCAATCGCAATTTCTTGGATGATTGGATTGGAATATCGTGAAACCGCCTTTACCCTTGCTCTCATATTTTGAAGCATTGTTGGATGGAGCAGATGGTACTTGCATGTACATCGGCTAAGTGATGTTATCATTGGAGCATTGCTAGGAACAGGATGTTTTCTCTTTTCCTATCTGCTTTTTTTCTATTTTTGAAATGCAGTCATTCATGCACTTGAACAAGTATTTTTTAGCTTGTAAAAAGCAATTATGTTTGATGTAATCATTATTTGAGCTGGTGCAAGCGGACTTTTTTGCTGAATGCTTCTTCCTAAAGACAAAAAAAAGCTGATTCTTGAGAAAACAGGAACTATTGGTTCTAAAGTTCTTCTTTCTGGGAAAGGAAGATGTAATTTTACAAATACTATGGTTGGTAAAAATCATTATCTTGGAGATCAAAGAGAAAGACTTGATCAGCTTTTTAAGCTATTCTGAGCCCAAGAAATGATCAAATTTCTCATGCACAATGGAATAGAAAGCAAGGAAGAAGAGAATGGAAGAATACTTTTAAAAAGTAACAAATCTCGTCAACTTGTAGATTTTTTTATCCAAAAGAATTACGAAAACGGGACAAAAATACAAACTGAAACTGAAGTATTAGCCATTGAAAAAGAAGCTGATCACTTTCTTATCAGGACGAAGACTGAAATTTTTACTACGAAAAAAGTCATCCTTGCAAGTGGAGGCTGTTCTTTTCCTAAAATCTGAGCTTCAGAATTTGCTTTTTCTTTTGCCGATCATTATCAACTCAAAACGAAAAGACCACAAGCTGCGCTCTGCTGAATAACAGTCCAGGAAAAATTAGATCAACTTTCTTGAAGTAGTGTTTTTGCAAAAATTCAAGTCCTTGAAAAAGAGAAAATGCTCCTCGAAAAAGAAGGGACTGTACTTTTTACACACTGGGGAATTTCTGGACCAGTAATTTTCAATACTTCTCTTTGGCTTGGTTATCATTATGAAAAAAATTTTAAAAATCTGAGAATCAAACTAACAATTCCAGCTGACCAAATAACAAAAAGACTTCTTTCTTATCTAAAAGCTCCAAAAGGACTTAAAAACTATATTCTAACTCTTAGACCAACAAGCCTAAGAAGCCGAGATGAAGCAAAAGTTATGTCTGGAGGAATTCTCTTTGAAGAAGTAAATGATCACTTTGAAGTGAAAAAAATGCCGTGAGCATTCATACTGGGAGAGGCTCTTAATATTACAGGTGAGACCTGAGGATTCAATCTTCAATGGTGTTGGACTTCAGCTTTTTTCTGCTCAAATCACATAAAATAATAGATAATTAATATTAATCTATTTTCAAAATATAATAAAGCTGATCTTCTGAAGAATAGGTACATTCTACAGTTCAATCCGTTTTTACAATAAATTTATCTTGTTGTCCTTTGGGTGTTCTCTCCAAAGAAGTACACAAATGTAAACAACTAATATCATATCTCGGACGAATGTTATTTCGAGAAAGAAGGAATCCAGTGGGAGATTTTCTCCATCACCATAAATAAAACAGTCCTCCTAAACAGTTTTTGAGAGCATCTGGATGGTCTATAAAATTCGCTTCATTCGGAGTTTCCATCTTTGCAATTAACACGATAGCTCAGAAATCTACACCTTCTTTTCTAAACATCTGATACACATAATTACTTTTTCAAAAAAACCTTGTGGATACTCTATTGGAGTAAGTATTATTTTTGAAACTAACTTGAGAGTTTTTAAGAGGATCACTAGGAATAGAAGAAATATACTCTGATAATTCTGGAATAAAATTAGTCACAGGTCCCATTAACGTACCCCAATTTTCTAGCTCACGATTTACCCTTTCAACCAAAGGAAAGTTTCTATGTCCATTCTTATAAGACTCAATTGCTACAGCAATATTCCTTAAATCTATCTGTCTCCTTATATCTCTTGTTCTTTCCATATATTTCATTACCCTTGGAAATATTGCTGAAGTTAAAGCTCCAATAATAACAATAACAACCAATATTTCTACAAGCGTAAAAGCTTTAGAAATTTTATGTACTTCTTTTTTTTTACCTCAAATTAAATTTCTCATATATAATTTTTGTTTTTTTAATAAAAAAGTTCTGAGTTCAGAGATAACGATTATCTCATATTTTTCAAGGAAAATTCAATTAACAGAATAAAAATTAACAAAATAAGTCAAGCATCAAAAATCAAAAAACTCCTAGAAAACTTGCAAAGCTCAATAAAATCCACTATACTTGAAATAAGTCTTTTATTCTGCATTCTCGTTTGATGAAACAACACTTGATAATAAGAAAATTTCTCAGCACTCTGGTTTTACTCTCATGGGGAGTTTTGATATTGCTCTGAGGACATACTACAGCACAGACAAACACGTATAGCTCCAAAGTACCTACGGATTATTTTGCCAATTATAAAATCCAAAAAGATTGGTCAAGACTCTCTGAGCTTTTTGTAGATATTGATGCAGAAAACAAAATCTGAAAGATCAATGGAAGTAGTACCTACTCAGAATTATTGGGAATTATGAAAAGGGTTTTTCCTTATTTTCCTCAGCAAGATTATAGTTTTCAGGTAACATATAAGCAATGTCTAAAAACAACTGAAGCTATGCAAAGAAATCCTAATAGGGAGAATTTTTCTAGTTTTTATGAAAATTGTAAAAATCCACTCGCAAATATCACTACTACTATTCAGAATAAATATAGTGTAAAAGCCATTGCAAGTGCAAACCCAACTTGAGGACCAGCTCCACTAACCGTTACCTTTGATGCAAGAACAAGTAAAGACCCTTCTAATGAAACTATTCCTGCAAGGAACTATTTTTGGTATTATAGAGATATTGATGGGATTGATAAGCCAATTGGTGTCGGACCACTTGCAAAGCATACCTTCACTGAACCTGGAACCTATATGGTGCATTTAACCGTTAGAAGCTCTAATGCTGGAATATTTGATGGAGAATCAACCGTTTCTGTAAATGTTAGTCCAAAATCAGCCGTGGTCAGCATTTATGCTAATGGGAAAAAGATGAACAAAAATAAGGCTTCAAAAATCTGAATTCAGGAGGCAAAAAAAGGAGTATTTTTTGATGGAAGCGCTACTACTCCAATGTGATGAAGAGAAATTCTCTATCATAAACGATCAATTAATTCTAGAGATGGTTTTAAATGGGGAAAAGAAGGAGATGGAAGCCCAAGCTATATTAATGTTCCACTCCCTGGTCAAGGAGAATATACGGTAGCCTTAACCGTTTCTGACAATGAAAAAAATACAATCAGTGAACACTTTAATATTTCCATATCTGATCCTGTAGCTATTATTCAACAAACTCCAGAAAAAGGGAACACCTCTACCACCTATAGTTTCGGAGCAACAGCCTCATATTCACTGACTTCTAGACTTAAGATTTATACTTGGGAGCTTTTTGATAGTGAGGGGAATAAACTTGATACTCTGCAAGGGAAAACGATCAAAAAACAATTTAAAAAACCCTGAAACTATACAGTAAAACTCACCGTAGAAGATGAAATGGGACTCAAAAATAGCGATATGCTCAATGTATATGTAGAATCCACTCCTCCAACACCACAATTTACTATTACACCGACAAATAAATGGCAGTATCCATCAGAATTTTTCTTTGACGCAAAATCTTCTAATGATATTGATGTTGGAAATGGCTATGATAAACTGACTTATGATTGGAGTTTTTCTAATCCAAGTGCCGTTCAGATTTCAGAAACTGAAGATAACAATAAAAGAATTACTGCACTTTTCAATGAAACAGGAAAACATTTAGTAACCCTTAAAGTATCAGATAACTATGGGAAAACTGAAGAAATTGTCAAAGAAGTTAATGTAGAATCGACGCTTAGACCAGAACTGGTTGTTCGTCCAAAATCTGCCGTTTGGAAAACCTATGTTGGATTTATTCTCAAAAGTAATGCAAATTCAGCACCAATTGTAAGCTATGAATGGGATTTTTGAGATGGCTCAACTCCAAGAGTTAACAAGCTCAATACGATGAAATATGAATATCAAAAAGTCTGAACCTATAAAGTCAAAGTAAAAGTAGCTGATGAAAATGGGAATACGAATGAAGTATATAGTACGGTCTTTATCGGAGAAAAAGATACTCCAATTATTGGTTATGAAATCAAAGATAGTCACAATTTCACTCTTGGACAGAATGATCTTTGTCTTGTTAATAATGAAAAGTGAGGATCTGGAACTGAAGTAAAAGCCTACAGAATAAATAGACAAGAACCGTTCTCCATTGATACGACTCTTTCTGTAAATGCGCAAGGAAATACGAATCAACTTAGACATTACTTTCAAGCGAAAAACGATGAAATCATCAAGAGCCAACAATTCTCTTATAAATTTAATGGTATATGATGTCAGTATATTGATTATACCCTTGAAGATGTGTCTCTGGGTAAAACAACAAAAGAAAGAATCTGGTTTAAGGTAGTAAACGCACTCCCTAAACTTGATAATGTGACTTTAAGTTTTCCACAATATGGAAATGAAATCTGAATTGGATTCCAGCAAGGGAATCAGACTCAAGATATTTTTGCATCAGGGGTGGATCCTATTATTATAAAGGTTAATGCTCAAGGGGCTATGGATAGTGATGGTAGTATCTCATATTTCAAGCGATATTATTATCCAAAATCCAATCCGAACAAGATCATTGAAACTAAAATAACTCCAGGGAATATTCCTTATACTTTCTTTTCTGTTCCTAGACAACAGGGAGAATTTATGTTTGGTGTTAAAATGTTTGACAATGATGATGGGACACAATCGAGCGAGGAAATTTTGGGAAATGGACCAATTATTGTTTTTCCTCCTGATTCTAAGCAGCCAGATATTCCACTTGTAACATTAAAAACTGATAAAATCAATGTAGAAGTCTGAGAAGAAGTAACTTTTGATATTATTTCAAAAATTCTCTCTGATAGATCAGATTTTGCAAAGGAAAGAACGATTCAGATTGACTTTGATGGGGATGGGGAAATTGATCTAACAACAAAAGACGATCGTGTAAAGCACGTTTATACAAAACCAAGCCCTACATCAACTCCCTATATTCCAAAAGCATACGTTATCTACAGAGATTACAAAGGAATGGGAGAAAGCGCTCCAATTGTAGTAAAAAATGGGATTAAACCAGCATTAATTTATACTAGTTTAGGAACAACCGTCCTGTTTAAAGATGTCAGTCTTTGAGAAATTATAGAAAGAGAAATCTGCCTTGATACCAAAGAATGTGAAAAGGGAAATCCAGCCTATCGTAATACGACCTTAGACAAGACTTTTAAAGTTCAATATCCAAAAAGCGGAAGCTATACGGTAACAATAAAAGTAAAAGATAAAAATGGGAATGAAGCAACAAATAGCCTCAAAGTAGAAATTCCTAAAACAAGAAAAGTTACTCCAATTGCTTCAGGAATATTTCTCATTTCCCTTCCAGAAGCTCAATTCAATGACGCAAAACTCCCTGAAATCTTCGTTGGAAAACAGCTTAATAACGAAGTCCTCTTCTATATCAAAACCGATGAAACGATCAAAAGCTGTTTCATAGACTCTGATATTACTTTTGATAGTAATCATGATGGAGATCCAAAAAATGACAAAGACTTTAGCTGTAATAAAATTAGTACTCAAGCTTATACTCCAAATTTTGAATCCGTAATAGGAAGAGTCTATTATAAACCCACAAATGTTCAAAAAAACAACTGGAAAAGCAGAGATTTTGTTGTAAGTTTCGCTGATTTTGAAAATGGATTAGATGAAACAACCAGAAAATATTATCAAACCATCAGTGAGCTCATAAATACCATAGATGATAGTTCAAGTGTCGCAAATTCTGATCTAAGAAATCTCCTTATTTTGCTCAGGAATACGCTTAGTGATAAAAATGCACAAAGAGGAAGTTTGATTCAGATTGAAGAATTTTTAGATAAGAATGAAGTAAAACTTTCAAAGAAGCAGCAAGAAAAACTACAAGGTTTCATTAATGATCTTTCTGACTATGCCACACTTTCTGCCAAGGGAGCAGGAACTTATGAAGTAGCAAAAGAAGAAATTTTATCTCTGCTTCCTCTAGAACTCAAAAAGAATATTCTCAATGGCTTCAAGAGGTATGAAGACGTCAGCGAAGGAACAGGAGGAATTAGTGAAAAAAAGAAACTCCTAGAAAGCATTTCTGCAACAATCTTTAATCACGTTGCAAAATCGGATCAAAATATCGGAGAAAATGAAATTGCCTCAGAAGATTTCCAATCAATCGTAAAACCTAATCTCTGTAAAATCGCAAACGAAGACTGAATTACGACTCAAATGTGTAATGATTACAATAAAGATAACCCTGAATATAAAGCAATCACTGAAACTGTAGAAAAGAAGCCTTCATCATGACTTCCTACCTTTCTAAAAATTCTGCTTTGGATTGTAGGAATTGTAGTAGTAAGCTTTATTGGATTAATCGTAGCTTTCGCAGTTAAGGCAAAACTGAGAGAAAGAATTGAAAATGAAGAAGAATAACCCTGCTATTCTCAATACATAAGGCGAGATATTTAGATAACCTAGATATCCTAAAACAATCTCTTTTATCCTTCATTCCACAATATGAAATCGAAAATCTGATTACTTCTCATTTGAATCTTCTCATTACTAACTGGGAACTTCTATCTTCATGCTCAAGAAATTAGTAATACCCGAGCTGGACGAGGAAGTTCTCCAGAAGAAATTGTAAACACGATTGCTGACAAGGCAAATGAAGATCAGAAAATCCAGGATACTAAATTTGACAAGATCAATAACAGACAGTGAGGATACGGATCTGACTATCAAATTACCAATACTTTGGAGTGGATAAGAAAAAATATTCAACCCTATCTTCAATGGATGCTCTATCTTGGATTATCATGAGCAACAATTCTCCTTATCTGGAATTGATTCCGCCTCGTTACCAATAGTGCAGTAAGTTGAAGTGATATGAAAACCGTAAAAGGGAATATTCAATCAATATTGATTGGGGTTATCATTATGACAAGCTTCCTCGTAATCATTAAACTTGTAATGGCAATTATGAATATGTTTTTTAGCAATTAGCTCTCTTAATCATGAAGTGACGAAAAAAAATCTGTTTCCTGCTTTTATGTGCGCTTACATTCCTTCTTCCAATAGGATTTGCGAACACCTCGCCTGCCCCAAATTTTGAGAAAGATTTTGCTAATAAACTTGTAGATAATAAATCTGATGAAAGAGTTTTTAATATTTCTTGTATTAGTAAAAATAACTCATTCAAGACAAATGTAGAATGCCTTTTTTTTCCAGGGAAAAATTCCTGAGGATATCTTCGAAATATTGTAAAATACATCGGAATGTTAGTCGTTTTTATTATGATCGTCTCTTCTGCAATCTCCTTACTTATGAATGCAAAAAAAGGAGACAGCATCAAAGAATCAGTAAGTCATCTAATTTTTATCCTAATTGGGTCAGCTCTTTTCTTCGGTGCAATGTGGCTTTTCGGAACAATCATCAACCTAAACTCCCTTCAATCAACGACTGGACTCCAGCAAAATCTTACTTCAAGTGGAGGAATTCTGTTTTTCTTCCTAAGTTTTCTCAAAGGAGCAGCCTTTTTTATTGCAATTCTTATGATCGTAGTAACCGGATTTAAAATGATGAATCCTCAATCCTGAGAATCCGGTGATAGTAAAAAGCTGGCAAAAAACCTGATCAATATTATCTTTGCTCTGGTAGGAATGAAAGTTATTGATTTTATTTACTATATTGCAAGTCAACAAAATTTTGCTCAACAAGTCGGAGATTTCATCATCCAATCAGCAAAATTCTTAGCATATCTTAGTGGAAGTGTAATCGTAATAATGATCATTTACTCTGGATATTTACTCGTTGTAGATGGCGGTAAAGGAGAAAACTTCAAAAAAGCTAAAAACACCCTCATCAATATTGCCCTCGGAGTAAGTGCATTATTTTTCTTTCTCTTTATCATATATCAGATTTTTTCAGAATTCAACTAAGAGGAGCACTTGCATCTCTCTAGCGAAAAGGTATAAGGAATTTGTTCTTTATACTTTTTTTCATAATGCAACTCCTTATTACTTGTCCCTATGGACTTTGAAGTCTTTTAGCTCATGAACTAAAAAAGCTCTGATTTAATCCAGAGAACACTTTTCAGACCTGAACTTTCATCAATACTGACATGCATGGAATGATGAAAATTAATTTTTGGTCAAGAATTGCAAACAAAGTTTTTATACAACTTTGTAAAGATGAAGCAAGAACCTTTGATCAACTTTTTGATCTAATAAAAAATAGTTCTTATTCTCAATATCTCAGTAATACTCATATAGAACTCAAAGTTCAAACAAAATCCTCACAACTCTCTTCTGTGAGAAGTATCCAATCTGTTGCACACAAAGCTCTTTTGGAAAGTATCAAAAATTTTGGAGACGAGGCTTCACGAATTACAGAACTCTTATTAACTTTAGAAAATAACTCTGCTACTCTTTATCTAAATACATCAGGAACCGCATTACATCAAAGGGGATATAGAAAACAAACGGGAGATGCTCCTCTAAAGGAAAATCTTGCAGTAGCACTACTCCTACTTGCTGGACGAAGATTTAAAAGCCCACTAATTGATCCTTTTTGTGGATCTTGAACTATTGCGATAGAAGCTGCTTTATTGGCAAAAAATATTGCCCCAGGCTCTTGGAGAAAATTTGCCTTTGAACAATTTAAAAACTTCGAAAACTGAAGCTTTCAAGAAATAAAAACTGAAGCTGAAAAAAAAATATTTGATGGGAATTACAAGATTTTCGCTTATGATTATGATCCTAAAATGATTTCCTTAGCAAAAAGCAATGCTGAAACTGCTAATGTAGAAGACTGTATCCACTTTGAACAAAAAGACTTCTTAAAATCTGAATTTTCATTGAATGAAACTTCTCGAATGATTACGAATCCCCCTTATGGGAAAAGACTAAAGACTCAGGATCTAGAGGAATTATATCATAAACTTAAAAAAAGTTTTACGGGTTTTCTTGCTGGAGGGCGGATTAGCTCGTTTCCAATGCAAGATATGAAAAAAGAGTTTCGAAAGGAAAAGAAACTCTTTAACGGGAATGAGAAATGTTCGTTTTGGCAGAAAAAAGTGAACTAAAACCTAATATCCTCTAATTTTTGACTCAAACTCACGAAGTCTTTCTTCTTGGAAATACTGATTTCCCTTTCTTTCAGCATCACTTGCAAGTGTTTTCAAGGTAGCAATAACTCAAATTAAAGCCGAGATATTCAGAATATAGAAAACCCAAGAAACCGTTTTTTCAAAATAAGAAGTTTCCAAAAATTTTCCGCTTAATCACAAACTCATAATAACATTTCTTAACCAATCTACTACAAGATCAACATTCACAAAAAGCAATGAAAACAGAAGCAAAGAGAAGAACAATGCATACATAACATAATTCGTCAGATTTTTTGTACTTTGTGCCCTTTTAGAAGTTCTATAATTCGCTGTTTCAGAGTTAACGGTTTTTACTACGAAAAAGGGAGTAATAAACTTGATAGCGATAAAGCTAATCCAAAGGATTCCCAAGGCAGAAAGGAGAGGAATAACATTCCCTAGACTACAATAGCCTTTTGTACAAAGAGCATATCCAAATCCTCCCAAAAGGAGAAAAACCAGAATAGGGAATAACATTCCAATAAAGAAGCCCCAAGAGAAAGATCTTCCTCAGTTTTCATTAGCTTTAAAAAAACAGGAGTCTTTAGTTTGATCAGGGATAATCATACTAATTCAAAGTAAAGCTCCGATTCCTAAAATCACTAGTACTAAGAGCAACATTTCCATATCTGCCATAGCTTTCAAAAAAAATAAATCATAACTAAGTATAGTTAAAATCTTTTTAAAAAGCAAAAAATCTGACAAAAAAATTGGAGCCTCCTCCCCTCTTCTGATAAAAAGAAATATTCCCTAGACAATCTCTATTATAAGTTTCTCTGTTTAGCAAGTTCTAAAAGAACAACGTTATCATTCCACTTTCTCTTCCCAAAATTCGTGAGTTGAACCTGTTCATGACCTTTCCCCGCTAAAAGAACAATATCTCCAGGCTTTGCTACATCCATAGTAAATTGTATCGCATACTGTCTTTCAGGAAGAATGTAAGAATTTTTTCCTCCTGCAAGTAATCTTTCCTGAATTGGTTTACTCAAATCATCAAGAATTTTAAGCCTGTTTTCTGTATCAGGATCATCATCAGTACAAATAGCAATATCTGAATACTTCCATGCAATTTCTCCCATAACAGGTCTTTTTTCTTTATCTCTATTCCCAGGACAACCAAATACGGTAATCAGTTTTTTATCCCCCTTTTGTCCAGAAAGAAAACTCAGAGTTTTTTCCAAGCCATCAGGAGTATGAGCAAAATCTACAAAATAAGTTACCCCTCCAATTTCTTGTTTTTGAAGCCTTCCATCTACTCATTCAAAGCTTTCAGTAGATTTCAAAATTGTAGCAATATCAAGTCATAACTCAATTCCAACCGCAATTGCTGCAAGCACATTATTTACATTATAGGCACCAAGCAATTTCGTAGAACTGCGATAGAGTTTTCATAGATACGAAAAGACAAATTCCGTATGATCGAGATATTCAATAACTTGAGTTGCCTTCAAAATAGCAGAAGCCTGACGAGAATAATTAATTTTCTTGTCGAAAGGCATTTCTTCAAACCATTTCCTTCCATAACTATCATCTGAAGGAAAGATTCAAAATTTATTTTGTTTAGTATTAGAAAGAACATTTTTAAAAAGCAGTTTTTTACTCTCAGCATAAGCTTCCATTGTTCCATGATAATCCAAATGATCATGAGTAATATTGGTCAAAACAGCCATATCAAAATCAATACCTGCAAATCTTTGCTGATCTAACCCCTGAGAAGAGGCTTCCAAAACTGCAACTTTGCAACCATTATTTTTTGCAGTAGAAAGAAGCGATTGAAGATCAAAAACATCTAAAGATGTCATTTTCTTTGTGTTAGTGATTCTCTTACTCCCAATTCTCAAATCTGCAGTACTTACTGCAACTGTCGGAGCAACATTATCATTCAAAATTTTATGAATCAAATTCACCGTCGTTGTTTTCCCATTAGTCCCTGTTACACCAATAATAAAAAAACCATCTGAAGGATTACCATAAAGTGAATTTGCAATATTTGCTTGAACCTTTTTAAAAACATGATAAAAGACTGAATTTTTAAGAACAGGATAGAATTTATCATAACAAATCAGTTTCTTAATCAGTTTTTTCATCTTTTATAAAAATGAAAAATAAAATTATCAAGTTTAAGTATAAGAAAGCAAAAAGTTTTTACAATAAAATTTTTGAATATTTTCTAGAATTACAGTCTAAAAAACTCCCCAAAATTTTGACAAAAAAAAAAATCTAATTATACTTAAGTGTGAATTTTTATTCTCATACAAAAGCAAAAGAATGACAAAAAAAGAGTATATGCTCCAGATTATCAACCTCTTGCCAGATTGGAAAATGGGACGAGGACTTAAGGCACTTATTGAAAATAACCAGCTTTCTACTGAGGTTTTTGATAAATTATACGAAATTTTCAAACAGAATATTTATGAAACATATAACGAAAAACAAAAAAAGGATTTTAAAGAAAAGCTTCAAAAAATTGAAGCTATGAAACAACAGGAAGCTAAACAATCAGAAGAAGAACTTATTGATTTAGATGAAATGTTAAGCACCTTATAATTTTTTTATTCCCTATCAAAACGAAATAATGACAACAACGAATCTTGAGGTAGAGAATAAAACCAAAAATCAGAACCTCAATAAAGAAATCCTAAATCTAATTAAAGAATCATGAAGTGGAACAGGACTTGAAGGACTTTTATCCTTTGAAGAAAAACTTTCTAAACAAGATAAAAAACTTAGTCCATCAGAAACCGCTTCTCTACTAGAGAAAGTAAAAGCAGACATTCAAAATCCAGAATTTCTTTCCTTTGAGAGTGGTGAGAGAGATGAAAAAGACTTTGGGTTTGAGTGAGTAGGAACTGATGTAATTCCAACATTAACCCCTAATGGAGACTGTATTATTCCAGTTAATTTCTGGTATGATGGTCAAAGAAGAACAATTCTTTTGATTTTAGAAGTAGGTTCTAATGGAGAAATGAGTTTTTACCGCTTACCTGAAGGAGATAATCGCTATATCATGAAAATCAACAATACAGAATTCACCTACGAACTTATTCAAGAAGGAGAAAATTTCAAAATGACACTCAAAAAATAATTTTTAATTTATAATTTAGATAAAATGGTATTTACTGTAGAAAACATGAATTACGACAACTCTGCTGAAGTAATAAAATGACCTGAAGCTAAGGTCGGACCACAAGCTGAGAAAGAACTAAAGGAAGTAATTGATGCAATTCAAGCTCATGAAGATGCAAAAAAGACCGTAGAATCAACAGCAAAGGTTGCCGAAAAAGAGATGAAAGAAGCAGGAATTTCTCTTGATCCAAGTGATAGATGAGGTTTAGAAATTACTGACACTCCAGAACCACTTTCTAGACAGGCACTCATGAATAATCTAGAAGGAGATATTTTTAGAATTTCTGCTCAAGACAAAAAGATGGAAGAAGAACTAAAATATGCATTTACTCCAAACGAAAGACTCAAAAATTTAAATAGCAATCCTGAAAGTGCAAAAGGAATTCAAATGGAAACTGGGCAAGTTGCTTATGCTTAACCTTTTCTCTTGAAAACCTTTTTAATTTCACTAGAAAAAGACTGACTAAAAATAAGGGTCAGTTTTTTTATTTTTTCTAATACCCATGAAAGATATCATCCTCGCTGGAATCCAAGGTTCAGGAAAAGGAACCCAAGCTCAAAAACTTTTAGAAAAATACGGAAACCAAATTGCTTATTTTGAAACTGGAAACATTCTTAGAGCTTTGATGAGTAATGAAAATGCAATTGGGAATTATCTCAGAGAAACCGTAAATTCCGGTCATCTTGTAAAAGACGATATTATCATCTGACTTTTTAAAGTTTTCTTAGAAACCTTAGACGATAAGTATTTACTTGGAGATGGTAACCTCAGAAGAATTGGACAAACAAAAGGAATCCTTGATGCATTATTAGAAAGAGAAAGAAAACCTCTCGTTATTCAGCTTGAGATCCCAGAAGAAGAAGTTTATAAAAGACTTGCTCAACGTAAAATGTGTAAAAAATGTGGAGCCATTCATTCTATGCTTATTGATGGAGAAAGTAAAGAATGTAAAAAATGCTGATGAGAGCTTTATATTCGTGCAGATGATGCAGATCAAAATGCTATTGCTAACAGAATCTCCGAATATAAAAAAGAAACAATTCCAGCACTTGAATATGTAGATTCTCTCTGATTATTGGTCAAAATTGATGGAATGCAGAGTATTGATACTATCTTCACTCAAATTGAAGAGCTAATCAAAGAATAATTCAGATTAAAAACTATATCCACCACAAGACAGAAGTCTAAAGCGAGGAACGGTTTCATCTATCCTCGTTTTTTTACAAAAAAACTCTAGATAATCTAGAGTTCTCCCGTTAAAACTTTTATTCTAAATTAAAGACTAATTTATCTCATTTCTTTTTAACAAATACTGAAGTTCAGCTTTTTATCTTACCTTCAATAATTTGCAAAGCAAGCTCGTCCAAAAGATGGCTTTGTAATGCTCTTTTGAGTGGTCTTGCTCCAAATTCCAAATTCCATCACTTTTCTGCAAGAAAATTTTTCGCATCATTATCAAGTTCAAGCTGAATTTCTCTAGGGCTTAAAAGTTCTTTTAAATAATTAGAAAGCTGAATATCTACAATTCCACGAATTTGCTCCAAAGTTAACGGATTAAATAACACAATATCATCAATTCTATTAAGAAATTCAGGTCTAAAGTGTTGAAGCAAAAGAGGCATCATTTCATCAAGTGAAACCAATGGTCAAGGTTCAGATTTCTTTTTTTCTTGATTTTTCATCTTTTCAAGAAGGAGTTGAGAACCAATATTTGAAGTTAAAATAATTAGTGTATTCCTGAAATCAATGGTTTTACCTTTACTATCTGTTAACCTTCATTCATCTAATACTTGGAGCAAAAGATTAAAAACCTCAGGATGCGCTTTTTCAACCTCATCAAAAAGTACAACTGCATAGGGTTTTCTCTTCACCGCTTCAGTCAACTGTCACCCTTCTTCATGTCCGATATAACCTGGAGGAGAACCAATCAACCTTGCAACAGCATGCTTTTCCATATATTCAGACATATCAATTCTGATCAAGGCTTTCTCATCATCAAAAAGGAAAGAAGCCAGTGCCTTAGTGAGTTCAGTCTTTCAAACTCCTGTTGGTCAAAGAAAGAGGAAAGAGCCAATCGGTCTATTAGGATCTTTAAGTCCGGCTCTAGCACGACGAATTGCATTAGAAACAATATGTAAAGCCTGATCTTGTCCTACAACTCTCTTTTTCAAAAAACTTTCCAAATCAGCTAACTTTTCCATTTCACTTGCAACAAGTTTAGACACTGGAATTCCTGTCCATTTTGCAACAATTGTTGCAATATCCTCAGCATCAACAGTATCTTTATGTGAAAGACTCTCTGACTCCAAATATTCTAAATCACTAAGCTCTTTCTGAAGATGAGGAACATCTCCATAACGAATTTGTGCAACCTTATTATAATCCGTTTGTTTTTCTGCAATTTGTGCCTCATGTTCCAAATTTTTAATCTGCTGTTTAAGAGATTTTATTCTTTCTCATTGAGCTTTCTGATTTTGCCATTCAGATTTTTTACTTTGATACTGTTCTCTAAGCTCTACAAGCTCTTTTTCTATTTGTTGAATACGATCAGCCTTTGTTAATTTTGCCATTTCTATCACGATTAATATATTAAAATAGCACATATATAAAACAAGTGCTATAATATACAAAAAGAACTATTTTTCAAGAGGAAATAAATTTATAACTCAACCTTTACCTTAATTCTTGATTTTACTGTTGGAATTTCCCCTCCTTGCATCAATCCGAGATCAATTTTTACACTTGCAATCTCCGAATATTGCAAAATAATCTTTCTCGCTTCTTCTACCGTTTTTCCAGCAATAGCTTCTTTGATAGAAGGAATAATTCACTTTATATCTTTTTGAAAATCATACCCCTGAAGAATCGTTACCTTTGTAGGAATCATAAAAACCTGATTATCAGTAATCCATTTCATATCCTGAATAAAAGCAAGTGTGTTTGGATTAATACTGATAAGCTGGATACTGTCCGATTGTCTTTGTTGAACATAAGAAGTAAAAGCCTCGACAATATCTGACCATTTCAGATAGAAAAAATCAAAAGAAACCTGAGCCATTCCTCTCAGAGAAGTTGCCCTTTCACCTATTTTCCCATCAACTGAAAGTGAATGAAATTTAGTTTTAATTAGTTCATCAAACATTAAAACCAGAGTATCTTGAAGATTAAACTCTTTACTTACAATATTAAGTTTATCCTTGTACACTCCATTTTTTATTTTTTCAGAAAGTGTTTCCCTATCTTTTTCTGAAATTGTTCCTAGTGCTGTCGTTCTTCCTCAGGTAAAAGGCTCTATCGCCTCAGCCCAAATTTGCCCAAGATAAAAACTATCTTTAATATTTTTAATCGTCATCTTAGTTCCCTTAGGAACATTCCCTCTAACTCCCATTAAAAGACCTTGCTCATCAGTTTCATCAGCATAAAGCCTAATTTTCAATTCTGAAGGATTATTTTTCAATCAAGCTGGAATTGTAATTGGTGCTTTAGAAAGAAATGTTAAACCATCATGGGTAACAAATCTCGTATTTGCAAGAAGATTAATAGCATTTGAAGTTTTATTGTAAATCTTCACAAATCACGCGGACGGATCAATAATATGCTGAATATTTTCTGTGCTAATTGCGAGCTGATAATTGTAGTTCAAACTTCACTTAAAATAAGGAATGCTAATTTGCTTAATAGTTCCAGAATAACCAGTATTTTCTGCAGGATAATAACGAAAATTATAAATTATATCCTCTGTATTTTGAGCCACTTTTAAGGTCACTTTTGCACTCGGAAGAATTGAAAGAAAAAGGAACCAAACCAATCCTATTCCTGCTAAAGCCTCAAAAAAAAACACCATATAAAAAAGATATTTTTGCTTGGTCTGGGTTCCTGCAAAAGCATGAAGATGAAACCTTTTAAAATCAAAAAGAAAAACAGAAAGGGTCTTCAACATCTTAATAATCGGTTTTTCTTCTTCATAATACACCTGAAGTCCAAGCTGCTGAAAATATTTTCTATTGGATTCTTTCTCCGCCAAAAAAGTAATATTCAGATTTCTTTCTTTGATAAGGTCTTGAAGCTGTTTCCCTCGCCACTGATTTTCAAAAAAAGGATGTTCAGGATCAATGAAAATCTGAACAGCTTTTTGTGAAGGAACTTTCTCTAAAGTCTTAAAAATTTTATATAAACTATCCGTTTTGAGGAAAAAGAACTTCATTGCGAATCTCGCAGGTTTCAGAGAAATAAAAGATTAATAAGGTTTTTTAAGTTTTTTTTGCCAAAGTAAGCAATACAAAATCAGAATAAAAAGCACATAATAGTTCAGATCCAAGCTCAACTTTCCAAAAACCGAGATAACACCATGTGCAGGATAATTCCAAAAAGGCAATAGAATCATAAAGAATAGAAAAAGGAAAATGAATCCCCAAAGACCAAGTCCTGCTTTTTTAAGCGAAAGCTTCCAAAGTGTAATAATCACATTAATTAACAAAGCTCCGAGGGAAAGGAAGATCCCAATGGGGAAAACGGATTCATATTTTACTAACGCACTCTCGCCCATCAATGCTTTGACTCCAAGTGCTCCTCCATAAGGTTTTCCAATAAAATCATCTCACAAAACTAGGAAGATTCCTAGGACAATAACCGCATTAATAAAGGAAAAGAAAAGGATATCCAACCAAATTTTCTTCGTTTCACTCCTTCTGAATTGAGTCATAAAGAGTAAGACTGAAAAAAAGCATGCAATCAGTATTCCTACAAAGCTAAAATTGTAGCCATAAGGACTCAAAAAATGCAAGGAAGTCGGAATAAATGATCCATAATCCAATACAAATGACGTATAGAGTCCAATAATATAGGTTGGAATCAATAGCCAAGGAAGCCAATTAAAAAGCCTCATAAATTCTTGATGGTATTTTTTTGAAAGAATTCTTCCCGTTATCAAAAATACGATACAAGCCATCACGATTCCAATTCCTGTCATATACAGTTTCGTTCCAAAAAGTTCCACATAGGGATACATCCTATTCGTAAGCATATAAATCAGTTCTCTAGTATTTAGAGTTTTTTTGAATAAAAGAGAATTTTTATTCTAGTCACCCTAAATGCTTAAATATGAACTGTTTGCCAATAAGGCTATCTTAGATACTGAACCAACTTTGTTTCTCTCAAGGCAGTAATTCTAATGATTCCTGGATAATCAAGTTGCTCCTCAATCTTCTTTCCAATAGTTTCCAAAAGTCCTTCAACCTGAGTATCAGAAATCATCTTCGGATTAACAAAGACCATAATTTCTCTTCCTGCCTGCATAATATATACCTTATCTACTCACTCAACTTCTAAGATCAGTTTTTCTAGCTCACCCATCTTCTCAATAAAAAACTCCTTGGTATCAAATCTTGCTCCAGGTCTAGATGCTGACATTGCATCAGCTGCTGCAACGAGCCAAGAATAAGGACTCGTCATCTCCACATCATAATGATGAGATTCTGCAGCATTGATAATAATAGGATCCATAGACTGTTTACGAAGCATATCTGCTCCAATTTTCGTATGAGATTCCCCTGCTCCTGCTAAAACTTTTCCTATATCGTGGAGAAGTCCAGCTTTCTTAGCCAGAACTGGATCGAGTTCAAGTTCTATCGCAAGATTTTCACAAATTTTAGCTACTTCTAGAGAATGAATCCACAAATTCTGACCATAACTATATCTCAAATAGAATTGACCAATTGTTCTCACTAATTCAGGATTCATCATTGGAAGATTGAGAAGCGTCAATGCCTCTTTTCCCTTCTCTTTCAAGGTAACTTCCAAATCAGAAACAACCTGATTATAAACTTTTTCAATATAGAAAGGATTAATTCTTCAATCTTTAATCAGAGTTTCTAAGGTTTTAGCAGCGACAAACCTCTTCTCACTATCAAAAGAAGAAATTCTGACTGATAACGGCGTATCATCAACCAAAAGCTCAACCCCAGTCAGCTTTTCAAAAAGTGAAATATTTCTTCCTTCACGACCAATCAATTTTCCCTTAAAATCCTCATTTGGGAGATCAATCATCTTAGAGGTAAATTCACTTACGGTATCAGCAGCTAATTTTGGCATTGCCTGAGCTAGAATTTGAGCAGCCTCTTTATCAGCCTCTTCTGCTTTTATTGTCTTAAATTTTTGAATAAATCTTACAATCTCTTTCTGGTTTTCCTCCTCTATTCTCTGAAAAATTTGTTCTTTTGCTTCTTCTGGTTTGATTTTTGCAATTTCTGAAAGTTTTAACTTTTGCTCAGCAATAATTTCATCAATCTCTCTTTGCTTATCAAGAATTTTTCCTTTCTCTTCTTCAAGTTTTTCAAGCTTCTGATCCATTTTTTCCTCTCTAATAAGAAGCCTATTTTGGATTTCTTCCATCTTTGCAAGCCTCTGATCCTCAATCTTCTGTGCTTTTACTTCCGCCTGTTCAAGAATATGATCAGCTTTTTTCTTTGCTTCCTCTAAAAGCTCCTCTTCCAATTCTCTCGCCCTTTCCATCTTCTTTTTAAAACGGATTTGTTTTTCATTGAGCGTCTTTTTATAGCCATAAAATCCAGCAGCACCTCCTATGGCAAGAGAAACAGCTGCCGTCACAATCAATCATAAAGTCGGCATAAGTATATTTATTATCATAAAAAAACAAAAAATTCCACTACTAATGGATTATAAAATTCTCAAGGAGAAATGCAACTAAAAATGAAAAGAAGAAAAATGATCTTGAAAGTTCTTCCTCTTTCCCTATCTTTAGGCTGATTTTATGACACTATGTAAAAAATTAATGACCAAAAGAATCCTTACCTGAATTAAACCTACCGGCTCTGAACTCCACCTGGGGAACTACTTCTGAGCTTTGAAACCGTTTATCACGATGCAAAATGAAAATACTGATTCAGAATTCTTTCTTTTTCTCGCAAATATGCATGGCTTTACGCAGACGCAAGAGACGGAAATTTTGAAAAAAAATAGTATGACGATCGTAAAGCTCTATCTGGCTTGTGGAGCCGATATGGAGAAAACCCTGATTTACAATCCGGCAGAAATCGCTGGACATGCACAACTCAACTGGGCTTTAACCTGCTTGACGATTATGGGTACGATGGAGAGAATGCACAGCTACAAAGACGCTTTGGCAAAGGGAAAATCTGGAGAAATCAGCGTTGGGACTTTTTGTTATCCGATTTTGATGGCAGCGGATATTCTGCTCTATGATGCGGATTTTGTTCCGGTTGGAAAAGATCAGAAGCAGCATGTGGAATATGCGAGAGATATTGCTCAGAAATTCAATACTCGTTACGGGGAAACGTTCAAGATACCTGCTCCTCTGATTAGAGATGAGGTCGCAACGGTAATGGGAACCGATGGAAGGAAAATGTCTAAATCTTACAATAACTATATCGGACTGCTTGAAGAAGAAAATAGCATGCTCAAAAAAATAAAGCAGATCCCCACCAACGCAAAAACCGTTGAGGAGCCGAAAGATCCTGATGAATGTAATGTTTATCAGCTTACCAAGCTCTTTTTGACACCAGAAGAAGATCAAGAATTAAGGAGAAAATATGAAGCAGGAGGACTCTCCTATAAAGTAGCAAAGGACTACCTTTTTGAAAAAATGAGAGAAACATTAGAGCCGATCCAAGCAAAATTCAAGGAGATCTCAGAAGATGAGGTCAGCAAAATGCTCCATGAACACTCAGAAAAAGCAAATGCTATCGCTGAAAAAAAGATTCAAGAAGTCTATGAAAAGATTGGATTTATCCTATAAATTTTAACTTGACTTTATATTAAAAAATCATTATCTTCGTAAAAAAAATACTAATTTTTTACATTATGAGTGAAATAATAGAAATTTACAAAAAACTAGGACTTCCGATTGATCATTATCAAGGCCCTGGAGGAGAAGATTACAAACAATTTAAACTACAGCGATTCAAAGATCGCTTAAAAATTTGTTTGTACTTTGAGAATTGTATACAACCAAAGACTGTAGCAATTCAAGATCTTTCTGAAGAGGAAAAGTCACAACTTAAGTCCCACAACTCTCCTAGAGAACTTCTCACCGTATTTATTGGTTGGGGGAAAGGAGAATTAGCATTTTCTTCAAAAGAAGATCGTATTCAGCTTATTGTTAAATACGAGGGTGAGGAACATGATCTTGTAGAATTTGTTAAAACATTTAGAAAAAAATGTTTGAATCAAAAAGAAAAATGCAGAGTGAAGAATCTCCTCTGCTTGAAAGTATTAGAAACTTTCATTCAAGAAGGAAAGATTTCTCTTGACTAAAACCTTAAAAGTCAGACTAGAATCTCTAATCTGGCTTTTTTTATTGTTCAATCCAATCCACGAAAACCCTATAATCATGCTGAATCTCAGGATCAGACTTCAGTTTTTTTTCTATCGTATTGATCGCATAGATTGCAGTTGCATGATTTTTCCCTCAGAAATAATCGCCGATTTTTTCTAATGTCCAATTGAAATATTTCTTGGCAAGGAGCATCAAAATCTGTCTCGCCTGCGTGATTTCCTTTTTTCTACTGTCGGATTTAAGTTCCGCGATAGAAAGCGAATAATACTGAGCAACCATCTCTACGAGCGTAGAAAAATTTTTGCTGGACTTTTTATTCTGCTGCATGACTTGCTCAAAGTTGATCTGATTTTCATCACAGTAATAACCCAGCGTTTTCAGGCAGCTATACACATCTTCCTCGCTAATTTCCGCCTTGGAAAGCTGCTGCCTCGTGATCAAAATATTCAAAGCTCCCTCTAGCTCCCTCACATTACTCTTGATATACTGGGCAATCAAAGACAAATATTCAAAATCAATACTGATCCCTTTAGACTGGAGTTTGGACTCCAAGATCGCGATTCTGGTTTCAAAATCTGGAGCCTGCACATCAGCGACCAATCCCAGCGCGAATCTACTTTTAAGTCTTGGTTCTATATGGAGAAGCTCTTTTGGAGGACGATCTGAGGAGATAATTACCTGCTTTTTCTTCATATGAAAATCGTTGAAGAGATTGTGGAACACCTCCTGCGTCTTGTCCTTGTCTGCGAGAAACTGAATATCATCAATCAAAAGCACATCCACCTCATCAAACTTTTTCATCAGATTTGCCATTTTATTCATCCTCAGCGCCTGAACGATCTCCTCTACGAGCTTGGTCGCTGGCAGATAAATCACGACTTTTTCAGGGAAGTTCTGCATAATTTCATTTCCTACCGCTTGCATAAGATGCGTCTTTCCCAGTCCCACATTCCCATAGAGAAAAAGCGGATTATATGCCGTTCCTGGAGCATCAGCCACTGCTTTCGCAGCAGAAAAGGCAAACTGATTATTCGCCCCTGCAACAAAGGTATCAAAACGATAACTCGGTTCAAAAAGGATCCCAAAATAATTACCTAATTCTGATTTCAGATTTTTTTCAAGTTGAGGAGCTTTGGAAGCTTTACTCTCCTGGATATTGAGCAATTTTTTGAGATCAGTAAGAAGCTCGTGCTGGGCATTCGCGAAAGGAGGATAGACCACAAATCTGACCCCAAACTGCGAATTGTAAGTCGCCATAATCGCTTCTTTGAGCGCTTTTTGGAAGTTTTTCTTGATCTGGGTAAGGATAAAATCATTAGAAACTCAGATCACGACTTCTTTTTTCATTTCATCAATATCTATGATCCCAACCTTTCCGAGAAAAGTCAGAATTTTTTTATGATCAAATTGATTGGCAATCGCCAAAATCGTCCTCTCTCGGAGATCAAGGAGATAGTGTTTTTTTTCGTTATCATATTCAGAAACCATATCAATCAGCATTTTGTTTTTTTGGGGAGGAGAAGATAAAAAGGCTCAGTCTGATTTTTCTTATTGAGCTACACTCAGAATATTTTGAAGCTCAAACCTCCATTTTTGAGCAACATCAGGATATTTCTCATGATCCACTTCACTGAGAAACATCTCAAGTGGTCTAATACACAAGCTCACATCACCATAAAGATGTCTATACACAACATACTTTTCTTTCGTTTCAGAATGCGTAGCAATATCTTCTACCAGATAAAGATCGCCCTTAAAATGCCTATAAATACCATGAATTTTCAGTTCTCTCATCACGATCACGCCAAAAATAAAAAGTCAGATTTAATTCTTCTGTAAGATAATATAACCGATTTTATATTCTTTATTGATCCCCGGAGCAGGGTTAGAATAATCTCCAAAATCCTTTACTGAAAAATTTCCTTTGAAAGATTTAAAATCATTCAGATCATACTTCATAATACCCTCTTTTTCCTTGAGAAGTTCAGAATCGCGATGATGATAGGTAAGAAACAAAAGCCCTCCTCTATTTAAATGTTGATAAATTGAGGGTAAAAACTCCTCCAAAACATAAGACTTATCCATATACATCACAATATGCTTTGCGATAACAAGATCATAATTTTTTGTGATCTTAAATTCATCAAGCTTACTTTCATAAAAAGAAACACTCGGATGTACCTTGAGATAGTCTGGATAGAGATTTCTCACACTTGTATCTTCTACCGCATCAACCTGAGCCCCATAACTTGCTGCTAAGATACTGAAATAACCCTTCCCTGCTCCTAAATCCAAAATCGTTTTTGGGTGATATTTTTCAATCAACTCACTTACTAATCTTGCTCCCTCCATAATTTTTTAGATTAAAAATATAAATACTTCTTACTCTACAAATTTTTCCAAAGGTAAAATACTCAAATCAGATCTCGTAGCATAGAGATCCTCTAGAGTACTAGTATGTAGTTTATCAGAGAATGTCGTCGTCAAATCATCAAGCAAAGCAATCCTATATTCCCTATCATAAGCCTCTTCTACAAACATTCTCACACAAAGATTGGTCAAAGCTCAGCAAACTACAAGATTTTTGATTCCCACGAGCTCTGATTCAAGCCTAGTATTATAAAAACTACTGATCCTATATTTTGGGATCACAATATCGTTTTTTTCAATCGAGAGCTCTGGAATAAAGTTCGAAAGTGGATTATCAACAGCAAAAGCACCTTCTACCTCATGATGTTTAATAAAAATAATTTTATAACCAAGTTCTCTAGCATAATCAATAAGATAATTCATCTTTTCTACCATCGTATCCAAATTTTCAAGATAATATTCAGAATCTTTTTCTACTCGAACATTCTGCATATTAATGATAACAAGTGCTGTTTCGGTCATAATCCTCCTCTTGAAGATATAAAGCTACTAATCTTATCATACGAAATCGCTCTCAACTTTCAATTTGAAATGATCCCCGTGATGAGCTCGAATCAAATCTCGAATATGTTGGCACATACAATCCATTACGATAATTCATCATGAATAACAAGGTATATCAAAGTTTTTTTTGACACAATAAAAAATCATTTATTTTTACTTGATTTTTTAAAAATAAAAAGTAATCTGAAGTCAGATTTATTCTTTCTTTCACTCAAATGATTGCTCGCATCAAAACATTTGCAAACCTTGGACTCCTCGGACAAGAAATTACTGTAGAAGCTGATAGTAATAAATCACTCCCGACGATCGAAATCATCGGACTTCCTGATACCACCATTAGAGAAGCCAAAGAGAGAATAAGAGCAAGTTTCAGAAATATTGGGATCGATCTTCCTAAGAGAAAATTTATTCTAAACCTCTCCCCAAGCGATCTAAAAAAAGTAGGAACCGCTTTTGATCTCCCTATGGCAGTTGCACTCCTTTGTCTGATCGCTGATGGGAAAGTCGCTCATTATGAGAGATTGACAGAGTTTCTCTTCTTTGGAGAACTTGGACTGGATGGGAGTGTAAAAAGAGTAAATGGAATCCTCCCAAGCGTAATTTCTGCTAAACAAAAAGGCTATCAAACCTTCTTTATCCCGGCAGAAAACTTTTATGAATTAGAATATGTCAGTGATATTACGTTGATTCCTATCAGTCATTTTTCACAGGTTGCAAATTTTTTGCTGAAATGAGCTTCTCTTGAGCATTTTCGCAATGCAAAAAATCTGACCGACCTCATTAATCAGTCTCCATCGCTCCTCAACGACTTTTCCTCTATCAAGGGACAAATTATTGCAAAAAGAGCACTCAGTATTGCAGCAGCCGGACTTCACAATGTCTTGATGGTTTGAGCACCAGGAAGCGGGAAAACTATGCTCAGTAAAGCTCTTCCAAGCATTCTCCCTCCTTTGGATTTTCCAGAAATATTAGAAGTAAGTCAGATTTATTCTGTTGTCTGAAAACTCAATAAAGATCAGCCTCTCATCACACAAAGACCCTTTAGACAGGTTCATCATACCGCTTCAAAAGTTTCCATCATTGGAGGAGGAACCCATCTAACCCCTGGAGAAATTTCTCTTGCTCATAAAGGCATCCTTTTTTTTGACGAATTAACCGAGTTCCCAAGAGAGGTTTTAGAAGTTTTGAGGCAACCTTTAGAAGACAGTGTGATAAATATCTCTAGAGTCAGTGGAACAGTAGAATATCCGGCTAATGTTATGTTTATCGCTTCGATGAACCCCTGCAAATGCGGATACTACAAAGATCCTGAAAAATCTTGCAGCTGTTCTCTTTCAGAAATCAAAAGGTATCAAAGCAAAATCTCTGGACCACTCTTAGATAGAATTGATATGATTTTAGAAATTCCAAGAGAAAAGATTGATACCCTCCTTACAAAAAGTCTCAATCAATCCTCTGCTGAGCTTCGCCAACAGGTCATCAAAGCTTGGAAAATCCAAAAAGATCGCTTCTGAAAAAGCGGAATTCAGACCAACGCCATGATGGAAGCCAAAGATATTGATCACTATATTCAGCTTGATAGTGCATGTAAAGATTTTCTTAGCCAGGCTGCTGAGAGATTTACCCTTTCTGGTAGAGTGATTCATAGACTTTTAAAACTTGGTAGGACCATTGCAGATATGGAGGGAAAAGATCAACTAGAAGTAGGACATCTCATGGAAGCTATTCACTATAGAAGTAAAACGATGTTCGTAGAAAATGAATAAATAGGAATAACTTCATCATCTTGCATTTTTTAGCAATTCCTTTATAAGTAAAGTCCTTTATTTTTGAAAAGCTTTGATATGCTTTCTAATTCAGAAAAAAAACCATTTCCCAAGGACTTTATAAAACGAGTAATGATCATCATAGGGATGAAAGTCATCATTATCAGTTTTTTCTTTTTTCACTTTCTAGAGAAAAGCCAGACAACAAATATATCTCCACAAATGTGCTACAAAAACCATTGCTTCCAATTGGAAATTGCTGATTCTCCAGAAAAGAGAGAACTCTGACTGATGTTTCGTGAGTCGCTTCCTGAAGATCAAGGGATGCTCTTTGTTTTTGATAAAGCAGATTTTTGGAGTTTTTGGATGAGAAACACCTTAATTCCTCTAGATATTATTCGAATTGATAAAGACAATAAGGTCGTAGATTTCATTTCGCTTCCTCCCTGCAAAGAAGCTCAATGTCCAAGTTTCTCCCCAAAAAATCAAGCAATTCAAGCTATAGAACTCAATAGCTGAACCATTGAAAAACTAGGGATTCAAACCGGAACTCTACTAGAAATCTTTAAATAAAAAAAATACTGACTTTTCAAATTCAGCATTTCATGTTTTTTCATTATCATCAGGGAGTGAGGGGATCGAACCCCCGACAGCGGTTCCGAAGACCGATGTGTTACCACTACACCAACCCCCCATTATCTTAACACTTCAATCCAGGGCCGGCAAGAATCGAACTCGCGACGCGGAGCTTTGGAGACTCCCGCTCTACCACTGAGCTACGGCCCTTTTGATGTTGATCCAATAAGCCTGGTTCTGTATTAGAGAGCATTTATCTACTATCGCTTATAGCGATCTTTGCACTTCCATATCAAGTATGATAAGCTTGCACTCGTTGCGGTTTACCCCTCATCAGATCATCAATCTAATTGAGTAAAGGTATGATAATCATCAACCCTTATGTTTCACCTTTCCTCCAAAGGTTTGGAGTAGTTTAATCTCTGTGGCACTTTCGTTTGCTCCCTTACGGGAAGTTCCAGCTTCTGTTAGAAGACAACGAAGTTCGAGTGCCAGGACTTTCCTCACCCATCACTGAGCGAACTCTCTAGACCAACAAAGCATATATAGCAAATTACTTTTCTAATGCAACTGAAAGTACTAAAAAAAACATCTAGGCTCTCCATCATCAAATTTTCAGAAAATAAAAAACAAAAATCGCTTGATTTTTAAGGTCAAAATAATAGGCTGAAATCAGTTTTTATTTTGTTGTTACAATTTGAAATGAAAAGAAGTGCTGGTCTCAAATGGATTACGGTCATTATCCTCGTGATTGCTGCGATTTCCCTAGTTTTTGGTAGTTTTATTATGCTTTTGGGAGCTGGAGATAATAAACAGACAGCAACTTCATCAAAAACTCCAGTTAATGCTGAAGTTCAATAATTTTATCTTTTTTCATCTGAAGAAAATGTTTTCACAAGTCAAAAAATTCTGATTTCTTTTGTTGTGTGGAATAGCTTTTTTCGGACTACCTTCTTTTACAACTACTGCTAACGATAACTTCGGAATCAATCTAACCTCGCAAAGTATGATTGATGGAACGAGCACGTTTTCAATCTACGATGCCACAAATGTGAAGAAAAATAGAGCTCCATGAGAAAGAACCTCTGTAATGCGTTTTATCCAAGATATTGTGCTTTGAGCAACAACATTTATTGGAACAGTCGTAACAGTTGCATTGATTTTCTCAGGATTCTTGTATATCTTTTCTACCGTAGATAGCTGACTCAAAAATAAAGCGAAAAATGGAATCAAATATTCACTCATCGGAATGGTTATCGTAATGCTTTCACTGATTATCATCAGGCTTGTACAATTTCTAGCAAGAGGAGGTAGTTAAAAAAATCACTTGCTTTTATGAGGCAAATACTCATACTTAAAGCTACAAGAAATTCTCTCTTCATGAGAGATTTTTTATATACGAATAATCCAACATTTTATGCAAGCTCAAGAAATTGAACAAATCAAAAATATACTTGCGAACTGCGAATCATCAACAAAGAAGATCCCTTATCTTTCTGATTTAGAACAGCATCCAGCTTTTTGACCTCTTTTTTCTTCACTTTCTCTGGAACAAAAGGAAGAAGTCAGGGATATCATCAAGGGATATCTTGAAGAAAAACTCCAAACGATTCAAAAAACCAAATGAGGCCAGCTCTTTGCAAGATTTGCAGAGGCTTCTCCTGAAATATTTTGGAAGTTCCGTGAACTTAATGATCGCAGCAATACAGATTCAACATCTTTTCAAACTCTCGGGAAACAAGTAGAAATTGAGATGTTTAAACTAGAATGAATTTTAACCGAAAAAATGCTGAAACAGGAAAAAGGATTGGATAAAGTAATTGATTCATTTTATACGATTGTCTATCTTTTTTTCCCAAGATTTAGTGAGGTAGAATAGAAAACTCTCCTTTATGTATCAAAAAAGAAGCTCAAGCGATAGAGCCTCTTTTTTTTAACTGTGAAACGTCGTAGAAAATACTAGCTATTGTTTTCTTTAGGCTTGTAAAAACTTTTCTGCTTCGAGTGCCGCCATACATCCGGTTCCTGCTGAAGTGATAGCCTGCCTGAATATTCTATCTTGCACATCTCATGCAGCGAAGACTCCCTCAATACTCGTCTTTGTACTTCACGGCTGAGTTTTGATATAGCCGGTTTCATCAAGCTCTAATTGTCAATTGAGGAAAGCGGTATTTGGAGTATGTCCGATAGCATAAAATAACCCAGCACATTCAATCAGCTTTTTTTCTTGTGTTTTATTATTGATGGTCCAAACTCCATTTAAAAGCTGTTCTCCTACGAGCTCCGTTGCCTCGGTATTCCATAAGATTTCAATTTTTTCGTTTGCAAAAGCCTTTTCTTGCATTGCTTTAGAGGCTCTCAGCTGATCTCTCCTCACGAGGAGCTTGACTTCACTCGCGAAATGCGTCAGATGAATCGCCTCCTCTAGTGCAGCATCTCCTCCTCCAATCACTACAATCCTTTTATTCCTAAAAATCGGCAATCCTCCATCGCAGATAGCACAAGCAGATACTCCCTTTTGCCAAAACTGCTCTTCTCCCGGAAGCCCCATTCTCTTGGCCGTTGCTCCCGTCGCAATGATCAAACTTTCAGCAGTATATTGATCTTTTCCTACCTGCACTTTGAAAGGCCTCGAGGAAAGGTCTACGGAATCCACCGTTTTCGTCTGAATTTCTGCTCCTGCGTTAAGCGATTGCTGCCTCATCTGGAGCATCAGTTCACTTCCATCAATCCCCGTAGGAAATCCAGGGAAATTTTCAATAACCGTCGTCGTGGTGAGCTGTCCTCCTGCAGCGATCCCTCCTGCCATAAATCCCTCAAACATCAGTGGCTTGAGTAAGGCTTTCCCTGCATAAATAGCAGCAGTATGCCCTGCAGGACCTGATCCTATAATAATTACTTTGCGATGTGTTTCCATGCTCTTAAAAAAGAATAAAAAACTAACTAAAAAATACTATTTTTCTTGTGAATTGCAAGGAAAATTTATCATAAAAAGAATCATTCTTAGTTTTTTATTATAAATAATGTATTCTTCTCATCTTATATAACACTATGCCGTTTTTGAACTTAACGCTAAGTTTCAGGAATACATAAGCCACCAATTTCTCTATCATTTAAAAAATAATCTCGAATAATAAGTTGCTTTTTTTTGGATAAACGGTATATTCACTGTTAATTGTTTAATTAACCTCCTAGCAGGAGATGAAAAAAAATACCAACGAACAATAAAAATCAGTATTTGAATACTACTCTTGTATGTCTCTTCACTTTTTTCTTCTAGCTTTCCCTTGAAACCCCCTTCAATTCTAGTGAGATAATTCTTTTAATCTTGAAACAAAAGCTTAAATCTTTATTACGATTATCGTAACATAGAAAATAAAAAAATAAAATGAAATTAATCTTACGATAGTGAGGAAAATTTCCGAAGTTAGGAGATGACTTTGTAAATCACAATCTCCAAAAAGGGGACAGTAGACTCCTTTAATGAAAAAAACAAATGAAGTATCGCTACTGAGATACCAAAAAAAGAAAATAAATATGAAAACAAAAATTTCTTCGCTGCTTGCAGTGCTTCTCATGATTTTCGCAGGAATTATTACTTCATGCGATAATGATTATGAGTATATGGTTCAATCACAAAAAGATTCTGTACCACTTTCCTCAGATCAAGTAAATGAAGAGAGAACAATAGATTCTCGTTCTTCTTGGTTTAATTATACGAGATGGGATGTTAGTCCAATAGCAAGTAAAAATTACTTTGTAGGAAGGAAAAAGGCAGAAATTGTCGTTTATAATGCAGGTTCTATTGATCTTCTTATTACTGGAAGATGGAACAACCAGATCACTACAGAAAACTTTAACTTCATTATCGCTCCAGGTACTGCTCATGCTGTAAAGCCATCTGGAGAAGATGAAATGCCGTATCCTAATCTTAAGATCTCCGTTATTAATGCAGAGGGATATGCGAATCTTTCAGCTGGATTAGCAAAAGTTGCAGTACGGTATTTAAAATAAGCAGACGAAAAAGAGAAGAGAGATAATATCCCTCTCCTCTTCCTTTATTTCTTGACTTTAGAAATCAATGAAAAAAAGTTTATATAAACTTTCACTCTTTTTATGTGCTATTTTCTCTTTAATATGAGTTCTTTTTTGTTTTGTCTTTCTGATAGAGCCCTATTATTTAGAACAAATTGTAGAAGGGATTAGCTACAATTTGGAATGGAGAATGAGAGGAGACGGAACCTCTGCATATAAAATTGTTTATCCTACAGAAGAGGGGATGATTGAGCTTAATCCTAGAAATCAAGAAATTGCTCTTCCCAATGGAAAAGGAATGCATAGCTTTAAAGTGGATTGAAAGTATCTTAAGGAAAATATTTTGGAGATTAAACAAAATAATGGTTCTGGAACAATTATAGTCTATCGCTATATTCCAGAATTTAATAGCTATCTTTCGCCTATAGATTTTCAGTATCTTTGAGATGAAATCTTTAATGCTTCTTGAGCACAAGCTTGTTTTTCTTTCTGATCGTCTACTAAACAGATATCTCCTGAGTGTCGTTTTTTTAGAATAGCTAAACAGGATAAACATAAAGAATTTCTCATTATTTCTTATCAGACAACAAGTCCAAATGAAATTCATATTCATTTTACATCAAAATAGTCTTACTCGGTTCTTATTCTTTCTTCCCCTTCTTAAAAAGTTGATTAGCATTTATTTAATATAAGAGAGAAAGAAGTAGTGTTCTTTGTTATTAGTTGTTTAATTAACCCCCTAGCAGAAGATGAAAAAAAAATACCAACGAACAATAAGAATCAGTATTTGAATACTCCTCTTGTATATCCTAGCATGATTGCTTCTGGCGGCTGGTCTGGTAGCGGTCGGAATGGGAGAACATTCTCAACCACGATTCCTAGAACATGAGTGATGCCCATGATGAGAGGTTAAAGTCTGGTTTTGTCTGATGAGACAAATAGCCCCCTCCGTATGGAGTGGATGAATATCATTCCTATCAAAGAGCATATATCATCTCTTTACTTCTTTCTTCTAACTTCCCCTTGAAATCCTCTCCCCTACCTATAGACTGAAACTAGTAAACTTCCTCCCTGCGAGGAAGGTAGATTCCAGAGCTTAGCCGTCGCTCTGTATAAGCATGCCTCTTCCCTTGAGGATGTCTTATAATGAAGAAATCACTACCCTTTCACTCGCCCGTCCTTGCGAACGCAGTGAAGCAATCCAGTATCACCTACTCGTCATTGCGAACGTAGTGAAGCAATCCAGTATCACCTACTCGTCACTGCGAACGCAGTGAAGCAATCCAGTATCACTCGCCCGTCATTGCGAACGCAGTGAAGCAATCCAAAGAATAAGCGAATTGGACTACAAGTGGATCGCCACGGCTTCGCCTCGCGATGACCAACTACTCTTAAACCATCTGCGAACACCATTTCACAGCTGAGAATTTACTCAAACTGTGTGCGGACACCATTTCACAGCTGAGAATTTGCTCAAACCGTCTGCGGACACCATTTCACAGCTGGGAATTTGCTCAAACCGTCTGCGGACACCATTTCACAGTGGGGAATTCCGCTAAACTAAGCTATTTTCACCCAAAGATCATTTTTTATTCCCTAATCAAGAAAGAAAATGACAAGTATAACAAAACTTAAATCTCTGAGCTTAAAAAGACTCAATAATGCAGAATACGGAGCCTTTATGGATTCCTTTGCTCAGATTATTGAACAAGGAACCATCGCGAAACTCGGGATCGCCGAAGCCGACCGAAAAGCCTTCAAAGCCAACCTCAACAAGATGATAGATGCGAATATGCAACTCAAAAAAGATGAAAATTCTGAAGCCTTAGTGCAATTGGACAACGATCGTGATCAGCTTTTAACCTATTTTTTTATGAAGATTTCCTCAGAGATGAGATCGCCAGACCCTGCAAATGAGGAAGCAGCAACACAACTCGGCGATTTCTTGATCCAATATCGTGGCATCCAGAAAAAGCCGAACCGCCAAGAAACCCAGCTCATCAAAGGATTACTGCTTGATGCCCAGCAAGGTAAATATACCGCTCCACTGCAAACCCTTCAGCTCACGACCGTCCTCACCAAACTCAAAAAGCTGAATGAAGATTATGAACAGCTCCTAGACCATCGCACCAATGAAGGACTTGCAGCGACCTTTATCGCGACCAAACCGCTTCGTAGCGAGATAGATCTGCAATATGATTCCCTCTCAACTAAACTCTTTGCCCTCAATGTCATAAGCCCCATACCAGAAAGCCAAAAAGCCATCACGAGCCTCAATAACCTTATCAAAGCAACGATGGTCGCACGAAGACAGAGAAATGGACTCGTGCATCTCAAACCTGACGAAGAGGAAGAACAAGAAAACGATGGAGCTGGAAGCTAAAAAAATAGGCTACCTCACTACAAAAAGAATCCTGAATATAATTCAGGATTTTTCTTTTATCGTCTATTTTTCTCTTGTTTTATCCCACAAATTTACTATAGTCATCTATCGGATTTTATTTTGTCTTTTTGAAAATGCTTTGAATTATCCTTTGAATTTTGGTTTTTATTGTGCTGGTAATTCTCCACGAATTAGGGCATTTCACAGCTGCTAAGAAATCAGGGGTCCAAGTAAAAGAATTCTGACTCTGAATGCCGCCGAAAATTTGTACCCTCTGGAAAGACAAATCTGGGACTGAATATACACTCAACTGGCTTCCTTTTGGTGGATTCGTTTCTCTCAAAGGGGAAGATGGAACGGATGCAAAAGAAAACCGCGATTCTGATAGCTTCGTAAAAGCAAAGCTCTGGAAAAAATTGATCATCATCTCTGCTGGGGTGATAATGAACTTTTTTGTTGCTTGGATTATCTTTTCAAGCTTATTCTTGATTGGAACCAAGCCAATGTCAGTTTTACCTGATGATTTTCAAGGGATTTATTCTGAAAGTTATCTAATGCCGAGCCTAAGTTTTCTGAAAAACGAGGGATTCCTTAGCGGAGACTTGAAAGACAGTGGCATCGTCGTAGAGGAAGTACTGTCCTGAAGTATCGCAGAAAAGATCGGACTCAAAAGCTGATCGGTTCTCGTAGATATCAACGGCACTGCGGTTTCTTCACTGACGATCAATAAGGTTCTTTCCAAACTCTCTAATACGGAATGAAATACGATCCGTTTTGCCGAAGGAATAGAGCACTCTTCTGTAGAGAAAAAGACTTTTGACTGTGAAAAGGACTGTAAGCTCGGAATCGTTTTCCGTCAAGAAGGCGATCTGGAAGTTTTGCCGATTAAATTTTGAATAGGAGGAGCAATGCTTGCTGGACTCAAAGAGATACAAGCAGAACGAAATCTGACCATGACTTCACTCTGAAGGATCGGAAAACAACTCTTTTCATTCAATGCAAATGATACTAAATCTGCGCTTAACCAACTTACCTGACCAGTGGGAGCGGTGAAATTTGGAGAAAAGCTTTTGGAAGAATTCTGATTTCTGATTTTTCTTGGATTTGGAGGAATGCTTTCTCTCGCCTTAGCCATCTTTAATGTTCTGCCGATTCCAGCTCTAGATGGAGGAAGGTTCTGGGCAGTCATCTTGCAAAAACTCCTCCGCATCAAAGATGAGAAATTTGCAAGCGTAGAAGGATGGGTAAATTTTGTATTCTTCTGGGTATTAATGCTTCTCGGGGTCATCATTATCTTAAAGGATTTGATCTTCTGGCGAGGCGTAAAGATTCCTTTCATCAGCTAGGAGCGGTTTTTATTCACGGCGTATTCTTTAATAGATCCACAGAGGAGTAAGATATTCTCCGTAAAAGCTACTACAAGAAGTCCTCAAAACTATAGATGTAATTAAAAAAAATCCCGAATACTCGGGATTTTTCTTTTGAGATCTGAAGTGAAAGATTATTCTTCCTTTTCTTCAATCTTCTTTACTACATCTTCAAGACTTCCTTTTGCTTTTGGAGTTCTTTTCGCTGGTTTGTCTTCTGTATCAGCTGATTTTGGTTCCAAATCCTTCATAGAAAGTCAGATTTTTCTATTTTTTGGATCAATGAGGATCAATTTTGCTTTCACGATCTGTCCAAGCTTCACGATTTCGTTTGGATTGTTCACTGACTTCTGAGAAAGCTCGCTCAAATGCACGAGTCCGTTGATATCTTCGTATACTCTCACGAATACTCCATAAGGAACATATCTCACGATTTCTCCTTCGATAATATCTCCAACTTGGTATCTCTTTGGAAGTTCCTCCCATGGATCTCCCTTGAGCTGTTTACTAGAGAGCGAGATTTTTCCATTTTCAAGACCGATGACTTTAACTTGCATCTTGTCTCCAATGTGTCCGAGTTTATCAATATCGTTCACATGTCCGTAAGTAATCTCTGAAATATGCACAAGTCCTTCAACCGTTCCTCCAATCGTCACGAAAAGTCCGTAAGAAGAAACTCCAGAAACCACTCCATCAAAGATCTTTCCAACTTCAAGTTCAGCAAGCACCTTTTCTCTTTCTTCTTTGAGAGCTTCTCTTTCGGAGAGGATGATTCTTCTGTCTTCTTCATCAATGTTGATTACTCTTACTTTGATTTCCTGTCCGATAAGTTCAAGAAGTTTATCAAAGATTGCATCCTGATCTCCATCTTCCACTCTAGGATAGTGAATAGGAGCCAATTGAGACAATGGGATGAATCCCTTGATACCGTGCATATCGATCAAAAGTCCTCCAAGATTTGCTTCGGTAGGAACCACGGTAATGATTTCATCTTTTTCAAATTTCGCAATCACGGACTTCCATACATCGTATTGGAGAAGTCTTGTAACTGATACGATATAGTATCCATCTTCATGTCTTACTGCAGGATTGATGATTTCAAGCTCAAGTTCAGTAGATGGATTAAGATCAAACTGAGATCTTTTGAGTTCTTTCGCTTCTTTAGAAAGAATCACTCCAGTAAATGCACCATTTTCACAGTTTACGAGAACTCCGTTCTCAATTTCTTTAAGGATGGTTCCTTTTACCTTTTGCCCTTCCTTGATTACAGGAACAGTAAATTGGCTTGCCACTGGGGCACTAGCTTTTTTAGCCATTAGAATATAAAAATAAAGAAATAAAAGAATACGATGAACAGTTGATAATTAACAATTAACAATGAATAGATGCTCAAATTCTCAAGAATCATTTTCATAGCTTGTCATTGTTTATTTTTACTTGTTCACTGTTAATTGAACTATACTTTTAGTCCGATTTTTTTTGAGATTTTTGTATAGGCATCAAGATCTTTCCCTTTGAGATATCTCAAGAAGCTTCTTCTCTTTGCTACCTTCTTCAAAAGACTTCTCTTAGCATCATAGTCCTTTGCATTTGCAGCCACATGCGCCTGAAGCATTGCGATTTCATCAGATAAAATCCCGATTTGCATTTCTGGAGACCCGGTATCTTTATCGTGTCTTTGAAATACATTTTCCTGTGTTGTTTTTGCCATTTGGATAATGGATTTAAAAAAATAAAATGAAAGCTGATCAAACCCCACAGTAAAGCTCCTCAAACGAGGAATCCTTACCACCAAGGAATGTCATCTACTCCTGGCCGGAATCGAACCAGCATCTAACCCTTAGGACGGGCCTATTCTATCCATTGAACTACAGGAGCTGAAGCCGAATTTTAAGGCGCAAAAAAGTGCGAACAAAAAATTCGTTTACTTATACTTTTTCTAGGATAAAAATCAAGCTGAGATTTTCTGTTATTTTTTTAAGGAAGAATATTCCACTCCCCATTTACAAAAAAAGGAATCTTTTCTCAGCTTTCTGTTTCTCCGGTAATGGTAAGGCTTTTATCTCCAACCATAAAATCTACATGTATCATACTTTCGTTCATTCAGACTTTATCTTTTTCTTCAGCACTCATTGTTTCTGCTCCTAGAAGATTTGTAGGATAAGCGCTTCATAACGCAAAATGGCAACTTGCATTTTCATCAAAAAGCGTATTAAAAAAAACTAAACCTGACTGAGAAATCGGCGAGCTCATAGGAACGATTGCAACTTCTCCGAGCCTCTTTGATCAGGGATCAGCTTCCAAGAGCGATTTCAAGACTTCATAGCCCTCCTCTGCTGAGAAATCAACCACTTCTCCAGCTTTGAAGGTCAGAGAAAAATTGAAAATCAGTTTCCCTTGATAATGCAAAGGCAAAGTAGAAGCGAGAATTCCATCTACCCCATATTTATGCGGCATAGAAAAAACCTCTTCTGTAGGCATATTTGGACAAAATGGAATTCCAGATTTTGTCTTTTCTCCAGCGGAAATTCGGCGATGTCCCTCAGGCAAAACTACGGTCAAATCCGTTTTCTCAGAGCGATAATAGAGCTTTTTGAAGGACTTGCTATTAAGAAAATCAGCATAAGATTTTAGGTTTTGAAGGTGAGTTTCCCAAGCCTGAAATGGATCTTCGCTATCTAGCCTTACAAGAGAAAAAATCTGATTTCGGAGCTTTTGCATATTCTCCTCTGTATTTTCTGTGCCATAAATCGCATTCGCCCAACCCGCCGTAGGAATGGAAGCAATAAGCCAATTCGTCCCATTTCCTGCGACAAAATCCTTGTAGCGTTTAAAAGCGGTAGCTCTGGCTTTGACTTCCTTTTCAAGCAAGCGAGGATCAGCTTTTTCAAGCACTTTTGGATCATCCATCCTCAAAGCAAGTACCGCACAGTTTTTCTGCACTTCCTCAGTATAGCCATCAGCAAGCCACTGCGGATAGCTACCGAAAACCTCTTCTGGAGCTTTTTGATATTTCAAAGCTTCTAAGCGTTCGCTCTGTCGTCTGTAGAAAATTTCTCTCGCTCCTGCTTCATAAGCCACTTCTGCAAGGAGCAAAATAAAGTCATGAGCTTCAATGGGAGCATTAAGGATCAGATTTTGACCTTTTTGAAGATTGAGTCCGAACTTAATAAGCAACTGTGCATATTGTCTCTTCTTTTCTTCAAAAGTTTTCATTATATACAAAAAATAAATAAAAAAAAACTAATATTCTATGGCAATGGCATAATTATAAAGCAATTTAGAAGCTCCTATAGATCGGGATTTCAGAAGAAGTGAATAAGGAATTTTCAAAGTTCATTTCATTAAATATTCTTCAGTCTTCCTTTGGGTATTAGAATCATAAACATAAAAAACTTGCTCCTTCTCACTAAAACCTCGCAAGGTAACATAATGCCAATGAGTAAGTGCTTTTCTCCAAGAAAATATTTTCTTTTTTGTAATTCCGTTTCCAACGAGCAAAATCAAAGGCCCTTTAGTCAATTCCTGCTTGAGTAAAGACAACTTTTCATCGGAAGTCAGATTTTTTGCCTTAATAACTCTAAAAGAAAGCTGATGTTTTCTGAGGATTTTCTTGATTCCCCATGGCGTCATGAGATAGGTCAGCCTCGATCGCCAATCACAAGAATAATCACGAATTTTCTTCGGTTTCCCTGTTTTTGCCTCAATAACTGCTTTCAAAGCATGATGGGCGCAGGTTCAGAATTTGTGTTTTCTATGCACAAACCCTTCAGGTGGAGTCTGCAATATCAAAAACATTCCATCACTCAAAATTTTTGGTGAAGCGGTTGGCGTATCTGAAAAAAGTTTAAATAAGCTCTCTTGAATCTGCATAGGAAGTTACGTATCAAAGATATGAATTACTTTCTGCCAAAATCAGCAGGAATTTCTCACCATTCACGAGTATTTCGTTTAAGGATTTTTGGGCGATAGGCATTAGTAGCAAGCCACTCCTCTGCTCTCTTAATAAGCCCAAAAAGCTGAACGGTTTCATCGTTCGGAGCTAGATTTGTCCTACATTTTCAATTTTTTACCCGATCGATCGCAATTTTTGAATCAGAATACAAGACATAGTCTGTTTTTTCCTGCTTTTGAAGCCAAGAAATTCCATGAACAATAGCTAGGAACTCTCAAATATTATTGGTCCCTATGGGTTGAGAAACCTTAAAGATAATCTGCTCAGAAACGAGATTAATCCCCTGATACTCCATAATTCCTGTCGCTGAAGAACAAGCCGCATCGACCGCAATACTTTTTTTGACGAAAGGAAGTACCTTTTCATTCCATTTTTTCTCAGTTTGATAGTAAGGCTCTCGTCCTGCCTTGAGTCCTTGTTCGGCTTCTTGTAAACTTGAGAATGCTTTATATTTCGCACCCTTAAAACCCGAAACAAGGGTTTGAACCTCATTTCGATCGGTAAAAATTCAGGTTTTTACTCCTTCCCAGACCACATATCGTTTTTGAGCTTGCATTATGAATGGGAAAGAAACTAAAACTGACTAGATATACTTGTTTTCATAGAGAAAGCAAGCTCTTTAGCCCAAAATCTCTGAATAAGGAAGAAGAAAAGAACTTTAAATGATAGCCTTATTCTTTCCTCAGAACATACAGTACCCTCATAATATCACTCTCAAAAAGCTGATACTTTCTCTCCTGTTCCAAAGTCAAATGATATTTTTTACAAAGTTGGAGCAAAAGTTGCTTCTCTTCAGCGATTTCCTGCTTCATAAAAACAAATACCCCCCCCTTTTTAAGCAAAGGATAACTTCGTTTCAAAAGTTTATCACTATAAGCGACTGCTCTCGCTGTAAGGATGTCTGCCTTTTCTCCTTGATAGTCCTCGATCCTCGTCCACAGCACCTTAGCATTTTTTACTCAGAGTTCTTCCAGCATTTCATTCACAGCTAAGGTCTTTTTCCTTACAGAATCAATTCCTAAAAATTGGACTTGTGGACAACTCAAAGCAAGTGGCATCAAGGGAAATCCTCACCCTGTCCCAACATCAATTACGAATTTTCAAGGCGTAAACAATCAGGTTTCCAAAAGCTGTAAGGAATCCTGAATATGTTTGAGACGAACTCCTTCTGCATCACGAATCGCAGAAAGATTCAGTTTTTCATTTTTTTTCAAAAAGGTAGAAATAAGCGGTTCTCGCATTAGTTAAAAAATCAGTGTAAAATCGGCGATATTCTATCTTTTTGAATACGAGATTCAAGATTGATCGATACAATAAATTTAAAATCTGACTTGTATCTTGAAAGAGATTCTCTAGACTAAGGATCTATTTCTTTATTCTTCATAGCTCCATGGACTTTTCAAGCATTCTACAAGATGCAAAAACAATTATTAGCGAATTTAAAAGCCAGAATAACGATGGAATTGTTATTATCCGATGAGCAACAGCCACTGGGAAAAGTAGACTTTCCGTAGAATTATCAGAATTTTTTGATATTGAAGTGATTTCAAGTGATAGCAGACAGATTTTTCGTAAAATGGATATCGGAACCGACAAAATCAGCGCAGAAATTAGGAAAAAAATTCCCCATCATCAGATAGATATTGTCGATCCTGATGAAACCTACACTGCTGGACAATGGAAAGAAGATGCCGATCATCAAGTTGATGAAATCCTCGCAAGAGAGAAGTTCCCTTTTATCGTTGGAGGGACTGGTCTTTATATCGATACCATTTATAAAAATTTTTCATTACCAGAGTGTCCACCTGATTATGCATTAAGATCAGAACTGGAAGAACAAGAAAGGCAGCATCCAGGATTTCTTCATCATGAATTATCTAAAATCGATCCTGAAGAAGCTGCAAAGCTTCACCCTAATTCTACGAGATATCTAATTAGAGCTCTAGAAATTTATAAAAAAACTTGAATTACTAAAACTGCAGGATATATTCAGCAAGCAGTCCGTCATCCCATTTTGATGCTCGGATTGCGAAGAGATAAGGAAACTACTAATCATCTCATTAATGTAAGGATCAAGGAAATGTTTAAAAACTGACTCATAGAAGAGGTAGATTATCTCCTCAAAGAAGACTATCCTCCAACACTTCAATCTATGCAAGGGATTGGCTATAAGGAGGTTATTGGATACCTCCAAGGACAATACAACTACGAAAAAATGGAAGAACTCCTCAAAAGAAACACCCATCATCTTGCAAAAAAACAAAGGACTTGGTTCAGAAGATACATTGCGGAAGGAAAACAAGCTCCAAAATTTTGAGTACACTACAAAATACGAGAACTTTAAACCTATAATTTATCATAATATGCAGGCCTCCTAAACTGATGACGTGGTTGAATCTCCCTTTTCCTATATCAAACCCCCGATTCTACTCTATTTTTCCCATCAACAGTAAGGAATCCACGATCAGAAGAAGATCCAAGCGTATCTACATACCAACATTCTTTTCAGGATCTGTTTTTTCCCTTATATGGCGTTCCTACAACAAACTCAATATGCCCTCATCCATTATTTCACCAAAACATAAAATCACCAGCTCTTACCTGTGACTGTCTAATTTGTTGAGCCTGCTTATAAAAAGATGAAGAGGTTTCACGCCCCTTTAAGAGTCAAACCTTATTGAGAAGTGAACTTACCAATCATGAACAATCAAATGCTCACTGTTTCCCCTGCGTTCAATAAGCATATTTTGCACCTATAAGGGTTTGTCCGTATTGAAGCATCTGTGCAATAGTTGTAGAAATTTTCTCCGGGACTTTTTCAAAACTTACCATTTCCTTTGCAAGGTGATAAGCACTTTTTAGGTTTTCTCATAAAGAGGTTGCTACATCTTTTACTGCTGCCACTCCTTTTTCAAAAGCACGAACTGCTCCTTCTTTAATTCCATCAAAAAATCACTGTTCATCAGATTTTTTATCTTTTTGTGTTTGCTGAGATTTTTTTATTGATTGCACGGAAGATACAGATTCGAAATATTGCTTTTCAAAAATATTTTCTAGAGGATAGGGAACTGTAGCAACTTTTTGTGAATGTGCAACTTCGCCTTTTAATGAGGATAGCTCCTGAAATGATGAATCAAGAATTTGTTTAACTTCGTCCTGTTTTTTAAGAATTAGAAATCACTCCTCTTTAGAAGAGGATTTTTTTTCCTTTCCTTCATACTTTCCAAAACTTTCTGGAACTGGCATCACTCTTCATAAACAGCATATAAAAAATTCCTACACGGAAGGAAAAACTACCAATTCGTTGCAATATCAATATGCGTTCCTTTCATACTTCCTGTATCACAAACAATTCCTTCTCACAAACTTGTTTTTACAATTGTTCCTTTAGGAAAGGTTTTAAGATTAGCCGCAACCATAACATACGGTCCAATCATCTTAACACCATCATTTCTAATTCGATACTTATCTGTAATCCCATTTGTTACTCTCAATGAGTCAACTACTTTTTTCATTGGAAGATTGTAATACGTTTCCTTCCCGGTAGGTCCTTGAATAGCTCCTTTACTTTTTGTTAGTTTAGGTCCATTCCAAGCTTTTTTTTCTAGAGCATATCCCTGTTTTTTGACTTCATTTGATAAATTAGCTAACTCACTCTTGAAATTCAATAACTCCTTTTCATAAGAAACCATAGTGTCAAAGCTCTCCATACGTTCTCTTAGGGGCAATAAAATAAAATTAGACTTAAATGTTTTTATACTTTTAGTTTTTTATATTCAGGCTCTCTTTTCATCAGAAGTTGATGAATATCCATTCTTGTTTTTGAGGCATTACAAAATTCATCAATACTGAGCACTAAAACTCCTTTCATTCCCTGAATGAGCGTTAAAAGTTCATAGCCATTTTCTTTAATTTTCTTGAGATATGTAGCCTTCTGTTGTTTAGTAATTTTCTCCAAGGATAGAAAATATTCCAAATCAATTTCAGTTTTTTCTTTTTGTGTTTTTTTGGCTTTTGTTCCCAACTTTTTAATTTTATCCGTATTCTGAAGATCAAGAAAAAGTAAATACTCACAAAAGATATCCCAATTCTTTTCAATATTAGAAAGCTTATATCGATGAAGATATTTCAACGAAGAAATCACTTCTTCCTTGAGATATCAAGCAATCGCGAGCTGAGAAACTTTTTCCTTCAAGGTATGTAAGAGTTCTTGAGTTTTTGTCATTGCTATCAAGTAAATTCAAGGTCTAAAAAAAGTGAATTATCAAAGCACAACCGTTTTAATTTTAGCATACTTCTCCAAATAAGCCAAAAGTGTCATATCATGGGTAATAAGAACAATTGTATTTCCCATAGCATTTGCTTTAATCAAAATATCAGCTATTTGAAGGGTACTTTCATGATCAAGATTTCCCGTTGGCTCATCAGCAATGATAAAATCTGGAGCATGAATTAAGGCTCTTGCCATCGCTACTTTCTGTTTTTCTCATCCACTTAGTTTCTTTATCTCACAGGTTTCAATAGTAGAAATATTTAGGAGAGCATTGATAGCATCATATTTTTTCTTAATTTCAGTAATTGGAGCTCCCTCTAAAATAAGAGGATAAATAACATTCTCCTTAGGGGTTAAACTCTCTATCAACTGATAATCCTGAAAAATAATTCAGATTTTTCTTCTATATCTCTGGATCTCAGCATCTGAGAACTCCGCCATATCTTCCATCTTATAGTAAACCGTCTTTTTATGCGGTCTAATCTGACCAATTAAAAACTTCATCAAAGTAGACTTACCAGAACCAGACTTTCCAGTAATTACTGTAAAATCTCCCTTTTTTAGCTCAAAATTGAATTTTTTGAAAAGTATCCTTTTACTATCATGGTAGCCTCGAGTCATCTCCTTAACACTAATCAGGGGGATATAAGATTTTTCATTAACTTTCATCGTTATACCTAAAATAAATTAAAAAGTCTAAAGTCAGAATTTTTATTACTTAAGTATAACGTAGCATTCTCAAAATTACAAAAAAACTCAACAACTCGAAAGCCATTGAGCTTGACATATTTCAATTATATGTAATTAAAAATTAGAAATACTAAATGTTCTTAAAATTATAAAACTCTATTCCATTAATCATATCATTTTTAGGACTGCTTACGGATTCATTTGCCTGAAGAATCAGGATTTTATCATCAAGAGAAATATTTCCTTTAAAAATCATTCTAATCATCTCTTTTCCAATTTTTTTGAGATTTTCGTAATTAAAAGATTGAGAAATCTTATAACCCTTTACTCCCCAAACCAGACTTAAATATCTATAAGTATCTTTAGACTGGGTAAAGGTAATAATAGGAATCTTAGGTCCCAATGATGAAAATCTAGAAGTAGTATAAGCATTTTCCGTAAAACAAATTGTTGTTTTTACTCACAATTCGTCAATACTCCTAAAAGCATTATAAATAATATAATCCCTTACCTCAAACTCAGCATAATCCTCAAATCTTTTTAATTCTCTTGGTTTTGCTTTCAATTCATATGTTCAAAGGATATCTCCTGTTTGTTCAACAACATCAAATACTTCATCTTCTACAAGAAAAGGTTCAAGCATTATTCCATCAATATATTCTTGACTCAGTACTTGAACTTGTTTAGTAAAATATTTAGAGTATTCTTTTCCATATTCTGTATTCGTTTCAGTAATGAGGACAGGTTTTCCTGACTGTTTGATCATCTGAATTGTCAAAATCAGTTTTTCTTCCTCTTTAAAATCGGAAAGTTCATCAAGTACGAGAATAATTCCATCAGCAATACCCAAAATCTCATTAAGATTTTTCAGTCCGGATCTTGTCTCTATTTTTGCAAAAACTTTCATTTCTCCTGCATTATTCTGCTCAAGAAACGTTTTTACGCTTTCCACATGCTCTGCGGTATTTGCACATGATAATCCGATTACATGCGCTCCATATTCTAATCCCCAGAGAATATCTTTCTTATCTCTTTCAGTGATTTCCTCATCATCATTATCTAAATCATCAAAAGAAATCCTATCATATTGAAAAATTTCTCCTTTCCCTGAATCTGTAACCTCTACCTGAGCAAGATCTTCTTCAGTACTATTTACTTTGAGAAGGACTTGACTTTGTTGACAAGTAATAATTGTTCCTTCTTTCAAATCTTCAAGATGAGCATAATCAATATAGATTTTTCCTGCTCACTCCTGAGCATATTCAGAGTATTCTATTGTCCACGTTTCTCCTTTTTTTACCGGAAGATTACAAGTATTTTTGATTCTCGTATCAATTCATTTCGTTTCTAGAATAATTGTTTTACTATTATCCAACTTCATGATAGTATCAATATATTTTTTGTTATTATCATCATACCCCTTTGAAAGAGTAATTCTAAAGGCATCAACCATATTGATAATTTTTGAAAGTACTGTTTCCTTCGCTAAAACGGGACTTACCCCTGCAATAATTTTCGTAAATCTGAAGTTATTCATACTTGAGAAAAAAAGATAAAAATCTGGAGTAATATTGGGGTTTGATTTCAGCTTTTTGTTTATTTATCTTTGCAATGGTTAATATTTAGAAGTAAGATTCAGGAGTAAGTGCTCTTTTAGTAATCCAAATTCCACTTTTGAAGAAAAGGGTTGTCATCGGCTTTTTCTAAATATCCCCCACCCTTCGGGCACCCCCTTAAGAAAGGGGGACTTCTCTGTATCGTCTTTCTAAAGATGGGGTGAAGATCTACTCTTTCTCACTTTTAATTTTTTATTCTGAATTGATTTATTCTGCATTTACTACAACAAAGCCTTTTCTCTTGATGAGCATAGCGGTTTCTTTATTTTTGATGACAATATTCGCTTGATTATCTGCTCTTGCATAAACTAATCCATCATCAACAAGCAGAGGAACCGTCTTATTTCTAAATTCTTCTGGAAGGGAAATCACCAAAGGATCACCTTTTCTATCTCCTCCTGCAATATCTACCTTCACCTCAAGCAAAGGCAATTCGTTGAAGGTTCTAACATGAATCCTAAGTCCAATATCTTTTTCGAGATTCGTGATGGCAGTTCAGCCTTTTCCGATAATTTTTCATTTATAATACTCTGGAATATAGAGCTCTAGCTCACTTCCCTTGATCGCAATATGGAAATCACAAGGAAGCAACTGCTGTAATTTTCTCTGAATTCCCTCCCTTGCATATTGAGAGACAACCTGAGTTTTGGTTGGTATTTTTGGATTACCATTTTCATCAGTAGCAATTGGCATTACAACGACCTGCTCTCCAAAGGTATAGATTTCATAGAGTGGCTTTTTCTGAAGGAAACTTGAAACGACGATGACTGGTCTAGCAAGCTCCTCTGAAAGCATTCCATCTGGGACTTTTGCAGTAAGTTCTAGGGTTAGGACTTCACTCACCTGCCCTTTATCAATAAAGATAACGGTATCTATGACCTGAGGAATAATTCCCATTTCAATACTTCCGATAAATCTCTGAATACTATCCACAGGCTTCGTCGCATGGATGACTCCGACGAGTCCAATTCCTGTTAGTCTGAGATCTTTATAGAGTTCAAAGTCAGGTTTATTTCTTACTTCATCATAAATGGTATAATCAGGTCTAGAAAGTAGGAGAATATCTCTCACTTCATCATGACTTCCGTAAGTAAAGGAATACTGGACGATATCATCATCCAACATCAAATCCCTTGGTGACTCAATAGTCTTGATAATGTGCTGATCCTTGTGATAAAGTTCAATAAGTGCTGAAGTAAAGGTTGATTTTCCACTTCCAGGAGCTCCAGAAACGAGGATTCCTTTGGATTTATTCCTCAGTAATTCAAAGAGTTCTGGCTGAAGATTATATTCCTCAATGCTCATTTTCTTTACCGGCTTTACTGCGGTAAGTTCTAGTCCATCAGAAAGCGCAGGATAGACGATTACGATTCTATAGGGTCAGATTTGAAGCACTTTTGAGAGCTCCCTATTGATCTCCAAAAAGGCATCTTCTCTCGTTTCTACCTCTTTAAAAAGCTGATCAATAAGTTCATTGAAAGCTTCTTTTGTCATAATTTCGTTGGGGTCTACCACAGGTTGCCAATTCCCTGGAAATCCTTTTTTTCTGAGAATAGGTCTATTAGCTTTGAGATGGAGCGACATTGTCTGCTCATCAAAATACTTATCCAAAACGGAATTTCCAATAATTGTTTGCGTCATATTTTTGTTTAGAAGATTAAAAAGCCGTAGCCTTTCTCATTATAGCCAGATAGAGAAGAAATTACAAAAAAAACTGACTTTTCTTTTGAAGTAAAACGGCAGAGTATATATTGATTTTTTTGTTTTTTTCAATATAAAGTGAAGGTATAGGAAAAATTTCCTAGGTTTTATCAGTATTTTTGAGGAATGTTTTTTCACTTAACAGGGATTAAGGATATTTCAGACAAAAACTATAGCTTAGAACTTTTGATAGAGGGAGAAGATGTGTCATCTGTAAAGCAATTTCTTTCCGACCAAAAGGTTATTGTTTTGGGGCTAGAATATTATACTGGGAAACCAGAGGATTTTGGTACAATGTATCTAGATATTGAGGGGAAAAATCAGGTTTTTAGAATTGTTGGACAGCTAGAAAAATTAGAAGAATTTCTTTCCTATGTGGTAAAGCTTGAATTGAAAGTAACAAATGCAAACTATTTCTTGAATCCACTTGATGAGAAAAATGTACAAAGCCTGATTCAATCAGTAAATAAACAAGCAGAACATCAAGCTCAAATCAAGAAACAAGAAAAAGAAAAAGCTGAAAAAAAAGGAAGACTCAACTACAACGATAAGAAGCTCAAAAAAGCATATAATGCAATTGACCAAATTATCAACCAAATTGATCAGCTTTTGGCAATTGGTGGAAAAAATATTCCTCCTATGACTTTGAAAAAATTTGATGATATGAGAGGAGAGATTAGCAAACTCCGTCTTGCTACCAACTATGATAAAATTATTGAGGAACTCCATAAAGCAATGAATCTGATCGTAGAGACTCAGGATTTACTCTTGTGAAAACTAGAATCAGATAAAATTTTTACCATTGCTCCCAAAAGCCAAGTCACAAATGTAGAAGTCATCAGGGAACAAACCAGACTCGCAAAAGCAAATCTCCTCAATGCGCTTGGTGCGCAACTCTCTAGAGAAGAAACAATGTATGTATCTCTTTGATACCTCAAGCTCTTTTCTCAATATCTTTATAAAGATATTCAGTTCGCCTCACAAAATAGACTTCTTTTTGTTCAGCAGGTTTTTAAAGGGATAGAACTCATGCTTCTTTTTATCCTCATAGAAATGAGTATCCTCGCTGTATTCGCCAATCAACTTTGAATTAATCTTAGTTTTCAAAAATTCTGAATTATATTTATTTATTGAGCGATATTGGCAGGTCTTTTCAGACTCAGCAATGAATATCTCAAACCAAAAAATCTCTCCCAGTACGGATTGCTTCTTATCTGAATTCTTGGAATTTATGGAGGGATCATCCATTTTATAAAAATTATTTTAGTTTTTTAGTGACTATTCTGTGCCTTATCTCATAATATTCACCATTTGTACAATTTTCATAGCATTTTTTGTTCAATTAGAAGTGCGATATTTTGGATTATTCCCATTACTATTTTTGATTTTCTTTTTTTCTCAAGGAATCCAAGATATGAAACTAAAATTTTCTGAAGTTGATCTCGCAGAAAAATACGGACTTTATGCCTTAGGACTCTTGGTGTTCTTTGGACTTTTTGGAATGTTAAATTTTATTGGACTCAACAATCAAACATCTTTTTTTATTTTACTTTTTATATCACGAATTCTCTGGTACTGTTCGTATTTTCGAGAGTATCAAGATGGGAAAACCATCTTTAAAAATTGATTTCTTTTTATTTTAGCTCTCTTATTAGGAGATCATCTCATAGAAAACGGACGAAATGATTTTGAAGGGATACTCAGTATCTGCTTACTTTTGGCGAATTTAGGATTTTGATGATTACGGTATGGAATAGGGAGTTTTAGAGATGTAGAAAAAGATCATCATTATCATTTCTTCTTTTTTTTACTTCTTTTAGTAGGAGATATCCTATTTTCAATTATCTCTACCCCGCTTTATGCTTTGAATCTTGATCTGTTAGCTTATTGTATATTCCTCTTACTCCTTAACCACGCCTATCAACTACCAAAAGAAAAAGAACCACTAAAGAAAGAAATTTCCCTAAGAAGGGTTCTCGCTGGAGAAAGGATTCTAAAAAAAGAAAAAAAATCTGACTTTCTTTCCTTTTTTCATTTTTTACAAGGACTACCTAAAAACATTGAAAGACTCTTTGAATACAGCAATGTTGGCTTACTTATTGGAGTTTTGATTGCTTATCTTTTACCAATATTTCAATGACAGGTCCTCCAACAACGGCGATATCGATCCTGAATTGCTCTGTTCCTCATAAATGCCTTTCTCCTGAAAAAAAATCAGATTTTCTCACTTATAAGTAGATTTGCAGTAGCACTCATTATTAACTTCTCTCTTTATATCAGTTTACTTGTTTTTGGTGACGGAGTAAAAGAAATGCTTCCTTGGTTAATTGCACGGAATATCCTATGTGGAATCTTGGTTTTCTATACAAGAATTCCTGCAATAAAAGCATGGTTTAAAAAAACTGATGTGATTTTCTGGCTCTTGACAAGTCTCGTTGCAATGCTCTTAAACATTATGCTTCTCATGAGACTTTCACTCTCTGGACAGCTTATTTTCTCACTCATTTTTTTCTATCTATGAATTCAAGGAACCATTGCTTATTATGTACTTCAACTTATCAGAAACTACGACATCCTTCCTACTGAAATCGGGAATAACGATCCACTTAATATTCTCCTAGAAAAGGAGATGAAACTTTAGGTAATATATTCACTCTTTATGAAATATCACGATATTATTGCTTATAATCTCCAGCATAACCTCTGCCCCTTTTGTAGTATGCCAAAGGAATTTATTTTAGAAAAATCAGATTCCTTCTATGTTACTTTAGCTCGTGCCCCCTATATCAAAAATCATCTCCTTATCATTCCTAAGAGGCATGTAATACTTTTCAACAATCTTTCATGGGATGAAGTCCAAGATTTAATGCAACTGATAAGTAAATGGAACAAAAAGCTCCATCAAAAACATCGTGATGTTAACCTCCTTTTGAGAGATGGATTTATGGGAGGAACAATAGGGAAAAGTGTGAATCATATGCACTTTCATCTTATTCCTGATATGGCGATTGGTCCAGAAAAAACCAGCCGAGAAGAACGCCAATTTTTATCAGAAAAAGATTTTTTAAAAGCAATAAAATATATAAAAAAACACTTCTTATAGCTAAACCCACTTAACTAACTTCCTTGTTAAGATAGAATTTTATTTTCTTCTAATTGTTTTTTATCAGGAGATAGTTATACTTTTTTCGTTTATTTTTTGCTCAGAAATGCTTGTTCTTTCGCTCTTTACTCTTCTTTTGGAAGTTCTACTGATCCTGATGAAAGGAAGTTATTTTGGTGAACTTGCAATCAGCTTTTTGCCTTATATCTGACTTTTAAGTCTTTTTTTCCTTATTTACTGGCTCTTTCAATTACGAAAAAAGCTCTATAAACCAATGGGAAAGGGAAATCTAAAAACTAGATGTGCTCCAGTTTTTGTCCTTATTTTTTGAGCTCTTTTTTGAATTTTCTCTGGGGAAGTGCAACAATTTTACCATCAAGACCTTCTCAGCAAAGAAGAACTGAAAGCTCCTATCAGAGTTCTTTACTCTAATATCTATGAAGGGAATAGCAACTTTGAAGATATAAAACAAAAAATTCTAGAAGAACATCCTGATATTCTTGTTTTTGTAGAATTTAGTGATCAACATAAAGAGGGATTAAAAACATTTCTTGACGAGCATTACCCATATATGAATACCACAACGCGATCTAAAATTTTCGTAGGAAGTGTTGTATTTAGCAAGTTTCCAATCACTAATCTTGCAGATGATTTTGAACAAGGAAGCCGAAGATATGGTTATTTTAGAGTTGAGAAAGATCAAACTCCATACTATTTCTATGAAATTCATACTGCTTCTCCTGTGAGCAAGTCGTTTTTTGAAAGAAGAAATGAACAACTTCAACAGCTAAGATCTGAATTCTTAACTTTACACGCTTCATCGAGAGAAAAAAATGCAAAAATTATTATGATTGGGGATTTTAATATCAGTCCATGGTCAAACTATTATAAAGATTTTGCAAGAAGCCTTTCTGGAGAACTACAAAATAGTACGAGAAATTTCCCATTCCTTTTCACTTGGAGTTTATCCGAGATGTTAAAAGTTCATCATGATTTTGAGTTTCTCCCTCTCTGGCTAAGAACCGTAACTGGAAAGCTTCCTCTCCTCCGAAGTCATATTGATCACCTCTTCATCAGTCCTAATATAAAAATTCAAAATTTAAAAAGCATTCAAATTCCTGGTTCGGATCATAGAGGTTTTGTCTTTGACATTGAATAATCAACTATTCATAAGCCTCCTGAAGAAAATTTAGAACCGGTAAGATAGTTTTATAAGCCTTTAGCATTTCTGATAAAAGATCGCCTCATAGGAGCACCTGATCTTTTAAGGAATGAGAGAAGAGCCAATCTCTGAAATATGCTAACTGACTGAGAGTTTTTTCAGTATCTCTTGGAAATTGTACTAAAGCAGAAGCCTGAGCATAGTTTTCTAAAGCATAGTTTTTCAATGAGGGACTGATCTGTTGCAAAAGATCTGGATTCGTTTTGAAGAGTTGTTTAAGTTTGTAAGTACTCTTATAATAATGTTCAGCGCTCGGCTCTCCATAATACTTTTTAAATTTTGGAGCTGAAATAAGTGCCTCCCATCTGTGGAAATTCTTCAAAAGATGGTTCCTAATTTGTGTTTCATGCTTTGGATTAGGCAAATAAACTCCTCCATAAAAAGCACTTTTTCCTGGCTCAAGATGAAAATAAAAACAAGGAAAATCTGACTTTTTCCCTCCATAAGCCACAATCGCTCAAAAATTTTCTTTGTAAGGCTTAGCATCCCTAGAAAAACGAAGGTCCTTATTAAATCTATACAAACACTCTTTCAGCTCTAAGTCCTCTAAAAGAGGATTCAGTTTTTTTGCTTCTTTGAGAAAAACATCTATAAACTGTGTAAATCTCTTCTTCTCTTGCTGATAAAGATCCCAATGAGTATGGAGCCATTCTGTTGAATTATTCAGTCTTACTGCTTCCAAAAATTTTAAGGTTATTTCAAACATTTTTTATCAGAAATAGCAAGTAAAGGCTGATTCCTAGAGAGAAGAAATTTAATACCTAAAGCAATCAAGATAAAGATCAGAAAAAATCGCTGACTCTTGCTCAAAAAGACAATGATTTCCTGCTGACTATCTGCCCTCAAATACTCTAGAACAAATCTGATGAGAGAATAATAAAGAAGGAAGTTCGTCGCTAAATATCAGACTTTTCGTTTTCATTGTCTAATCATACGAAAAGCGACCAAAAGCTGAACTAAAAACAGTCCTCCTCCCTCAAAAAGCATTGAAAGAAAGTTAGTATTTACCCTTTGAATCTCATCAATTCTACTATACTGATGGACAAGACCAAAAGTAGAGAAAACCTGACTTAACCGCTGAGGAAGCTCAGAAACAGGAATACCATACAATTCTTGATTGAGATAGTTCCCAAACCTTCCAAAGAAAATTCCTAAAGGAACAAAAATTAAAATCAGATCAAATAAGAACAAAAAATCCTTTCTTGTCAGGTTTTTTAGCTTTACAAAAAGCGCAATCGAGAACACGACTCAAAGAATTCCTCCAATAAAGGACATTCCTCCTTCTCGAACCTTAAAAATCTCACTCAAATGAGAAAAATAGTAGCCATTTCCATAGATAAGAACATGCCCGAGCCTTCCTCCAAAAATCACTCCAAGTGCTATCGCAAAAAGCAGATCTTCCAGCTCCTCTGTTAAAAGCTTTTGGATCCTCGGAGAAGTCGAAAATCGCTCTTGCTTTCCAATCCAAGTAAAACCAAAATATCCTAAAATAAAGGCTAAAGCATAGAATATTCCATACCAATAGATTGAAAGACCAAAAAGCTGAAAAGCAACCATAATGAACAAAGCAAATAAAACATCGTCAGTCTATTGTTTTAAGCCTCAGTTGCAAGAAAAATCGACTTTCATTTGAAAATGAGTTTTAAATCCCTAAAAGAAGAAAAGACTGATTATCTCGTGGGAAAGCTTACTATCAAAATTCTCAACTTATTCTTGGGAGCCAAAAATCAGATCGCCATGATCTTGAGGAGCTACCCACCTTTCCGTAAGGAGAGATGATATGCTTTTCACGGCTAATCGGTTTTTTTTGTTGAAGGACTTTACTTATCATATCACTCTCATGAAAAACCTCATCAAAACCCCACAACAAATTCAGAATATCTCTGATTCTTGTGCCTATCTCACTGAACTGCTCCATTACCTCAAAGAGCATACCAAAGCTGGAATGAGTCTCATTGAAGTAGAAGAACTTGCACAAGCCTGGCTGGATAAAAGAAATCTGAAAGGAGCCTTTAAAGGCTATGAAGGATTCCCTGCTAATCTCTGCCTCTCAGTAAATGACTGCGTGGTTCATGGGATCCCTGATGAAACCCTTTTGAAAAATTGAGATCTTTTAAAAATTGATACCGGAGTCCTCTACAAAAAAGGGATTTCTGATGCTTGTATCTCTATGATTATCGGCGATGCTGGATTAAATCCCCTCGGAGCTGAGCTCATCAAGGTCACAAAACAAGCACTAGATCGCTGAGTAGCTAGCATTGAAACCTGAGGTTTTGCGTATGATTATTCTAAAGCGGTTTATAATCATGTAAAGAATAATGGCTTTGAAATTATTAAAACACTGACAGGTCACGGAGTAGGAAATGAAGTTCACGAACTTCCTCATTTCTACAACTACCCTAATGCCAAAATGAAAAAGATTGAGTGGATTCCTTGAATGATCATTGCACTTGAGCCAATTACTGCTATTAAATCTGATGATGTTGTCTATCACGAGAGTGATTGGAACCTCTACTGTAGGAAAGGAGACTTGGGTGCTCAATGGGAATATACGGTGTTGATTACCGAAAATGGTCCGAAAGTTTTGGCTGGAGTGACTGAGGATTGGTATTAGAAATACCTACTTATTTTCTTTCATTTTTTTTCAAAAGCATACTGTAAAATATTTTTTTCTCATAGAAACATATCTCCTATAAATTAAAACAATAGAATAAAAAAAAAGAGATAAAATATTCCCTATCTCTTTTTTAAATTAAGATACCAAATTTGCTTATAGAGCTAAAATTCTGGCTCTTGATTTTGTTTGGAAGCATAGAGCGTCTTTTTTACGAAGTCAGGATTATTGGTATTGTAGAGTGCAAAGGTAATTTCCGGATAACTAAGCACAAAACGATTTTGAACTGCCTCCTCTATTGCGGACAAATTTTCTAAACTATCATCACTAAATCAGATTTTTAGAGCTTTGTGGTAAGGATTCATAAGCTTCTCCTGATTAAGCTTCACAATATGCTCAATAAACTTATTAAAAGCAAAAACTTTCTTCTTAGGAGATGGAGTATCAAAAGGTAGATTAAGACTATCTGAATAGGTTCTATTTGCACAAGCTGCATAATAATTCATATCAAAAAAATCATGAATCAGATGGTCTTCACTTGCACGATAATCTCCTAAACGAAGCTTCATTTGCTCCAAAAATTGCTCCTTTTCCTCAGTAGTGAAAACTTCATGCAAAATCGCCCTATGAGCTGCTTTGAGATCCTCAATCGGATGTCCACGAGCCGTAATAATTCCAATTGGACTCGCTTGAAGATTGGCAAGCTTAAATCTTTCCCATGCAGGACCATAAGCTCCAGCTGCTAAAGCATCAAAGAGATCTTGGGTGAGCTTCTCATTACCGAGCCTCATATTACGGAAACATTCCTCAGGATCATTATCAGGATAGATTCGCCCCTCTTCCAGTTTTGCTTTAAGTTCAGTTTCAGGGATTTCGCATGTTTCCAATTTACTTCCATTCCACCTCTCTACAAATACGGTGCAGTTGGTATGTAGTAAATTTTCATCAATATCAAAGGCATAGGCTTTATGAAACTTCGATTCAGGCATTCTTTCAGGATTGAGTTTAAACATTCTCTCAAAAAATATTAAAAAATGAATGAGTATGTATATTAAAGATATTGACTTTTATTTCAAGAGTGATTTAAAAAATAACATATCTATCCTTGATAATAAGAAATCTCAGTAATATAATTAAAGTCTATAATCTTTAATCATTTAAACCATCAAATTGATAACATTAAACAAGATGAAACAACCATCCTAACGATGAATTTTTGAACAGACTTAGTTTTAAAACACCTTGAGAGATTATTTAAAACATTTTTTCATAAAACATATAGTTGACTTTTTGTGTTTTTTGTTTATATTATAAAAAATAAAATTAAAAATAAATACAATGAAAAAAATAACAAAAATTAAAATCAGTATGATCCCTTTACTCTTTATTTTAGGATTAGTTTGGAAATGGTTCTATTTTCATGTTCTCTATCCTGAAATAGCCGAGTATGAAATAGCAGCCACACAAGAAATACTAAAAAATTTAATCCCTAATATAATTGGGGAAGAATTAGTATTTAGATTAATTCCTTACCTAATAGGAATAGGAGTTCCTTTCCTTATAATAAAAAGAAAGGAAAATTCTGAACTAAAGAAAGGCATTATACTTCTAACACTCTTCTTGGCACAAATTATATTTGGAATATCTCATATTCCTTTTAATGAAGCCTTTAGAGTAGTTATGATGAATCGTCCAACTTCTCCTGAGATAGGAGAATACCTCCAATCCTCATTATGGGGAATAATGGGATGCTTGTATGCTGTAATGTTTTTCATACTTTCTGAGCAAGAAGGGAAACCTAAAAGACTTTGGATGAGATTAATCCACGGTCTAATTGGAAGTAGCATATTACATGCCTTGTATAACTTGACATGTTTAAACTTCCAATACTTATAAAAAATACCCCTTAGGATTTAGAGGGGTATTTTTGGTATTCATATATAAGTTTAAGTAGACATTTTTGTTCCTAATGCTTGAAATTTCTTTACATATTCTTGATATTTGGCTTGTTGTCCAACAGCATCAAAATAGGATTTAGAAGATTTTGTCTTATCTAAACTAGCTGCCAAAGTTCCTGCTGACAAATTTTTTGCAATTGTTTGAACAATCTTTTTATTTACATTATCTACCTTAATTCTCTCATTTCTTTTAGCAGCACTATCGAAAACTACAAAATCTACAGAATTAAACAGATCATCATACTTTTTATACATCTCTGCAAGACGCTTATCTTCTTTGTAAAAATTCTCCATTTTTTTCAAAAGATCTTTCTTTTCATTGAGTACTTTTAAGGAATCCTGGGGGACAATAACTCAAAGTTCTCTACATCTATTCATACTCTGTTCAAGACTATTAAGTAGCGTTTTTGATTTATTATCTGTAATAGCATTAATCTTAACATTTGAAAGATTTCTTGCTTGATTACGAACATCATTCTGATAGTATTTATCTGCGCTTACATCTAGATGCTTTGCTAAAATAGCCTTAAAAGCATTATTATCAAATTTCCCATTTTTAATTAATTTTGAAGCTTGCTGAATGTTAAGCAATGCCCCAAGACTCAATACGTTATTGGAAACACTAATTCAACTTCACACCCCCTTCTTTAAATCCAAAACTCCACCATTCAGAGAAGAAACATAGTTTTTTTCCTTGAGCCAAGACTGAGCTTTTTTACTTAGATTAGTAATTTTAAAATTTTCTGCTCATGTAATAAGAAGTTTTTCCGTTTTATCCTTCCAGATTTCTTTCTCAACAGATTGAATATCATTATGAAGATAAGTAAACACCTTCGCTAAATCTAAATTTCCATTCGTAGGGATACTCATCTTTTTAACATGATCCTTTCCAAGAGAATCTTCATAAGAAATTTCCATTTCAGAATAATTATCATTAAATTTTATATTTCCCATTTTGAAATTAGAAGAAGCATCTAATATTCATCTCTTCATGAAAGAACCAAAACTAATACCAGCACTCATTCTCTTAGCCCTGTTAATTGCATCTACCATAGTATTCCTGTCTTGAAAAAGTTTTAAAACCTTTATTTTCTTGGCAGTTAACTGTTTTTCTTGATTTAATGTTTGTTCCTTCTGTCTTTGCCTTTCTGTTTCTCTCATTGCTTCTTCTAATCTTGAATCCTTTTTTTCTGCAGGTTTTTTATATAAACTTTATTTCTTACTAAATCATATTCGGAAGTATTTGGAAAGATTTTTGTAGTATCTCTTATAAAACCATTCATTTCTTCTGGTCAAGAGCTTCACTCATCATAATAAACAGCATCTTTATCTTCAAAACACCCCCAAACACAAGTATCTTCTTCCCATTTATCAACGAAGGGACCTAATTTCGGTTCATTAGATATTACTTTATATTTTCCGGTTACTATTTGAAAAGTGGTATAATCAAAACCTGAAAATAAAGCTTGATCGTTACGGTAAACAAAGTTTTTATCTTTAAAATAACAAGGTGTTCCATAGAGAATATCATTATTTCTCGCTTTATAGAGGAAAGTGAATGTTTTAGAATCAATGTTTCTAATACCTTTCCACCTACCTTTATTGAAAAAATATGCGGAAGTATTCCAAATAACATAGGGACAAGAAATTGTAGTATTGTTAAAAATGCGATAAATGTATCATACGAGTATAAGAGTAAAAAAAGAAAGAAGTCAAAAAAACAATTTCTTTTTCATTATTTAATTATGAATCAATCTAAAATCAGATAAAATTATGATATTCTTACAATCTAAAAAATCAAATAAAAAAACTTCTCAATTTTCTCTTGCAATCCTCACTGAGCTACAATTAAGCTAGTAGAAAATAAAGGCGAAAATTTCTACCCAAAAGCAAGCATTTATTGGAGATAATGAAAGGAAACTTATCAAAGGATTTTAGAGCAAAGAAAAAATCCCTCATTATAAGAGAATGATCTTATTTGGAAAGAACTTTATAGTAATTGAAAAATATTTCTCTTATTGCTTCTCTTCACATTTATCAAAAACAACTAATCAAGTGAATTGCCTCCCTGTTGCCTGTAAATAAGTTCATACTTCATCTCCAGGATAAAATATAGTATTTTTATCTTGGAAGCATCCTCCAAAAGCACATGTTCCTACAAACTCTTTACCATCTCTATAGTGCCCACATCCTGTTAAAATTTGTAAAGACTTACTATCAAATCATGAAAAAAGAGGAACCAGAATATCGCTTATAAGTCCATATACATAGTTTTTGTCTTTATAAAAACAGATAAAATCTCCTTGATGATGAGCTTCTTTATTAAAAAAAAGGATTTCTAATTCAGAAACCACTAATGAAGGAGCATATTGCAAAGTATAGAGTGTGATTTCATTCCGTGCTTTCTTATTTAAACCGTCTTGGAATGGTAAAGTCGAGAATATCTTTCCATTTTTTTCAACTAAGATACAGGAGGGGGCTTTATCTGATCCTTGTGAAATTAAGTTATCAATACCATAAACTCATAATATAAAAAGGAGAATTCCTAACAGTCGATATAATTTTTTCATTGTATTTTTCACAACTGAAATTAAAAAAACTAACAGTGAGGATAAAGCTTATTTTAAAAAAAGCAACCTTTTATTCAAGACTGCTTTTTAATAATTCAGATTTATATTTTATTCGCCCAGATCAAGAAGGGAAAATTACTAAAGCTGGAGAGCCGTATTGCACAATTTATAGCAAAATGGCTTTGGAAGTAGGGATCAAAAACTTTCATCTCTGACATACGGAAGGAATCATCGCTTATGACACCGAGGAATATAATAATTCTTTCCTACCAATATCAGTGAGAATAGTAAAAAAAGACCTCTAGATGATACCTAGAATTCAGTTTAAGGACAAAAAAGACCCCTTTCTAGAGCTTCGTAGATCGTTTGAAGAAAAAAATCCCTCATTATGAGGGACAAGATTATTTTCAAAGAGTTGTTATCAGCGTAATTCAAAGATTTTCACATTGCTTGAGTGGGAGCTTCTTTTGCTTCAGTTTGCAATCTTCATTCTTTGGGCAGATAGTTTCTTCTTCAAAACAAGCATTCAATCTCCATGTTCCATTTTTTTGTAGTTCATATTGTGGAATAAAATCCCCTAAATAAAAGGTATTTTCATCTCGTTGTGGAACTGGAAGAAATAAATTGAGTTTCTGATTTATTAAACTTAGTCTTTTTTTAGTTAGATCAGAGACAGGAATATTTTCCGTAATACTCACGAAAGGCTGCCAATGAGTATCTCCAGCTTTGAGAACATAGATAAAATTCTGACCCGCCCCATCTGGAGCAATAGCAATACCAAAAAGATAATCTCCTAAAGCGTATTCTTGTATAATAGTAGTATTTTTATGAGTCAAAGGAACATAATACTCATCAAAATCTAATTCATGCCCCCTTTCTCTAAGTCCTATTCAAATAGTAAAGGCTTCTTGTAAATCCGAAAAAGAAATGGGAGAAATCTGGATTCTTGGTCCAATGAGATCATAGAAATAATGATCACAAACATTTTTCAACGAAGAAAAGCTCCATTGTGAACAAAATCCGAAGGCTTTGGATATAAGCTGAAGAAAGACTGTTTTATTTGAGGAGAAAGCATACCCTCTTTCAACAAAGGGAAAGAGCTTATAATCAATTATTGCTCACAAAAAATCTTTAGGAGGGATATTATAATATATTGACCATCATTTTTCATCTTTTTCTTTTAGTCCATCAATATCTAGAAATTTCCCAAAATATTTTAAAGTATCTTGTAGTTCTGAAGAGTAGTTCTCATAATGAGGATAATGAGTATATCACCAGCAGATTTTCTGGGAAAAGAATAATACAATAAAAACGAGAAGCAGTAATCTTTTCATAAAATATCATAATGATGATATAAAATACAAGTAATAAAGTATTGATTGTATTAAAAATGACAAGAGAAAAAAGCCTGTGTAAAAAGCCCCCTTTTCTAAAAAGAATCTAAACTTCCAAACTTTCCCTTGTAATCCACACTTGACTAAACCTTATAGGAAATAAAGGAGAAGATTTCTCTCCTCAAGGCAAGCATCACTCTTATCGCAGGAACTAAAAGCTACAACCACGAAAATCATCACTGCTAGTGAATACACTAGCTTTTTAATTTTACTCATATTTTATATTTGTGTTTTTTGAATTATCCGAAATTTGGGAAGACTACAAGGGAAAGTGAAACGATTTAGTTTTATTTTATCCATTTTATAATGGTACAGTAAAAAGAAAGTAAAGCGTTGTTCCACTAATAAAAAGCTGAAAATCATAAAGTTCAGGACCTCATCATCACTCAAAAAGAAGACTTCCATATAATTTATCCTTTCCTGCTATTATTTCTTTAAAATCAAAATGAAGTCCATTAAATGGCAGTAGTTCATTATTTTTTACAAGCATATCACGAGCTTCCTCAGTTTGAAAATTTGCTAATGCAGTTAAAAAAGTAAGGATTTCTGTTTTCTTTCTTCTTGGTTTTTGATAAGAAGTAAATCGCCAAGAATCAGTATCTTCAGGAGAATCCTTATCTATAAAAATACTTCTCTGTTTATCAAGAAAGCTGATCTCCATTTTATCAATAAAAAGATCAACTTGCAAACGAGAAAGAGGGTAAGCATAATAAAAAGCAAGTCCTTCTGGATCAAAAAACTTTTCGTCCAATTCAGATTTCTTTCTAGTATTTTCAATCTTAGGAAGTGGTTCTCTATCTTTCAAGAAAAACTTAATTTTATCTATCCCATGAGATCGGTAAGTAGGAAGTTTGGTTTCTTCTCAAGAAAGCTGATCATATCAGAATATTTGTTCATCTAAAGTAAAGCTAAGAATTTTATATTTTAAAGCATCTTGTAGCAATATACCAAGAAAAACCAAAAGACATAATACCGTAAAATAAAAAAATTTAAATCTCAGCATTCATCAATGGTAAGAAAATAAAAGTACCCTTCCAAAATACGGGAAGGGTATTAATTTTTTATACAAGTTCAAGACTTTATTTTTTCGGAGAATCAAACCACATAGCTGAATAAGTTGAGCCAGCTGCACGATTAGCATCAAGAAGTCGTAAATAATTTACAGATTTCACTGATGAACTTGCTGTTTGTTCAAGTACATCACAATAATATGCTGTTCCGATAGAAAATCCTTCACTATTTTTTTCTACATCTAAGCGATAAATCACAATCCAATGTCCAACATTACCATATTTACTAATATAGTTATTAGTTTCATCAGAGGTAGTTGTTGACGAAACATTGAAATCATTATTCCAAAAGTCAGCACGATGTCCGTTAATTATAACGGGCATAATAACAAGTTTTTTTTCTTTCAGAGCTGTTTCAATAAACTCTTTAATTTTCGTTCTTGTTGTCCAATTCTGACCATCACTTGAAAGTTTTTCCCTCTCGCAAAATCACAAGTGGCAAGCTTTTGATCATTTTTTTCCAATAGTTGTATAATTGATACGGATTTGGAGAAGTAGCAGTACCATTAACAATAAGATTTTGCTGTTCAAGGCTCATGGTATATGGTATATTGTTCCATGTAGCAACAGTTTTTATTGCCACCATATAGGATGTTTCACCACATACCCCTTTTCTATCATTACGATCTTGCCACTCCCACCAGTGATAAATTGGAAGAAATCTCGTCTGTAAAACAGTAGTCCCTCCAGAAGATCTTAATCCTTGAGAACTAAAATTCTCATTTTTGAATTGTTCTAGCCCTAGAGCTACAGGCTCATCCAAAGACTCATCACAAGAAGTAATAACTCCTGTGAAGATTACGACTAATGCTGTAAGCAATACAAATTTAAATTTTTTAACTTTACTCATATTTTGTATTTGTTTTTTTGAACCGTCTAAGTAGAGATAGTTCAATTTGTTTTATTAGTTCAAGTAGTCCACTTCCTACCCCTTGGAGATTGTGAGTGACAAAGTCATCCCCTAACTTCGGAAGCTCGGATCACTATCATGAGGCAAACTTCATTTTTATTGCTTTTATTTTTTTGTTGCAGAAGCCGTTATACTCTTTTAGAGTGCTATTGTAAGCCCCTTATCTAAAAAACTTCTCAACTTTCTCTTGCAATCCCCACTCATACTCCTATAGTGAAGTCAATCAGACATTCATTTCAGAAAAATAAAGGGAGAAAGACCTCTTTCTAGGACTTAGAACAGAATTTAAAGACAAAAAAGACCTCTTTCTGACACTAGGAAGACGGTTTGAAGAGAAAAAGACCCCTTTCTAGGACTTAGAACAGAATTTAAATGATAGACAGAAGACAAAATTCAGACTTCAAAGCTCTTTAGTTTTTATCTTCTTATCATAATATCATGGCTACCACCTCAACCCTCCCAAGCATTGGGCTTGCCAAGCTCTCAACAGCATAAAGCACAGCTCGGAGTATGGACAGAAGAGGGAGGCTGGGAAGAGGAAAACACCCCTGCCACTCCATGAACGCCTTAAGCATAACTCAAAGCTCTTAAAGAGCGTTCTAGGAGCCGTTCTCAGAAATGAAAGCTATACGAAAGGGGGAGAAAATCCCCTTTTTTCATTCGTCTAAAAAAGTATTAAGGAAGATTTCTGGTTTTAAACTTGCTTCTCCAAACTTGTTTTTCACAATGATATACTTATCATAGTTCCGTAATTTATTTCAATAACTGCTGATATGTCTGCTCTCCTCTTGTGATGGCTCTTGGCTATCCGATCGTTCTTTTTCCCTTTTCAGCAGTACTCTTTTGGAGAAGCGAACACTGCTCTAACTTTTATCTCTCCAGGAGAAATTCAAGAAAGACTGATCCCAACAACGATTGATGCAATCCATAGTTATTATACGAGCGATGAAAGAAGCCTGGAATGGAATAGAAACTGGCACAAACAAATGACAGCTTCAGGATTTAAGTGTGAAATTTATGAAGAACCCTCTAGGGAAGAAGCATGACTTTGAAAGAGAACTTTTAGCTATGTAGACTGTATTCAGGTTCCCCTATCTTTGAAAGAATATTATCTCCCTAGCCGAAATCTTAGAATCAAAGAACCAGCAATTGAAGATCGGTGGAGTGGACAGCATGATCCAAAAAGAAAATGAAGTCTGATCGCTTCAGGGAATTTCCTTTATTCTCGTATTTACGATGCTAACCATCCTGAAAAACAGGAAATCTCTGATCATACGAGTAAAGCGTTCGCGTTCTTTTTTATGGTTCGCTATCGTGAAACTCCACCCTATCAGCAGATTGAGGAATTTATTAGAGAATGGTCAAAACTTGCTTATCCTCAGGAAGCTACAAGTCAGGTTATTAGTAAAGAAAGTGAAGAGTCAGAGGGTAGAAAAGACTTTGCAGTCTATACCCCTTACAAAAGGCAAAAAAAGAACACAAAACAAGAGTTAAGAAAAGTTTTCCAGTATTCCGTTTGGTGTTCAGTAGAAAAAAAACAATGTTTGGTATATGTAAATCAGAAACGCCTTCCTGTGACTTGAGGCATTAGAACGGATTACTTTGGAGAAATAAACCCTTTTGATAAATACTAAGGGTCATACTACTTTTCTTTTACTCCTTTGAAAGCAAAGGACACACTTGTGCATACAATTCCTCCGCAATCATTTCTCTCGTTTTCATCTCGCCTTGCTCAGCACAGGCAATCTGGATTCGCCCATATTTCTCTGCGACATAGTGGAAGGCTTCGCTTGCCTTTCTCATATGTTCGGCATCGTTTTCATGCACATCTTTGGATTTGTCCATATTGGGCTTCTCAACCTTCAAGGCCAGATTTCTACTTATTTCTGGATCTAAAGAGAGAAAAATCTGAAGATCAGGGCGGGGAATCTTGAAGATCCCGTATTCCAAATCCTCTAGCCATTCTAAGAAACGATCCCTTTCTGCGAGGTCCTCAATTTTCCCTGCCTGATGCCCCATATTCGCAGAGACATAACGATCAGAAACTACAATCTTCCCCTCATCAAGCCATTTCCTGATCTGAAAAGAAGCCGAAAACCTATCTACCGCATAGAGCACCGAAGCCTGATAGGGCGTCACCGCATTCGCATCGCCATAATGCCCATTGAGATATTCTTCCGTAGGACCTGCTGATTTCTTTCCATACTGCGGAAAATCAATTTTTTCTACCTGATAGTCCTCGGATTTGAGGCGATGAACGAGAAGTTCGGTTTGGGTTTTCTTTCCGCTTCCATCCGTTCCATCAATAACGATCAGTTTCCCTCTTTTTAGCATCATTCAAAGCATAAGAAAATAAAATCAGATCCAAATGTAAGAGTCCTTGTGAGAAAAAACAAGAGAAATCTGTTACACTGATTTCAACTTTTTAAAATCAGGGACAAAAATCAGAATCGTAAATAATACTCCTATAAGATCTGTAATTGGAAAACTGAGCCAAATCGCCTGCAATTTATCCTCTCGCAAGCAAAGCATCAAAAAGAATACTGGGATAAAGACGATAACCTGTCTTAGCAAAGCTAAAATAAATGCCTTTTTTACAATTCCTAAAGCCTGATACATCGAAGAAGATACCACCTGAAATCCTACTACCGCAAAACACGCTACGACCATTTGGAGTACTTCCCCGGTCTTAGCAATCAGCTCTGGATCAGATGAAAAGAAAGGTACTAGAAAAGTCGGAACAACCCAATAAATAAGAGAAATTGCAGTTGTAAAAAGAGTCAAAATCTGAATTCAGAGAAGAACAACTTTCTTTACACGATCAAGGTTTTTCGCTCCATAATTATAACCAATGATCGGTTGCATTCCCTGCACGATTCCAAACATTGGCATCATATAAAGCTGAAGCACTTTATTAACGATCCCATAGATAGCAATCGCTTCAGTCCCCCCATAATTCCTGAGGTAATTATTAATCAGTGCTGTCGTCATACTTGCCACAATCTGCCTAAAAAAACTCGGTAGCCCAATCAGAATTATTTCTTTTGCAATCTGAAGATTGATACGAAAATGCTTGATTGCGATCGGAATAAGATTTTTTGGACTCAAATAATACCAGAGCATCATTCCACAGGAAACAGACCAAGAAATCACTGTCGCCCAAGCAGCTCCAGCCATTCCAAGACTGAACATCTTCATAAAAACAAAATCCAGAATCAAATTAGTAATTGCACTCGTAAGCATAATTTTCATACTCGTTGTTGCGTGCCCAACCGATCTAATAATATTATTATTGGACATTTCAAAAGCCAGAAAAACTGCCCCTAATAATAAAGGGGTCACATAGGACTTAGCAAACTCCATACTATCAGGCGTTACTCCGAAAAGATCCAAGAGCTGTGGCACAAAAAAAAGCGATACTCCACTCAAAAGCACAACAAACCCAAATGTCAAAAGCTGAAAGGTTCCGAATACTTGTCAGACCTTTTCATAGGCTTTTGCACCGATACTTCTGGAAATAATAGATGCTGTTCCTACTCCAAATGCCATTGCAAAAGCTCAGATAATCATCTGAATAGGAAACACCACACTTGCTGCTGCAAGCCCCTCCATTCCGACATATTGTCAGATAAAGATTGAATCTACAAAATTATATAAAGCCAGAACAAGCATTCCAATCACTGCTGGAGCAGATTGCTTAAGTAAGAGTTTTCCAATCGTTTGTGTTCAGAGTTGTTTTGTTTCCGCTTCCATAAGCATTATTACAAGTAAAATTCACTACTTTTCGAGTACAAACAGGAATTATAACTATTTAGAAACAAAAAAACAAGAGGAACTCAAACAAATCAAGACAAAGAGAAAAGAAAAAGTCATCTCTACAAAAGATAAGACCATTTTCAAAGCATTATTATAAACATAGTTCAAATTGTTTCAAAATTCTACTCTTTCTCAGATTTCTACCCCATATCAAATATGAAGATTCCTACCCAAAATAGTTCCCTTCTGATAATGATATTTAATCTAATAATACAGTTTTCTGAAATAATGACCAAAAAATCTATCTGTGCTGAAGTATCCTGTAGTAGGATGAATATTTTTAATCTTAATCTCCGCTCCATCAAGAACAACTCAAAGCTGATTTCAAGTAGCTCTTTGAATATTGACTATTCCTTTCTAAGATTTCCCACATTTCTAATATTGGAATTTAGAAGCTCATTCTAAATTCTCTACTCAAAATTTATAAATCCCCTTTCTTATTTTTACAAGAAATCAAAAAAACAAGAGAAATATGTGAATATAACTTTATTTGTCAAAAATTTCTCTACTAAAAAATAGAAATTATTTTCCTTCTACAATTTCTACTCCTTCCAAGTCAAGTAAACCACCAGCATTGATCAGATTTGTAAATCCTTTTTGTTCTAAAAAACGAATCACTTCGCCTGCACGGCGCCCAGAACGGCAGTATACGTAAACTGGTGCAGTTTGTGGAATATTCGCATAGTTCCCCGCAAAAATATCCTCCATCTTGATGTGTAAAGCTCCCTTTACATGTCCAGCAATCCATTCCTCCTCTTCACGTACATCAAGATAGATTTTTTCCTTATGTTCAAGAGTGTTTTCCTTACATTTAGCGAAAATAACACTACAAGAATAAGAAGAGTTAAAATACCATATTCCAAAAAGCGTACCCATAAAAGCAAGGATAATGGTAAGGAGAATTAAAGTTTTCTTCATTATTTCTAAGTAATAATAAACAATAAAATTCTAGTAGATTCCTTTAAAAATGCAAGAAGATTCTTAAGTTTTTCTTTTGTTGCAAATTCCTCCCAAAACACTATACTTTCTTAGTGAGTAATCTCCTCATCACGGTGGTGGATTAAAAAGCAGGAAAGTAATTCAGATTTTTTTGCCTTTTAATCTGTCTTAACAGTGCTGAGGAAAGCTCACTGCTTTTATTTTTTTCTACAAAAACGATGGTCGTAAAAAAACAATTTGAAATCGCTCGTCAATCTACCGTGCGATATGGGAAACCGGTTTCCTTTGAAATGGGGAAACTCGCAGTGCAAGCTGATGCAAGTATTAGAATGCAGATGGGAGAAAATGTGCTTCTCTACTCAACCGTAATGGAGAAAAATCCGAGAGAAGGGATGGACTTTTTGCCTCTCATGATTGATATGAGAGAAAGTTATTCCGCTGCTGGAAGGATCGGAGGTGCAGTGTATAGAAGGAGAGAAGGAAGACCTTCTGATCAGGCGATTCTTTATGCGAGGCTTACTGATAGAGCACTCAGACCGATGTTTCCAAAGGGAATGATCAACGATGTCGTAATCTCTGTGACTCCACTTGCACTTGATCATGAAATCAGCCTTGGGGTGATGGATATTATCGGAGCTTCGCTTTCTATTATGGCGGCGGGAATTCCGTTTGATGGTCCTGTAGGTGCAGCACAGATCGGATATCTTGATGGGGAATTTATCGTAAATCCTACCAAAGAACAGTTGGAAAAATCTGAATTAAATCTTTTGGTAGCAGGAAAGAAAGGCTCTATCAATATGATTGAATGTGAATCGCTTGAATTCCCTGATGAGCTTATGAAGCAGGCTTTCACGCTTGGACAAAAAGTGATTGATGAGGCCTGTGATCTTCAGCTTGATTTCTTGAAGACCTTAGACATTCAGCAGAAAGAAATCACTTTCAATAAGCCAAGTGAAGCAACGATGGCATTTGTAAAAACACTCTTGACCGATGAAAAGCTCCAAGCCCTTGCTGGAAATACTAAAGTACCTTTCAACGATCTTTTCAGTCAGTATGAAAAAGAAGCTTTAGAAGCAGCAAAAGAAAAAGTTGAATCCGAAGATGCAGAAGAATACACTGAAAGCAAGATCAAGATGGCAGTTTTCAATACGGTGAAAGGCTTCATCAGAAGCAGAACCCTTGCTACAGGAAAGAGAATTGACGACAGACAAATCAAAGATATTAGACCGCTTTTCTGTGAAACGGACAATCTCCCAAGGGTACATGGTTCTGGACTTTTCCGAAGAGGAGATACGCAGGTACTTTCTACCGTAACGCTCGGAGGTCCAAAAGATTACCTTGTCCTTGAAGATATGGAGCATAACGATGTTGAGCAGAGATATTTCCATCACTATAACTTTCCTCCTTTCTCTACTGGAGAAGCAAAAGCTATGAGAGGAACAGGAAGAAGAGAAATCTGACACGGAAGATTGGCAGAAAAAGCCCTTGAAAATATGATTCCAAGCAAAGAAGATTTCCCATACTCTATCAGAGTGGTTTCAGAATGCCTTGGATCTGGAGGTTCAACCAGTATGGGATCCGTATGTGGTTCTACGCTTGCCCTTATGGATGCTGGAGTTCCGCTCAAGAAGCCGGTTGCAGGAATCGCAATGGGGCTCATGACTGAAACGGATGAAAACGGAACAATAACCAAGCATATGGTGCTTAATGACCTTATGGCAACTGAGGACTTTACGGGAGATATGGACTTCAAAGTTGCAGGAACTAAAGAAGGAATCACCGCGATCCAGCTTGATACCAAACTCAAAGGTCTGACTTTGGATATTGTGCATGAAACGATTGATAGAGCGAGCGAAGGGTACAAAGAGATTATGGACTTTATGCTAGAAACCATTCCAGCTCCGAGAGCCCAAGTAAAAGAATACGCTCCAAAGATTCATGTCTTTATGATTAAACCTGAGAAAATCAAGGAAGTTATTGGAAAGGGTGGAGAGATGATCGATAAAATTATTGAACAATGCGATAATATCAAGATTGACTTTGAGGATGATGGAACCTGCTTCCTTACTCATGAAAAGCAAGAAATGATTGAAAAGGCTAAAAATCTGATCCTTGAGATTGCAACAGATCTTGAAGTAGGACAAGTATTTGATGCAAAAATTGTGAGGGTAGAAGCCTATGGATTATTCGTCCAGCTTCCAAAAGGAAAGCAAGGACTCTGTCATGTTTCTAATCTTGGTCAGAAGTTTACTGATGGACTTGAAAAACATTTCAAGGTTGGAGAGATGATCAATGTTGTAATTTCTCAGATTGGTTTTGATGGGAAAATTGCCGTAAAAAGAAAGCTTGGATAGCTAAAAATACTCCAGATAAAGAAAAACCTGAAGCAAAATTCAGGTTTTTTTAATTTTCTCTTAAAGTAACTTCTCCTCTAAAAGAGAAAAATCTGAAATGTTCATCTTAGATTTTACATGATCAACGAAAAGCTTTATCATAGTAGCATTCACTTCATGTTCTTTCTGAAAGATAAGTCGAAAAGCAAGAATCATTTCCTCATTCGTTCCTACACATTCAAAAGGCTTAATCCCTGAGATTCCAAGTAACTCTTGAAAAAGTGGAACTAATGTTTCATCTGAAAAAAGATCATGACCAAAAATCTGAATTACCTCTTCTTTGGGCAAAAAAGCCCTCATCATCGTATAAACAAAAGCACATTTTGGACAAATTCAGCACCACAACTTTTCTCCTGTAAGTTTTGTCCCTACTAAATGAAAGTTTCTATTGCAACTGGAAAAAGAGTGAAAATACTGTGGATATTGACAGAATTCTTTAACAATTCTGATTTCATACCATTTTCTTAGCGGACTATAGAGTGAAAAATCTGAAGCAATCCACTGATTAATATAGTTTTGAAAAACTTTCTCAAATTCTGATGATTTACTCCACTGATGGTTAATCTCCATATCACAATAATGCGTATTCCCCTCATCAGCACTCTTTTCTAGTGAAGTAATTACCGCTTGATAGCCATAAAGATAGGCTACAAGAAGAGAAACAAAACAAATCGTACCAGTAATTGGCACATGACCATTGTAATAACCTTCATCAAGCAGTTTTTGGATTTGAGGAAGGTCAATTTTCCTCTGAATAATAAGCCTTTTTTTCTCTGTTGGTAACTGAGCCAGCTGATGCAAAGGATAATCCTTACCAAAGGAAAAAAGATCAAACTGCTGACCTTGTTTTTTGAGTAGCTCTACAGTTACCAACGAGTCTTTCCCTCCTCAGAAAAGAACGAGAGCTTTTTCTCCTTTTAAAGCTACTTTTTGATCATAAAGAGGAGCCGATGCATCACAAGAAAACTCAGCTAAACCCCTTGGATCGATCTGATTTTGATAAAAAAACTCTCACAATCCTTTAAGATAAAATTCCTGCCAAAAGTTTTTCTGTGCTTCATTAAGAAAAGATGTCTGAACCAGAATTTCTTTGGTAGGAAAGAGCTTATAATAACTCACTCCTAATGCAATATGGATCTGAGAAAGGAGATGAAAAATCTGATTTTTTTCAGTTCTTATTATTGGAAATAAGTTTTTATCTTTTAGAGGAGAAAAATTAATCGTTTCTGTAAAAAATTTCTTGTCATCAAAGGTATAATGAAATTTGGCGGTCAAGGTTTCTTGATCTCGCTCAAAAGAAGAAATACAAAACTGAGAAAATGCTTTCATAGAGAAAATCAGAAAGAATAAAGCCCACAATTGCTTAGTGCAGTATAACTATTCAAAGCGAAGTTGCAAATAAAAAAAACACCTCTTGAATCATAAGAAGTGTTTTTTTGTAATTTGGAAAGCTAGATTAATCAGCATCAATCACTTCTCCATCAGCTGGTTTTTCTCCTTCAGAAGCTTGAGGCTGGTCTGGAGTAGGTTGTACCTGATATTTTTGGAAGAGTGATTGGAATTCATTTTGAATTCTCTCAATTTCAGAGTCAATATGAGTCTTCTCAGCATCTTCCTTCTCTTTTACTGCCTTTCCATCAGCGATCAGCTTTTGGATTTTTTCTTTATCTTCCTCAGAAATCTTATCTTTTTGATCAGTAAGGAGGTTTTCCATCTGATAAACAAGAGATTCTAATTTATTCTTAGATTCTACGACTTCCTTTTTCTTTCTATCTTCCTCAGCAAATTTTTCTGCATCAGCCTTAGCTTTTGCAATATCTTCATCAGAAATATTGGTAGAACCCTGAATCGTCACTTCCTGAGATTTTCCAGTAGATTTTTCCTGAGCATGTACCTTGAGAATTCCGTTCGCATCAATATCGAAGGTTACCTCAATTTGTGGTTGTCCTCTTCTCATTGGAGGGATTCCTTCAAGATTGAACATTCCAAGTGATTTATTATCTCTTGCGAACTGTCTTTCCCCCTGAGTAACATGCACAGTTACAGCATTCTGATTGTCAGCTGCAGTCGTATAGATATTGGACTTTTTAGCAGGAATAGTCGTATTTCTCGGGATCATCACATGAGCAATTCCACCTTCAACTTCAACAGCAAGAGAAAGTGGTGTTACATCGAGTAAAAGAATGTCTTTCACATCTCCTTGCACGATTCCACCCTGAATTGCAGCTCCTTGAGCTACTGATTCATCTGGGTTCACAGTTGATTTTGGCTCCTTTCCAAAGATGTCTTTTACGATTTCCTTAACTTTAAGCATTCTCGTTGAACCTCCAACAAGAATAATATCATTAATTTCAGATTTATTTAATTTTGAATCTCTCAAAGCATTCAAAACAGGATCCTTACATCTCGTAAATAAATCTGAAGTGATATTCTCAAACTGAGCTCTAGTCAAAGATTCATCAAGATTCCTAGGAAGTCCATCCGTTCCTGTGGTAATAAACGGAATAGAAATATCTACTCTTTCTACAGAGGAAAGCTGTTTTTTTGCTTTTTCAGCTTCATCTTTGATTCTCTGCATTGCCATTGCATTTCCTTTGAGATCAATCCCTTCCTTAGTTTTGAAAGCATCAACGACATAATCAATAATTCTTTGATCCCAATCTGCACCTCCAAGCTGAGTATCCCCAGAAGTAGAGAGTACCTGGAAAGTCCCTTCTGATCCGATATCAAGTACCGTTACATCAAAGGTTCATCCTCCAAGATCAAATACTACAATCTTTTCATCAGCTTTCTTCCCTTCTCCATAGGCAAGAGCTGCAGCAGTTGGTTCATTGATAATTCTTTCTACCTTAAGACCTGCGATTTCTCCGGCAGCCTTGGTTGCGTTTCTCTGAGAGTCGTTGAAGTAAGCAGGAACAGTAATCACCGCCTGAGTAATCGTTTCTCCGAGGAATTTTTCCGCATCAGCTTTAAGTTTTTGAAGGATAAATGCAGAAATCTGTTCAGGTTTATATTCTTTTCCATCAACTACAATCAAGATTCCTCCATCACTTCCTTCTTTGGTTTCATAAGCCATATTAGCGAGTTCATTTTTTACCTCAGAATACTTTCTACCAATCCATCTTTTCACCTCATATACGACATTTTTTGGCTCCAAAATCGCCTTTCTCTTCGCTAAATCTCCAACGAGCAATTCATCCCCCTTGATATACACGATAGAAGGCGTGGTTCTATTTCCCTCTGCATTTGCGATCACTTCAGATTTGTCACCAAGCATATAGGATACACAAGAGTTTGTCGTTCCAAGATCAATTCCAATAATTTTTGCCATTTTAATAACTATGTAAACAAAATAAAAGTCTGAATACTTCAGATCATAGGCTCAGAAAAGTCAGATTTTTTATTTTTCTTTTTCTTTTCCGTAGCACCTAAAGTATATAGATGCTATCAAAAAATGCAAGAGATTTTGAAGATTTTCTCAATTTATGATCTGACCTAGCATTTCTCCACACTTCAAGAGAGCAAAGAATAAACATAAATGATCTTTTTACTCTTTAAAAACCATCTTCCTCGCAACTAAAAAGGAATTATTAGCTTTTCTCCAGTCTAGCACACGATTTCCTTTCTTATCGAGGTAATACAGTTCTTCTACGACGAACCCTGACATTTCAGCCAGCTTTCTGAGTTCATTGAGTCAGAAAAGATGATAGTATCTATAATGAGTTCCTGTCTTGGTTTTTCGAGGAATAAAGAGATCTCTTCGACTAAGATGTCCTCATGTAAAGAGAGATTTTACTACAGAGAGTATAAGTGCTTTCCAATGCGTTTTTAGAAATCGCTCTGAAAAAGCCCAATTAGTAAAAATCAGCATCCCTTCGTAGTTAAGTGCTCTATAGGCGTTTTTCATGACCGCCAACCTCTCTTGTTCACTCGGAAGATGCTGGAAACTTGCACAAGCTACGATCAGATCAAGAGATTCCTGTTTACAAGACTGAAGATGACTTAGCATATCAGTACAAAAAAAATGCTGATCTGGATTGTCCTCTTGAGCATAGCTCAAAAGTCCCTCTGAAATATCAATTCAAATATAGGAAAACTTCTTTTTGAACTGCTGATTTAAAAGGGAGATGAACCTCCCTCCACCGCAGCCCAATTCGAGGATTTTAGGAGTCCTAACGGAAAGTTTACTTATGCTTTGGAGCAAAAGCTCGCCCTCTGGTCGATATTTTTTTCTCGTCTGATGATATTTTTTGGCTTCTGTGGTATAAAAATCAGCAAGGTCCTGTACAATACTCATCTCAAAAAAAAGATAGGATAAACGGAGTCAGTGTATGATTTTTATCTCTGATTGCAAGAAGTTAAAAAAATCTAATTTTTCTTATTTTTTATAAAATGTAAAGGATGATCGTTTTAAAGTTGTTAGAAAAATTTGAACTTTTTTGATTTTTAGAGTACACTTGGGTGATAATTTATTTCTTTCTTACATCACCATGGTTTATATTCCAGAAACGCTTATTGATGAAATAGAAGAGCTCAAAGAACTCTGAAAATTTGATGAAGCGATTAGGATCGTAAATAGCATTCTCTCTCGTGATCCAAGCAATGAAGACGCGATTTTGCAGATTGCAGATATTCAATATCGCAGAGGAGAAATAGGGAAAGCTGATAAGGCTGTCGATTTTCTCAATGCACAAAAGAAAAATAATGATCCCTTAGGGCTCTATATCAAAGGACTCTTGGAAATGGAAAAAAACAACTGGAAAGAAGCCAGAAACTACCTTTCTAAAGCGATGGATATGACAAATGGGACCAATCACGAAATCCTCAGATGCTATGGACTCTGTGAATATTGGTACGGGAACAGATCAAAGGGACTTAGTTATATCAAAGATGCCTTTGCACTTGATAATAAAGATGCTGAAGTCATTTATAATCTAATTCAGATATATATTCTCGAACAAGAATACAAAAAGGCACAAGAAATGATTGCCTACTTCAATAAATACCAAGAATCACTTAAGTTTATAGATAAAAAACCTGACTTTTATCAGACGAAAATTTCTCTCTTTGAAAAATTTATCAAAGCGAAAAAACTTTTTCAAATCAGAAAATAATTATCCACTAATAATCAGCAATCTGAGAAATTCTCCTTTATTTTAATCTTCATGAGTTATGAAAACTAAAGTATCACTCTTCAATCCTATTACTACTGCTACGAAAACGATTATTAGAGCCTATAGATTTCCTTTGCTGTTGATTAGTATTTTGATGGGAATCCTTATTTTTGTCATGAATGTATTCCTCGCTGGAGCCTTATATGGAAATAGCTTCAATACCCAAATGAAAGACAAACTCTGAGTTTATATCTATTTGAACGCTACGGCAAATGAAAAACAGACTGCTGTTGCACTTAAATCAGCCTTAGAAGCCAAAGGACTCAAAGTAGATTATGCCTCTAAACAGGAAGCTCTTAAGTTCGTAGAGAAGAGGGTTCCAGATCTGACTACCACCTTAAAAAAATATAATCTCGAAAATCCACTCCCCTCTACGCTCTATATTAGATATGGGAGTCAGACAGAATTTAATATGATGAAAAATATTCTAGAAAAAAATAAAAATCAGATTATGAATATGGATGACCTCTCTGATAATGCAATCAAAACCCAAGAAAAAAGAGTCCTCAATGTGATCAATCTCTCTAATTTTCTCCAGAGCTTTGCATATCTCGTTGTTGGAGCCTTGGTACTAATTATTATTGCCTTTGCTATTTTCTTTTTAAGAACGATATTCTCCTATTTTATCAATGATATCCAGGCAAAAAAACTCATTGGAGCAACAGCTCACCAAATCATCCAACCTTTCTTGAATGTCATATTTATTGCATTAGTAGTTGCATTCCTCTGAGCGCTCCTTCTAACTATTGGGACACTTATACCTCTTGATACTTATCTTTCGGCACTCTTTAACTTTAATATCTTTAGTTACTTAACAAGTATTGGTCTTGATATTCTAGCAATTTGAATCCTTGAAATCTGAATCATTATGTTGCTCTTGATGGCTATTTCCTACCGCTTTATTCTAAGGCTTCATAGAAAGCTGAAATAAAAGAAAAAAAAAGAGATTCTTGTGTTAGACTCTCTTTTTTTTAGTAAAATATTGAGAGAAGAGCACAAGATCGCTTTCTTCTAGAAAAAAGATAAAAAATCTGTATACTACATTCAGTTTTTTATTTTTTTTGAACAGAAAATCATGGGAAGATGGCATAGTATTGCGGCAAAAAAAGCCTCTTGAGATGCTAATAAATCAAGGATCTATAGTATCGTAGGAAAGAAAATTCAAATTGCGGCTAAAAATGGAGCTGATCCTAAAATGAATCCTGCACTAGAAATGATGCTGGAGAAGGCTCGTTATCATGGATTACCAAAGGATGTCGTTGAAAGGGCAATTTTGAAAGGTTCTGGACAACTTGAGGGAGAAGAGATGAAAGAAGTTTTCTATGAAGGATATGGACCCAACGGATCTGCTCTCTTGATCAAAACCGTAACTTCTAATACCAATAGAACTTCTCAATCTGTGAGGACTGCTCTTCAAAAAGCAGGAGGTTCTATGGCTGAGATTGGAGCCGTTTCTCGACAGTTTAAAGAGCAAGGACTCATCGTTATTGATGGAAAAACTGAAATAATTGAAGATAAAGGAAGACAACTAGAAAAAATCACGCCTTTTGATCCTGAAACGCTAGAAATGGAAATCATGGAGCTTCCTATCGAAGACCTCCATATCGAAGGACAAACTGCTGAGGTTTATAGTTCCAAAAACGATTTTATAGAAGTCAGGAAAGCTATTGCAGAGCTTGGTTATCATATTGCTGAAGCGGATATTCATTTCTTTGCCGATAATCAGATTAGCCTTAGTGGAGAAGATAGAGAAATCTTTGATCATATCCTTGAAGCTCTCAATGATGACGAAGATGTTGATCAGGTATATCATAATCTCACAGAATAAACCTTATTAACCAGTTTCTAATAAAAAAAAAGACTGACGCTTCTCATGGTCAGTTTTTTTAATAGGTTTGGACTCATCACTCGAGATAAACGAGTTCAACTCCTGCTTCATGTAATACCTGTTCACTAAGCTGAGCATCATGAAATTTTTTTTCACAGACAACGCGACGAATCCCGCAGCTCACGATCAAATGCACACAGTGCCTCACATAACATGGCGTCATCTTGGTATACAAGGTCGCTCATTCTAGACTTATTCCCTGGCGAGAAGCATTTGCAATAGCATTGAGTTCTGCACAGCAATTTCTCATACAGTGTTGGGTTGTTTCTCCTGTATCTTTAGTGATTGTCCAGATCTGATGTCAAAGATCATCACAGGTTTTACTCCCATGAGGAGCATCTACATATCCTGTAGCAATCAGTTTTCCCTCCTTCACAATTACACAACCACTTCTTCAGCGATCACAAGTCCCCTTCTCCCCCACTACACGACAAATATCCATAAAATATTCATCCTGAGAGATTTCTTCTGGTTTAAGATGTCCATGATCTTTTATTGTCCCTGTATCGTGCATTACTAGAGTTTTAAGGTAAAATGCTGAAGTTAATTATACGTAAAAAATCGGATTTTTGCAACTCTTTTGGAATGTAAATCAAAAAAAAGCCTGACCTCACGATGAAGTCAGCTTTTTTGTGATACAAAAGCTACCAATTATTTTTTGATAACGTATCCAATATCTTTGAGTTCGTAGTCATTATTTCTATACAGATCATAGATCACTTCTGCTACTGTTCCTCTTACCTCATTTTTTAGGTCTGATTTTGGA
>QWCO01000093.1_pt1 | contig 123240 bp, 105 predicted proteins | sample 1972611 | NCBI WGS metagenome assembly QWCO01 (sample SAMN09866706, study PRJNA288562) | Human oral metagenome isolate term1_saliva, whole genome shotgun sequencing... | reverse complement strand
TTTTTAAGGAAACTCTCATAATAATTATGAGAGTTTTTTTCGTTTTATTACTTTACTAATTAGAATACATTCCCCAACTATATAATGAAAAATTAAAGACTCGATAAAAGTTAAAAGAATAAAAATGTCCGTTAATAGTAAAAAAGCACCTCAATATAAGGTGCTTTTTTGTTAGTTGAAACGATTGATGAATATCGAAAAATCGGTTTTTAAAACCTTTAATCAATTCATACAACTCCTTCGCTTTGTCCGCATGTGGAGCAGAACTTACCTGCCGATAGCCCCAAAGGAAATTTTTAACACTCACAAAAGCCTTATCCCTTGATTCATCGGCTTCAGCTACAGATATACCTTTTCCACTAAAAACCTGCTTCATCATAGACTTGAGATTTTTTCTCTAAATCTTCCAAAAGTGGGTTCTCCTGTTGTTTTTTTTGGTGTTTTTCATTTTTTAGAAATATGGATTACTCTTTGAGCCAAAGTCGCAAGGTCTTTAGTTAAAATTCTTTGAAGTGAAATTTTCATAGTAATATAATTTAAGAATTGATAATCAGTTTAATTTAATCTTGCTCAAAGGTAAATAACCTTTACATTAAGTCCAAACAACATTAAAACAATTAACTGTATTTATACATTTGGTTCAAACAAGTTTTGGGGAAGAAATGTATGCATACATTGAAGGGAATAATTATATTTTTCTAATAATAAAAACTATTCTATTTTTTCATAAGAAGAATATAGTGTATTAAAAAATTCTTTTTTTATTCTAAAACCACTACCATGATCATGAGTTTTTCCATAATTCTTACCGGAATTATGAACTCCAATTCTTATATCAAATTGTATATTACCTTTCTCTATTTGTTCTAAAAATTTTGAAAAACTAAAATCATAAAAAATACTTGCTTTACTAAAATGACAATAATCTACATTATCTTCTTTTTTAATTTCTGCAAATACCAAAAACAAATTTTGCAATTTACTTGAAGCTTCTTTTAAAGTATCAAATTCCCAATAAACAATATCTTCCACCTCTCCATCATTAATTACTAATTCTATTCTTTGCGAAGTTCTATTGACATTTAGTTTCATTTTATATTTAGAATATACTTCTGAATCTCTATGTCCAAATATAGATGCATACAGTTTTTTCTTTTCAGGATGCATTAAATCTCTTACTTCTCCATATTTTTCTCTTAAATATGTATTTGCTCTATTAGGGTAATCAGGGGATTTAGTAAAGAGAGAAATATAGGATTTATTTAAATATCGCTGGCTTTTAATTTCTACTCCTTCAAAATCTGCTTCTTTTTTATTATTTTCTTCTACACCTAATAAATCTTCAAAAGTATTTCCTATCCCTCCATCTTTATTTTTAGGACGAGTATTTTTTACATAATTTAGATTCTTTATTCTATAAAACTCTGATTTTAATTTCTCTATATTTTTCATTTTATATATATTTTTCCGGTAATAAATCTTTTGGGCTAATATTTAATGCTTTTGCAATGTTATTAATGTGGTTCAAATTATATTTTGTATTATACTTAAAACTCTCAACTTTACCAATAAAACCAATTGATACATCCATCAAGCTTGCTAAATCTGCTTGTGATATATTTTTTTCTGTTCGTATCTTTTTTACTCTTTCTATTACAAAAGTTTCAATTTCCGTAAGCATTATTTTAAAATAAATTTGTGCAAAAGTCTAAATATTTTTATTTTTGCACACTTTCTTATAGGTAAGTTTTTATATCAAATAGCAATAATAATGGAAATAAATAAAATATATCATGAAAGTTGTATAGATACACTAAAACGAATTCCAAATAATTCTATTGATTTAGTAATAACATCCCCTCCTTATAATATGAATCTTCGTATTAGAAATGGTAAATATTGCTCTAGACAAATTGTAAAAGAATTTAGCACAAAGTATGAGGGTTTTGATGATAATTTGCCAATAGATGATTACTATGACTTTCATTTAAATGTATTAAAAGAACTCATCAGAACATCGAATATAATATTTTATAATATCCAAATAGTAACAGGAAGTAAACGTGCTATGTTTAAAATTATCGGAGAATTATCTGATTATCTAAAAGACATTATAGTTTGGGATAAAGGCTATGCACAGCCAGCAATGGCACACAAAGTATTCAATAGACGCACTGAATTAATATTAATATTTGATTCAAAAAATGCCATAAGCAGACAATTCGAAAAAGCAAATTTTCAAAGAGGAACATTAGATGATTTATGGCTAATAAAAAGAGGGAAAAAAATTGTAGATTCACACTCTGCAGTATTTCCAGAAGAATTAGTTAAAAATATTATTGAAAAATTTTCTAACGAAGGAGATTTAATCTATGATCCTTTTATGGGAACTGGAACAACTGCTGTTGTAGCAAAAAAATTAAATCGCAATTATATAGGAAGTGAATTAACACTAAGATATTTTAACATTATTGAAGAGCGATTATTAAAATTAGAAAACAGTCTATTTTAACAACTAAAAACCACCCGAGAAATTGGGTGGTTTTACTTATTGTCTGTGCGACACGCACTACATCATTCCTGGCATACCGCCTCCCATTGGTGGCATTGGTGCCTCAGGTTTTGGAATTTCTGTAATGACACACTCTGTTGTAAGAAGCATACCTGCTACAGATGCAGCGTTTTCAAGAGCTACGCGCGTTACTTTTGTAGGGTCTATAATTCCTGCTTCAAGCATATTTACAAACTCATCAGTTTTTGCATTGTACCCGAAATCTGCTTTACCTTCTGCTACTTTCGCTACGATTACAGAGCCTTCGCCTCCTGCATTCGCTACAATTTGTCTCAATGGCTCCTCAATCGCTCTTTTTACGATTCTGATACCTGTGTTTTCGTCTTGGTTAACACCACTTAAACTGTTCAGAGATTCTATCGCTCTTACAAGAGCAACTCCCCCTCCTGCTACGATACCTTCTTCCACAGCGGCTCTCGTTGCGTGAAGTGCATCATCTACTCTGTCTTTTTTCTCTTTCATTTCCACTTCAGAAGCAGCACCTACATAAAGCACAGCTACACCACCTGCCAATTTAGCCAATCTTTCTTGAAGTTTTTCTCTGTCATAATCAGAAGTAGTAGATTCTAATTGAGCTTTGATTTGATTTACTCTTGCTTTAATTTGAGCATCATCACCAGCACCATTTACGATAGTCGTATTATCTTTATCAATCACTACTTTTTCTGCTTTACCAAGAAGTTCAATAGAAGCATTCTCCATAGTGAAACCTCTCTCTTCGGAAATTACTTGACCACCTGTAAGGATAGCAATATCCTCCAACATAGCTTTTCTTCTATCACCGAAACCAGGAGCCTTCACTGCTGCGATTTTAAGCGAACCTCTCAATTTATTTACAACCAAAGTTGCCAATGCCTCACCTTCTACCTCTTCAGAGATAATCAATAAAGATTTACCTTGTTGAGCTACAGGCTCTAAAACCGGAAGCAACTCCTTCATTGAAGAGATTTTTTTCTCTACTAAAAGGATATACGGATTATCCAATTCTGCTACCATTTTATCTGGATTCGTCACGAAATAAGGAGATTGGTAACCTCTATCAAATTGCATACCTTCTACTACATCTACAGTAGTGTCTATTCCTTTCGCTTCTTCTACAGTGATTACACCTTCTTTACCAACTCTTGCAAAAGCATCAGCAATAAGTCCACCAATAGTTTCATCATTATTCGCGGAAACAGAAGCTACTTGTTTTATTTTATCATTATTGTCTCCTACTTGTTGAGACTGAGATTTAAGATTTTCTACTACTGCAGAAACGGCTTTGTCAATTCCTCTTTTTAAGTCCATTGGGTTTGCTCCTGCTGCCACATTTTTAAGCCCTTCTCTAACGATAGCTTGAGCTAAAACTGTTGCCGTAGTAGTTCCATCTCCTGCGATATCATTAGTTTTAGAAGCAACTTCCTTCACCATCTGAGCCCCCATATTTTCTACTTTGTCTTCCAGCTCGATTTCTTTCGCTACGGAAACTCCATCTTTAGTTACATGCGGAGCCCCGAAAGATTTTTCAATTACGACATTTCTACCTTTTGGTCCCAATGTAACTTTTACTGCATTCGCCAATGCATCTACACCTCTTTTTAATGCGTCTCTTGATTCAATATCAAATTTAATTTCTTTTGCCATTTTCTTCAATTTTTTATTTTAATAATTTAGATTAGATTTTAAAATATTGTACTTTTACCCTAAAATCCCTAACAAATCAGACTCTCTCACGATAAGATAATCCTTACCGTCCAATTTTAATTCTTGTCCAGCATATTTTCCATAAAGAACACTATCTCCTACTTTCACAGTAAGCGGTTCATCTTTCTTTCCATTACCTACTGCTACTACTACCCCCTCTTGTGGTTTTTCCTTCGCTGTGTCTGGAATAATCAATCCTGATGCTGTTTTTGTTTCTGCTGGTGCTGGTTCTACCAACACTCTATCTGCTAATGGTTTAAAATTTACTGACATAATGTATTGTATTTTTGTTAATATATATATCTTTTACATCTTGAATGGTACTAAGATTATGCCAATTCTTCAAAAAGGATAAATATTGTCTATTTTGGCATATATTCAGGAAATTTTGGCAGAAATATTATTTTGGATTGTTTGTTTATGGAAAAAAATGATATATTTGCGGTGGTTGAATAACGAAATAATGAAAGTAAGTCTCATCATATCGACATATAATTGGAAAGAAGCTTTATATTTGGTTTTAGAAAGTGTGAAAGGACAGACGGAATTGCCAGATGAAGTAATTATTGCAGATGATGGTTCAAGAGAGGATACGGCTCTTTTAATTAAGGAATTTCAAGAGAAGTTTCCTGTTCCGTTGATACACATTTGGCACGAAGATAAGGGATTTAGATTAGCAGAAATAAGAAATAAAGCAATAGCAAAGGCAAGTTATGAATATGTGATACAGATAGATGGAGATGTGATACTACATAGAAATTTTGTAAAAGACCATAAGAGATTTGCACAGAAAAAATGCTTTATTACAGGGTCTCGTACTTTGCTTTTGCAAGACATTTCCAATGAAATAATAAGGACTAAAAATATTAATCTTAGTTTCTGCACACGGAATATTAAAAATAGATTTAATGCTATATATTTTCCATTATTTAATATATTTTCAAAGATAGAAAATGCGCCTATCGAGAAAATGTATTATAGAATAAGAGGTTGTAATATGAGTTTTTGGAAGCAAGATTTATTAGATATTAATGGTTATGATGCTGATTTTGTAGGTTGGGGACGAGAAGACTCCGATATTGTAGTAAGATTAATAAAAAAAGGTTGTTATAGAAAAAAAATAAAATTGGCAGCAGTACAATTTCATATTTATCATAAAGAAAATTCCAAAGAAAATTTAGATACCAATGACGAAATTATGAAAAGAGCATTGAGTAGTGATGGATACAAGGCTAAAAATGGTATTATAAATTTAGCAGAATAAAAAAGATAAAAACACCTCCGAATATTTGGAGGTGTTTTTATTAAAATTTAGGGTTTCTCTCTTGGAAACTTCTGTTCTTATATTTTAGGGCATCTTGTAAGATATTTGCTTTGATACCAATGTAGAAATCATACACCTTGTAAACCCCAAAAGGAACCCAGTTGAAGTTAATCATAAAACTCCTTTGGTCTCGCGAAAAACCAAGTCTTGTGTAGGCAAGTTTTTTCGTAACGAGGTCAAACTGAGCATTCCCCGAAATCGTCCAAAATGGTGTCAGTTTGATATTTCCATCTAATCCCAAACTGAAAGTCTTCGAACCAAAACGGCTCTGTGAGTTTCTATAATAAGCATAACTAGCATTTACATTCAATGTCCAAGGTTGCTCAAATTGAGCATAACTATCTTCATCAAAATAGTAATTTTCGTATCGTATCTCGCCTTTTGTTTTATATTTTTCGGCATAGTTTTTCTTTTTGCTAAAAGTTTCGTTGTTCAATGGGAATGAAAGTTGGGTATTGAATCCTTGCAGACCAAAGCCAAATTGTTCTACTTGTGTTCCTGCACCATTTCCATCAAATACGATTTTATACGGGTCTATTGTAAGATGAGAGTTAAGATTCATTTTCCCATTGAAGAAGGAATTCTGTGCTGAAATACTAATCACTGACCAACGGAATTTTTCCTTTGCAAAGTTATAACTTGCATTGATATTAAGATTTTCAAAAATCTTTATTTTTTTTATCCCCGTTGAGTCATTTTTAGAACGAACCTTCATCTGAATATTGTTACCAATATTAATTCCCAAGGATTGACTAAGTCCCATAGAAGGTGTAGCAAATACTCCTCCTTCGAAGATAGAATAGGCGGTAATCTCACCACGAGCATTGGTGTATTGTTTTGTATAGCCCCATTTGGGGTTGCCAAAATCAGGTGTGTAGTTAAAACTAATACTCGGTGTCATCATATGTCGTATAGCCTTCACAAAATATTTATTTCCAAAATTTTTGTCTCCATAGAGTATGGTTTGTAGGCTTACACTCGTCCCAAAAGTGGTATATCCTGAGATATGTCTATTTGGAGTAATTACTTCTCTATTGGTTGCAGAATCATAACTTTTGGTGATAGTTTTGGTAGTCAGTACATTATTCGTATTTGCTGAAAGAGTCAAGGTAAAATAGCGTAAAACATTGGTATTGGTAGAGATATTTATGGGAATTTGGACTCCCGTTTTCATCTCGTCCCACATTTCTTTTTTGAAAAGAAAATGACTTGTGGTATTCACATCGTTACGGAAATTAAGTCCCGTTTGTACCATTATATTTCTCAATAGCCCATCTTCTGCTCCGCCTTTTCGTTTAAATAGATAGAATTGATTAACGGCAATATTCACCTGCGGAAGGCTAATATTCGTAACATCTGTCGTGAAGTTTTGAGAATAATTAGCAGACCCAGTAATTGTAATTGGTAGATTGAGGAATCGCTTCGTGAAACTTATACTCGAGTTTTGTTGAGTATTGAGATTATTTCCATCGTAAATATGCTGATTATTCAGCGAGTTGGTGTAGAAATTACTGCTATTGACGATATTCACTGAGGCCGAAAAGTTAAAGAAAGGATTTGCCTTGGCATCTTGAGTGTGTATCCATTGTATGCTGTAATTATTCACTTTAGAATAGTCATCAAGTCCTTTTATCCCTCTTAAAGTGGAAGAAATTTCTCCCGAAAACCTCCCCGAATATTTGTAGTTTTTTCTATAATTAACCTCAGGCCTCACAGCCCAACTACCCTTTGTATAGATGTCAGTAAGTACTTTTAAATCAAAGTGTTCGCCAATCGGTTGATAATATCCCAAGCCATTCAAGAAAAATCCGTCAGTCTCTCTCTCCCCAAAACTTGGAATAAGAATCCCTGCTGAGCGTTTCTCCGAAAATGGAAGTATAGCAAATGGCATAATTAGAGGAGTGGGAACTTTTTCAATATACATTTGTATCGGTCCTGTGATAATGAAGGAACTCTTTTTTTTCTTGACAAGTTTGATATCCGGAGCGAGTAAATAGTAATCAGCAAGAGTATCCTTCTTTTGTAGAAAATACTCGTCGGTGGTATATTTCCCTTTTTTGAAATAAAGAATAGAATCGCTGACTTTTTTTGTTTTTTCGGAGATGATTACTCCACCTTGCTCCTCTGTACGGGCATTATAGGCAATAGCTTTCTTTGTTTTAATGTTAAAATTAAAACTATCTGTTTCATATGACTTCCCTGCTTGAGTAACCTTTGCAGGAGAAATTAGTTTCCCGTTTTTATCCAATTTTCCTCTTGCAAAAACGATACCAGACTGATTATTGATGGAGATATAATCCGCTTCTAAAATCATATCTTGATAAGATATTTTGGCATTTTTGTTAAGGAAAGTCATCTTCTTTGGTAAATCAGTATAGATGCTATCTGCCGAAGATTGGATAATAGCATCCAAAGCCTCTTTTTTTGTTAAAAGGGTATCTTTTTTAATGGAGATGGGCCTATTATCCTCATTTTTAGTGGTATTTTGTGCAAATAAAATTCCTAAAAAATTGTTAAAAATTAGGATAATTAAAATTTGTAAATTATTTTTGGCAATTATTTTGATAACTTTACTATATTTTTAGGTTAGACGCCTCAAAATTAATATTTTTAAATTAATATTATGGAATATAAAACGAAATCTTTTAAAAAATATTTTGTAATCATCTTATTATTAGTGAGTTTTATTATTCAGGCACAGAAAAAATTTGTTATAGTCCTTGATGCTGGACACGGAGGTACCGACCACGGAGCAAGCAGAACTTACCCAGATTTGGGGAGAGTGACCGAGAAGGATGTAACTCTTGCCGTGATTTTGAAATTGGGGAGCAAGCTTGAAAAATATAAGGATATTAAGGTTATATATACCAGAACGACTGATGTGTATCCCACCCTGACCGAGCGGACAAATCTCGCTAATCGTAGTAAGGCAGATTTATTCGTATCCGTCCATGTGAATGCATCTAAGGGAGCAACAGCTTATGGAACGGAGACTTTTGTACAAGGGCCTAACCAAAATAAAGAAAATTTGGAAGTCGCAAAGGCAGAAAATGATGTGATTTTTCTAAATGAGCAAGATAAACAGACCTTCGCATCATATGACCCAGATTCGCCAGAATCTCTCATAGCCCTTAAAATTCAGCAAAATAAATATTTGGCAAAAAGCTTGATGATTGGAGGCCTTTTGGAAGATAACTTCGTGAATAAAGATAAACGATTTTCTAGAGGAGTGAAACAAAAAGATTTGCATGTTTTGAGGAGAAATGCTATGCCATCAATCCTTACAGAAATAGGATTTGCAAGTAATTATGACGAAGCGGCCTATATTTCTTCAGAAAGCGGACAAGACCAAATAGCAGAGAGCATTTTTAATGCTATCATGGGATATAAAGATGCAATTTTTGGGAAAACAGAGCAACCAGAACCACCGAAATTAGTAAAAAAAATAGAAAATCCTCTTAAAAATGACTTTAGGATTTTGCTAATGTCAAGCCCTATAAAATATACAGAAAATGCCCCAGAACTTAGAGGGTTAAAGTATATATTAATTCTTAAAGAGGGAGATGACTATAAATATTATTATGCTAACACAAACTATGCCTCTGTGCGAGATACCAATTTGAAGATAGCCAAAGATGCAGGTTTTAAAAATGCGATTAGTATCGGATTTGTTCCAAACCAAAAATTAGCTTTCGGATATTATACGATAGAATTAGCAGTGAGTAAAACAAAATTAGATAAAAATGATCCTATTTTGGCTCTCAAAGATGTGGAGAGAATAAAACAAGATGGCATATTCTATTATACTTATGGTAAATATCAATCTTTAGAAGAAGCTATAAAATCTCAACAAGAATTAGGCCAAAAAGGTATCAAAAATGCAGTGATTGAAAAAAAATACAGATAAAAATTTTGTAGATTATAAAAAAAAATATATTTTTGCAAACACAAAATAAATGGTCTATTCGTCTAGTGGTTAGGACTCAAGATTTTCATTCTTGCAACAAGGGTTCGATTCCCTTATAGACTACAGCTAAAAAGATAAAACACATTGGATTTTCAATGTGTTTTTTTGTTTAGTAATATTATTAAGCTACTCTCCCGCCTTATTTATACTCTATGTAGTCTGTTATTTTCGGAATTTACTGAAAGATATTCGTTTTCGTAGACGCATAAGGTATATATTATAAAAGACTATCGAAAGATAGTCTTTTATAATTAATATACAGTTATATATTTGACTAAACGATTCCTTGTGCAATCATAGCATCGGCAACTTTTACGAATCCTGCGATATTTGCTCCTTTTACATAGTTTACAAATCCGCCTTCCTCTTTACCATATTCTACACAAGCATTATGGATACCAACCATAATATTTTTAAGTTTAGCATCTACTTCTTCTTCAGACCAACCTAGTCTGATTGAGTTTTGAGTCATTTCGAGACCAGAAGTAGCTACACCACCAGCGTTAGAAGCTTTACCAGGTGAGAATAGAATCTTATTGTCTAAGAAATAGTTGATAGCATCAAGCGTAGAAGGCATATTAGCAGCTTCGGTAACGCAGATTACACCATTTTCTACTAATTTTTTAGCATCTTCCAAGTGAAGTTCATTTTGTGTAGCACAAGGGAATGCTATATCACATTTTACTTCCCAAGGTCTCTTTCCAGGGTGGAATTCAGCAGAAGGGAATTTTTTCACATAATCCTCAGCTCTATTGTTTCCAGAAGCTCTTAGTTCAAGTAAGTAATCAATTTTTTCACCAGAGATACCATCTTTATCATAGATGTATCCATCAGGTCCAGAGATAGTTACCACTTTTGCACCAAGTTGGTTAAGTTTAGTTACCACACCCCAAGCCACATTTCCGAAACCAGAAACGGTAGCTACTTTACCTTTTAGGTCATGTCCGATAGTTTTTAGCATTTGTTCTGCGAAATAAACTACCCCAAATCCCGTAGCTTCAGGACGTATAAGCGAACCTCCGTAGGATAGACCTTTACCTGTAAGAACACCTGTGAATTCGTTTCTAATTCTCTTATATTGTCCGAACAAGTAACCGATTTCTCTAGCACCTACTCCTATATCTCCAGCAGGTACATCGGTATCAGCACCGATATGTTTGCATAATTCTGTCATAAATGCTTGGCAGAAACGCATAATTTCCATATCAGATTTTCCCTGTGGGTCAAAATCAGAACCACCTTTACCACCACCCATTGGAAGTGTTGTAAGGGAGTTTTTGAAAGTTTGCTCAAAGGCTAAGAATTTCAATACTGATAAATTTACCGTTGGATGGAAACGAAGCCCACCTTTGTAAGGTCCAATAGCAGAGTTCATTTGGATTCTGTAACCTCTATTTACTTGGATTTCGCCGTTGTCATCTACCCAAGATACGCGGAACATTACTACTCTTTCAGGCTCAGCCATTCTCTCGAGAAGTTTTTTGCCGTTATATGTTGGTTTAGACAAGATGTAAGGAATCACAGTAACAGCAACTTCTTTTACTGCTTGTAAAAATTCCGGTTCGTTTGGGTTTCTTGCTTCTACTTTAGCAATGAAATCCTTGATTTCTTGCTCTACATTATTTTGTGCCATAATGATAATATAATATGTTTGTTGGAAACAAAGTTAATGTAATTTTTTTAATACGCAAATAGTTTTTTATTTTTTATTGAAAAATTTTCAACATTAGATTAAAAATTTATTAAGCGTAAAAATAAAGGTTTTTAATTATTTTTTTTGTATTTAAATTATTGTTTTTATGAATAATATACAATGTGTTTCTATTATGAAACAGAAAATTGTCTCCCCGAAAATGATTGTATTACTCCCAAAATTTCCATTTCTAATAGAATAGGGAGTAGTTCAAAGGTTGATATTTTCATCTTTTCGGATAAATCGTCTAGAGTGATTTTATGATTATTTTTTATACATTGATAGATGGGCTTTTGTTGCTCACTAAGGTCGGGTGTTTTGGTAGGAAATAATTCTCCAATATTGGTTTTTGGAGTGTTGAAACCTAATAATTTTACAAGTTCTTTGATAGACGAAATAGCCATTGCTTTATTTTGGAAAATAAGATGGTTGCACCCTTGGCTGTATTTATCCGTGATTTTACCAGGTAGGGCATAGACATCTCTATTGTAGTTATTAGCATAGGTTGCTGTGCTGATAGAACCACCTCCAAAGGCAGTTTCTACAATAATAAGACTCTGAGATAGTCCCGCAACGATACGGTTTCTTTGTAAAAAATGTTCCCTATCGGGCTTTTGAGACGAGTTGAATTCCGTAAGTAATGCTCCATTTTGTTCTAATATCTGTTCCGAAAGTCTCTTGTTTTTAGATGGATAGAGCATATGTAATCCGTGAGCCAAGACAGCAATGGTAGGAATATTGTTTTGTAAAGATTGTTCGTGTGTTTCGGTATCCACGCCGTAGGCTAATCCACTGATTGTTATTGTATTAAAGTTATTTATTTCAGATAATAAATGTTTGACAAAGTTTCTCCCATAGGCAGTTATTTCTCTCGTTCCGACGATACTTATTGGCTTAGGAGTGTCTGGAATATTTCCTTTTTGGTAGAGGATTGCGGGGGCGTCATCACAGCTATTCAGATAATAAGGAAGTTCTTCAAAATGTCTTAATAGAATCTTTATATTATGTTTTTCACAAAAATCTAATTCTTTTTTTGCAAAATCCAAATGATGTTCATTACCGATTTCAGAAGAGACATTTTTATTAAACTTATTAATGTTTTTCAGTATTTTCGGAGCATCTAGCCAAACTCTTTCGGCCGAGCCAAATTCCTCGATAAGTTTTTGGAAGGTAATATCTCCCACTCCTGCCGATTTTCGTAATGCAATAGAGTATAATGCCTCTTGTTGGTGATTCATAAAATAATTTTGCCAAAGTTACTTAAAATCTTAAAAATAAATCTTTTTTCTCCATTTAAAATATTTTTATAATTTTGAGGAAAACAAAGTCTGAATGTATAGCCAACCAATATTTATCATAGTAATAACTTTTATTTTAGGTATTTTCTTTCAAGAATTCATAGGGGTTAATTATTGGTTATCAGTTATTATTGTTGTTGTGATGTTTCTATTATCCATAATTTCATTTTATTTTTTTCGGTGGAGGATAAAGATGTTGATATTGGGATTTTTATTTTTGTCTTTGGGAAGTTTATGCCATTTTATTAATAAGAATCAGCATCCTGCGGAAGTACGCCAATCGAGTGGGAATATTGCTTTTAAATTAGAAGAAAAATTAAAATCAAATACAAAAAATAAGCGGTATAAGGTAGAGGTGTTTTTTGATAATAAGAGATTTAATGCAGTACTTTCTATTCCAAAGACCGAACAAGATTTGGATTTTAGGCACTATTATTCGGGGGTTGGTTTTATCCATCGGATAGAGAAGCCGAGTCACGATTTTTTATTTGATTACCAAAAATATATGATGAGACAAAGAGTCTTTCATCAAATATATATACCAGAAATAGAATCGGTTTCGGAGATTGAAAAAACATCTTTTAGAGATAGAGTTCGGCAGTTTAGGCAAAACATATTGCTGAATATCAATAAGTCGCAGTATATTTCTCAAAAAAATAAAGAACTTTTAAAAGGAATAATTTTGGCAGATCGTACCGAGATGGATTCTGAGACTACGGAGGATTTTGCCAAGGCAGGAGTGGTGCATATTTTGGCAATTTCGGGGACGCACTTTGGGATAATTTTCGGCGTAATTTTGTGGGGACTATCCAAGTTAATAGATAGGAGAAAGTCTATAGTTATTGCTTTGATTTTCATATGGTTATTTGCTTTATTAATAGACTTTGGAAACTCGGTTACTCGTTCATGTTTGATGATAAGTATCTATTTTATTTCTGTTCTTCTACAACGAAAATCCGATTTACTCCATTCATTGAGTCTGTCGGCTATGGTAATTTTAATGATTGATACTCAGCAGATTTTTGATGTGGGATTTCAGTTGAGTTACTCGGCAGTTTTGGGTATTTATTGGTTTAATAAAGTGATTTCCAATAGAATACTGATGATTAGCCCTCGGATAATGGAAAAAATACAAAAAAATAGGCTGGGACAGTATTTTCTTAGTCTGCTGTCTATGACGATTGCAGCTCAGCTTGGCACACTTCCACTAATTATTTTTTACTTTCATCAAGTGCCATTAATATCAATTTTGGCTAATTTTTTGGTTATTCCGCTTTCGGAATGTTTAATTATAGTGTCGTTATTTATTACAATTTTATTTGGTTTCGGAGTTAATGCTCAGTATATTAATATTGTTTATGATGGTTTTGCATCAATATTTTTGAAATTAGTAAAGGTGTTTGCATCAATAGATGGATTTTTATTAGAAAATATTTATTTGAATAGTATAGAATTTATATTTCTATTGGTGATAGTTTATTTATTAAGAGATTTTATTGAAAAATTCTCTATGAAAATTAATCTTCGGCTGCTTTTGGTATTGTTTGTTTTTATTGGGGTTAGATGGGGGAGTAACCAGTGGCAATTGCAGAAAAATGAAAAACTGATGATAGACTATTTTGATACTAATATAATGATTATCAAGAATAAAGGCGTAGCGACCATCATCATTCCGTCAGAGTTGGATATCAAGCAAATTAGGAAAAACATTATATTTCCCTATATGAATAGCAGACGAATTGGGGATATTAAAATAGTAATAGAAAATATAGAAGATTATGAACTAAAAACTATAACAAAATGAAAAAGTATTTATTATGCACAGTATCTCTATTAGTAATTTCTTCGTGTAGAAACGAAAATGAAATTTCAATAGTGAAAACAGAAACTGCCTCAAATGAGATATTAGCACTTCAATTGGATGATATAGAGCCAATAAGAGCAGGTGTCAATTTTCTTTTGGAGGGAAAAATTATCTCAAATCAGAAAATTTCTGAGGCAAAAATACAAATTATAGAAAAAAATACACAAAAACTCGTGAGGGAGCTCAAATTGCCACTTTCTGGATTTAATGATGTACTCTTACAACAGCAAATTTACATAGAACCATCTTTCACAGCAGGGGATTATCTACTAAAAATCTATGTGAAAAACGAAAAAAATAGAGAACAACAAATACAAAAAGAACTAAAAATCCTTCCCGCTCTATTCCAAATGAATGTGAAAACTATTGGTAAACAAGGTATCGGTAAGGTTGGTGAGCAATTTGATATTTCTGCTGAGGTGAAATCCAATAAGAATCCTATTAATACAATGAGAATCGAGATTATCAATAAACGAACGCCAACATATAGAATTGATGAGCGATATAATCGTTATGAGGGAAAAATAGATTTTACATTTCAAGAGAGGGTCCATATCCCTGAAAACTTTCCCAAAGGAGAATATTACTTTATCTTAATAGCCTATGACGCAGATGGATATACCTATTTTGAGAAAATGATAGACTTTAAATAAGAAAATCACCATTAGTTTTTATAATGTATTTTAGAAGAATTGTAACTAATTGATAATCAATAAGAAAAATTTACAATGGAAAGATATACAAAGCTCAATTTTATAAAAGAGTTAATAAAAAAATACAATGTAACGGCATACGAGATAAGTAAAAACACTCATTTAACAACAGTTGGCGTGCAAAAAATCATAAACGGACGAAGTGAAAAACCTCAAATAGCGACAATAGACGCCATATATAACTATTTAACTACTCACTACCCACACAATGAGGCTACTCACAACACGAATACACAAGGCGACAACAACATATATATAAACAACTTGCAAAACGCTTTAACAGATAAAGAGACACAAAGCATTCCAGTGCAAGCAAACGAAATTAATATATACACTGAAATGATAGCCACACAAAGGGAATTAATTGCTAACCAAAATGAACTAATTTCTCAATATCGCAAAGAAATTGAGTATCTGAGACAAAAAGTAAAAGAATATCGCGAAAAGTATGAGAAATAATAAATAGTGGTCAGCCTTTATCTCGCTTAGCCTTTATTTGTTTTGCTCATTCCAATAGTAGGAATCGGGATAGATTCTTTCACCAAAAATAGCAGTTCCTACCCTTACGATAGTTGCACCCTCTTGTATGGCGATTTCTAAGTCTCCACTCATTCCCATAGATAGTTCCTTCATTTCTACATTTGGGAGATTGAGGTTGGTAATTTTTTGTTGTAGACTTTTCAATAGTTGGAAACAAGTTCTCACTCGTTCTTCATCACTACTGAATAGCCCAATTGTCATCAGACCTTTTATTTTCAGGGTGCTAAGAGTAGATATTTCTTTCACTAAATCTAAGGTATTCTCTGGCGAAACTCCAAATTTACTTTCCTCATTGGAGGTATTTACCTGTATGAGGATGTCCATTTCTCTTTCTTCTGCGAGTAATTTTTGATGGAGTTTTTCTGCTAAATCTAATCTATCAACAGATTGAACACACTGAACCCCATATTTCAATATGTCTTTTATCTTATTGGTTTGTAGGTGTCCAATGAAGTGGCTGGTATGCGGGATGTTTTTTAGGTCTTCATATTTCTCTTTCACTTCTTGCACTTTATTTTCTGCAATGAGAGTCTGCCCAGTTTGCAGAGCGATTTTTATTCTATCGGCTGATACGGTCTTTGTGGCCATCAAAAGTTTTACTTCCTTAGGGTTACGACCCGCATTTATACAAGCATTTTCTATCCTTTTTAGGATTACATTTAGGTTGTGGATAATGTTTTCAGGCATTGTTGTTGATTTTTTCTAATTGATTAATAATGTTTCCTTTTATTATTGTGTATGCATAGTCCTTCGCTTCGGCGAAAGATATACCAAATTTCCTATTGATACTTCTAAGATTTTCCGGGAAATGAGATAGTATAGCATCATAGTACTCATTAAGTACTTCGTCGCTGGGTAGTTCAAAGCTGATTTTTAATTGAAATCTTCTCATCAATGCAATGTCTATGATTTGAGGATGGTTAGAAGCACATATAAGTAGTGCATTCTTTGGGAAGTAATCTATTAGTTGAATGATAGTATTTACTAATCGTCTCATCTCACCCACATCTTTGTCATCATTGCCACGGGCTTTCCCTATCTGGTCAAACTCATCAAGAAATAGCACCGCCTTGTCGCGAGAGGCCTTATCAAAGATTAATTTTAGATTTTGCCCTGTTTCGCCTATCTTAGAGCTTACAATATTACTGAGATTAAGTATATAGGCAGGTTTTTTCAGAGCGGTGGCAATGGCTTTGGCAGTTGTTGTCTTGCCACAACCAGAATTTCCAAAGAGAAATACTTTGTTGTTGATAGGTAAATCATATTTTAAAAGTTCATCTGCATATTTCTGCTCCTTGATAAGTTGTAAAATCTGTTGGCGATTGTCTTCACTTAAGAAAATATCCGACAATTCTACTTGTTCTCTATCATCAATTAGGAGGTTAAGTATATTCATCGTTTGTTATTTATTATTTTGAGGAGTTTTATTATTGAAATACCAATGTAAATTATTATCTCTGAGGGGTAAGATACTATCAGCGACCATTGGAAATTTAGGTGCTTTGGTGCCAAAATTAAGATTTTTATTTGGATTTTTAAATATTATAGCCTCATCCCAAAGATTTTCATTAATAAATTGTTGTATTGTGTATGTACCACCCTCTATTATCATAGATTGTATTTGTAATTCATAGAGTTTATCCATCAGGTTATTTAGGAAATTATCCTTTCGTATGGTGATATATTGTAAATTCCCATCTCTTCTATCTATATGCTGATTGAAGATAATAGTTTCTGCTTCATTATTTAATAAGTTGTAATGTTTCGGAACTTGTAAATCCCAATCTATAAGGAGCCTAATGGGGTTTCGTCCGAAAATTTCCCTTGTCGTGAGGCTAGGATTATCCCGAAGGGCCGTCTGTGTTCCCACTAAAATGGCGTGTTCCTCGCTACGAATCCTATGGGTAATTTGTTTTGCTAATGAGTTGGAGATTTGGATTGGCTGAAAATCTTTGTCAATGAATCCATCGAGCGACTCAGCCCATTTGAGAATGATATAAGGTCTCTTTTTTTGATGAAAAGTAAAGAATCTCTTGTTGAGTTCCCAAGATTCTTTGCATAGGATATCGGTATCGACATTTATTCCTGCATCCTCTAATATCTTGATACCCTGCCCATTTACTTTGCTATGTATATCTCCGATACCGATAACTACTCGTTTGAAACCTATTTCTTTTAGTTTTAAGGCACAAGGAGGAGTTTTTCCGTAGTGCGAACAAGGTTCGAGGGAGACATAAATGGTGGATTCTGGTAATAATTTGGGATTCTTCACCGAGTGAATGGCGTTAATTTCTGCGTGAGGCTCTCCTGCTCTTTGGTGGTAGCCCTCACCGATGATTTTTCCATTATGGACAATTACGGCACCGACCATTGGATTGGGATAGGTATAGCCTTTTGCCTTTTGAGCTAATTCTATACAACGATTTAAGTAGAAAACATCATTCATACAACAAAGGTAAGGATTTTCATCAGAATTTGATAGGCGATATTGGCGAAATATATTCAAAATAAATATACAGACTTACCAATCTGAAAATAAAAGTTTATGATTGTGGATTTTTAATTACCTTTATCCATCAAAATCAAAAAAAATGGATACCTCCACGAAGAAAAGTATAAAAGTATATGGCCTTACGATAGACGAACATACTCGATGTGAGCATTACCATTCGCAGGTGGATATTATTGCTATCAAGTTTAAATGTTGTGATAAGCATTATCCTTGCTTTCAATGCCACAAAGCCTGCGAAACTCACGAAATAGACCGATGGAAGCATACGGATTTTGAGGAGAAAGCTATCCTCTGTGGGAATTGCTACACCGAACTGAGTATTACAGAATATATGCGGGTAAATGAGTGTCCCAATTGCCATTCGGTTTTTAACGCTGGGTGTAGGAAACATTATCACCTTTATTTTGAATTGTAATTTTGATAATTAAGGTGGAATTTAATTAAAAAGTATTGCAGAAAATCTTATATTTGCAGAAATTTAACAGAAATGAATAAGAATATTAAATTTGTAATAGCAGGATTGATGATTGTTTTAGGAATATACCTAATCTGGGACAGAAGCTGGGGCTGGGGTATCGTCTCTATTTTATTGGCGGGGATACCAATTTTGTTGTATTACAAGAATGAGTATATTTTGTTGGCATTTTGGCAATTACGAAATCAGAAAATAGAAAAAGCGAACGAATGGTTGAGTAAAATAGTAAATTTTGAGGGGCAATTACACCGCTCACAATTTGGGTATTATCATTATTTGAAGGGGTTGGTTATTGTACAAGATAATCCAACCAAAGCCGAGCCATTGATGAAGAAAGCGTTGGAGTATGGTCTTAATATGAAACAAGACAGAGCAATGGCAACACTAAACTTGGCGGCGATGGCACTCTCAAGAGGAAGGAAACAAGAGGGACAAAAACTATTAGAAGAAGCTAAAAGATTAGACTCTGCAGGGTTAATGACCGACCAAATAAAAATGCTGAAAGACCAAATAAAATTACCATCAGTACAGAAACATATGCACAATCCACATATGAGAATGAGAGGAAGAGTAAGATAAAAAATGAGGAATGTAGTTTTTACATTCCTTTTTTTGTGATGAAATCCCAATCTACCCAGAAATTGGGATAAGATTTTTCTACTACTTCGGGATTTTCAATATGGATAGGATGAATGTATCGGAATGGAGCGAAGGCCATTGCCATCCTATGGTCGTCATAGGTTTTTATGCTTATATTTTTCCCTATCTCGGAGAATATAGTAGATTTGATACTATCATTCGTTATTTCTGTATGGCAACCTAATTTTAGGAGTTCGTTTTGTAGAGCTACGAGCCTATCGGTTTCTTTTACCTTTAATGTGGAAAGTCCATTTATTTCAAAATGTATTTTGAGTGCGGTGGCTGTTACACAAAGTGTTTGAGCGATGTCTGGGCAGTCATTCATATTGATTTTAATGAGTTTAGGATAAACAAAATCCTTTGTTGAGGTTAATGAGATAGTTTGTTTAATATCATCAAATTGAGTTTTTATCCCAAAAAAAATCTCATAAATATTCACTAAAGATGCATCACCTTGGAGAGATACTCTTTTGAAATTTCCCAATTCTAATGATTGGTGACTGATGGCGACATAAGAGTAGAAGTAACTAGCAGAAGACCAATCGGACTCTATGGTATAGTCTTTATGAGGTAGTTCGGTAATGTTCGGGATTGATATAATGTTATCAATAAATGTTATTTTGTTTTTTAGGTGAGGAGCGACGATTCTTAACACTTCTAAGCTCATCTCTAAGTAAGGTCTGGATGTTATTTTTCCTATTAGCTCTATTTGAAGGCCATTTTCTAATTTTCCACCAATTAATATCAGTGCTGTAATGAATTGTGAGGAAATGTTTGCCGATATTTTTACTCTTGATAAGGTTGTTGTTTTTCCATATATTTTGATAGGTGGATACCCTTCTTTTTCTATATAGTGTATTTCAGCGCCTAAATTTTTCAGTGCATCTACTAGCGGTGCTATGGGGCGTTGTTTCATTCGTTTGGAGCCTGTCAAAATTGTTGTTTTTCCATCTTGAATGGCAAAGAAAGCTGTTAAGAACCTCATTGCTGTCCCTGCGTGGTGTATATCTATTGTTTCCTCGCAAGAGTTGAGTGCTTTTATGAGGAGCTGGCTATCTTGGGCATTGGATATGTTTTTGATTTCAATATTACTGAATAATTTTTGGAGGATTAACAAACGATTAGTCTCACTTTTAGAGCCTGAAAGTTGAATATATTTCATAATGATGGGCTTTTCGCTTAGTAGTTATTTCAGTTTTGGATTTTGTTGGTGCCTGTCTCTATCTCTCTCCGTTTTTAGTTGAAGTTTTTTGTCAAATGCCTTTTGTAAATCAATTCCCATTTGATTAGCGAGGCATAAAGTAACGAATAGCACATCGGCCAGCTCTTCTCCCAAATCTTTGTTTTTGTCGGATTCTTTTTCCGATTGTTCTCCATATCTTCGGGCAATTATTCTAGCTACCTCTCCCACTTCTTCGGTAAGGATAGCCATATTCGTTAGTTCATTAAAATATCTTACGCCGATGTTCTTTATCCATTTATCAACTTGTTCTTGTAGATTCGTTATTTCCATTTTTTTTAGTTAAATAAAGTACAAAGATAGGAAGGATATTTGATTTAAAAATGATTGATTTTTAGAATGAATATTCTTTTTTTTATATTTTTGCACTGATATTGAATCTTGAAAAAGAGAATTTATGATAATCATTACTCTACAAAGAGATAAATGTATAGGCTGTAACTATTGTGCAGAGTTTGCACCCGAATATTTTCGTATGTCTAAGAAAGATGGAAAGTCTGTTCTATTGAAATCTACTGATAAAAAAGGGTTTCACACATTGAAAACACCTTTCTCTGATGCCTTTGATTCTTGTGAAAAGGCTGCGAATGCATGTCCAGTAAAAATTATTAGTGTTAAGGAAACTTAATAGATATGCTAAAATCTGAATTAAGGAAAATATATATCTCCAAAAGGAAAAATCTATCCCAATATGAGATAAAAACGTTATCTGAAAAAATAATAGAAAATTTCATTTTACAATTTAATATATCTGAAAACCAACTAATTCATTGTTTTTTGCCTATTTCAAAACATAACGAGGTAGATACATTTTTGTTGATAGAATATTGTTTCCAGAATAATATTAGAGTGTTCGTACCAAAAGTTTTTGGTAATGAAATGAAATCCATTGAAATCACTCGTTCTACAGAGTTCATTTCTCATAAATGGGGAATACTAGAGCCTAAAAATGATATTTTCAGTGATGAGAAATATTTTGATTACGTTGTTACTCCATTGCTATATTCTGATGACAAGGGGAATAGAGTAGGCTATGGTAAAGGCTTCTATGATGCTTTTTTTAGACAGATTGATACAAAATCAAAGCGAGTAGGCTTTAATTTCTTTCCACCGAATGAAAGAATCATAGACCTTTGGGCTGATGATATGCCTCTACATTATTTGGTATTACCTACCGAAGTACTATCTTTTTCCTCTCCACTGTTATTATGATAGAAATTTAGGAAGTAAAACTTAAACTCTTTACTCATTTTATTGGGGGTAACTAAGATATATTCAGCATTTTTGGAGAAATTGCCGATTGATTTATTATTCTTGTTAAAATACTCTACATTGAATTTTGCCAAATCAATGGTATCTTTTTCTTTAATAATTTTTGAAACTTCTAATTGATTGATCTTTATATATTTAACATTATTTGTTTTCAAATCATCAAAAATAGTTTTGAATGTCAAGGAGTCTGGTTTATAAAAATATCCTTGCATCTGTTTGAGCATTGCTGAATCAATCTGAGTATTTTGATTTCCATTGATGTAGAGAGCAGATAGGTCTAATAATTCTTGTACTTTTTGCTGAGTAATAGATTTAATTGCTTGAATACTATCCATTTTCCCTACAGGATAGGTTTTGATATTTGTACTAGTTCTTAGTATGTCTAATTCGTTTTTATTTTCAGTCTTTTTATTACAAGAAAAGATTAACAAAAAGCATAAAATTGATATAATATTATTGATTTTCATTGTTAGTAATTTTAAATTTTATTGAAATAATTTTGCCATTTTCATCTCTTTTCATCTCAATGAGATTGAGGTTTTTAAGTGAAGTTGTAGGAGTCGTTACTAATGTAATATATTTTTCTTTATTAATTGTTTCTACTCCATAAATATCATTGTCGTAGATTTGTTTAATCACTGCATTATCGCTGATTCGTTTCTCTAACTCCTTTCGTTTTTGGTTTATAATTTCCTTAGAGTTTTCTGTATCTTTTAATGAGAAATAATAGAAGGCAAATTTGTAATCATCTGGTTTTAATTCAATTAATTCCTTCTCTGGAGCATTTTCTAAACTTCTATTTATGGTAATGTTTTCATAGAAAGGAGATGAAATTTCCATTTTTAGAAACTCATCTTTGGTATGATATTCAAAGCATTGCCCTGCAGGTATTTTATAAATTAAGGGAGATTCATTTTCCTTAAATACTTTTATTTCAATATGAGTTTTTATTCCAGCACTCCTATCGGCATCAGAAAAGCAATAAGTGTAGGTCTTCCCAAAAATACGATTTTTGAAAATAGCAAAAAAAACGCTTAAAATAATTAGTAGAATAAACGAAATCCAAAGAAATTTACTATATTTAAAAAAAGATATGTTTTTGGTAATTGATTGATTATCAGTGTTTGTTTTTTGTAAAATAGTTTTTTTATTGCTGTTTTCTATACTTTTGTTATTCTCTTTTTTATCATTTATAATATTTGTTGGGGTGAGAGATTTTGCTTCTTCTTGCTCTTGGACAATAGAGTTTTTTTCCTCTGTTGAAGATGAAATTTTGTTGTATTTCTTGAAATCGGCCCACGATTCGTATCCGATATAGATACAGAGAATATTTAGTATATCAATTCTTGGCAGTTTCTTTATTGGAGAGGTCTTAAAATAGGTATAAAACGACTTTTCACTGATATTTCCTTTCGCTATTTTTCTTAAATCCTCTTGGAAATAGATAATATCAATCCCTTTCCACTTTGAAATTTCGTCAAAAGTGGGGGTGTGATTCTTCAAATATTGAGCTTGGATATGATTTTTTAGTTGCTCAAAATATAATATTTCTAAATCCACGAATATTTGAATTTTATTTAACTTACTGATTATTAGATATTCTTATTTGTAATAATGATTTTACAAAGTTAATACAATAGTTTTTCTTATGCAAATTTTTTATTCGTTATACATTTGCCTTGTTCAAAATGGGTGGACATACGTACATAGTATCTATGTAGACCATGGAACAGATAAAAGGACATAAACATAATTTATTATTAACAAATTTAAATTTTTATTATCATGAAAAAATCATTATTTGTAGCAGCTGTTGCTGCTTTGGCTCTTGTTGCTTGTAACAAACCTGCAGAAAACGCTGCAGAAAACACTGATTCTGCTGCTACTGAAGCTCCAGCTGCTGATTCTGCTGCTCCAGCTGCTGATTCTGCTGCTGCTCCAGCTGCTGACGCTGCTAAACCAGCTGAAGAAAAACCAGCTGAAGAAAAACCAGCTGCTGACGCTGCTGCTCCAGCTGCTGATGCTAAACCAGCAGAGCAAGCTCCAGCTAAATAATTTTAGCATAGGACAGAGACAAAAATTAACCGCTCTATTTATCAGAGCGGTTTTTTGTTAGGATAATTTCCATAGATTTTTTAATAATTTATAAAATCTATGTTCATCGTTGGTAACTAGGTTATCCGCCTTAATGAGCGATTTTGCAAATGTTATAAACTTTATTCTTTCTTCTTCGGTGGAATCTTCATAAAAGCATCTCGCGTGGAATTCAAAATGGTCTTTCCAATCTTCAGGACGAAGTTTAGCAATTGCCTCTAATTCGTTATCTAAATTCATACGGAAGGGAAACTCTTCAAATAAATATTCAGATATTTTTAAACCCTCTTCGGGTGAGAATCGGTGATCTACGGAGGATAAAATCATTAATAAATGATATCCTGCAATGGGTTTATTGGATTTTTGCATATTATGAAGTTTAGTTAAATTCCTTTAAGGGTTTTTTCGTTTCAATTTTTCCATTTTTCAATATTAGTACAAAGGGATTACTTCTCGCAATGGTCTTTATTGCTGTTGCATCCATTGATAGGTTTGGTATGTTACTAAATGTATTTGGTGTAGGAGATACTCCCAAAATATTAATATTGCGGTATTTATGTTTTAATTTATTTATTTCTGATGATAAGTTAATATTTATATCTTTTGGTTTGTATGAAAATATTAAAATCACTTTTTCTTCATTAAGAATATTGCTTGTCTCATCGTTTCCTTGCTCATTATCGAGATGAAATTTAGCAATTTCGGATTTATAACCTTCTTTTACCATTTTAGAAGTGGTTTTTTCTTCTAAAATTTTCCAAGGAGAGTTTTCTGCCCAATATTCTTCAATATTGATATAATCATCTTGATTTACTTCCCTTTCTTCTCCGGTTTTATTATTTTTTAAGATATAAAAGGTTTTGTATATGGCAGGATTTTTATCTATTTTTTTCTTTTCCTTTCTTAAATCCGTACCGATTTTATAATCTCGGAAATCAATAATTGGTTCGCTATCAATTCCTATAAAAATAATATACCCAAAGATGATAACAGATGTGGATAGTGCTATTTTTTGTATGGGGTTTATAGGCCCCATTGTATTATTTCTTTGTGTAAAATATAGGATAATTAGTCCGATGAGTAAGATAATATCTTTCCAAAAGCTTTGCCAAGGTGTGAATTTTATAGCATCTCCAAAGCACCCGCAGTCAGTTACTTTATTAAAGTAAGCAGAATAAAAAGTAAGGAATGCGAAAAATATACATAGATAAATTAAAAGCAATGTTGTCTTCTTTGCTCTGATGCTAAGAAGAAGCATTATACCTAAAATCAACTCCAATATGACAACGAAAAGAGCAAAATATAAGGCATATTTTTCAAGAAAAGGGAGATTAAAAACGGAGGCTGAAAAATATTCTTCCATTTTGAACGAAAATCCCTTTACATCAATTGCTTTTACGAGTCCAGAGATAATGAATATTGTAGAAATGAGGATTCTTAAAATTGTTTTCATTGATAATTTTTAAGAATTTTTGAGTTTAATCATACAGAAAACAGCGTAATTAAGCATATCAAAATAATTAGCAGATATACCTTCTGAAATGATGGTTTTTCCATTGTTGTCTTCTATTTGTTTGGTTCTCAGTATTTTTTGATAAATTAAGTCTGTGATGGAGGAAATCCTCATCTCTCTCCAAGCCTCGCCATAATCGTGATTTTTTTTCTCCATTAATAGTTGAGCTTCATGAGAAAATCTATCATAAAACCCCATTGTTTTGTCTGTATTTTCAATTAGATTTTCAGATGGGCCAATCTCTAATTGAATAAGGCCAATGATAGCATAATTAATAATACCGATAAAACTATCCTCCTCTGATTCATCTTCAATCATTTGAATATCAGAATTTTGTAAGGTTATGAGCCTTTTTATTTTTATATAAAGCTGGTCGGTTACTGAAGTTGGTCTTAGGATTCGCCAAGCGGTTCCGTAGTCAGTGAGTTTTTTAAGGAATAGGCTTCTGCATATTTGTATAATCTGTTGGAATTCCTCTGTCGTTTTATGCATAAAAAAGTTAATTTGTTTTTCCAAAGATACATAAATATTTGTTTTTTGAGGAAATAAATTTTTAATTTTGCTATCAAAAGTGTCGGAAATGGTGCATAAGAAGTATAAAACAATCAATTGCAGAGGAAAATTAGTAGATTTTAATCGTCCTAAAATAATGGGAATTCTAAATATTACCCCTGATTCTTTTTCTGATGGAGGAAAATACAATTCTGAGATTCGGGCACTTCGAAGGGTAGAGGAAATGATTGACGAGGGGGGGGATATTATTGATATCGGAGCTCAATCTACACGACCAAATGCAGATAAAATTTCGGCTGGAGAGGAGATGAAACGGATAGGAAATCTTATTTCTACGATTAAAAAGCATTTTCCTGAGGTGTTGGTGTCGTTGGATACTTTTTATGGAGAAGTTGTATCGTTTGGATATAATGAAGGGATAGATATAGTCAACGATATTTCGGCAGGTCAGTTTGATAGTGAAATGTTGCCAATGGTAGCAAAAGTAGGATTGCCATATGTCTTAATGCATATAAACCCAAATTATCATTCAATGCATAAAAAAAATATTGAAAATGATATAATATTAGAGATTAATTATTTTTTTAGTAAAAAAATTAAGCAATTATTGGATTTAGGGATTAAAGATATTATTCTTGACCCTGGTTTTGGTTTTGGCAAAACTATTAAACAGCAGGAACAAATGATTGCTGAGTTGGAATATATTGACAACCAAGGATTACCAATGTTAGTAGGTATTTCTCGTAAGTCGTTTATTTATAAACCATTAGGAAAGTCGCCATTGGAAATAGAAGATGAGACTCAGACTCTACATAAACAGATATTGAATAAGGGAGCGGATATCTTGAGAGTCCATGATGTGGGTCGAACGAGAGAAATTATAGGTATATGAAAAAACATTCCACTATTTTGTGGAATGTTTCGTTTTTTATAAACCAAATTGTTGCTTGTATTTTTCCAAAGCGTCTTTTAGGATTTCTGCCGAGCGTTGTAGGTCTTCTTCTTTCAATACATAGGCTATTCTCACTTGTTTTTTTCCCAATTCTGGATTTGAATAGAATCCTCCCATAGGAGCAACCATAACGGTCTCATTGTTGTTAGAGTAACTTTCTAATAGCCATTGAGCAAATTTTTCGCTATCATCAACTGGTAATTCTACCGCACAATAAAAGGCACCTTTGGGTGTTGGGCAAAATACGCCATCTATTTCATTGAGTAATTTTACTAAAATATTTCTTCTTTTTGTGTATTTTTCTCTTACCGAAGAGATATAATGGTCCAGATTACTATTGTGGGCAGCTGTTGCTGCAATTTGTCCCAATAAAACAGGGCTTAGCCTTGCTTGAGCAAATAATAAGCAGGCATTTAGTATCTTTTGAGAGCGAGAAACTATACAACCTATTCTTGCTCCGCACATTGAATATCGTTTGGATTCAGAGTCTATGACTACCACATTATCAGATGCTTCTGGAAATGATAGCATGGAAATTTGATTCTCTCCATCATAAACATATTCGCGGTATACTTCATCGGAGATGATAGTGATATCATACTTTAATGCAATTTCTGATAGTTTTTGTAATTCTTCTTTAGTATATAAATATCCTGTAGGATTACCAGGATTGCATATAAGTATAGCCTTAGTTTTATCGGTAATTTTTTTTTCAAAATCTTCTATTTTCGGTAGTGCAAACCCTGATTCTATATCAGAAGGGATAGCCACTACATTGATATTGAAACTACCTGTAAAGCCATTGTAATTGGCATAGTAAGGCTCAGGAATAATCACTTCATCGCCATCATCACATATGGAGGCAAGTGCAAAACTAAGAGCCTCAGAGCCACCATTTGTTACGATAAAGTTATTTTCATTCAAATCATTAAATCCTAATGAATGATAATAATTTTTTAATGCAGTCCTATACTCTATGTTTCCCTCAGAAAGTGCATATTCAAGAACTCGTAGTGATTGATTTTTGATAGTATTCAATACTACATCTGGAGTTTCTATATCAGGTTGCCCAATATTAAGATGATAAACTTTGATTCCTTTTTGTTTGGCTTGTATAGCATATGGGACTAATTTTCTTACGGGTGAAGCAGGCATATTTTCTGCTCGTTTGGATATTTTCGGCATAATATTTTTTTATTATTAAGACAAATATATGAATTATTTATCAATCACATTCATTTTATTTCTTGAATTTTCAAAATAATTTGATGTGCAGAAAAAATCCTAATTTGTAGGCAAAAGGCTATTTGTTTTTTAATAAATCACGGATTTCAGTGAGTAGGATTTCTTCTTTTGTAGGAGTTGGTTCAGTTTTTGGTGACTCTTCTTTTTTCTTTATAGAATTTGCTCCTTTAATGATAAGGAAAAGAACGAAAGCTATACACAAGAAATTAATAATTGAGGAAAGAAAATTTCCGTAAGCTACGCTATTCCAAGAAAGTTTTGAAATATTTTCGGTATTTGTGGCTTTTAATACAGGATTAAGTAATAGAGGAGTGATAACATCTTCTACTAGTGATGATACTATTTTTCCAAAAGCAGCACCAATGATTACCCCCACGGCCAAATCAAGGACATTTCCCTTGAATGCAAAATCTTTAAATTCTCTAATCAAACTCATTTTATGTTTATTTTAATTGCCTGCAAAAATAGTGTTTTTTATGAAAAAACAATGAATTTGATAAAAAAGCATTGTGCTGGGCGTTTTTTTTATAAGTTTGGCACGATTGTTGAATTTAATGTTATTGAAAAAATGAAAAAGAATATTCGTTAAGATTCCAAGAACACAAAAACTCTTTCCTTATGATGGTAGATATCATAAGGAAAATTTATTTTTATACACAATGGAATAGATGTGGGATTTTATTTCGTATATATTGATAGGGGTGAAATTTGCCATTAGACAGAGTGGAATAGGCTCTTTTCCTTCTCCGTAGCTTGGTTGGATATAATTGTTATCAATTATATAGAATTTATTTCTGAGGTAAAAGTTCAGCCGTCGGAGAGCTATATCGTTGAGTGATGGAGGTTCAATTTCTAAGATGATATATTTATAGGTTTCTTTTAGTTGAGTTAGTATACTTGTCCCAAAGTTTTTATTTCTAAACTGTTCAAACACTTCAAAATGCTCTACAAAAGTAAAATCTAAAATTTTCCAAATAACGATATATCCAATGCTCTGCTTGTTTTCAATGATTTCTAGAATAGAGGCTTGTTTGTTGCTGAGTAAGTCGTTGAAATTTGCCCAATCTCTCCTTTCGTTTTCTGGAAAAGTTGAGGCGTATGATTGGAATATTCTTTCAATAAGTGGGCGATTATTGTGGCTGACAATATTAAAAATCATAAGTCAAAAACATTTGGCCGACGAATAATGAATATGTCTTTCACCCATAAGCAAAAAGCTAGGAATAGGTAAATTAAGAAGAAAAATCCTGCCGTGGCGAAAGTAGAGTATATGAAAAAAACTCTTAACTTACTAATGGGGATACCTAACCTTGTCCCTAAACGAGCGAGTACTCCGAACCATTCTCTCTCAAATCTGTGTCTTAAATCTTGAAGCATAGGTTGCATAAAGTTAATAAGAAAACTTCGCGACAAAAGTAGGGAAATAAAAATAAAATATTGTTTTGTAATGGTAATTATTTATAGATTAGTCAATTATTGTATGCGAAATTTACATTTTTTGGAAGAATATTTTTAATATTTTTTAATATAAATTAATTTGTTAATCATTGATAATCATATCTTTACTGATAATTTGAGAAAAAATATTGTGGATTAATAAATTTTTCTTATATTTGTGATTGAAGATATTTAAAAAATTATTTACAATGAGTGATTATAAGGAACGCAACGAAAATGAAATTTTCACGAAAGTATTGAAAGCTGGGAGGAGAACATATTTTTTTGATGTAAGAGAGACGAAAGCGGGAGATTATTATTTGACTATTACGGAGAGTAAAAAACATTTTAGTGATAATGGTGAGGCGAATTTTGAGAAGCATAAAATCTACCTTTATAAAGAGGATTTTAGGGCTTTTATGGATTTGTTCCAAGAGTCTGCTGAGTTTATTATCAATGAAAAGGGAGAAGATGTGATTTCTGAAAAACATGATAAAAATTTCAAATCTCGTTTTACCATTAACAGCGATAGCGAGATTTAATATAAAATAACTTTTATAGACACCTCTCAAATATCTGAGAGGTTTTGTTTTTTTTTATAGGAGGTATTAAAAATGAATTTAAATTTCGTTAAACTTTGTTTAACGATGTAAAATATTATAATTTTGCTTCTCAATTAAGAAAAATGATACAGATAGACGATAAACTTATATCAGAGGAGTTGTTTTCCGAGGAGTTTGTGTGTAATTTGTCCAAATGCAAGGGTGAGTGCTGTGTGGAGGGTGATGCAGGGGCTCCGTTGGATAAAAGCGAAACAAAAATATTAGAGGATATTTATGAAAAGGTGAAGCCATATCTCACCGAGGAAGGCATAAAAGCAATTGAGGAGCAGGGGACTTGGGCGATAGACCCTTACGATGGAGATTATGTAACGCCTTTGGTGAATGGTAGGGAGTGTGCTTATGTAACTTTTGACGAAAGAGGAATTACGAAATGTGCTATTGAAAAGGCATATGAAGAGGGTAAGGTAGATTGGCAAAAGCCTATTTCGTGCCATTTGTATCCGATTCGTATTACGGAATATTCTGAATTTTCTGCTTTCAACTATCACGAGTGGCCTATTTGCTCCGATGCTTGTGCCTTGGGTATGGAGTTGCAGGTGCCAGTCTATAAATTCCTTAAAACACCTTTGATAAGAAAATACGGAGAGGAATTTTATGAAACGCTATCTGAAGCAGCAGAAGAATGGAGTAAAGAGTATGGAAAACGATAATTAGAAAGTAAAAAACAAATATGTTAAATAAAAAAAATATAACCATCGTTATAAGTCTATTACTTTTCTATTTATTGGGAAGTATGGTTGTTAATAGTGTATTTTTAGCAGATGATTTGGGTTGGAGTGGAGTTTCGTTTTCTGAGACTATTAATCATTCTAATTTTACGACAAGACCGTTATCTGCAATTCCAATGGGGATTTTAATGGAGCTTATGCATTACTCAGACTACTATTATTATCTTGCTTATATTTTTGTCATAATATCCGTTTATTTGGTGTACAAAACATTGATGTTGTATGTGGAGAATGAATTGTTCGCCTATTTGGGGACATTGTTATACATTATTTTGCCAATAGGAACTTCTAGTTTCTACTCAATGATAATGCTCAATTCAAATATGGCGATAGGTTTCTATTGCTTGTCATTGATATACCTTAAAAAGGATTATAATAGGAGAAATTTACTGATAAGTTCGTTGTTTTTCTTGTTATCTATTTTGAGTTACGAAATTTGCATACCACTACTATTATTAAATATCTTATTAATCCAAAAAAACAAATTTAAGAGCAGTAGAGAATATAAACACTATATCGTGATGCTGGTCTTGACACCAGTGGTATTTTATTTTTTTTATAGATTTGCACTAAGGGATTTGCTATTTGTCAATTCTATAAATAGAGAAAGAATCGGTAAAATATTCAATGTATCTAGAGATTTCCAAGTTATTTATAAATTGATATTAACCTACTCATTTAGTTTGATAAAGAGCATTGTCAGAGGTGTTATAGCGATACGATTTTATTCTATAGAGGATTTCGTTGTACTTATAATGGTCAATATATTGTTCGTTTTACAAGTGGCGAAATATAAGTTCAGAGAGATAAAGAATTTAGATAAAGTTCTGAAATTATCTATTATAGGTTTTGTCCTTACGAATGGAATTTACTTTTTATCAGACTATCTTCCTAATTTATATTATTTTAGTAATAGGGTGATGGGAGCGTCCAAATTGCTATTTGGTGTAGTGCTCGTTACAGGTGTATTTTATATATCAAAAAAATCACCTAATGTGGCAAAAGGAACATTGTTTTTGGGATTTTTCTTGTTGTCAGTGACGGCAATATCCATAAAAAATGCGTGGATTTATGCTAATGAGTTTAATATTTCTCTATTCAAAAAAACAAAATCTTTGATAAAAACACTACCTTCAAAAGATCAAAACATTGCTCGTTTGGCAATAGATTATAATATACATAAGATATTAAGTGAAGACCAACATTTTATACTACGCGAACCTATTTATAATAATACTTGGGAAACGAGTTTTTTATATAAAGTGTCTGGTTTTCAATATATTAACAGGGGGGGGCAGTACTCGGGCTCAAGAGTTTTTATCGACAAAGATGTAAAAAAAATCCCAAAATTAAGAGAGAGTGAATATATCAATTTAAAAGAATTTCCATACTATTATGTCAAGCCATTAGAAGGGAAGATATACGTTGTCAGAAATGAAAAAGATTTTTTTAACTCTATTAAAAAATAATTAAAATGAATATAAAAAATATTTTACAACAACACATACAGAAGGTTTTAGAGAAATTTTTCCAAATAGAAAATATGGAGGTAGAACTCCAAAAAACAAAGGCAGATTTTGAGGGAGATTTTACTTTGGTAGTTTTTCCTCTGGTGAAGATTCTGAAAAAAAGCCCAGAAATTATAGCCACCGAAATTGGCGAAAAGCTCGTTGCCGAGGTAGATTTTATTGAAAATTATAACATTGTAAAGGGCTTCTTGAATCTAAAATTATCAGATAAAATTTTTATTGAAAATTTTGAGAATATAAAAATAAACCTCCACAATATTTCACCTAGAAATGAAACAATAATGGTGGAATACTCTTCACCAAATACGAACAAACCGCTACATTTGGGGCATATTCGAAATAATCTTTTAGGGTTTTCCGTGGCAAATATTTTAGAAGAAGATGGATATGAAGTTATTAAAACTCAGATAATTAATGATAGAGGAATTCATATCTGTAAATCTATGCTGGCTTGGGAAAAATATGGCAATGGAGCAACTCCAGAAAGTACCGAAACTAAGGGAGATAAGTTGGTAGGAAACTATTATGTGGAGTTTGATAAACATTATAAAAATGAAATATTCGCTCTGAAAGAACAAGGCGAAGATGAAGAAACAGCTAAAAAACACGCACCAAGTATCATAGAAGCACAAAAAATGCTCCTCGATTGGGAAAAGGAAGATCCAAAAGTGAGAACCCTCTGGAAAACAATGAATGAGTGGGTTTATGATGGTTTTAACCAAACTTATAAACGATTGGGAGTGAATTTTGACCAAGTACAATACGAGAGTAATACCTATCTTCTTGGGAAAGACCTAATCCAAGAAGGCTTACAAAAGAATATATTCTTCCAAAAAGAAGACGGCTCTGTATGGATAGATTTGACTGATGAGGGATTGGATCAAAAACTTCTTCTTCGCTCCGATGGTACCTCCGTATATATGACTCAGGATTTGGGAACCGCTGTAGAACGATTCAAACAAAATAACATCCAACGATTGATATACACTGTGGGTAACGAGCAGGATTATCATTTCCAAGTACTTTTCTTAGTATTAAAAAAATTGGGCTATGATTGGGCAAAACACCTATATCACCTTTCGTATGGTATGGTAGAACTCCCAAATGGAAAAATGAAATCCCGTGAGGGAACCGTAGTAGATGCTGATGATTTGATGCAGGAAATGTATGAAACCGCAAAACAAAAGGCACAAGAACTCGGAAAATTGGAAAATCTTACTGAGGAAGAAAAAGAAAAATCCTACGAAATTGTAGGGCTCGGGGCATTGAAGTATTTTATGCTAAAAGTAGATCCAAAGAAAAAAATGCTTTTCAATCCAGAGGAAAGTATTGATTTTAATGGAAATACGGGACCTTTTATACAATATACTTATGCCCGAATTCAGTCGTTACTTAGCAAGGTAGAGTCTATAAATTTTGATGCTACGAAGTCTATTTCCTTGAACGACTTTGAGAAGGAGTTACTTACCTTATTGATGGATTACCGCGAGGTCGTAGCAAAGTCTGCAAATGCTCTTAGCCCAGCTCATATCGCAAATTATGTCTATGAATTGGTGAAATCCTACAATGCCTTCTACCAAAATAATCCTATTCTAAACAATGAAAATATTGATGTTAAAAATTTCCGTTTGGCACTGTCGGAACTTGTGGGTGCTACTATCAAAAAATCATTAAACTTGCTAGGAATAGGTGTGGTTAATAGAATGTAAATAGCATATTTACAGATGTATAATAAAAAAGAGGTATCTTATGGTAACCTCTTTTTTTTGTTATTTATTAAAATATCTTCTAATTGTTTTTTTTCTTTTTTTGTAAGTTTTCGCCAATAAATACCATCACGGATGTTCTCTGTATTTTGCTGAGGAAAAATCCCAAATTTTAAATAAAGCCATAGAAAACTTATAGAAATAGATGGTGGAGGTGTATCAAAACTAAAATCTGATACCCGTGTAAAATGAAATGTTAAATTACCAATTTTATGCGTCTCGTAATTGTTTAAGCGATAAACATGCGGTTTTATCAATTGAGAAGGGAGAAATCCACTCATAAATTCTCCTAACCGAAAACTTGGGATATGTTTGCGTATCAAACTAGGTTGGCTCAAAATACTTCCAACAATTATCGTTCCACCAAAAAATACTGATAAAATGAGTTTATTAGAAATTTTTTGATACAGCAAAATGAAGAAAACAACAAAAAATATCTCAATGAAAAAACGATATTGAGCTGAAAATAATAAAACAATAGTACTTTTTATAATAATAGAAAAACTCAATAGGTAAAATATTTTTTTGTTAGCTCTGATTGAAAAAATAAGTATTGTTAGCAAAGAAAGAATAAAAAGAGTGTGGATTTTTCCCTTGATACCACTCAATAAAAACCAATTTTTGATGTAGTCGTAAGTGGAAAATTGCATAATTTCCTGATATGAATATTGCATATCGTAGGTCTTAGAAATAGCAATCTCTGCAGAATCTCTCATCAACTCAGGATTGGGTTTCCAGCTTACTCCCAAATCCAAAATATTCATTGGGAAAATAGGATATCCAAACAACCAAATATTTTTAAAAATAAATAATCCCATCAAAAAAGTTCCTACCCAAATCCATTTGAAGGTAAATTTAAAGTAAAAAATACCATAAAGGAATGTGAAAATAACCATCCAAACAGCTGTGGGTTTTATCATAAAAATAAAAATAGATAAAGCAAATAATCCATTGATATTCTCATTTTTATCAATTATTTCATTAAGTAGAATTAACGAAAAAACAATAACTGGTAAATCTGGGCTGGGAGATTGACCGAATAGAAATAAAATAGGGAAAAATAATAAATGAATATATGATTTTTTCTCAATAAGATAGATTAGGTAGCTAATTAATAAAATGATATTAATCTTCAAATAAGGGTCGGAAAAATGAGAAAATCCTGCCTGTAATATATGCCAAATGGACATTTGCCCCAAAAGTAAATCCAAATTGGAAATTCCTCTAGTAAGACCTATCTCTGAAATCCACAAAATACTTGGCTGGTAGTATCCAAAATGGTCTAAAATAAACGGAGCAAACGATCCCAAAAAACAAATGATAAGGCTTATTGTGCTAAATAATAAATAATTGTTATTAATAAATTTCCATAATGAAAGATAGTTCTTTTGAAATAAAAATAGAAAAATGCCTATCGCCAAGATTGTTATTTCAATAATAGAATTGATGGGTTGGAAAAAAGCGACAATACTCAGAACAATGGAAATGGAAATCATCCCCAAACTTATTTCTCCAGAAATGCCTTCCCAAAGACGAATTTTTTTTTGTACGAAACTGCCTATTCCCTGCAATATAGGAAGTATTAGTAAGATAGAGAATATGATAAAAAGCATTATATTAAAAATAAAAAAACTCTAACGGATAAGGTTAGAGTTCTAACTGAGGTACCTGGCGGATTCGAACCGCCGTAGATGGTGTTGCAGACCACTGCCTAGCCTCTCGGCCAAAGTACCCTATCATCTTTGTGCAAAGGTAGTATTTTTTTTTAATTGTACAAAATTTTTAATAAAAAAATCTAAGGATGTCCTTAGATTTTTTTATTAATGTTAGTGTAAGTTTTTTATTTTCAGTTATATGAGTAAGTTTTATTTTTTTAAACCTTTCATTTCTAAGAGGGCATTTACACTTGGTTTGCGTCCTGTTAGTTGTATGTAAGATTTATTCAAATCTACAGAGTTTCCTACTGATAGAATATATTTTCGGTATTTATCACCATTTTCACGGGTGAATCCACCATTATTTTTAAAATAATCCCAAGCATCTACATCCATTGTTTCAGACCAGAGATAGGCGTAATATCCTGCGGAGTAGCCACCACCCCAGATATGGGCAAAATAAGGTGTGTGATATCTTGGAGGTACGGCATTGAGTATGAATCCATTTTTAGTAAGTGCTTGTTTTTCAAAATCTAATACTGATTTTATAGTCGATGTTTTCTCTATAGAGTGCCACATCATATCCAAGATAGCCGAAGATACAAGTTCTGTGGTAGCGTATCCCTGATTAAATGTAGAGGCTTTTTTGATTTTTTCTACTAATGATTGGGGGATAGACTGTTTTGTTTCGTAGTGAATAGCATAATTTTTCAATATTTCGGGTTCTAATGCAAAATGTTCATTGAATTGTGATGGAAATTCCACAAAATCGCGTGGGACATTAGTACCTGAAAGACTTGCATATTTTTGATTGGCAAAAATTCCGTGTAGGGCGTGTCCGAATTCGTGGAAAATGGTTTCTACCTCATCAAAATTAATAAGAGCAGGTTTCCCTTCTTCGGGTTTAATGTAGTTAAAACATGTTGTAATCACAGGTTTAGTGCCGAAAAGGGAAGATTGTTCTACGAAATTATTCATCCAAGCACCGCCTCGTTTGGAGTCTCTTGTCCAAAAATCAAAATAGCAGAGTGCTAAGGATTTTCCATCGGTATCAAATATTTCATAGACGATTACATCGGGGTGATATGTAGGTAGATCGGTTCTTTTTTTGAAGGTAATTCCATAGAATTTATTCGCGGCATAGAATACTCCTTTTTCAAGTACTACGAAGGCATCGAAATAGGGTTTTATTTCATTTTCGTTAAGGTTAAATTTTTCTTTTCGGACTTGCTCGGCATAGAAATCCCAATCCCAAGGTTGTACTTCAAAATTTTCGTTTTGGGAGTTGATAAGTTTCTGTATTTCAGTTTTTTCTTTTTTTGCTCCTTCTATGGCTGGAGTAGCGATTTTATGCATTAAGTCCATTGCATTGACTGGCGTTTGAGCCATTTGGTCTTGTAATTTCCATTCGGCGAAAGATTTTTTGCCAAGTAGTTGAGCTTTTTTTAGCCTTAGGTTGGCAATTTCTTTTACCAAGTTTTGGGTGTCTGCAGAGTCCCCTTTTTCGGCACGAGTCCAAGATGCATTGAATAGTTTTTCTCGTGTTTTACGATTTTTGAGAACAGCGAGGTATGGTTGCTGAGTAGTGTTGGTGATTTGTAGGAGATATTTTCCGCTATTGCCTATTTGCTCAGCATCTTTTTTTGCCTTTTCGATTTGGTCTGGAGAGAGTCCATCTAATTCCTCAGCGGTATCCACGAGAAGTCCGCCGTTTTTTCTGGCTTCTAAGAGTTTCATTTCAAATTGAGACTCTAAGGTTGCCAGTTTTTGGTTGATTTGTTTGAGTTCTTCTTTTTTCGAGGCTGAGAGTCCTGCTCCCGCCAATTCAAAATTTTGAATGTAGAGAGCCAAGAGTCTTTTACTCTCGGAGTCAAGATTTTTATCATTTACGGCTTTTACTCTTTTGTAAAGTTTTTCATTGAGATATATTTTGTCATTATGTCCTGCAAATATTGCAGAATATTCTTGGTCTAATGCTTGTAGTGAGGGATTGGTATTGGCACTTGTGAGATTCCCGAATATTAGGCGAGCCCTTTTGAGTAGCTCACCAGATTTTTCTAATGCGAGTATGGTATTCTCAAAAGTTGGTTTTGCAGGATTGTTGGCGATGGCCAAAATCTCGTCGTTGTGTTCCTTGAGTCCCAAATCAAATGCTGGTTTGAAGTGTTCATTTTTTATTTTATCAAACTCAGGTGCTTGGAATTGTAGCTTACTTTTTCTCAGAAGAGGATTACTTGTATTCATTGGTAGAATGGTGTTTTTTTTATTTATTTGTTGAGCTGTAAAATTATTGTTAGAGAATAAAACAGCTACCAAAATAGTGGATATTATTCGTTTCATATGCTAAAAAATATATACAAATGTAATAAAAAATGATTTTATTGGACATTTAATATAAAAAAAATAAGTAATTTTGAAAAAAAATTGGAATGAAGAAGAGCATACTTGTCTTATTATTAGGTTTGAGTTTTTTAATATCTTGTAATTCGGACCAAAAGGTATTAGATACATTAAATGAATATAACTTATCTCAGGAGGAGAAGGGTTATCATTTTGGGGATAAAATCCAGCTTCCTTCGGAGGTTTTGGAGAGAGCAGAGCATATTAGCATTAGCTTCGGTGAGAAGAAATTGGATAAGCTAGAGATTTCTCCCGAGTATTTTAGTCTTGGGGATAATAATGTAACCTTTGAGATAACGACCAAGAGCGGTAATGTGCTTACACAAGATGCTAATATTAATGTATATGCAAAAACTCCCGAGAAATCTATTTCTTATAAAATTGTAGCAGAATATCCACATAATCCTAATGGTTTCACACAGGGATTTCAGTTGGATGGGAATACTATCTACGAGTCTGATGGACAGACAGGAGAGTCGAGGGTCTTGAAGTATAATTTGGGAACTACGGAACCTATCGCTACCACACATTTAGAAGATGAATACTTTGGAGAAGGAGCAACTTTGGTTGGTGATAAATTATACCAACTTACTTGGCAACATAAGAAAGGCTTTATCTATGATAAAGTAACCTTAAAACCTTTGGGAGAATATGCCTATCCTAATAGTATTGGTGAGGGGTGGGGACTGACTTATGATGGCAAAGATATGATTTTCTCCGATGGAACGAAAAATATTTATTTCATTAACCCTAAAGACCCATCTACAATTGTGAGACAGATTGGTGTGGCAAATACAAATTCTACATATGATGATTTGAATGAGTTGGAGTATTACAATGGATTTATTTATGCAAATGTTTGGCAAACACCATATATTATAAAAATTAATCCCAAGACTGGTGAATCCGTAGGAAAAATAGACCTATCGGAAATTGTGAAAAAGCATACTAAAGGATCCGATGATGTACTCAATGGAATTGCCATTAAAGGAAATAATCTACTCGTAACGGGTAAAACTTGGGATAAAATCTACGAAATAGAGATTACTGAAAAATAAAAAAAGAATATAATGCATATAGCAATTACAGGAAATATAGGTGCCGGAAAAACAACTCTAACAGATATGCTGGCGAAACACTACGGCTGGAAAACTCAATATGAAGATGTAGAACACAACCCCTATTTGGAGGATTTCTACAAGGATATGTCCCAGTGGAGTTTTGCTTTGCAAATCTATTTTTTAGGAAGCCGTTTTAGACAAGTGAAAGAAATTCGCGAGAGTGGGCAAGACATTATCCAAGATAGAACAATCTATGAGGATGCTTATATATTTGCCGAAAATTTGAAGGACATGGGACTGCTATCCAACAGAGATTACCAAAATTATTCTTCTGTTTTTAATTTAATGATTAATTTTGTCTCACCTCCTGATTTGTTGATTTACCTCAAATCCGATGTCTCTACACTTATAAAAAAGATTAATAAAAGAGGAAGAGATTACGAATCATCAATCAGTAGAGATTATCTATCAAAACTGAATGATAAATACGAAAAATGGATATCCAATTACAACGATGGGAATCTATTAATCCTCGAAATGGGAAAATTAGATTTTGTGGAAAATCCTAATGATTTTCAGTTTATTATTAATGAAATAGATAAAATAATAAAAAACAATTAATAGCTATGAATGAAATACGCCATAATTGGACATTAGAAGAGATAATGACAATCTACAAAAAACCACTGATGGAACTACTCTATGAGGCTGCAACTATCCATCGCCAGTATCACGACCCAAATACGGTACAGGTATCTACCTTACTTTCAGTGAAAACGGGTGGTTGTGCCGAGGATTGTTGCTATTGCTCGCAATCTGCGAGATATCATACAGAAGTGGAAATAGAACCCATGATGAGTGTTTCCCAAGTAAAAGCTCAAGCATTGCGTGCCAAGGACTCTGGAAGTTCTCGTGTATGTATGGGAGCTGCTTGGCGTAATGTGAAAGACGGCCCCGAGTTCGAGCAAGTTTTGGAAATGGTCAGAACCATTAACAAGTTAGATATGGAGGTGTGCTGTACATTAGGGATGCTCACTGAAAATCAAGCGAAACGCCTATCGGAGGCAGGGTTGTATGCATATAATCATAATTTGGATACCTCAGAGGATTATTACCAAGAAATTGTAACTACGCGTAGTTATGAAGACCGCATTAAAACTATTGAGAATGTTAGAAAAACTAATATTACCGTGTGTAGTGGAGGTATTATCGGTATGGGAGAAGCTTTAGAAGATAGAGCCAAAATGCTCGTTGCCCTATCTACTCTTGACCCTCAGCCCGAATCTGTGCCTATCAATGCTTTGGTGCCGATAGAGGGAACTCCACTTGAAGAACTACCACCTGTGGATATTTGGGAAATGATAAGAATGATAGCTACTGCACGAATCGTGATGCCTCAGTCCCAAGTGAGGCTTTCAGCTGGGCGTATGAATATGTCTCGTGAGGGACAGGCGTTGTGTTTTTTTGCAGGAGCTAACTCTATATTTGCGGGAGACAAACTATTAACTACTCCCAACCCTGATATTAAGGAAGATATTCAAATGTTGGAAATATTGGGAATGCGTGTCCAAAAACCATTTGAAAAACATCCTCAACCAATCACCGTAGAGGCTGTAGATTCCAAAATACCAGCCCTTGGAGAGAAACCAAAATGGTCAAGACCTAGTAAACAGAAAGCGATAATAAAGTAATATAAAGTCCAGCTAATTTTCGTTAATCATTAAATAGCGTTTAAATAAATGTTAAAGATATATCATAATCCATTTTGTTCAAAATCAAAGTGCCTTTTAGAGTATTTAGAGAAAAATAAAATACCTTATGAGTTCGTGGATTTTATGAATACTCCTCTTACGAGAGAAAAATTAATAGAAATTTTAAAAAAATTAAATCTCTCAGCAGAGGAACTTACAAGAAAGAGCGAGTTGCTGTTCCAAGAGAAATTTTCGGCTGAGAATCTTTCGGAGGAAGATTATTTGAGAATCTTGTCAGAAAATCCAAGTTTAATACAACGGCCAATTGCGGAAGATGAACATAAGGCAATGATTATCCGCCCTTTGGATAAAATAGAAGAATTTTTGAAATAAAAAAATAAGAAATACCAAAGATAATCTTTGGTATTTCTTATTTGGTGTTTATTGCATATTCACTTTGTAGGGTGTTTCCATAAGAATACCACCTTTTATTTTTGGATTAACTATTTTTTCGTACAGATTGTAGTTGTCCTCTCCAAGTTTGTATTTTAAGATTTGGGTAGTAATATTTTTATTATTCATAGAACCAAAAAATTTCTCAAAGGTAGAGCGTCTTGCGGGGAAATAATCCACTTCGTAGGATTTTAGTTTCGCTTTTTGTGCAGCGAATTTTATAGCATCGTTGAGGTTTCCCAGTTCATCTACCAATCCTATTTCTTTTGCTTTCGTTCCAGACCATACTCTACCACCACCTATGGCATCGATTTCTTCAAAAGTTTTGTTTCTATTTTTTGTTACGAAATGAACAAATCTCTTGTAAGTTTGCTCTACAGATTTCGTGATTATATTTCTACCACCATCAGACAATCCCCCTATTAGAGAATACATATTAGAGTTAGCATTAGTTTTCACCACATCCGTATGGATTCCATTCTTGTTGGCGAGTTCTTTTGCATCATAAAGAACACCAAAGACACCGATGGACCCTGTGAGTGTATTTGGGCTAGAGAATATCTTGTCACCTGCCATAGCAATATAATATCCTCCCGAAGCGGCATAGTCCCCAAAGGATACGATGAGTGGTTTTTTCTTTTTAAGTTCCGTGAGTTCAAAAAGAATTTCATCGGAAGCATTGGCGCTTCCCCCAGGTGAGTTTATTCGGAGGACTACGGCTTTTATGTTGTCGTCATTTGCTACTTTTTTTATTTCTTGGATGAAAGTTTCAGAATAGATACCATCTTCGCCCTCACCATTAAAAATTTGTCCTGAAGCATATAGGATACTGATTTTGTTGTCTTCTAATGTTGGTTCAATAGTACTGATATAGGCAGGGAAGGATATTTTGTTTATTTCCTCGTCTTTGTTTAATCCTAATTTTTGTCTCAAAATATTATCGTATTCCCCTTTTTGGATTAGCTTATTCGCTAGATGATACTTGGTGCTATTATCAGGGATATAGGCATATAGGCTATCTGTGATGGTTTGGAATTTGGATAATTCTATTTTTCTTGATGATGCCATTTTTTTTGAGTTGTTGCTCCAAATATCATTTAGGAATGTAGATATTTGCTCTTTGTTTTCAGGTGACATATCATTTCTTAAATAAGGTTCTACGGCAGCTTTATATTTTCCGTGTCGTATTACATTGAGCCCAACACCGTATTTATCAGCAAAATCCTTTAAAAAAACTACTTCGGACGATAATCCTTTTAAATCAATTCCTCCTGCTGGGTGCAAATAATATTCATCAGCTACCGACCCCAGATAATAACTTCCTTGCGAAACATTATTTCCGTAGCAAATTACGAATTTTCCAGATTTTTTAAAATCTTCCAAAGCCTCACGAATATCATCAAGTTGAGTGATACCTGCGGATATTTGGTCGTTTTCTATGCTGATTCCCTTAATGTTATCATCAGTTTTTGCCTTTTGTATTGCTGAGATGATGTCGTATAGCATCACATTTTGGTTTTGCTCCTTAAAATTAAGAAAACTCACATTGTCTTCAGCAGGACCATCGATGATATTTGTTTTTAAATCAAGGGTTAGAACAGAATTTTTCGTTAAATTTGCACTCTCTTCTTGTTGTCCGCTCATCGATGCAATAACTATGATGAGGATAAGAGATAGAAATCCTACGAATCCGATGATGAAAAACGCCACAATATTGGCTAATACACTTTTAAAGAAATTTCTCATTTTATATTTAAAATTGTTGAGTTAAGATATATTTTGCAAAATTAATTATTTTTCTTACTATAAAAAGACATTTTGAATGTAATGGTAGAAGAAAACATAACAATATGAACAATAAGTATAAATACACTGCTGTTTTGTTACTAGGAAGTAATCTTGGGAATACGAAAAAAAATCTTGAAACTGCTATATTACTGATAGAAAAAGAGATAGGTAAGGTAGAAAAAAAAACAGATTTTGTGTTTTCTGACCCCGTAGAATTTGTCAGTAGTAATATTTTTTGTAATATTGCACTATTAATTCGCACAAATCTATCACCGTATTCTTTATTAAAAGAGGTCAAACTCATTGAAAATCATATGGGTAGAGAGTTTGACTCTAGTTTTTATGGAGAGTATAGGGATAGGGTAATAGATATAGATATTGTGAGTTTTGAGGGTATAAAGTACGAATGTGGAAAACTTTTTTTACCTCACCACAAGCATTTATATGAAAGAGCGTTTTCTATGGAAATATTGGATAATTTAAGGAAATAAAATAAACATAAATTATGAAATTTAACCTATTATTGCTGGCGACCTTACCAATAGCAATGTATTCTCAAGAAACTTACACTAAAACCACAGAGGAATTGCCTAATACCTTTACTTCTTGGTCTAAAAATGTGAGGAAATTTGATAATAAGTCTAAATTGTTTTCAGATTGGTCAATAGGTGTTGGTGGTGGCGCCCCTTTTATGGTGCATTCTGATATACAATCTTTTCATAAGGGAAAGGTTAATTGGGGCTGGAATGCTTATATAGAACTTGAAAAGCAGATTTCTCATACATTTGGGATTATGTTTCAGTATCAATTGGGAAAATCTACTCAGCAGGCTTTCCTTAGGGAAGACTATAATGTAGGTAATGCTTATACTAAGTATCACCAAGTAAATGTGTTAGGAGATTTGAATCTCACAAACTTAATGAGAAGAGTAGATAATGAATCTCATTATAGATGGAATCTTCATGCATATGCAGGAATTGGTTTGATGTCATATAAAGCAGAGGTGTTAGATCAATCCAAGAGATGGAACAATGGTAGAGGTCCAATACATCAGGATTTAGATTTGGCTTCATTTTTCTATCAAGGAGGGATGGGGCTTAAATACAAGCTTAATTCAAGAATTGACTTAGAGGCCAGAGCAATGTATATAATCTCAGGAGATGACGAATTTGATGGTGGCGGATGGGAATCTGATGCTATAAAAACCCATAGCGATGGTTCGCCTACTCCGAGAGCAATCGATAATCCATACAACTACATTCAAAAGAATACTACGGACAATATGTTCATTTTCAATTTAGGAGTGGGAATAAAATTAGGAAAATCTAATAATGTGGATTATAGAACTCACTTAGCGTGGTATTCACCAATCAATAGAGCTTATTCTGATAAAGACAACGATGGAGTATGTGATGATTGGGATAGACAATTAGATACTCCAGCAGGAGCGAGAGTAGATGGAGCAGGAGTAGCGTTGGATACCGATCTTGATGGAGTGATAGATAGAGATGATAAGTGCGTAACTGTGCCAGGTGCTATTGATAATGCTGGTTGCCCAATTGAAAAACTTGAGCAAAAAAATACTGAAGTTGCAAAGAAAAATACCGACTTACTAATCCAAGAAATTAATAAAGAATTTGAAGGAATAGAGTTTGCATTGAATAAAGATATTATTAGACCTCAATCCTTTGGTAAGTTAGATAATGCAGCAGCAATCATCAAAACACTAAGTCCAGATAGCAATTATCTAGTGATTGGTTGTACCGATACGAGAGCCTCTGAGAAATATAATCAAATATTGTCTCAGAAGAGAGCTGCGGCGGTTGTTAAATATCTGGTAGATAAAGGCGTTTCAAAATCTATGCTTACACCAGAGGGTAGAGGAGAAAAGGACCTTAAGTATCCAGAATGCGACCCAGCAGAAAAATGTCCAGAATGGAAAAATGAGGCAAATAGAAGAGTTTATTTTGATATTAGAAAATAAAAAATTCTATATTGTTACGAAAGAAATAATAATAAAATGATAATAAGTTAAGTAGTAAAAAATTCAAATATATGAAATTAAATTTAGCGAGTGTGGCATTAGCTTTGACTTTGCCTACAATAGCATTTTCACAAGAAAGAGGTTCAAAGGTAATGGAAGGATACCCAAATACTTACTCGTCAGGAGCATCGTATGCTTATCCTTTTACACAGAAAGCAAAGAGATTTAACGATTGGGCTATATCCGCAGGAGTTGGAGTTCCTTTGGTTCAGTCTGCGGACTTGACATCTATCAAAAACTACAATGGAACGAATCTATATGGTTATTCTGCGTATGTGAGTATAGATAAAGCTATTACCCACGCTTTTGGATTAAATCTACAATATGATAGAGGAGAGACAAGACAAGGTTGGTTTGATTATAGTAAAGACTATGTGCCAGGAACAAGAGGCGGTGCAAAAACACAATATGATGCCGTATCTTTATTGGCAGATATTAACTTTTCTAACTTACTCAGAAGAGTAGATAACCAATCTAATTTCAGATGGGCTCTACACGGGTATGCAGGATTTGGATTACTTACGTATAAAGCATATTTGAAGGATGCTCAAGGTGGTAGACTGATGACTGAACAAAAATTTAAAGACCTTAATTTCTTTGGACAGGCAGGCGCAGGGCTTAAATATAAAATTAGCAGAAGAGTTGATTTAGAAGCGAGAGTAATGTATGTAGTAACAGGAGATGATGAGTTTGATGGTGGAGGTGACCAATATAGTGCAATCAACCTAATAGAAGAGCAAAATTCAGATAATTTCTTTAATGCTACACTTGGTGTTACATTAAAATTAGGTGATAAAGACAACGATGGAGTATGTGATGATTGGGATAGACAATTAGATACTCCAGCAGGAGCGAGAGTAGATGGAGCAGGAGTAGCGTTGGATACCGACCTTGATGGAGTGATAGATAGAGATGATAAGTGTGTAACTGTGCCAGGTGCTATTGATAATGAGGGATGCCCAGTATCTCCAACTTTGATAAATAGAAAATCAGGAAAGACGGTGAAGGAGATAACTAAGGAGTTTGAAGGAATAGAATTTGCATTGAATAAAGATATTATCAGACCACAATCATTTGATAAGTTGAATAATGCGGCGGAAATCCTCAAAACGATGTCACCAGATGATAGATTTTTAGTAGTAGGTTGTACCGATGTGAGAGCATCTGAAAATTATAACCAAGTATTGTCTCAGAAGAGAGCTGCAGCTGTTGTGAAGTATTTGGTAGAAAAAGGGGTTCCAGCTTCTATGCTCGTACCAGAAGGTAGAGGAGAGAAAGACCTTAAATATCCAGAATGCGACCCAGCAGAAAAATGTCCAGAATGGAAAAATGAGGCAAACAGAAGAGTTTATTTCGAGGTGAAATAATATGATTTTGTAGAGTTAAACAAAAAAGACTATCCATTTTTTTTGGATAGTCCTTTTTTTAGTAAAAAAATATAAAATGAAACATATTACATATAATGTAAATGGCATTCGTGCTGCTATTAATAAAAATTTAATTGAATGGCTAAAATCTACTAATACCGATACTCTCTGCCTACAAGAGATAAAGGCAACTAAGGAACAAATAAACATAGAATTATTTGAGGAGTTGGGATATCATCATTATTGGTTTCCCGCAGAAAGAAAGGGATATAGTGGCGTGGCAGTGCTATCCAAACAATCACCAAAGAGTGTGAGTTATGGAATGGGAAGAGACCAATATGATAGTGAAGGTAGAGTTTTAGTGATAGAGTTTGAAGAATATACAGCAGTATCTGTGTATGTGCCGAGTGCCACAAATATCGAGCGTTTGGATTTCAAAATGCAATTTTGTTATGATTTTCTTAATTTTATTAAAGAATTAAGGAAGAAAACTTCCAAAATAGTTATTAGTGGAGATTTCAATATTTGTCACCAAGCAATTGATATTCACGACCCTGTGAGGCTTAAAAATGTGTCGGGATTCCTGCCGATAGAAAGGGAATGGATGTCGGAGTTTATCTTAAAATGTGATTTATTGGATACTTTCAGAGTGTTCAATTCTCAGCCAGGAAATTACACTTGGTGGAGCTATCGCCAAAATTCTCGTGAGAGGAACAAAGGTTGGCGTTTGGATTATAATTTTGTTACGAAGGAAATGGAATCTCAGCTGTCCTCAGCATTGATTTTGAAAGATGCTGTTCATTCTGACCATTGCCCCGCCTTAGTGGAATTTTAGGGAAAAAGTAAGAAAATTTTGAAGAAACTGACTAAATTTAGTTAACTTTGCAAATATGGAATATAATACGAAAAGAATTCGTCTTACCTTGCCAGAATATGGGCGGATTATCCAATCTTTGGTGGATAGATGTAGAGAAATTTCAGATAAAACCGAACGAAATGAAATGGCAAATGCCATCGTAGAGTTTATGGCTCAGCGAAGTACTTCTCAGAAAGATGAGGAAGATTTTCAGCAAAAACTTTGGGATAGATTATTTATTTTGGCAGATTACGACCTTGATGTAGATACACCATTCCCAAAAATAACACAAGAGGTATTCTTGCAAAAACCAAAGAGAATGGAATATCCAAAGGTGCAAGAAGAATTCAAATTCTATGGTAAAAGTATCCTCCAACTTATAGAAAAGGCAATCGATTTAGAAGAAAGTGAAGAAAAAGCAGTACTCATTGAGGTAATTGCTAATAATATGAAAAAATCTTATAATATCTATAATAGAGAACATGTCTCTAACGATGTGATTTTTAGACATTTGAAGGAACTTTCAGACAATAGATTAGACCTCACAAATATTGATACATTAGAGAAATCGAGAATCTATCATTCGAATAAAAAGAATTCGGCGAATCGTAATAACCATAATAAGAAAAAGAATCATAATAATAAAAGGAGATGAATAACACCTCTTTAAAAAAATAAATGTACGATAATGAGCGAAATATTTCAAATAAAAGGCGGTAAGCAATTAAGTGGAGAGATAACACCACAAGGTGCAAAAAACGAAGCCTTGCAAATATTATGTGCAGTATTGCTAACTGCCGACCCCGTGAGGATTACTAATATCCCCGATATTAAAGATGTTAATTTACTCATTAAAATATTAGGTGATTTAGGAGTAAAAGTCAAAAAAAATGGAAAGGGAGACTATACCTTCAAGGCGGATAGCATAGATTTGGAATATATAAAATCCAACGAATTTAAGAAAAATGGTTCAAGATTGAGAGGGTCTATTATGCTTCTCGGACCAATGCTTGCCAGATTTGGGGAGGCCTATATGCCAATACCGGGAGGCGATAAAATTGGAAGAAGAAGGCTGGATACTCATTTTCAAGGTTTTGTGGAGTTAGGAGCAGATTTCTCGTTCAATGATGAAGAAGGACTATATAGCCTAAAAGCAAATGGACTTAATGGAAAATATATATTATTAGAAGAAGCATCTGTTACGGGAACTGCTAATGTGATTATGGCAGCGGTATTAGCCAAAGGAAAAACACAAATCTACAATGCCGCTTGCGAGCCATATCTACAACAATTATGCAAAATGCTCAACCGAATGGGAGCAAAAATAGAGGGGATAGGTTCTAACCTATTAACAATAGAAGGAGTAGAAGCTCTCACGGGAACAGAGCATACAATGCTCCCAGATATGGTGGAAATAGGCTCTTGGATAGGTCTTGCAGCAATGACAAAATCGGAAATTACCATTAAAAATGTAAATTGGGAAATGTTGGGTATAATCCCTGACACTTTCCGAAAATTGGGTATACAAATAGAACAAAAAGGTGATGATATCTATATCCCAGCACAAGAAAGCTATGAAATACAAAAATTTATAGATGGGTCTATTTTAACCATTGCCGATGCCCCTTGGCCAGGTTTTACCCCAGATTTATTGTCCATTATTTTAGTGGTGGCTACTCAAGCAAAAGGCAGTGTTCTTGTCCATCAAAAAATGTTTGAAAGCCGACTTTTCTTCGTGGATAAATTGATAGATATGGGGGCTCAGATTATTCTTTGCGACCCACATAGAGCCGTTGTGATAGGCTTAGATCACACTACACCATTACGAGGAACAAAGCTTATTTCTCCAGATATTAGAGCAGGAAATGCACTATTGATAGCAGCACTTTCAGCCGATGGTGTGAGTACAATTCATAATATTGAACAAATTGACCGTGGCTATGAAAATATTGAAGAAAGATTGAAAGGCATCGGTGCTGAAATTGAGAGAATCAATATTTAAAGTTAAAACTTAAATGAATTTTAAAGGAGAGATATTGACAATACCTCTCCTTTTTTATGGATTATTCTTCTTTATTTTTTATATTTTTTATTCCGTTATTAATAAAGGAAATATTCCGTTTTAGTCCTGCAAGTTTAGTTCGCTTCACGGCAGATTTCCGGAAAATTTCAGAAAATAATTCTTGAGTGATTTCTTTCCATTCTATGGTATCGAAATTTTGTAAATGCTCGTTGGGGGAAAATCTGGGCTCGTTGTGAGCAAGGGAAAAGCGATTCCAAGGGCATATATCTTGGCATATATCACATCCGAACATCCAATTTTCTAATTTTCCATTGAAATAATCAGGGATTTCGCCTCGTAGTTCTATCGTAGCATAAGATATACACTTGCTTCCATTGATAATTTTACTATCTACAATAGCTCCCGTAGGGCAGGCATCTATACACTTTCGGCAAGTTCCACAGAAGTCTTTAATGCCAGAATCATATTCTAATTCAAGGTCGCAAATAATTTCCGATAGCACAAAAAAAGACCCCTTTTTAGACACCAAAAGAGAGTTTTTACCAATCCACCCCAAGCCCGATTTCCTTGCCCAAGCCTTTTCCATTACAGGTGCAGAATCAGTGAAGATACGAAATGAAAATTCGCCAATTTCCTCTTGTAGCTCTACAATCATCTCTCGTAGTACAGATTTCACCACTTCGTGATAGTCTTCTCCATAGGCGTATTTTGCAATTTTGAAAGTAGAGTTTTCAGTAACTATTTTATTTTCAGGATAGTAGTTGTATTTTAGGGAGATTACAGATTTGCATCCCTCTACTAGTAGGCGTGGGTCGAGCCTTTTATCAAAATGATTTTCTAAAAAGGTCATCTCGCCGTGGTAGTTTTTTTTGAGATAATTCTCAAGGCGTGGAGCTTCTTCTTCCAAAAAATCAGCCTTGGAAATTCCACAATCCGAAAATCCAAACTTTAAGGCTTTATCTTTGATAATTTTTGTAAGTTCTCCTGCTGTCATTGTTATTATCGGACAAAATTAATTATTTTTTTGTAATTGTAGATAGGATTTTATCTGATAATAAAAATATTTATAGGGGCTAACTTTTAATTATTCAATGTGTTAAGGTGATTTCTAATAAATTAATGATACGATTTTTTTTAATTTTTTTCAAAAAAAATGTAATTTTGAGGAAAATTAATTAAAATCAATTTTTTATTTAAGGAAAAATGACACACGATATTAATGCTAAAATTATAAAAGCCCACGAAACTTTCTTGACTTGGAGAAATGTCTCTTTTGTTGAGAGACAAAAACTGGTATTACGAGCCAGTGAAATTTTGAAAAGTCATACAGAGGATTTTGCAAAAATTATTACTAAGGAGATGCATAAGCCTATTAGTCAGGCTATTGCAGAGGTACAGAAATGTGCTTTACTGATGGATTATTATGCAAAAGTGGAGAATATCCTTGTCCCAGAGAAGATAGAGAGTGAGTATCAAATCTCCGAAATTCACTTTGTGCCGAAGGGAATTATTTTGGGTGTGATGCCGTGGAATTTTCCATTTTGGCAAGTACTTCGTTTTGCTATTCCAGCAATTTTATCAGGGAATACGATTTTGATAAAACATGCATCAATATGTTTTGAGAGTGGTAATACGATTGAAAAACTCCTCATCGATGCAGGGTTTCCAGAGGGTATTTTACAAAATTTGGAAGTAGGACACTCGGAAGTAAAAACGATTCTAGAACATCAATGGGTGAGAGGGGTGAGTCTAACGGGAAGTGAAAAGGCAGGTGCTGAAGTGGCAAGCTTGGCAGGAGAAAATATCAAAAAATCAATGCTTGAATTAGGAGGGAGTGATGCCTTTATTATCCTTGATGATGCTGATATTCAAGAGGCTACAGAGGCGGGAACCTTAGCGCGACTTCAAAATTGTGGACAGACTTGTGTGGCAGCGAAGCGATACATTGTTCAAGAAAATATTTTTGATGAGGTTTTGGAGCGGTTTGTTACAGAGTTCCATAAATTTGTTCCGAATGACCCCTTTGATAAGGCAACGAAAATTAGTGGTTTAGCGAGACCGAATTTGGCTGATGAATTGGAAAAACAATATCACAGAGCGGTAGATAGTGGTGCAAAGATTGTATTACCTTTGCAAAGATTGTCTGAAATCAGTTTTATGCCGTCTCTGCTAATTGTGGAGGAGGATAACCCTATCTTACAGGAGGAAGTTTTTGGACCAATAGGGATTCTTTTGAAGGCGAAAGATGATGCTGATGCTCTCAGGTTGGCTAATGCTACACCATATGGGTTGTCTAATTCTGTATGGACGACTTCTGAAGAGCGTAGGGAATTTTTTATCAGAAATTTAGAGTCAGGGACAATAAATATTAATAGAATGACAAGCTCAGACCCAAGATTTCCATTTGGTGGAACTAAAATGTCAGGTTATGGTGTAGAGTTATCATTATTAGCTTTGAAGGAATTTGTAGATGTTAAAACAATTTTAATGAAATAAAAAAGATTATGATATTTAAGAGAAAATCAATTATTGCCGTATTTTTATTCTCTATATTGGGGAGTGGCACTGCATTGGCCCAATGGACACCTACAAGTGTGAAGAGTTTTGCCTCTAAGAGAGCAGATACGCAGGTGGATTATTATAAATTAGATATAAATAAAGTAAGAGAATCACTGAAAAAGGCTGTTCCTGTAGGGCGAAATGCCCAACCTGTGGTGATAGATATACCTATGCTCAGCGGTAAAATAGTCTCTTTTGCGGTGTATAAGCACTCGGTGATGGCTCCATCTATTGAGGAGCGTTATCAGATAGGGTCTTATATGGGGGTAGGAGTAAATGATACATCGGTATCGGTAAGGTTTTCGGTGGCGCCCAACGATTTTCAGGCAATGATATATAAGGATGGAAAATATCAGTTCATAGAACCAGTCTCTGCGGATAAGTCTGTTTATAAAGTTTTCCCAAAAACTAAACCTTCATCTAATGGAAAAGGTTTTGAGTGTAGAGCAACCGAACATACCCTCTCTAAAGATGATATTGTAAGATTGGAGGAAAGCAGTCGTTTTGCAGTTAAGATGAATGCCCACACTCCATCTATTACAGACCGAAAGTATAGAACCTATCGTTTGGCAATCTCTACTACGGGAGATTATACCGATTACTTTAAAACGAAATTAGAAGCTACAATACCAAATCCTACCGAAGAGCAGATAAAGGGAGCTGTGTTTGCAGGCATTAATGCCACAATAACAAGAGTAAATGGAATATTTGAGAGGGATTTTGCAATACATTTAGATGTGCAGGATTTTCCTAATATTATTTTTAATTATGATAATGACCCTTATTCCGAAAAGATGGAAGAATGGTCTCTGCAATTACAGCAGACTCTCACTACGAAGGTAGGCAACGACAAGTATGATATTGGGCATCTTTTTGCAGGTTCTGGTGGAGGAGGATTTGCAGGAGATATAGGAAATGTATGCCGTAATCCCGCTAATGCAGACGACAATACTTCTAAAGGTACAGCATATACCTCTCCGTCTGATGATAGACCTGAGGGTGATTTATTTGATATAGATTTTGTATGTCACGAAATGGGGCATCAGTTTGGTGCGAATCATACCTTTTCTGCACCGAGTATAGAAGGAACTACTGCTCAGATGGAACCTGGCTCGGGTTCTTCTATTATGGGATATGCAGGCGTGGTACCGGGAGCCAATGTCCAAAATAGAACAGACCCTTATTTTCATATAAGAAGTATAGAGCAGGTACAAGAATATGTCTCTACACAACAGAGATGTGGCACAGAGAAAGAAATAACCAATACACCACCTACGATAGGTGTTCTAAGAGATTATAGCATACCCAAAGGTACTCCTTTTGTATTGAGAGGTGAGGCTACGGATGTGGAGGATAGTAACCGACTTACCTATAATTGGGAGCAGTATGACAATGCCACATCAGTGATTAATAGTGTGTTGGGGAATAATATAACAGGTCCTAAGTTCCGCTCCATTCCTCCAACAGCAGATGGTAATGTGAGATATTTCCCGCGTCTAGGTGTCGTTTTAGATGGTTCTTTGAAAAGTAGCGAATATTGGGAGGCGGTATCAGATGTGGAAAGAAAACTTAATTTTAGTTTTAATGTAAGGGATAACAATTCTGATAATACTCAGCAACAAGTAAGTTCAGAGAAGGTAGAAGTGTCCGTAGGAGATGATGGACCTTTTGAAATCTCAACAAAAAAAATAAATAAAAATATATTAACCAATCTATCTTGGAGTGTAGCAAATACTAATAAATCTCCGTATAATGTGGATAATGTAACTATTGATTATTCCATAGATGGTAAAAAGTGGAATACTCTTTTAGAATCTACTCCAAATGATGGTGAAGAGGAAATAGATTTGACAGACTTAAATCTCGGAATTAATGTCTATGTGAGGATATCTGCAATAGATAATATTTTCTATACCCTAAAAAAACTACCAGTACAAAATGCCGTTACTTGTAATGGTGATGCACCTGATGGATTAGAAATATCCTCCGTAGAAAGAGAAACAGCAGTAATCAATTGGGAGGAAGTAAAAGGAGCTATATATAAAGTGAGATATAAATCAGTTACTGATACTAAATGGACAGAGGTAGAGACTAAAACAAATTCCTATACTCTAAATAATTTGGACGAAGGGACTTCTTATGATGCACAAGTTGCTACAATATGCTCGGGTTCAGTGGGAAAATTTACGAATACAATGAAATTTACCACAAAAGTATTGACTTACTGTAATTTGAAACCTCGTAATGCTTCCGAAGGGCATATAGCGAATGTTACTATCTCACCTACAAAAGGTAAGGAAGTCTCTAATGACTCTACAGACGATGGCTATCGTGATTTTTCTACCGATACAGATAAAATAATCACTCTCGAAAGAGGTTCTACAGGTAATAAAATCCAAATTAAAAAAGCTTGGAAAGGAACAATAATCTCCAATGAGGGTATCTCCGTATGGATTGATTTCAACAGAGATGGAGTGTTCTCCAATGACGAGCAAATCGCGAAATTACCGGCTAATAAAAATGAATTGGTAAGCGCTACATTTGATGTTCCTAAAAAAGCCTATTCAGGAAACAAAATAACCAAAATGAGAGTAGCCTTGAGATATAACTCTCCTCTCAATACCCCATGTGGAGAGTATAGCTATGGTGATGTGGAGGATTATGGAGTTTTATTTACTGATAAATTGGCAACACAAGAAAGTGCTACCAGCAGAGATTTGCAATTATTTCCTAACCCTACACACGATATATTGAATATTTCAAAGGTGCCAGACGGAGCTAATTATACGATTTTCAACTCTGCAGGGCGAGTGGTGCTAAGTGGAAAAATACAAGATGGAAAAGTAGTCGTATCTCGTTTGGTAAGAGGTACTTATATTATTTCTATTGAGAATAATGGATATAAATATAACTTAAAATTTGTTAAATCTTAAATGATAATAAAAAAAGAGATGATGAGTTTTTCATTATCTCTTTTTTTAAGAAAGATTATTTGCCTATCTACTAAAAATTTCTTTTTTTTGTAAAAATTAAAAAAATGTATAAAAAAATCCGAAAATTTCTCTTTAAACTTGACCCTGAAAAAGCACATAATTTATCCCTATCTTGCCTAAAAATAGTAGGTAAATTTCCTTTTATATTAAAAAAAATTAGCAAACCGATAGAAGACCCCGCTTTGGAAAGAGAATTATTCGGCTTAAAATTCAAAAATCCTGTTGGATTAGCGGCGGGATTAGATAAGAATGCCAAATATTATAAAGAACTATCAATGCTCGGATTTGGTTTTATAGAGATAGGAACCGTTACCCCAAGACCACAACCAGGGAATGAGAAAAAACGACTTTTCCGATTGGTGGAAGATAGTGCCATCATCAATAGAATGGGCTTTAATAATGAGGGAGTGGATGCTGTACTAAAACGATTGAAAAAAAACACCTCGGTGCTTATAGGGGGGAATATTGGTAAAAATACTGCGACTCCTCCCGAAGGCTATACTACAGACTATATAGAATGTTTTGAAAAACTACATCCCGTAGTGGATTATTTCACTCTGAATGTGAGTTGCCCAAATGTGAATAGCCACGCTAAGTTAAATGATACAGATTATTTAAAAGAACTCATCGCTGAAATACAATCCTTAAATAAGACTAAGGAGAAACAAAAACCTATTTTGCTGAAAATCTCACCTGACCTTACAGATGAACAACTTTTGGACATCATAGAATTAGTAAAGGAAACAAAAATAGATGGGATAATAGCTACAAATACAACTACCTCTAGAGAAAATCTTATCTCGCCATATCAAGATGAAAAAGGAGGATTGTCGGGTAAACCACTCAAAGATCGTTCTACAGAAGTTATTAGGTTCCTTGCTAAGCACAGTAACAAAGCATTTCCTATTATTGGTGTTGGAGGGATACATTCGGCAAAAGATGCCTTAGAGAAAATAGAAGCAGGTGCTGATTTGGTGCAAATCTACACAGGGTTTATTTATAAAGGACCAAAATTAATCCGAAAAATAAATAAAGCAATTTTGAAAAAATATTATAAAGACTGACAAAATGTCTTTTGGAATGATTTTTGAGGTGTTAATATGCATATAAATAAAAAATAAAATTATGTCAAAAAAATTTCAAGAATTAATAGAATCCGAAAGACCCGTTTTGATAGATTTTTTCGCAACATGGTGCCAGCCATGTAAGGTACAGTCCTCAGTGCTCAATTCAGTGAAAGAAAATGTAGGTGATACAGCACGAATCGTAAAAATAGATATCGATCAATATCCACAAATAGCTTCTGAAAATGGGGTGCGTAGTGTACCAACTTTGGCTATCTATAAAGATGGAAAATTATTATGGAAAGAAAGTGGAATTCACGATGTGAATACCCTAACAAATTTACTGAAACAATATGCATAATATTTTGGTAGATATCTCTGTGAATATCGCCTTAAAAAAGTCTATATCGGTTGGCATGTAGACTTTTTTATATTTGATAGAAAAAATCTCTGTATTTTTGCATTTATATTTTTTATTTTTTTTTAAGAATGAAATATCAAGAAATTTATCAACAAGATATTAATGGATATACTTATTTATCCGTAACGAATGATGATAATAAGGTAAGAATATACACCCTAAAAAATGGTTTGAAGGTATTTTTGGCTCAGAATTTTGATGCTCCAAAAATACAAACTTATATTCCCGTGAAAACAGGAAGTAATCGTGATCCAGAGGATAATACAGGGCTAGCCCACTACTTAGAACATATGATGTTCAAGGGCTCTACCCGTCTCGGAACAATCAATTGGGAGCAAGAAAAAATCCTTTTAGAGCAGATTTCTGAGTTATTCGAGCAACACAAATATGAATCTGACCTTCACCAAAAGAAAGAAATTTATAAAGAAATTGATAGATTATCTCTCTTAGCGAGTGAGTATGCCATTGCTAATGAATACGACAAGGCTGTGTCCTCTCTAGGAGCCACCGGAACGAATGCACATACTTGGCTCAACGAAACCGTTTATAAAAATAATATCCCAAAAAATGAATTAGAAAAATGGCTAAAAATAGAGAGTGATAGATTTTCGGGGGTGGTACTTCGCTTATTCCATACCGAGTTAGAAAGTGTGTATGAAGAGTTCAATAGATTGCAGGATAACGACTCGCGAGTAGTGAATTATGCAATGATGGAGCTTTTGTTCCCAACACATCCCAATGGTCAGCAGACTACTATTGGAAGGGCAGAACATCTAAAAAATCCATCTATGAAGGCCATTAATGAGTATTTTAATAATTATTATGTACCAAATAATTATGCTATTGTTCTTGTTGGTGACTTAGATTTTGAGCAGACGATACTATTAATTGATAAATACTTCGGTAAATTCCAATACAAAGAAATTGTTGAAAAACCAAAAATTGTTGAAAAACCAATTACAGAGGTAGTTAGTAAAGTTATAAAATCACCATCTACACCAAGAGTGCATTTGGGCTGGCGAACAGACTCCTATGGAACTCGTGAGTGTATTTTGATTGACATTATTGCTCATATTTTGAGTAATCGTGGAGAAGCAGGATTGATGGATTTGAATGTGAATCAGCAACAGAAAGTTCTCGCCTCTCAAGCCTATTCGGTTGGTTTTAAGGAGTATGGATATCTATCTGTAATTGCTATCCCAAAGGAAGATGATAGCTTAGAGTACGCCAAAAATCTTATTTTGGAGCAGATAGATTTAGTTAAAAAGGGTGAATTCCCCGATTGGCTTATTTCGGCAATTGTCAATGATTTTCGTTTTCAAAGGTTGAAGACCTTAGAGACAGCAGATGGTTTAGCCTCGAATTTATATGATGTATTTATCAAGGAGCGAACTTGGAAGGAGGAATTGCAGGAGCTGGATATTTATGCTCAAGTGACTAAGGACGAGGTAGTTGGTTTTGCTAATGAGTTCTTTAAAAATAATTATGTTGTAATCTACAAAGAGCAGGGGGATAAGGAAAATAGTATTCGTGTAGATAAACCAGAAATTTCGCCGATTAAGATAAATAGAGATGCTCAATCGGAATTTTTAGAGGAGATTCTCAATGAAGAGCCAGAGAGAATCACTCCAGAGTTTATTGATTATGAGAGCAAAATACAGACATCTACGATTTCGGATAGAAAATATTCATTCGTTAAAAATCAACATAATGATATAGCTCAAGTTCATTTTATTTTTCCGATTGGGAGGGATAATGATAAGGAACAGGTTCTTGCTATTCAATATTTGGAATATTTAGGAACGAACCAATTTTCGGTACAGGAGATTAAGCAGAAGTTTTATAAGATAGGTGTTACTTATTATTTCAAAATTTCCGATGAGGAAATTAATATATATTTAGTTGGTTTAGAGGAGAATATTTCTGAAGGTATTGATTTGCTTTTTCATTGGTTAGAGAATGCTCAGCCTGATAAGGAAATCTATTCTGAGTTTGTGGAGATGATTTTAGATAGTAGAGAAGCCGTCAAAAAAGATAAAAATCAGATAATGAAAGGGCTTATTAATTATGCCAAATTTGGTGAAAAGTCCAGTTTTAGGAATGTGATTCCCGAGTATAGGCTTCGAAGTATTAATCCGACGGACTTGACCGATAAGTTAAGATTCTTACTTAGGTTGGATTATGAAATTTTCTATTATGCTAAGGATAAAGATAAATTCACTTCTTTCATTGCAGGTTATATTCACCCAATAACAGAGAAATCCCTTAATAAAGAGAAATTCTCGAAGCAAGATACAGATGGAAATGTGTATTTTTTTCCTTATGATATGGTGCAAGTGGAGATGTATAGAGTCGGAAAAGGGAATATTGTAGAACCTGAAAATTATGGTAAAATATCTGTTTTCAATGAGTATTTCGGTAGTGGATTGTCGTCTGTCGTTTTTCAAGAGGTTCGGGAGAGCAAATCTCTTGCGTATCAAGCTTATGCAATGTATAGCTCAGCAAATAAGAAAAAAGAGAATGATTATATTGCCAATTACATTGGTACCCAGCCAGATAAACTTGCAATAGCAGTGGATACAATGGAAAATCTAATGAGAGAATTTCCTAAACATCCCATTCAGTTTGAAAATGCAAAACAATCTGTATTGAAAAAAATGGAGTCAGTGAGGGTTACTCGTGCAGAGATATTTTTTCAGTATAAAAGACAACAAAAATTAGGTATCAATTACAACTTACGAAAAAAGGCATATGAGCAGATTAAAAACCTTACAATTGATGATTTGGAGGCATTTTATAATCAATATATAAAAAATCAGACTTATAATACAGCCATTATGGGTAAAGAAAATAGCTTTGATACTCAGTTAATTATGAAATTGGGGACTTTTGAAAAAATTTCAGTTGAAAAAATTTTTAATTATTAAATAACATATATTATGAACTGGTTTGAAACTTGGTTTGACACACCATATTATCATATTCTGTATAGTAATAGAGACTATAAAGAGGCAGAAAACTTCATTACGAAACTAACAGAAGATTTGCAACTTCCGAAAAACTCCCATGTCGTGGATTTGGCCTGTGGTAAGGGACGACACTCTGTATTTCTAAATAAGTTGGGATACAATGTTTTGGGATTAGATTTATCGCCTCAAAGTATTTTGCATAACAAACAATATGAGAATGAGAATCTTAAATTTGCTATCCATGATATGAGAAATCCCCTCCCAATAGAGGGCTATGATGCGGTGTTTAATCTTTTTACGAGTTTTGGATATTTTGAGGAGGAACAAGATGATTTGAATGTATTCCAATCCGTTAATAAAGGGTTAAAAGTTGGTGGTTTATTTGTTTTGGATTATCTAAATAAAGGATTTGTTGAAAATAACTTTAAGGAGAAATCCATTGAAATGCGGGAAGATATAACATTTTATATTCAGAAAAAAATAGAGAATAATTATGTGATAAAGCAAATAAATTTCTCGGATAAAGGCCAAGATTTTGAGTACGCCGAGAGAGTGAAGCTACATACTTTGGATAAAATTAATAATTATGCAGAAAAGTCTGGTTTTGAGAGGGTTAAAATCTGGGGCGATTATATGCTTAATTCTTTTGATGAGATAACATCACCGAGATGTATTAATCTATTTAAAAAGGTGAAGTAATAAAAAAGAGATACTTTATAGTTTGAGTATCTCTTTTTTATAAGTAATTGAATTATAGTATGATTTCTCCCATATGAATGGTGAGTTTTCCACCGATTTTGTGCAGATAAGCACCAAAATCTGCCAAATGAGTAGATTGGCTATGTAGTTTCAGGCTTTCGGAAGTTTCCCAAAGTTCTACCATTACGAAAGTTCCATCTTCCTGTTGGTCTTTCACTAAATTGTATTGTAGGCATCCTTTTTCTTTGCGAGTTTTATCAACTAAGATATTTAGATGTTGCAGTGTTTCTGTTTCGTGATTGATATCTACTTTGATGATTGCGATTACTTGTATATTTTTCATTGTTAAGGTTGTTTTATTAATCTTTAATTCTCAAAAATACTTTTGCGAGATTTATCATATCTGAATCTCCTGTGTGTTTCATAGGCTCATCGGAGAGTTTTACTGTTTTAATCCATTCATTATTAAGAGTTTTTACCTCTGTGAGTTTTATTACAATATTCATAGGTTTTAGTCCCACATCGTTTGTTAGATTAGTCCCAATACCGAAGGATATCCCGATTTTTCCTTTGCAGTAGTTCGTTATTTCTTCTACTTTTTCTAAGTTTAGACCATCAGAAAAGATGATATATTTATAGAGCGGATTAATGCCATTATCTTGATAGTGTTTAATCGTTTTATCAGCAAATTCTAATGGGTCTCCACTATCGTGGCGTACGCCATCAAATAGTTTTGTGAATTTTTTGTCAAATTGTTTGAAAAAAACATCGGTGGTATAAGTATCTGATAATGCGACACCTAAGTCTCCTCTATAAATATCCACCCAATGCTCTAATGCAAATGGATTTGCCATTTTAAAGCCGAATTCTGCTCCGTGGAACATAAACCATTCGTGGGCGTGTGTACCGATGGGCTTTATATTGTATTTCATTGCGAAATGTACATTAGAGGAGCCTATGAAGTTTGTATTGTCTTTTTTGTTAAGAGATTCTACCACAATGTCTTGTACTTTATAGGAGTGCCGTCTTCTTGTACCAAATTCGGCATAATTTACATTAAGTTTATTCAGATAGTCAGCTTTATCTAAGGTTCTATTGATAATAACCTCATTGGAGTCTCTTTCAAGATGATTCATTTCGTAGTGTAGCTCTGATATGAGCGATAGCAGAGGAACTTCCCAAAGGATAGTTCTATACCAAAGGCCTTCAACATAGATTTCTAAATCGTTGCCAATCTGTTCTATATGCACTTCGGAGGGGTCGTATCGGTAGCCTTCCAGAAAATCCAAATAAGGCAAATCCAGATAGGGACATATGGATTCTATGTATTTTTTTTCTTGTTTGGTGAGTTGAAGATCGGCCATTGCATCTACTAATTTTCTTAGTGCCTTGCCAAAACCCTCTGGGAAAATATGTTTCCCACGATTAATGAATTGATATTTTACGATAGAATTTGGGAACAATTTCACCACGGCATTTTGCATTGTGAATTTGTAAAAATCATTATCAAGGATAGATTTTAATTGGATATTGTGCATATCTTTTTTACTTAAAGTTTCAAAGTTATGAAAAATAATTTAATGTAGATATACTAAATATCTTTTTTGTGTCTATGGGGTATTTCTTAGTTCGCCATAACTTAATATAGCGTCGTAATTTTTCCCAAATGGGTGGTAGTATAGTAGTGCTTGGTAGAGATTTTTTGTTTGCCAGAAGTTACCATTTATTTTGTTAAAGTCTATTGTATCGTGGTCTTGTAGTGCAAATAGGTAGTTATAAAAACCTTGTTTTAGGTATATTTTGGCTTCGTAGGCTTTGGATTTTTCATCATAATACATCTGATATTCAGGACTTGGGGTATAGTCATTAAATTGTCCCAGTACGAATATATTTTTTTCCATAGGTTGTATAGGTAGAGTAAAATGTACCCATGAATAGTCAGCCTCTCTGTCAGCATTTCGTTCGGTACCCATATCATTTCTTCGGAAATAAAAAGCTCCATTTACATCGGGTTGATATAGGTAGTCAGACAGATTTATCCACACGGGGAATAGATAGGTGTGATTTTCCTCGTTGAGGATTTCAGTATTAGCAATCATATCATAAGGCTGATTGATATTCTTGTTGTCGAAGAAAAAGAACTCGTTATTCCCTGCAAAAGCCAATTTTGGTTGTTGGAATAGAATATTGCTACCCGTCACTGAAGATGGTTTTAGGTTGGTGAGGCTATTATTCCAATTGTTGTTTTGGATAATACTTAGCGAAATAGTGGAGATATTTGCAGAAAGTGATGGTGCATTAGCTTGTATTTCGATTCTTTGATTAATTTTCGGATTATTTTTATCAAAAAATCTTGAAACATTTATGAGAATAGAGTTTTTATTTTCTACGATACAAAATCGTTTTTTTAGGATAGGCTTTTCGGGAGAGTTTTTATAGATGATAATTTCAAAATTCCCAGAGATAATTGGGTAAATTTTTTCGTTCGGGAAAGTGAGTTCATAATGTGTGTATTTTTGTAAGGTATTGAAGGAATATTGCAGTTTATCCACCAATCCGTAGGGGGTTCCCTTGGCATATTCGGTAAAGAAAAGTCCATCATCTTGCCAATTTCGGTCAAGGTGCTTTATAGTGTATCGATAAATGGTACTAGAATTTGATAGGTCATCAAATTTCAAAATAAGTTGTTGGCCGGGAGATATAATGGGTGTCTCATCATTAGTATCAGGGTTAAATAATTGTATTCCATTGATTTGTTGAGCAAATATATTGATGAAGGTGAGACAAAGCATTAGTGTAATATTTTTCATAAAATGGATAATTTAATGATATTAAAACGATAGATTTTATTTTTTAGTATAAAAATTAAATATTTGTAAATTAGGTAATTAGGTGTTTTATCTAAAAAAAATCATCATTTTTTTTTGTAATTAAAATAAAATATTTAGATTTGCTAAGTATTTTTAATCATTCTAAATAATATTTGGTAATGAAAAAGATTTTTATTCCAATAGCAGTAGGTTATTTATCAATGTTGTCTGCACAAAGATTTGAGGAAGTTGGTAATCTTCCATTCAAGCATATGTATTATACAGCGGCAGCAGTGGGAGATTATAATAATGATGGTACTCAAGATATATTTTTTACGGGTGCGGTGGATTTGACGAAAAATTACGAGGCGGAAACTACAAAAGATGAACTATATAGCAATAAAAATGGAGTTTTTGAATTGGCACAAGAGTTTCCAAAGGAGCAATCAACTCACGCAGGAGGAGTAAAGTTTATAGATTTTGATAATGATGGTTTGTTGGATATTGTGATGAATGGAATGAATTATGGAGATGGAGCGGCCACAGCAAAACATTTGAGATATAAAAATAATGGTAATACTTTTACGCTCATAGATGAATTACCAGGGAAGGTGAATGCTGTGATTGGTGAGGCCTTGGAAGTTTTTGATTATAACCACGATGGTTTGCAGGATTATGCCTTAAATGGTACAGAAAATAGCCACGATGAGCAAGTGGGAGCGATTGATATATATACCAATAGCCAGAAGGGTTTTAACAAACAAGCGAATTGGATACCAAATGTTCCGAATGGTAACTTTAAAGTGTTTGATTTTGATAATGATAATGAGTTAGATATTGCTATATCGGGTACAGATGCAGAGGGAAATGCGTCGTTTAAATTGTACAAAAACATAGGTGGCCAATATGCTTTGCACCAAGAGTTATCCCCTATGTACGAAGGGAAAATCAATTATGCAGACTTTAATGCTGATGGATTTCAAGATATAGTGGTGAGTGGCTCTAATAATGATGGAGACAACTATATTGCTGTCTATCTTAATGATGGTCAGGGACGCTTTCGGCAGAGTTTTATTAATAAAGAAGATGGGCTAAGTGCTAGTTCCGTAGATGTTGGAGATATTAATTTTGATGGATATTATGATTTCGCAGTAATAGGAGCTAATAGCGATTATAATAATACTTTAAATATATTTACCTATAATCCTAAGACAAATAATTTTGTGAAGTTAGAAGATGCCAACCTTATTCCTCTCGGGGGGAATGGTGGAGTACAGTTTATAGATTATAATGGAGATAATCAATTAGATATACTTATTCACGGGTTGGATTTGAGTAATAGTAAAGCAATAGAAGGGAAAATAAAATTATATCAAAACACTAGTATAGAAAATCATATTCCAACAGCGCCAAATAGTCTAACAAGTAAAGTAGTGGGGGATAAGGTTCTCTTTGAATGGAGTGGAGCAACCGATGACAAAACTCCTAAAACGGCATTTAGATACGAAATAAGTGTCGGTAGCCAACCGAATAAAGCAGATATTGCAAAATATGAGGTAACAACGCCTAATTGGTATCTGAAAAAAGAAAATTTGCCAAGTAAGATATATTGGTCTGTGAGAGCGATAGATTCCTCAAAATCATATTCATTGCCATCAAAACAAGAGGAGATATCTACGCTCGCTGTACAAAATGTAGCCTCCCACAGAATGGATATTTATCCTAACCCCGTGAGAGATAGACTAAACATCAGAGCAGAGGAAGGAGTGAAGGCTGTCTATTTGTATAATGCTGTCGGACAGAGGGTAGCACAACAAGATAACACTAATACTATTAATGTAGAAAGTTTGTCAAAAGGAATTTATTTATTGGAAGTGATTTTCCAAAATGGAGAAGTCGCTAAACAAAAAATAATAAAAAATTAATTTTTTCATTATCTTTTTTTTAATCGTTTCATTCGGGAAGTTTATCCAACAATTACTTGGATAAACTTCCTTTTTATAGAATAACAAAATAAATAATCAGCAAGATACGAGTACCTAAAATCTGATTTTGTATCCGTATTTAGCAAAAATAATTAGTGATGGATTGATAGAGAATTTTGTGAAAACTAATGTTTTAATAGGAGTTGGGGCAGTTTTTTTAAAGATTCTAAATACTGCTTCACGACCCATTGGAAATTTTGTCTTCTTCTACAATTATAACTATAATTTATTTTTAAATAGATATTAAAAAACCACTTCTAAATATTTAGAAGTGGTTTTGTGAAAAAAGAAAGTATGTATAGTGTTAGTATCCAAATAGTTCCTCTAAAGAGACTTTTTTTACTTCACCTATTTTTTTGAGTTTTTCTTTCGGTAGTTTCTTTTCTGAAGCGAGCACTACATAGGTATAAGGTTTGTTAGCCAAATTTTTACGATGGAAATTTTGCAAATCTTTAAGAGTAATTTTATCCACATTCTCGTAGATTTGTTTTCTTATATCGCTGTTAAGACCTCTGTCTTTTGCGATGAGATAATTATAAATGATATTATCTTGGGTGATTCTTTCGGTTTGTATATCCTTTTTAACCTGAATTTTAGCCAAATTGAAATTGGTAGGTATTTCAGGCATATGGTTGAGTAGCCCATTCATTGTAGATACAGCTTCTGCAAATTTGTCTGCCTGAGAGCCTACATAGGCAATCATATTATATTTTTGGTCTTTTTTGGCTGGAACAGAGTAAAATCCATAGGTGCTATATGCTAATGCCTTGGACTCGCGGATAGTCTGGAACACGAGAGATCCCATACTGCCACCGAAATAGGAGTTGAAAACGCTAATCAATGCTGATTCTTTCGGGTTATAGGTAGTGGTATTTCTCACCCATTGGGTTTCTGCTTGCACCATATCGTAGTCGGTAAATAGTACTGTATTTTTGGTTTGTATAGATTGCTTGAATTCCTTTTTCGGAGGAACGGGAGCAAACTCAGTAGGTACCTTGTGGAGGGTGCTAAGTTGAGCTACTAATTCTGTTAATTTTGTAGGGCCGTAATAGATTATTTCTTGTTGTACATCATTGAGTTTATGTATTTTATCGATGAGTTCTTCGGGGGTAACCGAATTGAGTTCCTCGTTGCTCAATACACTATTGAATTTATTTTTTGCACCATACATAGCATAGTTTGTAAGTGCCGTCATAATAGCTCCTCGGTCTGATTTATGGTCTATTCTTGCCTTTTGCAACTTGGCTTTCAGCGCTGTGAGTGCTTCGTTGTCTCCTTTTACATTAGCAATTAATTCTTCGTATAATTTCACAGCTTGTGCGAAATTTTCTTTCAGTCCAGAGATGGTTACAGTGGTGTATTCGTCCGAAGTATTGATGTAGAAGTTAGACGCTATCTTGTAAAATTCTTTAGATATTTGCTCTGCAGATTTTTTGTCTGTACCCAAGAATTGTATATACTGGGCAGCGAGCGATAATTTTTGGTCGTTTAGGTAGCCAATTTTGTATCGGAATCTTAGTCTAAATAAGTCATTGTCTTTATTTTGTACATAGAGAACCTCAGCATTGCCTAATTTAGATTTTTGTAAATCTTTATTATAATCTAAGAATACAGGTTTTACAGGAGTACTTGGCATCTTTTCAATCGTTTTCACGAAGGCAGATTGTTTCCCTGCATTGGTTTCTACGGGGGTAATGTTTGGTTTTTCAATCTTTGTTGGGTTTTGTCTTTCACCTTTTCTTTTGAGGATAACTACATAGTTATTCGCTAAATATTTATTAGCATAGGCTACTATGTCCTCTTTTTTGATTTTTGATAGTTCTTCCAGATAGGCTACTTCTTTTCTCCAATCTTGTTCGTCGGTGAAAGCATCCATCAGTAGATTAGCTCTATTACCATAGGTTTCGGTGTCTTCTATCATATCTTTTTTAAGGTTGTTTAGGATAGAAGGTATTAGGTCATCGTCGAAGTTACCTTTTTTAAGGTTTTCAATTTCGTTGAGAATTAGGGATTTCACCTCTTCCAAACTTTGCCCTTGTGTCGGTGAGCCAGATAGGTACAATACTCCGTAATCTATGAGTGGATAGGTAAAAGCATTTGCGTGGAGTAGTTTTTGTTTTTTTACGAGGTTGAGGTCTATGAGTCCTGCTTTTCCATTGGTAAGTATTTTTCCGATGAGATCGGCCAATACAGAATCTTTATCCTTGTTACCAGGTAGTCGGAATCCAATGATGGTACTTTCGGCGTCAGGTCCTACTATTTCTTCTACGATAGGAGATGTCATTGGATCTTCTTGCTCGAAGGTATATTTTGGCACGGGTTTTGGTTTCATATAGGCAAAAGCCTTGTCAATTTTTGCAATGGTTTCGTCAGGATTGAAGTCTCCTGAAAGGATAATCGCCATATTATTAGGTACATAGTAAGTATTAAAATAATTTCTGATACCTATTAATGATGGATTTTTTAGGTGCTCAATCGTTCCGATGGTGGTTTGTAATCCGTAGTTGTGTTTTTTGAATAGGTTACGGAATAGAACCTCGTAAATCAAGTCGCTATCGTTATCAAGGGAGCGGTTTTTTTCTTCATAAACAGCCTCTAATTCTGTATGGAAAATCCTCAAAACAGGGTTTCTGAAACGCTCTGCTTGTACAGCAATGTATTTATCCAAAGAACTTGAAGGAATATCATCTGTATAGACTGTTTTTTCGAACGAAGTGAAGGCATTTGTATCTTGTCCTCCCATTTCCGTCATCATTTTGTCATATTCATTAGCGATGGCATATTTACTTGCTACGCCAGAAATAGAATCTATTTTTTTGTAGATTGCCTTTCTTTGTGTATCGTTGGTTGTATCGTGATATTGTTCGTATAGAGCATCAATTTTTTTTAGTTCGGCTTTTTCTTTTTTCCAATCTAAGGTACCGTATTTATCAGTGCCTTTGAATAGCATATGTTCTAAGTAATGAGCTAGTCCTGTATTGGTTTTTGGGTCGGTTTTACTTCCTGCTTTTACAGCTACATATCCCTGAATGCGAGGTTCTTTGTTTGTTGGACTTAGGATTACTGTAAGTCCATTTTTTAAGGTGTAGAATCTCGCGTGGGTAGGGTCATTGGTTACATACTTATAGGTGTAGCCATTTTTGGTTGTTTCTTTCCATTGGAATTCTTGCCCATAGGCATAGAGCGACATTATTGCTGTCAAAAAAAATGTAGAAATGGTTCTTTTTATCATCTCATTAAGTTTAAAATTGTAAGACAAATTTACAAATTATTTATAATTAAGTATGAGAGTTTTGTATAAAATAGTTTGGAACGGTTATAAATTATGTATAATTTTATGATAAATATCATAATTATAGATAATGTCTAAATTTATTATAATGATATATAAATGGATGTTTTATGATTTATAGTTATTTAAATAATATTATCATTGTGTTTTTATTGTAAAAAATATAATATATTGATAAAAATTTAATTAATATTATCATTGTGTTTTTATTGTAAAAAATATAATATATTGATAAAAATTTAATTAATAAAATGAAGGATATTTAGTATAAAATTAAGATAAGTGTTTTGAGGTATATGATAAATGCTAAAAAAATGTTAAATTTGCATATGAAATTTAAATTAAAGAAAGATATGAGAAAGATTAAATTTTTAGCGATGGTTATGGTATCCGCAATGGCAATGGTGTCTTGTGGTGGTGGAGATAAACCAGCAGAGAGTGGTGATGCAACAGCATCTGCAGAAACAGCATCTACTACAGAAGCGCCAGCAGAGGCTTCTAAAGATGGTATTGGTAAATTTACATCTGCAAACTTTGATGGTAAAGACGCTTTTGATGCGGCTTTGGCAGCAAAGGGGAAGGAAATCGTTGATGTAAAATGTACTTCTTGCCACAATATGACAGAGGAGAGAAAAGTAGGACCAGGCTGGAAAGGAGTAACTGATAGAAGAAGTGCAGCTTGGGTAATGAACTTTATTATGAACCCTCAGCCAATGATTGATAGTGACCCACAAGCAAAAGCATTGTTTGAAGAGTTTCTTACTCCGATGCCGAACCAAAATCTCACAGAGGATGATGCAAAAGCCATCTATATGTATATGAGAGAGCTTGATGGTAAAAAATAATTTATAAAAAAACAAACTAACAATAAACTTAAAATACAGGAGAATATTCACATTAATTTTGGATTATTGTGAGGGGGGTCTTCTGTATTTTTATTATTTTTTAGCGAATAAAATTTTGTTTAATATTTAATACTTGTTTTTATGAAAAACCTTTGTAAAGGTATAGGGTTGGCAGCCCTAGCGACAGGTTTCCTTTTGACTGGTTGTAAGCCGAAAGGGACAGGTTCCGCAGCGAGTGGTAACGCTGCTGAGAAAGTGTATGTAAAACCAGGGGAACATGACGAGTTTTATAACTTCGTTTCTGGTGGTTTTAATGGACAATTAGGAGTTTATGGATTACCAAGTGGTAGATTACTAAAGGTAGTTCCTGTATTCTCTCAGAATCCAGAAAATGGTTATGGTTACTCAGAAGAAACCAAGCCAATGCTTGAAACATCTCACGGATTTGTTCCTTGGGGAGACCTTCACCATGTGGAACTTTCTCAAACAAATTCAGAGATTGATGGTAGATGGCTTTTTGCTAACGAGAATAATACACCTCGTATTGCGAGAATTGATTTGAAAGATTTTAAAACAGTGGAAGTAGTAGAGTTACCAAATTCAGCGGGTAACCACTCTTCTCCATTCGTAACAGGAAATACAGAGTATGTAGTAGCAGGAACACGTTTCTCTGTACCTTTTGATGATGAAAACGGAGATATTCCATTGAATACTTATAGAGAAAACTTCAAAGGTTCTGTATCTTTTGTGTCTGTTGGAAAAGATGGAGCGATGGACATAGCTTTCCAAATCCAACTTCCAGGGATAGACTTTGACCTTTCTCACGCAGGAAAAGGACCTTCAAAAGATTGGTTCTTCTTCTCTTGCTACAACTCTGAAAAAGCAAATACTCTTCTTGAAGTGAATGCTTCTCAGAATGATAAAGACTTTATGATGGCTCTTAACTGGAAAAAAGCAGAAGAGGCTTGGAAAGCAGGTAAAGGTAGAAAAATCAAAACTAAGTATGTTCATAACAAATTTGATGAAGCTACTCAAACAGCAACCTCTACTATTAAAGATGAGGTTACTATGCTTACCCTCGAAGACTTGAAAGATGCTATTTACTTTATGCCTTGTCCTAAATCTCCACACGGATGTGATGTGGATCCGACGGGTGAATATATCGTAGGTTCTGGTAAATTGGCTGCGTTGCTTCCTGTATTCTCATTCTCTAAAATCCAGAAGGCAATTGCTGCGAAAGATTTTGTGGGAGATTACGATGGTATTCCAATCTTAAAATACGAATCTGTACTTCACGGAGAAGTTCAAAAACCAGGTTTAGGGCCACTTCACACGGAGTTTGATGCTAATGGTAATGCTTATACATCAATGTTCCTTTCTTCTGAAATCGTGAAATGGAATATTAAAGACCTTAAAGTATTGGATAGACAGCCTACTTACTATGCGACAGGACACTTGATGACTGTAACTGGTGATACCGCTAAACCAATTGGTAAATATTTAGTTGCTTATAACAAAATTACAAAAGATAGATATTTGCCAACAGGACCAGAATTAACACAGTCTGCTCAGTTGTTTGATATTTCGGGTGATAAAATGGAGCTATTGCTAGACTTCCCTACATATGGTGAGCCTCACTATGCACAAGCGGCTCCTGCGGAACTTATCCAAAAAGACCAACCTAAATTCTACAAACTTGAAGAAAACAAGCACCCATTCGCTACGAAAGGAGAGGCCCAAACAAAAGTTGAAAGAAAAGGTAATGAGGTTCATGTATATCTAACAACTGTTCGTTCTCATCTTGCACCAGATAACATTGAAGGTATTAAAGTAGGTGATAAAGTTTATTTCCATGTTACAAACATTGAACAAGACTGGGATATCCCTCACGGATTCGCTGTAAAAGGTGCTAATACATCTGAAATCTTAATTATGCCAGGTGAAACGGTAACTTATGTTTGGAATCCAAATAGAGTTGGTGTGTTCCCAATGTATTGTACAGACTTCTGTTCTGCTCTTCACCAAGAGATGCAAGGATATATCAGAGTATCTCCTGCTGGAAGCAACCCAGAAATCAAGTGGAGTCTTAACAATAAAAACTAAAAAAGTTTGGAAAAGGTTTAATGCCCAGACCACTTAATTAAGAACATAAAAGGGCAGTTTATATATTTAGACTGCCTTTTTTTACTATATGAAAAATAATTTAAACTAACTAATATCTCTAAAACACAGAATATAATAAATACGAAAAAATAAAAAGATATTAGTAATCTAAAAAAAATAAAAATGAACTCTATCAGCAAAACAACACAAATATATTTAGTTTTATCAGGAATCGGGCTTATTGCTTGTATGTTCATCCCTATTTGGTGGATTGGCTTAGAGGCACCACAATATCCAGAGGGTATGGAAATAGTTCTTTGGGCAAATAATATTACAGGAGATATAGATATTATTAATGATTTAAATCATTATGTAGGAATGAAGGAAATTCACACTGCTGATTTTTGGGAATTTGGAGTGATGAGGTATATTTTGGGTATTTATGCCTTATTGTTTTTCGTTTCAGGATTTGCTAAAAGAAGAGCATTGTTATACATTACTACGATTCTATTCATCATATTCGGAGTGGCGTTTATTACCGATTTCTATATTTGGGAATATAAATATGGTCATAACTTAGATCCAAAGGCAGCAATAAAAATACCAGGTGAGTCCTATCAGCCACCATTGATTGGGCCAAAACAAGTATTAAATTTCTTTGCTCAATCTTACCCTTACTATGGTGCATCTATTATGTTTCTGATTGGATTGGTGGGTATGTGGTTATCTATAAAAGAATTTAAGGCGAGTAAAAAATCATAAATCAGATTATTATGATTAAAGTATTAGAAATGAAAAAAATCAAAAATATTATTATACCATCAGTTATGTTCTTGATGGTAGCTTGTGGCAGTAAGGACCCTCAGCCGATTTCTTACGGAAAAGACCTTTGTGACCATTGCCAAATGGGTATCTCTGATAACAAATTTGGGGCAGAACTTATTACCAAAAAAGGACGAGTATATAAGTTTGACGATGTTGCTTGTCTTGAAGGTTATCAAGAAGAAAATTCTGATAAAACTAAAGGTTCAGTATTGTATGTTACCGATTTTGATACGAAAAAACTTATTCCTGTGAATAAGGCAACCTTTATCTATGGAGGTACATTGGAGAGCCCTATGGGAGGTAACAAGGCTGCATTTTCAGATGCTAATAAGGCAAAAGAATATGCACAAAAATTAGGTGCTTCATTAGAAAAACCAAATGAGGCAAAACAAGGAAATAATGATATGCACGAGCATTAAATCTTATTAATATACATAATTAAAATGAAGTTTGTATATGCTTTTTTCTTACTGATTGTTGCACAAATATTGCCTGCAAAAACAATAGTCGTAGGAAAAAATGAAGCTATAAAATCTATAAAAAAAGCAATAGAAATTGCCCAAAATGGAGATGTTATTTTGGTAAAACCAGGAAGATACAAGGAGGGAAATATCAGTATTGAAAAATCTATCTCGCTCATAGGAGAGGGGTATCCCATATTAGATGGACAAAGAAAATATGAAATATTATCTCTAAGAGCAAATAAAATAGTGATAAAAGGCTTCAAAATCATAGATTCTGGTGAAGATTTAATTAAAAATATCGGTGCCGTAAGACTTTATGATGCCAAAGATGTGAAAATAGAAAATAATATTTTCAAAGATAATTACTTCGGAGTGTATCTACAGCGAGGGGATAGATGCCACATCAATAATAACAAATTCGTATCTCATAGGACAACCAATCAAGAAAAAAGTGGCAATGGAATACACGGATGGGTAACTAACCAAGCGTGGATTACGAATAACTATATCACAGGGTATAAAGATGGTATTTACCTCGAAAAGGTAACGAACTCCTTCATATACAATAATTTTTCCTATAAAAATATGAGATATGGGTTGCATTTTATGTTTTCCCATAACAATGTGTATCGCAAAAATAGATTTAAAAATAATTCCGCAGGTGTGGCAGTGATGTTCTCCAAAAAAGTAAAAATGGAGTATAACATCTTTGAAGACAACTGGGGAGATTCCGCTTATGGGTTATTACTCAAAGAGTTACAATATGCCAAAATTATAGGAAATACCTTCCGTAATAATACCACTGCTGTGTGGGTAGATGGAGCAACCGCGATGAAAATCTATAATAATACCTTTGAGGATAATGGTTGGGGACTCAAAATAAATGCTAATAGTAGAGATAGCCAATTGTATCATAATAACTTTATCAATAATACTTTTGATGTATCTACTAATGGGACTACCGTGATGAATGAGTTTAAAAATAATTATTGGGACAAATACCAAGGTTACGACCTCAATAAGGATAATATCGGTGATGTAGAATATCACCCACTGTCTTTGTATTCGGTACTTGTAGAAAAAAATCCTGCAGTAATGCTACTATATAGAACTTTCTTCGTGGATATATTAGACAAGACTGAAAAGGTAGTACCTAGCCTCACACCCGAAAATTTTGTGGATAAAATCCCAAGTATGAAAAAAAATAAATTTTCAGCTATTAAGTAACTAATTTTGCAAACATTCTAAGCATTACAAACAAAAAAATGATTAAAATAAATAATTTAGTAAAGCATTTTGGTAAATTCCGAGCCTTGGATAATATCAATCTGCAACTTATCGAGGGGCAATCCATTGCTTTAATTGGTCCTAACGGATGTGGGAAAACAACCCTAATGAAGTCTGTATTAGGGATAAATGTAGTAGAGCAAGGTGATATTATCGTAAATGGAAAAAATGTCAGTGAGGATTTTTCCTATCGTGAAAATATTGGATATATGCCTCAAATTGGTCGTTATCCCGAAAATATGACCATTGGGCAGACTATTAAGATGATACAAGATATCAGAAAATTTTCACCAAAGGATATTGATACGGAACTTTTAGAGGCCTTTGAATTAGAAAAAATATATCATAAAAAAATGGCAACCCTCTCAGGAGGGACAACCCAAAAGGTCAGTGCCGTATTGGCATTTATGTTTAATCCTAAAATCATTATTCTAGATGAACCAACGGCAGGTTTAGACCCATTAGCCTCTGAAATATTGAAACAAAAAATAATTAAGGAGAAGAACAAAGGTAAATTAATCATCATTACTTCCCATTTATTGAGTGAGTTGGACGAAATCATTACTCAGGTGATTTTTATGAATGAGGGAAAAGTGCTGGTACATCAGCCAGTGGAAGAATTAAGAAAAAATACAGGAACTGAGAAAATTTCCGAGGCTATTATTAGTATTTTAAAGAAAATGAAAGATGAATAAGACAGCTAAATTTATAATTTTTGATATTTTGAAGAATAAAATTGTAGTATTATATACGCTTATTTTATTCTTGGTTTCTTGGTCTGTTTTGGGATTAGAAGAGAATGTAAATAAGGCAATCCTTAGTCTGCTCAATGTGGTTATCTTACTTGTGCCACTCGTGAGTGTGATTTTTTCTACAATTTATGTGTATAATTCTAGTCAGTTTATAGAATTGTTACTAAGTCAGCCTGTGGCTCGTGGTAAAATATGGTTAGGAATATTTGTGGGAATTTCTATGGCGATGATTTTGGCGTTTTTATTCGGTTGTGCGTTGCCGATATTACTTTATGCCGATATTGTTACGGGCTTTTCACTAATTATTTCTGGGTGTTTTTTATCGGTAATTTTTGTGGCTTTTGCAATGCTATCATCAATTCTCTCCAAGGATAGAGCCAAGGGTATTGGTATCTCTATTTTTATTTGGATATTTTTCTCATTAGTGTATGATGGTATATTACTAATGCTGATGTTCCAATTGGCAGATTACCCAATAGAGGGTGCTATGGCAGGGCTTACAGCGGTCAATCCAATAGATTTATCAAGGATATTTGTCTTATTGCAGTTGGATGTAGCTTCTATGTTAGGAGTTACGGGTGCTATCTTCCAAAAGGTTTTTGGTACAGGTGGTGGCATTGGGATTTCATTGCTTATACTTTGCATTTGGGTAGTGTTCCCATTTTTATACAGTTTAATAAAATTCAATAAGAAGGATTTATAAAATATTAGGATAAAGGTCAAAAAAACAATTAAATAAAAATTTGTATTTTTGCCATAAATTTTTAAAAATAAATATGCTAACAGTATCAAATCTATCATTACAATTTGGAAAGAGAGTCCTTTTTGATGAGGTAAATATAAAATTTACGAAGGGAAATTGCTACGGAATTATCGGAGCAAATGGAGCAGGTAAATCAACTTTCTTGAAAATCCTTAGCGGAAAACAAGAACCTACTACGGGGAGCGTATCCCTCGAATCAGGAAAAAGAATGTCCGTATTGGAGCAGGACCACTTCGCATATGACCAATTCACAGTTCTTGAAACCGTTCTACGAGGTAACAAAAGAATGTTTGAAATAAAAGAGGAAATGGACGCTCTCTATGCTAAGCCGGATTTTTCTGACGAAGATGGAATAAAGGCGGGAGAGCTCGGGGCGATTTATGATGAGATGGGTGGTTGGAATGCTGAAACAGATGCGCAAACAATGCTCTCTAATGTCGGAATAAAGGAAGATATGCACTGGCAAATGATGAGTGAGTTAGAAAATAAAGACAAAGTGCGAGTTCTCCTTGCTCAGGCTCTATTTGGTAATCCAGATGTATTGATTTTGGACGAGCCTACCAACGATTTGGATATTGATACTATTGCTTGGTTAGAAGATTTTTTGGCAGATTACGAAAATACGGTGATTGTTGTATCTCACGATAGACACTTCCTCGATGCAGTTTGTACTCATATTGGAGACCTTGATTATTCTAAACTCAACCTTTATACAGGAAACTATTCCTATTGGTATCAAGCTTCTCAGTTGGCAACAAGACAAAGACAACAAGCCAATAAGAAGGCAGAGGAGAAGAAGAAAGAATTACAAGAGTTCATCGCTCGATTTAGTTCCAATGTAGCTAAAGCAAAACAAGCAACGGCAAGAAAAAAAATGTTGGATAAACTCAATATTGAAGAAATAAAACCGACATCAAGAAGATATCCTGCTATCATATTTGAAATGGAAAGAGAGGCAGGAGACCAAATCTTAGAAATAAAAGGATTGGAAATTATCAAAGATGGAGAAACCTTACTCTCGAATGGTGAATTAAACCTTAAAAAAGGAGATAAAGTAGCTGTGATTTCTAAAAACTCATTGGCAATTACAGAGTTTTTCCAAGTGATTTCGGGGACTACAGAGCCTGCCAAAGGTGAGTATAAATGGGGAGTGACGACTAACCAATCTTATATGCCGTTGGATAATACAAATTATTTCCAAGACCAAACCCTTAATCTTGTAGATTGGCTAAGACAATATACAAAAAATGATGAAGAAAGACATGAGGAGTTCGTTCGTGGTTTCTTGGGAAGAATGCTCTTCTCAGGTGATGAGGCTCTAAAATCTTGTACCGTACTTTCGGGAGGGGAAAAAATGAGATGTATGTTCAGTAGAATGATGCTCCAAAAGGCGAATATTCTTCTTCTTGATGAACCTACAAACCACTTAGATTTGGAAAGTATTACTGCTCTAAATAACTCGCTAATGAGTTTCAAAGGGAATATTTTGATTTCTTCTCATGACCATGAATTGCTACAAACTGTGTGTAATAGAGTTATAGAAATCACACCGAAAGGTATTATAGATAGAGAAATGACCTATGACGAATACCTTGATGATAAGAAAGTAAAGGAATTAAGAGAACAAATGTATAACTAAATTTTTTTTAAATGAAACATGTATTTTTAAGTATTGTAGTTGCAGGATTTATGGTATCTTGTGGTGGAACAAAGAATCCAGAATTGGCAAGATTAGAGACAGAGAAAGAGGTGTTGTCTCTCAATACAAAACTCAATAAATTGCAAATAGAACTTACCAAAGAGAGGGAGACTTATGCAAGTCTTAGTAGTAGTGTTGATGCACTTAATACACAAGCAGACGACGCCGTTCGTGGATTTTCTACATCTTATTCTGCCAAAACTACTGCACAAGATGCAAGTAAAACAGCAAAATTATTAAACAAAACAGAAAAAGCAAATAAGAATCTAGTGAAATCAGAGCGAAAAATAAATGATTTGCAAGAAAAAATACAAAAAATCCAACAAAAATTGGAAGCTATCAATTTGAGAAGATATTAATATAAAAATCAGATTGAATTTAATGATAGGGCTGTATCTAAATTATAGAACAGCCTTTTTTATATTTCTTTGAAGATTTTTTCTTAAATTTGCTCAAAATTAAAAATATGCACAAAGCAGGTTTCGTGAATATTGTAGGCAAGCCAAATGCTGGGAAATCTACACTATTGAATGAACTAATGGGAGAGAAATTGGCAATTGTAACCCAAAAAGCACAAACTACACGACACAGAATTTTTGGAATTTATAATGAGGACGATTTGCAAATTGTATTCTCGGATACGCCAGGTGTGCTCGACCCAAAATACGAATTACAAGAAAAAATGATGGATTTTGTGAAGGATTCTTTGCAAGATGCCGATGTGTTTTTGTTTATTGTAGATGTTACTGACGAGAGCCAACCATCAGAATTTTTAATAGAAAAATTAAATAAAATACCTGTGCCGGTTCTTTTGCTCTTAAATAAAGTTGATAAAACTAATCAGCATAAGTTAGAAAAATTAGTAGAAGAGTGGCATCAAAGAATACCTAAGGCTGAAATTTTGCCTATTTCAGCTCTTAATTCGTTCAATACAGAAATTATTTTACCAAAAATAAAGTCTCTATTGCCGGAGAATCCGCCATATTATGATAAAGACCAATTCACGGACAGACCAGAGCGTTTTTTTGTGAATGAAACGATTCGTGAGAAAATTTTGCTAAATTACGAAAAGGAAATTCCATATTCTGTGGAAGTTGTTACGGAGCAGTTTAAGGATAAGGAGCATATTTTGTTCATAGACTCAATCATTTATGTAGAGCGAGATACTCAAAAAGGAATTATTATTGGGCATAAGGGGGAGGCTATTAAAAAGGTAGGTACAGAGGCTCGCATTGATTTAGAAAAGTTTTTCGGAAAGAAAATCCACCTCAATATATTTGTAAAGGTGAAGAAAGATTGGCGAAAAAACGAAAAAGATTTGAAAAATTTTGGTTATCGTTAGACCTAAATAAAACTATCTCTGCATCAGGGATAGTTTTATTTTGTTTTTAACCAAAGTTTAACATATAAGTAATTCAATTTTAACAGATAAAACAATTAACTTTGCCCTTATAAAAACGATGAAAAAGATAGTTTTTTTTATATTTTTTTTATTTAATATAGTAGTTGTTTCTGCTCAGAAAGACTACAAAGCCCTCATCTACGAAGGAAATAGAGCCTTTGGAAATGGAGATTATGCCGGTGCATCGTCTAAATTTTTAAAGGCATCTAAGGGCAAAGATAAAGATTTCACAGCCATATACAATCTCGCAAATTCTCTATACAAGGACAAAAAATATAACCAAGCAATATCAGAATATCAGAAGGTGGGTGAGCTGGCAAAAACATCTGCCGATAAGGTGGCGAGTTTGTATAATCTCGGAAATGCCTATATGCAGTCGGGAAATAATCAAAAGGCAGCAGAAGTTTTCAAAAAGGCATTGAAATTGGCGCCAGAAAATGAGAAAATTCGTAAAAATTACGAAATATCTAAACGAAAACAAGAGGATAACCAACACCAAAATTCTACTCAGCAAAAAAACGAAAATAGAAATAATAACCCAAAAGATAACAACCAAGACTCAAAGGAAAAAGACGAAAAACAAGGTAAAAACTCCAATGGAAATGAAAATAGCACGCAGCAAGGCAAAAATAATGGAGAAATACCCCAACAAAAAAATGATAATTCTGAGAGTAAGTTACCTAAAGATATAGAAAATGCCCTACTCAACCAAATAAAAGAGAAGGAGCAGGAAACGACAAGAAGAATTTTAAATAAAAATTCTGTCTCCGTACCGCGAAGCAGAGAGAAAGATTGGTAATGTTTTGTAAAGTACCTCATATATGTTGTGTTTTGGCATCTGTAATTATTTACGGACAGGTTCGTATTGAGCTTAAAACAGATAAAAAGGAATACAATATTAAGGATTATGTAACTGTTACTATAACTCTGGAAATTAAAGGAGAAGACTACGAACAACAATCACCAATACAGCTCCCAGATTTTTCTAAATTTTATGAGAAAGGAGCAGGTTCCGATAAAAGTACTATAATAAACCCATCAACAAATATAATAACTACTCAGTTGGTTTATCAAGCTGTTTTTCAGCCAAAGCAGTCAGGAAATCTGAAAATAGGTTCGGCATTAGTTCGAGTAAATGGAAGAATCTATAAAACTGAGCCTTTTGATATTTTCGTATCTGAGGACTTTAAAAATACAATTGCTAAAAATACAGATATTTCTTTTGTTTGGGAATTGGAGCAAAAGGAAGTTTTTATAAATCAGCCTACTTTATTGATTCTTCGTGCTTATGCCAAGGATTTTAATAATCTAAGAAAAATAGGAAAAATAATACTTCCTAAGCAGAAAAATCTACAATTTGAGCAGGTGAATGGTATCCGTTCGGATATAGAAATAACAGAAAATAACTACTTGTCTCAAGTAGTGGCTAACTATGTTGTATACCCCAAGGAGGCAGGAAAATTGAATATTAACCCATCAGTTATTGAAATTAATGAATCAAATAAAGTAGATAAGGTTCGGACTAATCAGTTAATTATTAATGTAAAAGATTTGCCAGATAGACTGCCTACCAATTTTAGAAACGCCATAGGGGAATTTGATATTAAACTGAAAAAAGGTGATAGTTTTACGAATTATCAAATAGGAAAACCGATTAATATTGTGTTGGAATTAAATGGTAGAGGAAATTTGTCTAAGAATATTTTACCAAAAATAAAAGATAGCCAGGAATATAGTGTTTTTTCTTCAAAAATAATAGAAAATATTCGAAATGTAGGAAATGATTTTTTAGGAACTATTCAGGCTGATTATGTGATAATTCCTAAAAAAACGGGTGTTATAAATATTTGTACCGACAAATTTTCATTTTTTAATCCTAAAACTGAATGCTATCAAGAGATAGAACCTAAGAACTTAGAATTTAATGTACTTACCGAAGAGCAAGTAGAGAAGTCTGCATTAGAGGAGGTTGGAGATATGGTAGGTGATATTATAAAACCTTCAAAATCAGAAGTTAATCGTAAGGAGGTGCCGAGGAAAAAAGCACAACATTTTGATTATTATTTATTTGGAGTTTCCATTTTGGGAATTTTGGGATTGGTAATTTATTTTTTTAGGAAGAAAGAAAAAATCGAGGAAAAATACCCTTGTGAGGCTGAAAAAAATATTGATGATATAGAGGCTTATATTCGCAAGAATCAAGATTTTGATATCGCTTCATATCTTAAATATTTGGAGATGATATTGTTGAAGAGAGATTTTGATAACTATGTTTTGGAATTGGATTTGTTTTTGAAAAGTGTAGAGAAACATTGTCTTAATAGATATGGAATTTGTTTTGTAGAATATATTGATAATCAATTGGATATTGAGTTTAAAGATCGGTATAAAGACCTGCAACAGAATATACAGACTGAAAAATATAAACCATTTCATACGGAAGAGGAAATGAATATTTTGCATCAAAAGTTGGAGGATGTTTTCAATAAAATAAGATAAATTAGGAAAATATTTAATATATTTGCAGAAATATGATGTTTATGGAGGAGTTATCAAAAGTAAATCTTGCCCAGACTTTGGCGGTTACAATGACACTTTTTACATTGATTGACATTATAGGGTCAATACCAATTATTGTAAATTTGAAGAAAAAATTCGGTTTTATTGAGGCTGAAAAAGCAACTATAGTATCGGCGATTCTGATGTTGGGATTTTTATTTATAGGTAATAAAATATTGAAATTTTTGGCTGTAGACCCTAATGCATTTGCCATTGCAGGGGCTTTTGTGATATTTATTATTGCTATTGAAATGATTTTGGGGATTGATATTCAGAAGACTACAGAACCAAAATCTGCATCTGTTGTGCCTATTGCGTTTCCATTAGTGGCAGGAGCGGGGACTCTTACGACAATTATTTCACTGAAATCAAAATATGATGATGTTAATATTATCTTAGGGATAATCATAAATGTGATAATAGTTTATGCAGTTCTGAAATCTTCTAATTGGTTGGAGAGTAAATTATCAGACGGTACTTTACAAGTTTTGAAGAAGTTTTTTGGAATAATCCTTTTAGCAATGTCGGTAAAATTATTCACAGAAAATTTTGCGATTTTGGTAAAAATGTATTTTAAACTTTAAAAAATGAATGTTTTTTACAAAATATTTTTGATATTTTTCGTTGTATTGGTTGGAATAAATCTTTATGCTATTAATTGGAGGTTGGGATTTTTCCACGAGGAGAATTCATCGCTGATGATTTCTCTGTCTGCTTCCGTAATAGGAGTTTTGGCGGTGTATGCTCTTCATTTACTGAGTTTGTTTAGGAAAAAATAATTTTATATATAAAGAAAAAATCACTCTGAAAAGGGTGATTTTATAGTATTTTGTTATTTTTTATAAAACGAATAGCTTGAGATATAGTTTGTACTCCAATTTTATCAAATATTTTCTTTCTGTGAAATTTTATTGTATCGATACTAATGAATATTGTGTCGGCAATTTCTTTTATAGTGAGTCCTCGTTTAGATAAAGCTAATATTTGAAATTCTCTTTCTGAAAGCTTTACTTTGTATTCTTTTGTCCAAACATTTCTTTTTAAATCATATTTCAAAACAAAATCTCCGTTAGATTTATTTATAGTGATATTTCCAGCACATTGATTGGGTGATAATGCTGCGATACATATTGATTTGTTAATGTTTCCATTGCTGTTGAAATGTATTGGAGTAAGTTTATTATTAATAAGTATTTCTTTACCATATTTATCTATTAGATGGAAATCGTATGAAATAGTGTAAGATTTTCGTTCATCAATAGGAGTTCTTTTATAAAAATCATATATTATTTCGTTAATTTTTAAAAGTAAATTTAAATCTTCTTTTTTTACATATTGAAGGAAGAAATTGTAACCTAAGTCTTTTACTTCTTTAGAAGAAAGCCCGCAAAGAAAAATAGGGTTTTCTGAGACATATTCAAAGATTCTTTTTTGATGATCTACTATATAGATGCTTTCATAGAGGAGTCGTGAAAAAGCATCTATAATGTCCAAATGTTCATATGGTATTTTTATTTCGTTGAAAATGATATTTTTTTCATTCATAATAGTTGAAAAGTTTATATTATTGAAATCGTAATGTGATTTCGCAAATATAAATAAAAAAAATATATATAAAATATAATAATTGTATATTTTTATAAAAAAATAAAAACAAAATTAGTATATATATAGTTATTTTATGTTAAAAATCATTTTTATATAAAAACTACACTAAAGTGTAGTTGTTTGTATTAAAATATTGAATATATTTGCAATGTTATAACAAAAAAGGGAATATGTTAGTGGCTGCAAACTGCGAGGTTTTACACTCAAAGATAAATGGTAAATAGTGAGGTTATACCAACACGAAAAAATAAGTATGAGGTCGTTTGAACGCTCAAGACCATATGGGGCATAAAAAATAAATTTAAAATGAAAAAATTAATTGTTTTAGGTCTAATAGTATTGACCGTAGGGGGAATATCAGCAAAAGAAACTAATGTATCAAAAAATGTTTCAGAGAGAGGATATACAGAGTTATCGGTAGTGGGTACCAAAGTTGATTTGAATGAAGGAGAAGAAGATGAGAGTGATGGCTGTCACCTTGCAGGGAAAGTAGTGGAGGTTATAGCTATATTTTTGGGTTCAGATAAGCATAAGGCAGAAGAAATTGGTAGGTCTGTAGAAAACTTGTGTAATATTGTTTTTTAATAATGTTAAGGCTGTTTTAAAAGAGATATGATATTGATAACAAAGAAAAATATTAATTTTAAGACAGCCTTTGTTATTTTATAGGTTTAATTTAAAAATTATAAAAATGGATAAGAAGGGAATATTATTAATGTTGATGTTATTATTATGTGGATATAATTTTAAGGCTCAGCAAGTAGATAAATTAACGGAGGGAGAGGTTGAGTATCATTTTTTTTTCGGATCTGGGAAAAAACTTTCTGACCTTGAAGATAAAGTAGTGGATAGTGTGAATGTTAAAAAGACAGAAAAGGGGAGGGTTAAGAAGTTAGTAAGTCAGATATTTGCGAATAATAGAGGAGTGAGGCACATTATTAAATTTAAAAATGATAAGGTAGAAACTGACATCGATGTAAGGCCAGATTCTCATAATAAGAATCAATTTAATCTGACTCAGATTGTTTTGGAGGCATTTGGAAATTATTGTGCGGATTTAGCGAAAAATGTAGTTTATAATGAACTACCTGAGAGTGTTTATGGAGGTATTGTGGTGAAATATAATATTTCTGATTTGAAGTGGAATATCACGGATGAAACGAAGGAGATTAATGGTTATAAAGCAATTAAAGCAACAGCAAGCTATAAGTCTCAAAAAAAGAATGGAAAACAAAAATATAAAGAGGTTGTAGCATGGTTTTCTGAGGAGATTCCATTGAGAGTGGCACCATTGGGTTATTATGGGTTACCTGGTTTGGTAGTGCAGTTGAAGGTTAGCGGAGGGACATTTATTCTCGCGGATATTAGAAATAAAGAAGTTAAGTTAAATAATAAAATCAAAATCCAGAAAGCCATTACGGAGGATCAATATATGGATTTGTTAGATGAAAAGTATTAGTTATCAAGATGATAAGAAGTTTATTTTTTTTATTTATCGGTATTTTTGTTTCAGCTCAAACTACCTCATTTGTTATGAATGGGGTGGTTTTGAATGAAGAGAATAAACCAATAAATACTGCTCGTATTCGTATAAAAGATAGAACCTACGAATATACTACAGAAACGAATGAGAATGGACAATTTACTAAAAAAATATATGATGCAAGAGAGAGTGTATCAGTCGTTATTTCGGCAGTGGGGTATCAAATAAAAGAGCAGGAAATACAGATAAATAAAGAGAGATATGAGTTTTGCTTATCTTCTAATAAATATAAGGAAATTGATGAAGTCGTAATAGAAAAAGGTATTGTACAAAAAGGAGATTCTACAATATATAATGCTGATTATTATGCTAATAAAAAAGAAAATAAAGTAATCGATTTACTGAAAAAATTACCTAATATAGATGTAAATAGAGCAGGTAAAATAAGCATCAATGGAAAAGAAGTAAGCAAAGTTTTAGTAGAAAATGAGACTTTTTTTACGGGAAGTTCTTCTTTGGCAATCAATACACTTCCCGCTAATGCAGTGGCAAAATTTGAGTTTGTAGAGAATTACGATAATAATAAAATATTTGGTGGAGGTAATGACGAAACAATACTCAATATCTCTCTGAAAGAGGAGAAAAAGAAACTGATATTCGGGGATGTTTTCCTTGAGGGAAACTCTTGGGATAGATATAATGTAGGGACTAATCTATTCAATTATTCACCAAAAACTAAGGTTAATCTCATATCTAATCTCAATAACATCAATAAAGGCATCTTTACGATAGAAGATTATATTCTGTTTAATGGTGGAGCAGATAGACTATTGAGAGACCCTATGGCGTTTATGAATAATATAAATGCAAAAGATTTATTAGAGCTACTTGTATCTGATAATAAATATGCTAAAACACATATTTTCAATGCATTGAATGTGTCTCAAAATATTTTTAAAGATAGATTTAGATTATCAGTATTTAATATTAATGATAACAATGAATCTGAAGAAATAAAGGAAAATATTATAAAAATTAATGATAAAAGATTATCTTTTTTGGATAGAAAAGAACTCGTGAATTACAATGTTATCGGTAGAAATAATATCTTCAATTTCGTGTTAAGTAATATTAATACTAATAAGGTAGAGTTTCAATATTATTTTTCTCTAAAAAATGCAGCTACCGAAACGGAGAATAATAAAAATATTATTTTGTTAAGTGATGTAAATCATTATCAATCAAAAAACAAGTATAAGGATGTATTGTTAAACCAAACGATAGATTTCGGATATAGATTGTCGAAAAATCACTCACAAGGTTGGTTGATTAATTTGACATCTTACAATAACAAAAGGGATAGGTTGTATTCGGCCGATAAGAAGCTGTATTTTCATCGTATTTTTCAGTTGTCAAATGAAGAAAATCGTATTTTTCAGGATAACTATGATAAAAATAATCAACTAAAAATCAACTTCCAGCATAAATATATATTTTTTAATCACCATCAAGTGGGAATTAATGCTATACTCACTCGTAAAAAGCAAAATATCAGTAATGATTTTGAGGTGAATAATCAGTTGTTTGGTGTTGTTGATAATAACTTGATAATCAGTAATTATAATGTTGATTTTGGTTTGGAGTATTTGTTTAAGGATAGAAGTTTTACATTTTCAGCGATAGGGGATTTCATTGCTGTTAAAACCTTGTTTGAATCAAATAAAAATGCCACCGATACGAGGTTGCAATATATTTTACCAAAGGTAAAGTTAGAATATAAAATTAGGAGAATAGGGACTTTTAGTCTAAATTATAAAAGAGAGTTAGGAGATATACCAGCACATTATTATTATATAGGGAATTATTTACTATCAAATAATAATGTTTTCGTAGGAGTGGATTCTCCCAAAAATCCTCTTGTAGAGAGTATGTCGTTTGGGTATGATAAAAACTCAGGGTACTATCAATTGCATCTTAAATATCGTTTTTCTAATGACCTACAGGGGTATATCTATCGTACAGAGACAACCAGTATAGCAAAGACCAACAGCGTGATTTTTGGACAAAATATTGGCAAAAAACACCGATTTGAGGTGAGGTTAGAAAAACAGATTTTAGGGAGAAGGCTCTCAATTATTTCTAAAAATAATTTCTCTTTTGAGAGTAAAAATATTAAAATCAATGGTGATGATACTGTTTCTCGATATGATACCAAATATTTTAATCTTAGTATAAAAAGCCGATTTAAGGGAGATTTTAATTTTGAAATTTTTAATATTTATAGTATTATTAATTATAAAAATACATTTTCTGCAAATTCGTACAGACAAAATGAGGTAGGAATTAGTTTGAATATTAGCTTTATTGATAGGTGGGAGGTTATAGCTGATGCTTCTTTTAATAGGGATTTGCTAAACAATATCTCATATAGTAAATCTACCTTTAAAATAGGCTATTTTATGAACTCTAATTTGTTCTTTAATTTATTCGTTAACAATATTTTTGGAGAATATAGAAAGGTAAATCTGAAGAATGATGACTATTTATCATATTATCAAGAAGAGAGGGTTTTGCCTCGTTTTTTTAATTTAGGATTAACTTATAAGTTTTAAATGATTCATTTGTTAAGTGTTTGATTTTTAGTGATTTTATTTGGTTTGTGAGGTGCGTTATAGTTTGTTTACTATAATAATTATAGGTAAAATCTATTTATTAAGATAGATTTTATTTATTTTAAATATTTAAAATAAAATTATATTTTTGCACAAATTATAAAAGGATTAAATAAAAATAAAACTTAAAAGTAATATGAATCGTTTTTATATTAGTGCGATGTTCCTTATGATTGGAGGGATGACATTAGCACAGAAGAATGTGGATAAGAAGAGAGTGGATTTTGATTCTACGAAGGTTTCACAATTGAGTACGGTAGAGATTATCGGGCGTAAAGAGACTTCGTATAAGAATACAAACTCATTTTCAGGGACTAAGGTTAATTTAGCATAGGAGGTGTGATTAATAGAATCACGAAAAAACCTTTGGCAACGAGAATGCGAAGCATCACGACTAGTATCGGTAGTTTTAATACTTTGAAAACATATGCAGATTTTACAGGGCCTGCAAATAAAAGTAAAACTTTGTTATACAGATTAAACTTGGGCTATGAGACTACAGATACCTTCCGTGATTTGCAAAGCTCTAAAAATATTATTATTGCACCATCATTCTCTTATCTTCCAACGGATAAAACGAGATTGAATATTGATATTTTTTACCGAAATATGAATGGAAAGTTGGATAGAGCTCAGTCCGTATTTGGAGAGGGTGATTTGTATTCTACCCCAATTTCTCAGTCTTTAAGTGCTGCTAATGACTATTTGAAAGAAAACTTTTTGAACCTTACTACTTCGTTGGTACATCAGTTTTCTGATAATCTTACTTTCAATTCCGTGTATTTGCACTCCTCATATGATGAAGATTTGCAAGAGCATAGACAAGCAAATACATATGTTAATAAGGCTGATGGCACAATGGATTATTCTAAAATAATGATGACTGCACAAATTCGTAAGAGAAATTTCCGAAATAATTCCTTTAATAATTTTTTCAATTTAAAGGTGAATACAGGGGAAGTGAAGCATAATATATTATTAGGATATGACTATTATTTAACTCAAATGTTGCCAAGTTCTTCTGAAATGCAGGCAGGAGGGTATTTGCTTAAAAATGGTAAAACGACAAACAAATTTGATAAAACAAAAATTGGGCAATATGTCCTTGATGCTGATGGGAATCCAAAAACCAATGTTCCATATTTTGACTTGACAAAAGGAAATACAGGCAATGGATTGAAGGATATTAGCAAATATATTTTTGAACAAAGTAATATGATGCCAACTACCCAGTATTCTCATGGGGTATATCTACAAGAACAATTGGAATATAAATTCCTAAAATTGCTTTTGAGTGGTAGAATAGAAAATTTTACTGATGAGCTTGTGGATAAAAAAACTTATGAGGTGAAAAAAGTAAGCCAAACGGCATTCATTCCAAGGATTGGTTTGGTTGCAGAGGTCAATAAAAATATTAACCTTTATGCTACTTGGATGAAAGGGTTTGAGCCTCAATCTGGTGCAATCCAATCTGATCCAGATAGATATGGAGGGCCTTTTGATGCGGAATATAGCCGTTTGTATGAGGTAGGTATGAAGTCTGAGTGGTTCCAAAAAAGATTAAGTGCTACCGTGGCTATTTTCAACTTGAAGAAAATGAATGCTCTCTATGCAGCACCAATTGAAAATTATCCTGATAGAATGGAACAAATCGGAGAGGAGGTTTCCAAGGGTATAGAGCTTGATATAGCAGGATTTATTACTCCAAATTGGAGCATTATTGCTAATTACTCTTATAATGATGCCAAAATTACAAAAACGAAAGATGGCAAGGAGAGAGATTTTGGGATGCAGAGACCGAATACTCCAAGGCATTCTGGTAATCTATGGACAAAATATATTATTGGTAAAGGTATCGTGAAAGGTTTAGGATTTGGGGCTGGATATAATTTCGTAACGGAAAGATATGGACAGGTAGCTAAAAGATCTTTCCCAATTACATATCCATCTTACGGAATTGTAGATGTTGCCCTTTACTACAAGGTACAAAATATTCAGTTACAAGCTAACTTAAATAATGTATTTAATAAAATTCATTGGGTAGGAGGATACGATAAACTTCGTTCTTTTCCAGGTGCTCCGAGAAATGTGAGTATTACGGTATCATATAAGTTTTAGTAAAGATTATTGATTTTTTTAACTATCCCTTTATTGGGGTAGTTTTTTTATTATTAAAATTAATTTATAATGTTTAAATATTTTTTTTATTTGATTCTTTTTACTTAAATTTGCATAAATTATAAAAGGATTAAATAAAAATAAAATTTAAAAGCAACATGAATCGTTTTTATATTAGTGCGATGTTCCTTATGATTGGAGGGATGGCATTAGCACAGAAGAATGTGGATAAGGAGAGGGTGGATTCTGATTCTACGAAGATTTCACGATTAAATACAGTGGAGATTATTGGTAGAAATGAGACCTCGTATAAGAATACAAACTCATTTTCAGGGACTAAAGGAGGTGTGATTAATAGAATCACGAAAAAACCTTTGGCAACGAGAATGCGAAGCATCACGACTAGTATCGGTAGTTTTAATACTTTGAAAACATATGCGGATTTTACAGGGCCTGCTAATGAGAGTAAAACATTGTTATACAGATTAAATTTGGGTTATGAATCTACAGACTCATTCCGTGATTTGCAGGGGTCAGAAAACTTTATTGTAGCACCGTCATTCTCTTATCTTCCAACGGATAAAACGAGATTGAATGTTGATATTTTTTATCAAAGAATGAATGGTAAGCTAGATAGAGGGCAACCTATCTTCGGAGATAATGACCTCTCTTCTACACCGATTTCTCTTTCTTTGGCAGCAGCAAATGATTTCTTGAAAGAAAAACTCTTGAATGTAACAACTTCGTTAGTACATCAGTTTTCGGATAATCTTACTTTTAACTCTATGTATCTGCACTCCACATATGATGAGGATTTGCAAGAACACCGCCAAGTGGATACCTATATAACTAAGGCTGATGGTAAATTGGATTATTCTAAGGTGATGATGAATTTCTATGCCATTAAGAGATTCTTCCGAAACAACTCTTTTAACAATTTCTTCAACTTGAAATTAGATACAGGTGCGGTAAAACATAATGTGCTATTAGGGTATGACTATTATCAAACTGAGAGGCTTAATGGTTCATCTGAAATAAATGCTGGTGGATATGTGAAAAAAGACGGAACGACGACGCCTACTTTCAAGCCTGCGGATATTGCTCAGTATGAACTTGATAAAGATGGTAATCCGAAAACAAATCTCCCATATTACGATTCTAAAAAAGGTCAAGATGTAAATGGTGTGAAAGATACAAGTAAATATATCTATACGAAAAGATATTTCGTACCAACAAAACAATTCTCTCATGGGGTATATCTACAGGAACAATTGGAATATAAATTCCTAAAATTGCTTTTGAGTGGTAGAATAGAAAACTTTAATGATGAGATTGTAGATTCTAAGACTTATGAGGTGAAAAAAGTAAGCCAAACGGCATTCATTCCAAGGATTGGTTTGGTTGCAGAGGTTAATAAAAATATCAATCTTTATGCTACTTGGGTGAAAGGGTTTGAGCCTCAATCTGGTGCAATCCAATCTGATCCAGAGAAATTTGGAGGACCTTTCGACCCAGAATATAGCCGTTTGTATGAGGTAGGTATGAAGTCTGAGTGGTTCCAAAAAAGATTAAGTGCTACCGTGGCTATTTTCAACTTGAAGAAAATGAATACTCTCTATGCAGCGCCAATTGATGGTTTCCCAGATAGGAAGGAGCAAGTTGGTGAAGAGGTTTCAAAAGGTATAGAGTTTGATGTAGCGGGATTTGTTACTCCAAATTGGAGCATTGTTGCTAACTACTCTTATAATGATGCTAAAATTACGAAAACAAAAAATGGCCAAGAAAAAGACTTTGGTAAGCAAAGACCAAACTCTCCGAAACATACGGGTAATTTATGGACAAAATATATCATCGGTTCTGGTGCATTGAGAGGCTTGGGAATTGGGGTTGGATATAATTTTGTAACTGAAAGATATGGACAAATTGGTAGAAGAGAGCATACTGTGGTGTATCCATCTTATGGAATTGTAGATGCTGCTCTTTACTACAAAGTACAAAATATTCAGTTGCAACTCAATTTAAATAATGCTTTAAACAAGACACATTGGGTAGGAGGATTCTATAAACTTCGTTCTTTCCCAGGTGCTCCAAGAAATGTGAGTATTACGGTGTCTTATAAGTTTTAATAAAATAACGCTTTGTTAAAAATAGATTTTTCATTTCAAAAACCCATCTGAAAAGATGGGTTTTGTTGATTTTATAAAAAAGATGGGATAAGAAATAAAAATCTTATTTTTGTCTCGTGAATCCAGATTTAGAATTACAATTAAAATCACTATCGTCTGAGCCAGGGGTGTATCGTTACTATGATAAGGATAACCAGCTTTTGTATGTAGGAAAGGCAAAAAACCTCAAAAATAGAGTAATGTCTTATTTCCATAAACCATCAAGTAACTATCGTTTGCAAATTATGGTGAGGAAAATCCATCGATTGGAGACTACTATTGTTCCTAGTGAATACGATGCACTTTTGTTAGAAAACAACCTAATCAAAGAGCATCAGCCTTTTTATAATATTCTATTAAAGGATGATAAATCTTACCCGTGGATTTGTATAAAAAATGAACCTTTTCCAAGAATTTTTCTAACACGAAAAGTCGTAAAAGATGGCTCCGAGTATTTTGGACCTTATGCAAAAATAAAACCGGCAAAAGTTCTGCTGGAAATTATTAAAGAAATATATAAAATACGAACTTGCACACTGGATTTATCGGAAACAAAAATCAATCAGGGAAAATATAAAGTCTGTCTGGAATACCATATCAAAAATTGCGAGGGAGCTTGTGAGGGATTAGAGACTGAGGAGCATTATAACAAAAATATTAAGTCTATTCGCGGGATTATAAAAGGTGATTTTCGATTGGCAAAGCAACATTTAGAGGATGAGATGCTACAATATGCTAAGAATTTGGAGTTTGAAAAGGCTCAAATTATCAAGGAGAAATTAGAATTGCTGGAAGATTACCAAGTTCGGCATACTGTAGTGAGTACAACGATAGACGATATTGATGTTTTCGGAATCATTTCCGATGAAGTGGCAGCCTATGTCAATTATTTTAAAATAAGAAATGGAGGTATTATTCAGAGTTTTACTACAGAGGTTAAGAAGATTTTAGACGAACCCGATGAAGAGATTTTGGAAGAAGTGATGATAGAGGTTCGTAGAAAATTTAATTCAGAATCTCGAGAAATTATCTTGCCATTCCACCTATCAGTAGAAATTCCTGATGTGAAAATTTCCGTCCCAAAGTTAGGTGATAAAAAGAGAATATTAGACCTCTCCACAAAAAATGCTCGTGAATATAGATTAGAAAAATTGAAGCAAATACAAATAATAGACCCCGAAAGACATACTAACAGAATAATGGCTGAGATGAAAACAAACCTACATATGCCCGTAGAACCTCGCCATATTGAGGGATTTGATAATTCCAATATTCAAGGAACAAATCCAGTATCGGCCTGTGTAGTTTTCAAAAATGGGAAACCAAGCAAGGAAGATTATAGAATATTTCATCCAAAAACTATCGATGGACCTAATGATTTTGCTACAATGGAAGAAGTGATTTACAGAAGGTATAGCAGGCTCTTGGAAGAAGGTCAAGATTTACCACAATTAATCCTAATAGATGGAGGGAAAGGACAATTATCCTCTGCTGTGAAAAGCCTAAAATTATTAGGTCTGTATGGTAAAATAACCATCGTAGGCATTGCAAAACGATTAGAGGAAATTTATTTTCCGGAAGACCCAATACCACTCTATTTGGATAAAAAGTCCGAAACATTGAAAATACTTCAACAAGTAAGAGATGAGTCCCACAGATTTGGAGTAAAACACCACCGAATAAGAAGAAAAAATAACACAATAAAATCCGAATTAGAGGAAATACAAGGTATTGGAGCTAAATCAATAGAACTCCTACTGAAAAAATTAAAATCTGTAAAGAGAGTGAAGGAAACCTCACAAGAAACTTTGGAGGAAATACTCGGAAAGGCGAAAGGAAAAATCGTTTGGGATTATTTCAATAGTTAATAAAATAAGGTTAAGAAATACTCTTAACCTTATTTTTATAATTATAATTTTAAACTTCGCAGAGATTTTTCACAACATTTACGAATATGTCGTCATCATTTAGGCAAGGTAAGTAATGGAAACTCTCGCCACCTGCGTGCAAAAATTCATCCTTACCCTCCATAGCAATTTCTTCTAAGGTCTCTAAGCAATCAGAGACAAAGGCAGGACAACATACTGCAAGTTTTTTTATCCCCTTTTTCGGTAGAGCCTCCAAAGTTGCATCGGTATATGGCTCAATCCATTTATCTTTCCCCAAACGCGACTGAAATGAGGTAAATACCTTCTCCTTTGGAAGTCCTAATTTATCTCTTACGAGTTCGGTTGTTCGTAGGCATTGTTGTTGATAGTCGATATCAAATAATGGTTTTCCGTTGTCGGTAGCCCAATTTTTAACAAGTTTTGTGATGTTTTTATCCACCTTAGGTAAATGTCTTTCAGGAACTCCGTGGTAGGAGAATAGGATGGCGTCAAACTCTGTGGGTAAATGACCACTGATGCTTTTCGCCAAGCTATGGATGTAGTCATAATTATTATAAAATGCCCCTACAAATTTAATATTTATATTTGGAAATTTGGCTTTTCTTACCTCTTCAGCCTTGGCAATCACCGTTTCTGTAGTACTCATAGCATACTGAGGATAGAGTGGTAGTAGTATAATGTCTGTTACGCCCATATCTACTAATTTTTGTATCCCTGATTCTATACTTGGTTGGGCATATCGCATACCAATTTCTACGGGGATATCTACAACTTTTTGTAGTTTTTTTTGTAGTTTTTCAGTAATTACAATAAGAGGAGAGCCTTCTTTTGTCCAAACGGAGCGGTAGGCTTCTGCTGATTTTTGTGGGCGTCTTTTTAGGATAATACCTTTCACAAGGAGATAACGGAAGAAATATCTGTAATCAATCACTTTTTCATCCATTAAAAACTCATCAAGGTATTCTTTGACATCTTCCACATTGGTGGATTTTGGGGAACCGAGATTTACTAATAATATTCCTTTCTTCATTGTGAGTTAATCGTTATCCATTTACGGCTTCTACACTTTCCACCAAGTTAGGGAGGAATTGTTTCAGTATATTTTCTATTCCGTTCTTCAATGTCATTTTAGAACTTGGACACCCCGAACATGCTCCTTGCAGTAGCATTTTTGCTATCTTATTTTCTTCGTCGTATTCTATTAAGGATATTTTCCCACCATCGTTTTCCACGGCAGGAGCTACATATTGAGCCAATATTTCGGCAATCATCTGTTCTTTTTCTGTATAATCCCTATCAATGATTTTTTCTACTGGATTTTCGTGTTTTTGAGGCTCTATAAGGGCTACTTTATTACCATCTTGAAGATATTCCGCCAAGAGAGACCTTACGGCATTCATTACTTCGTTCCATTGTACAGAATTATCTCTCGTGATGGATATATAATTATCCGATACGAAGAACTGAGTAACGAACTCAAATTCGTTAAAAACAGCTTCTGCCATCGGTACCTCGGGTGTTCTGTTCTCTCGTTTTACCTCAATGAATCCATCAATGATGATTTTTGGCGAAACGAATTTCATTACGAATGGGTTAGGCGTCATTTCGGCATATAGTGGGAATAGTTCCTTTCTTTTGGTTTGTCGGTAGATTCTTGGGTTTTCTAACAACTCATCTTCGATGGTAGATTTTATAAAATCCGTTATATTCTCCCAAGATTCCATATCGTTGATTTCCACCGCAATAAAGTTTGCCGTAATGAAAATAGATTCTATATAATTAAGTTTAAAAAGTTCCTGAGCCATAGGAACTTCTGTGAGGTCAGAGTCTCTGTGTAGTTCTACGCCACCAGGTATTAAGGTGTAATCTACCACAAATTTGGTTACTTTGGGATTCGCGGTAGGTTCAATTATCACTTTTCTCATTATCCTTTTTTTGAGACTGCAAAAATAGGGAATTTTGTACAATAAATGAATATGTTATAAAATACAAATAATACTCTATTCTGATTACAGGTGTTAATATGTTGATAATTAGTATTTTGTATTATGATTAAATATTTTAATATGGATTATGATAAAGTTTTACATTGGTCTTTTTAGGCAATCTACAAAAAGTGCCATCAAACTCTTAAATTTTCCTTACTTTTGTACTTTAGTTTAAAGCAAATGGCATCCACTGAATATGATATTAAGAAGCATATTTTTGTAAAAAATGCTCACCTAAATAATTTGAAAAATATAGATGTTACCATTCCTAAAAACAAATTAGTTGTGATAACTGGTGTTTCGGGGTCTGGGAAATCATCTTTAGCCTTTGATACGATTTATGCCGAAGGACAGAGGCGGTATGTGCAAAGTTTGAGTTCTTATGCACGGCAGTTTTTGGGAAAATTAGAAAAACCCAAAGTGGATGATATTAGGGGGCTTGCTCCATCTATTGCCATTCAGCAGAAGGTTATTTCTTCTAATCCTCGTTCCACGGTGGGGACTACTACTGAGATTTATGATTATCTAAAATTACTTTTTGCGAGGATAGGTCGAACTTTTTCTCCGATTTCTGGCGATGAGGTTAAGAAGGATTCCGTGTCTGATGTGATAGATTTTATTAAAAATAAAGGGAAAAACACCAAGTTTTTGCTCCGTTGCCCACTCGTTTTTGATGATTTTAAAGATACTTTAAAGACGCTAAAAATGTCGGGTTTTACGCGGTTGGAAGTTTCGGGGAATGTAGTCGGTATTGAAGATTTGGAGACTTTCGGATTTGTACCAGAGGTGGGTATGGATATTCATATTGTGGTGGATAGATTTGTCTATGAAGATGATGAAAATTTTCTGCAACGGCTTGCAGACTCTGTTCAGGTAGCATTTTATGAGGGTAGAGGTTCTTGTTCACTAAAAAATATAGAAGGCGGCACAATAAAGGAATTTTCTAATAAATTTGAGGCCGATGGTATGGAGTTTTTAGAGCCGAATATTCATTTTTTTAGTTTTAATAATCCATACGGAGCATGCCCTACTTGCGAGGGCTATGGAAAGGTTGTGGGTATTGATGAAGATTTGGTGATTCCAAATAAACAATTTTCCGTTTTTGAAGATGCAGTGGCTTGTTGGAAAGGTGATACAATGAAGGAGTGGAAGATGCATTTTATCGAGTCTGCGGAGGGTTTCCCAATTCATAAACCTTATTTTGACCTTACGAAAGAGCAAAAAAAACTCCTTTGGCGAGGAAATGGCAAGAAAAATTTCCCGTGTATAGATAATTTTTTCCGAATGTTGGAAGAAAATTTATACAAAATACAATATCGAGTGATGCTATCTAGATATCGTGGTAAAACTTTTTGTCATGATTGTGAGGGGTTTAGGCTAAGAAAAGAAACAGAATATGTGAAGATAGATGGATACAATATACAATCTTTAATTAATTTACCGATTGACGAACTATTGCCATTAATACGAAATATTAACCTAACCGATTATGAGAAAGAGGTGTCTAAAAGGCTGATGTACGAAATCACCTCGCGTCTGGATTTTCTTATAAAAGTTGGTTTGGGATATCTTACACTTAACAGAAATTCTAATACTCTTTCGGGGGGAGAATCACAGAGAATTAACTTAGCTACGAGTCTTGGAAGTTCTCTTGTAGGGTCTATTTATATTCTTGATGAACCGTCTATCGGATTACACTCTCGCGATACGGAGAATCTTATTCAAGTTTTGAAAAAATTAAGAGATTATGGTAATACCGTGATAGTAGTGGAACACGATGAAGATGTGATGAAGGCTGCCGACTATATTATTGATATTGGTAGAGAGGCAGGATTCTTGGGCGGGAATTTAGTTTTTGCAGGTGAATTTAAAGACTTGAAAACAGCAGATACCCTTACCGCTGAATATCTCACAGGGCGATTAAAAATAGAACTTCCAAAAAAACGACGCCCACAATGGGAATTTATAAATATAAAAGGAGCAAGGCATAATAATTTAAAAAATGTGAGTGTGGATATTCCATTGGAAAATTTGGTGGTGGTCACTGGTGTTTCTGGCTCTGGAAAATCTACCCTAATGAAAGAAGTTTTGGTGAAAGATATTCAGATACAACTCGGTTTGGGAGGTAAAAAAGGAGATTACGACAGCGTGATTTTTCCAAAAAAATTGATAAAACATATCGAACTAATAGACCAAAATCCAATTGGAAAATCCTCTCGCTCGAATCCTGTAACCTATTTAAAGGCTTATGATGATATTCGTGATTTGTTTGCAAAACAAAAATTAGCAAAACTCAACAATTATAAGCCAAAGCATTTTTCATTCAATGTAGATGGTGGTCGTTGTGAAGATTGTAAAGGAGAGGGTGTGATAGCCGTTTCTATGCAATTTATGGCTGATATAGAATTGCCGTGTGAGACCTGCGGAGGAACACGTTTCAAAAATGAAATTTTAGAAGTAAAATATCAGAAGAAAAATATTGCTGAAATACTTTCAATGACGATAGATGAGGCGATTGAATTTTTTACTAAACATAACGAACCGAAAATCGTCTATAAACTAAATCCTCTCAGAGATGTTGGCTTAGGATATTTGCAACTTGGGCAATCATCCTCTACGCTATCGGGTGGTGAGGCCCAAAGGCTGAAATTGGCATCGTTTTTAGTCAAAGGAAATGTAGTGGATAAGACACTATTCGTATTTGATGAACCCTCCACTGGCTTGCATTTTCACGATATTAATAAACTGATGAAATCTCTACAAGCATTAGTAGATTTGGGGCATTCTGTATTGGTAATAGAGCATCATCCCGATATTATAAAATGTGCTGATTATATTATTGATATTGGCAAAGAAGCAGGAAAAAATGGAGGTGAGGTAGTTTTTGCGGGTATTCCAGAGCAACTCATACACTGCAAAGAAAGTTACACTGCAAGATACATAAAAGAGAAATTAGAACAGCAATAGAATCTCTTTTAGAAATTTATTCGAAGGAAATAAAAAAAGTAAAAAGATTTTGAATAATTAAAATACTTTTTTTAAATTTGTCAATTAAAAAAATATTAAAGTAATGAGTATTTTCAATAATACAGAAGTTGCTTTCGTGGATAAATCTACTAAGCAATTAGAAAAAGCAAAATGGATGTTCACAATGATACAACATCCAAAATTGACTAATTTGGGTATCAAACTCCTTAATTTCACAGTAAATAACAATTTCCCATTCGTAGAAACAATCGTAAAAAATACACTATTTGAACAATTCTGCGGTGGTGTGAATAAAGAAGACAGTAAAAAGGTTGTTAATCAAATGTTCTCTCATCATATTGGAAGTATCTTTGACTATGCTACCGAAGGTAAAGAAACAGAAGAAGCCTTTGATGATACTTGCCGAGAAACAAAAGAAAATATAATCTTTGCAAAAGGAAACCCAGCTGTGCCTTTCGTGGTATTTAAGCCAACTGCATTCGGGAGATTTGATTTGTATGTGAAAGTTCAGGAAGGGAAAGCCTTAAATGATAACGAACAAGCAGAGTGGGCGAGAGTATTGAAAAGATACGAGGAAGTTTGCCAAATGGCTTATGATAATGATGTGATTTTGATGGTAGATGCTGAAGAATCTTGGATACAATCTGCCGTAGATGATATTGTAAATGATATGATGGAGCGATATAATAAACAAAGAGCCATCGTATGGAATACAATCCAAATGTATAGAACAGGTAGAATAGAATACCTCGAAGCCGACTTCCAAAGAGCAACTGAAAAAGGATATCTACTTGGGTACAAATTCGTGCGTGGGGCTTATATGGAAAAAGAAAGAGAAAGAGCCGAAAAACTAAACTACCCATCGCCAATCCAACCAACGAAACAAGCATCTGATGATAACTATAACAATGCAATTCGTTTCGTAATGGATCGTTTAGATAGAATATCCGCATTTTTCGGAACTCACAACGAGTTTTCTACAAAACTCCTTATCGATAAAATGCAAGAAAAAGGTATCGCTCACGATGACCCAAGAGTATATTTCGGGCAACTATACGGAATGAGTGATAATATTACTTATCAACTCGGAAAACAAAAATATAACGCTTGTAAATATCTTCCATATGGGCCTGTAAAAGATGTAGTACCTTACCTCACAAGAAGAGCACAAGAGAATACTTCAGTAGCAGGGCAGACAGGTAGAGAACTATCACTTATTAATAAAGAATTAGAGAGAAGAAAAAATAAATAAAATGTTAGAGGCCTCCTTTCCCAAAAAGGAGGTTTTTATTTTTCTAAATAACTATTCCCAATGGAAAATTTCGTAAAATCAGAAATTCGAAATCATATCGCTATAATAACATTCGGCACAGAAAAATCAAATGCAATGCCGATAAACATATTAGAAAAATTAGCACAAACAATTTTGATCGAAGGACAGAAAAAAGAAGTGAAAGCAATTCTATTGCAGTCCGCAGGTGAAAAGACATTCTGTGCAGGAGCAAGTTTTGATGAGCTATTGCAGATAAAGGATATTAATACCTCTAAAAGGTTTTTTGGTGGTTTTGCTAAACTACTAAATGCTATGAAAAATTGTGGGAAGATCGTAGTAGTAAGGGTGCAAGGAAAGGCCGTAGGTGGTGGTGTTGGGATAGTTTGTGCCGCGGATTATTGTTTTGCAACTGAACAAGCATCTCTTGCTCTTACGGAGATTAATTTGGGGATTGGTCCATTTGTGATTTCTCCATATGTAGAGCGTAAAATAGGGAAATCTCAATTAATAGCAATGTCTCTTGATACTCAGTTTCGTTCGCCTCAGTGGGCAATGGAGCATAATATTTATCATTCTGTATCTCAGAGTATAGCCGAAATGGATACCGAGATAGAGCAGTTTATGATGAAACTATCCACACGAAGCGAGAAAGCTTTAGAATATATTAAGCAGATTGCGTGGGAAGGTGCGGAACAACTTGAAATGCTTGTTGCCGATAGAATAATGATGAGTGCAAGCCTTATCTTGGAGGATTTTACAAAAGAAAGTATCCAAAGAATCCACCAATCATTGAAGAAAGCTTAGTTTTTTGTTTTAGAGTCTATTACGATAGTTACTGGCCCATCATTTACAAGGGATACTTTCATATCAGCACCGAAAATTCCGCTTTCTATTTTCAATTGAGATTTTTTTAGCTCATCTTTGAAATATTCAAATAGTTTAATTGCTCCGTCGGGATTCATTGCTTTGATGAATGATGGGCGATTACCTTTTTTATATTCGGCGATTAAGGTAAATTGGCTGATGCACAAAAGTTCCCCTTTTATATCCAATACCGAGAGATTTAGTTTGCCATCTTGGTCAGAAAAAATTCTCAGATTGAGTATTTTTTGTATTAGCCAATTGGCATCGTCTCGAGTATCAGTTTCGTCAATACCAATGAGTAGCATTAATCCTTGGTTGATTTTTCCAACGATTTGTTTATTTACTTCTACATAACTTTCTGTTACTCTTTGTATTACTATTTTCATTTTAGTGGTTAGTTATATACATTTAATATATTATTTTGCAAGTAGTATCGGTACATTTTTGGTGGAGTAGAGACTTTTTCAAGAGGTTGTCCATTTTCTAGGAGCCATTTTGAGCCATCTTTTGGGCAGTAGAGTTTCTTAAATCCATCAGTATCAGTAATTACTTCTAAAGTAGTGTTTTCATCGGGGCATATATGAGGTGCATTTCTATCGTAGATTATGAATTTAGTCCCAGTATTATATATGATTACTCCTCGTGAGCCACTTCCTTCAATATTTACTATTTCATAGTTTCCTTGGAATTGTAGTTGTTGATAATTAGGCAACGAAAGTGGGAGATGAAAATAGATATATTGCTGGGGAAAACAACCCGAAGTTCCATCTCGGTCTTTGCAACTATAGATAATTAACCCACTGAAAATAAGGATGGTTAAAAAAAAATTATTTAAAAAAAATCTTTTCATTAAAAAAAAGTTGTATATTTGCACGATGAAATGCTTAAAAAGATTGTCTGGCAAAAAAGTCAGATGATTTTTTTATTATATAATAAATAACGATATTTTTTTTATTTTATTATATGGAAAGCATTTTGGAACTATTAAATTATAATTAAAAGATAAATAAAATTAAGAAAATATATGTCAAGTTATGTTACCCAAGAAGGCTTGGATAGAATGAAATCAGAATTAGAAAGATTAGAGAAGGAGGAAAGACCAAAAGTAATCCAACAGATTGCTGAAGCAAGAGACAAGGGGGACCTTTCTGAAAATGCCGAATACGATGCAGCAAAGGAGGCACAGGGGCTTTTGGAGATGAAAATCGCTAAGTTGCAGGAGGCTATCGCTACTTCCAAAGTGGTAGATGCCAGCCAGTTGGATACCTCTAAAATATCTATACTAATGACAGTGAGACTCAAAAATAATGCTACGAAGCAGGAGCAAAAATTTACTCTTGTTCCAGATAATGAATCAGATTTGAGTAAGGGGAAAATTTCGGTGAATACCCCAATTGCAAAAGGATTGTTAGGTAAATCTGTAGGTGAAACTGCAGATATTATATTGCCAAACGGAAATAAACTTTCGTTTGAAGTTTTGGAAATTTCTCTGTAATTTAGGAGAAGATTCCTTTGTATTTAATAGAAAAACATCAAATTATGTCATCAATATTCACAAAAATTGTAAAAGGAGAAATACCATCATACAAAATTGCTGAAAATGAGGAGTTTCTGGCATTTCTTGATATAATGCCTTTGGTAGAAGGGCATACTTTGGTAATCCCTAAACGAGAGGTGGATTTTATCTTTGATTTGGAAGCAGAGGAGCATAAGAGATTATGGGATTATGCTCGTGAGGTAGGCAAGAAATTATCTAAAACCTATCCCGACAAGCGAGTGGTGATTTCCGTAGTGGGTTTAGAGGTACCGCACGCTCATATTCATCTAATGCCTGTAACGAAAATGTCGGAGATTAATTTCTTAAATGAAAGATTAAAATTTACTCCCGAAGAATACGAAAAAATTGTAGAAAAAATTACAGGAAAGTAGTTACAGATATTAGTGTTTTTATTGAAAAACATAAGTCTTAATTTTAAAGATAAATAAATATGAATCCAAACCAATGCTCGTTTTGTGGAAGACATAGAAATGAGGTGAAAATGCTCGTCTCTGGACAGGATGGTTGTATTTGCGAAAATTGTATAGAACAAGCTCATACTATCGTGAAAGATAACCAAAGAGGCGGCGATGGGCAGTCCGCAACATCTTTGAATGAACTGAAAAAACCAAAGGAAATAAAAGCTTTTCTTGATGAGTATGTAATAGGACAAGACCAAGCGAAAAAACAACTATCTATTGCTGTGTATAATCATTATAAAAGACTTATCCATAACCAAAAGGAAAATAAAGAGGTGGATATTGAAAAATCTAATATTATAATGATTGGTGAGACAGGAACAGGGAAAACTCTTTTGGCAAAAACCATTGCAAAGGAACTCAATGTTCCGTTCTGTATAGTAGATGCTACCATACTCACTGAGGCAGGATATGTAGGTGAAGATGTGGAGAGTATTCTTTCAAGGCTCTTGATGGTTGCTAATTATGATGTGGAAAAGGCAGAAAAAGGAATTGTATTTATTGATGAAATTGATAAAATTGCACGAAAATCTGATAACCCAAGTCTCACAAGGGATGTTTCGGGGGAGGGCGTACAGCAAGGGCTACTTAAACTATTAGAAGGAAGTATTGTAAATGTACCACCACAAGGAGGTAGAAAACATCCTGACCAAAAATATATACAAGTAAATACCCAAAATATACTTTTTATTGCTGGTGGGGCGTTTGATGGAATACAAGCAATTATTGAAAGGCGACTTAATAAACAAGCAATTGGATTCTCTTCCGAAAAAATAAATAAAGTAGAAGAGACTGATTACCTAAGTCAAATAAACGCTACAGACTTGAAGAGCTTTGGGCTAATCCCCGAATTATTAGGGCGGTTCCCAATTATCACCAGTTTAGAAAAACTTACCAAAGAAACAATGGTGAGAATAATGAAAGAACCAAAAAATTCAATAATTAATCAATTTGTTGAACTTTTTAAGATAGATGGCACGGAAATTGTATTCACTAATGATGCAATAGAAGAAATAGTAGAGGAGACAATGGCAAAAGGACTCGGAGCCAGAGGTCTCAGAGGAACTACCGAAAAGGTATTGGAGGATTATTCTTTTGATATAGGAGAAACCTCAAAAATAATTCTAACAAGGGATATTGTAAGAGAGAAATTAAATAAATTACAATAAAGATATTTAAATATATTCTAAAAAGTTGTAACTTTGCACTCTGGACTTGTTTCAGATGTATAATTTAAAGGATAATAGCATAACATAAAATACTATAAAATGAAAAGAAGTTTTTTAGCAATAGGGATATTAATGATTGTGGGGGCTATGAATGCACAGACAACGCAGGCAACTACAACATATGTAGGGCAAGATTCTAAACTTTTCTTGTCAAAAGATGCCTTGTGGTATAGTCAAGGGAATTTTCAACTTGACTCTAATAGAGAAAAATCAGTAGAAAATAAAGGTAATGTAGCTATTGTAGGTAACTACACAAAAGGGGATAATAATACCAAAAATGAAGGTAAAGAGTTTGTGAATGTATATACAGGCAGAGATGATTACGGACAAACTAAAATATTATCTACTAGTGATGATGCCAAAGTCAAAAAAGCAAGAATGACCGTACAGAGACCCGCAGCAACAGATAAGTATTTAGATACAACCTATGAAATGAGTATCCCGTATTCAGATGCTGCTAAATATTTAATGCACTCTTTTGGTAAGGAAGAAACTGACTTTGTAGATGGTTGCCCAAAGGATCAAGATTGCGGTGGGCAAAAGAGATACAAATTAACTCTTGTTAAGTGGAATAATAATAAATTACAACATGATCCAATAGGTAAAGATGAAGGCTTTGAGGCAGGAGGAGTGTATAATCTTGGTTTAAAAGAAAATCCTGTGGTAAGGGAAGTAATGCAGAAAAAGCTTAGAGCGAGCGAAAAAGTAGATTATAAAGGAATCCCTACAGGTAAGTCTTATACACAAAGAGCAAAAGGAGTAATCCCGAGATTTACAGAACAGCAATTTTCAACTGTAAAATACAAAACTTGGATGGAATTGACTAACCAATATAATGAGAAATACGGGAGTTATCTAGGGGCAGGAGACGCTGCTTCTGGTCTCGATGATGATAGATTATATGGTAAAAATACTTATAGATTTGGTAATCCATACACTTCTAACTTAGATTTATCAGATTTTGGGGATAAGAACGCCCCATGGTTGAAAATTAAGAATAATGGTCTGGATCTTACAATAAAGCAAGCTACAGATCAGGAATATATTAAATATTTTACCATTAGAAAAAGAACAGATAAATATGATGACAATTGGGGTAAAATGGTAGGTACATTGACTATGAATTATAGTATGCACCAAGCTAAGTTTGATGGGACTCAATGGACAGGAGATGCAGAAGCCCTTATCGTAAGACCTACGGAGACATTTGAGTTATTTTTTGCAAAAATAGACCCAAAGAAGTTAGGTATGACAAGGATTATGGATGTAGAGGTTAGTTTTAATGATAATCATAAAACTTTTGATTATGTTCCATCTGCAAAATCGACTAACCCAGATTCACCATTAACATTACCAGCTACTACTACAAGTAGTCGTGCATCAAGACCTGTGGTATCCTTAGCTGGTAGTCCAGAGGTAAGTCACGATTTCCACCAATTGAAAATACATTTATTACAAAACAATACTACAGTGGGGATGCCTGTATTCTTAGTAGGAGCGGATTATAAGAATGTATCAGCTGAGAAAACTGAGGGAGAATTCAGAGAACCTATTTTCCTATATGGGGCAGAAGAAGGAACAAGTGGCGAAGTAAAAGTTGGATACGAAAGTAAAAAGATATTCAATGAATTTAATAGTTTGTCTTATACTAAAAAGCCGTTGGCTGTAGGTCTTAATGGTTTGGAGGTAGGAAAAACTTATCAATTAGGCTTTAAAGCATACGATGATAATATATTCAATGCGGTAGATGGCAAAACGAACTTTATCTTATTTGATACAAAAACAAACAAGGGAACGAGAATTAACACCGACGAACTCTATACCTTTGAGGCTGATGAAGATATGGCGAAGCGTTTTGTAATCTATTGGAAAGATTTACCAGAAGGAAAAGTACTTTCTACTGCAAATGTAGAGCGTGCTACACAGACAACACTAATCTATGAAGAAGCAGGAAAATCTAAAATAAGATTCGAGAATATTAGTAACTTAGCGAATGTTAGTGTGTATAATGCCTCTGGAAGACTAGTGAATACTACTAATAATGTACCTACTAATATAGATTATGCATTAGATGTGAATTTCACGGGGGTATATATGGTAAAAGTAACTTACCGAAATGGAGAAGTTAGAACTTTAAAATTTGTTAATAAATAAAAAAAATACAAATGGAAAGATTAAAATATATTTTAGGAAGTTTATTCATATTATTGTTTAATACACTCGCTTGGGCGGGTATAGATGAAGATATGGCTGATGATCCACTATATCAACCTGGTTACCAGGGAGGATTTGAAGGTACGACTGCTACTAGAGGACCAGGGCATGGTCTGGGATCAAGATCAACATCTATAGATATGTATGAGGGAATCCTAATAGGAGTGGCTGTATTGCTAATCGTAGGGTACATCTACTATAACTATACCCAAAGAAGCAAAAGATTATTAAGCTAATAAATGTAAAAACTCACTATTTTTCAGTGAGTTTTTCTGTATAAAATAATAAATGGATTATGAAAAATATTAAGATATTAATATTATCCGCGGTGTCGTCTTTAGCTTTTGGACAGTTTAGCATAAAGATTGCTGTGAGTGGAGACTACAAGGGGGACGAGGCTTATTTCTATACTTTAGATGGGTCTAAGGATATTTTGTTGGCTAAAAAAGATAAAAAGAATAATATCTGGGAGGTAAAATCCAATCAGCCATATAAGGGAATGATGAAATTGTATTTACCCTTTGATAATGAGCAGATTAGTTTTGTATCAGAAAATAGAGATGTTGCACTAGATTTGGTTTATCAGAATAACAAACTCAAAGAGGTTGTTTTCAAAGATGATGCAAATAAAATGATGAGCCAATATCTCTCAAAGGAACGAAAAAAAGAATATATATTGCCTGCTCTTATGCAGATTGAGGCTTTTTATCAGCCAAAAGAAAAATTTTCAGTAGCCTTAAAACAAGAGATTAGTGAGCTAACCACTCCGCTGGATATAGATTCGGAGAAGTATGAGTTTATTAATTTTTATGATTTAAATAATAACAAATTTGCAGCCAAAGAATCTTCTGCATCGCAAGAGGAAATCATTCGTTTCTTGACAAATTCGGGCGAAATGTTGGAGGCATCTAATCTCATTAGGCCGATATTGATGAATTATTTAAGTTCAAAAAATAATACTAATAGCGATGAGGCTATTTCTAAACTATTGAAATCTGTGAATGTAGAGACTTCGCGTGGCCAAAATATCCTTTCGGAACTGATAGATATTTTTGATACCTACGGGATGGAGAGTTTGAAAAATAAATATTTGTCTGATGCGCAGAATTTAAAATGTACCATTAACGATAGACTCAGCGGTACGATAAAGGCAAATAAAAATACGGCTATTGGGGCAGTTTTTGCGGATATTCCTTTGAATAATGCAATGAATACTATGGCGAAGAATCTATATGGTATCAAGGCAGATAAAAAGATTATTGTATTTTGGTCATCTACTTGCTCTCATTGTGAGCGTCAGCTACCAGAGTTTATACCTTTTTATCAGAAGTTGAAGGAAAAGAATATCCAAATTGTGGGATTGTCTATGGATTCGGATAAGGATTCTTATTTTGAAAAAGCAAAAAATTATCCTTGGATTAGTGCTTCTGAGTTGAGAGGGTGGCATTCTCAATATACTGATTTGTATAATGTTAAGGCAACACCAACTTATTATATATTAGATAAAAATAATAAGATAGAGGCACATCCAAATACAATAAGTGAAATTTTCTCATATTTAGGAGTAAAATAATTTGTGGATATCAAAAAATAATTATATATTTGCACCACAAAAATTTTACGGCGAGGTAGCTCAGGTGGTTAGAGCGTTGGATTCATAACCCAAAGGTCACGGGTTCAAGTCCCGTCTTCGCTACAATAGTGTCTATAATTCAATAAATTATGGATTGAATAGACTAAAAAGGACTTTACAATTTTGTAAAGTCCTTTTTTATGAAGTAATTTAGTGTTAAATTTTAATCTTTTATTACTTTAATAGTTTTACTTCCGATAGAGGTATTCACAATTAATAGATATACACCTTTATCTAAATTTGTAACTGATATTTCTGATTTTGAAAAACTTTTAATAAGTTCTCCATTCATCGTATATATTTTTGCTGAGATGATAGGGGTTTTACTAAAAATTTTAAGTACATCTTTTATAGGATTTTCTATATTTATGTCGTCATTTTTAGCGTATTCTGAAACGCTCAAATTTACATTACATTGACTATCGTGGATATCACCTGTAATGTTCCAACCTTTTTGAGAGGTAAGAATATCTCTAAAAGATTTTCCAGCATTGCCGTATTTGATATTAACAGCTGATAATGTAACATTATTAGTTGTATTTTTATTTTCTGCCCAACCTTTGAGTGTTTTGCTATAATTTAAACAAGACATAGCAGAATCGTCAAACATTTTGGTGAGGGAGGATGATTTTATTGTCCAGGTTCCTAAATTTTGGTCAAAAGATTTAGCATTTCTGAACATTTGCTCAAAACTTAATACTTTTGATGTGTTCCATTTTGATATATCTTGATTAAACTTATCGTTATCACGGAACATTTTGTCCATATATCTTACATTGGAGGTGTCCCATTTGGATATATCTCCATTGAATATAGAGGTTTTATACCCAGCAAACATTAATGTCATATTTTGTACTTTTGAAGTATCCCAATTATTTAGATTATCAGCATTAAATTTATCAGCATATCCGAACATATTAGACATATCTGTAACATTAGATACATTCCAAGAATTGATATTAGGTATATTGGTCAATGAAAAACATTTATAAAACATATTGGACATGTCCTCTACTCTACTAAAATCAGGAATATCAGTAGCTGTTATTGTAAGATTTTTACAATTGGTAAACATGCTACTTACGCTAGCATCGTATCCCCATTTTACATCTCCCCATTGAGATAGTTCTAATAACTCTGAAGCTTCTTCCTCTGTTGTAAAGCCCATTTTTAATGAAAACTTACCATTGGGAGTGATTTTTACGATATACTCTCCTGGTTCTGGCAAATTAATAATAACCTTACTTCCCCCTAATAAGTCGCCATTTCCTGACTTACTTGGATCTCCTACTTTTTCGAAGGTATAGGTACCCTTTCCTTCATTGTTAATAGCTATTCGCTTATCCTGATCGCTTGATGTTTTCCATCTTGTGATAATAGGACGATTCTGTGCAGATAAGTAGGCACCTGCGATAACGGCTGTGAGTAATGTGAATTTTCTCATAAATCAAAAAATATTAAAAATTAAACTATATATTTATTTTTATTCCTAATCCTATATTAATCCCTGCTAAGGGAGATATATACTTCAGTAAAGAATTCTGTGGTCTTGCTTCTACATTTAATAAATTAGAGCCTAATATATAAATTTCGGATATTTTGTTTTTTATTGGAATTTTATAACTAATTCTAGTTCCTAACATATTATAAGCAGGCATTGCAGGTTCAAAATTAATATTCTTACCAAGATATTTTTGTTTGAAATAATGTTCAAACATTAGATTAACACTTAGTTTATTATAATTAAAAGATGTATTGATACTAAAACGGCTCGTAGGCATATTAGGCATATAGATTCCTTCTAAATGTTTTCTGAAAGAATTGTTATCCGTTACTTGATTTTGAACAAAATCATAAAAACCACCTATCTCAAAACTACCATTTCTAAATTTTGAAATATATGAAAGTTCCGTTTCAATACCTCTAATCATAGTATCACCAGTTCGCCATTCTTTTACAGAAAAACCATTACGACTGATTCCTGTATGACCTAGATATATGTAATTTTTAAATTTACTTTGATAAAAAGAGGTATTAATTTTAAAATTTCCTATGCGGAATATTCCCGAAACTTCGAAAGTCTGAGTATGTTCCTTGTCAAGTTGATCGTCTCCATTTTCCGCTGCTAGAATAGCAAAATGGTTATTACCTGTATAAAGCTCATTTACCTCAGGAGCTCTTTCCGCATAATTATATTGCGAGCTTAATAGGATATTTTTGTTTATCTCAAAACTCAGTTTAGCAGAAAGTTGATTTAATTTAAAATCTCTTGCTGAAAGATTTCCTCCTGCTCTCCCCCTACTTTTGATGTAGCCATCACTATGTACAGCTTCTCTTTTTATCAAATCATGGCGATAGCCTAGATTAGCGGATAATTTCCCAAAATGAAATTTTTGTAAGGTGAAGAATCCTAGTTCTTTACTGATGGAATTTGGCATATACCTCAAATTTCCATCCCCTTCTATTCTTTGCCAATCAATATCTATCCCAGAGATACCTGTGAGAAATTTCCAAGGAATTTGCTGGATTTCTACTCGTAAATTATGCTGATTGACATTGAAAACATTTGCAGTCAAAGTTTCTAAATACTCATAATTTTTACTAAACTGTCCAGAATATTTTAACTGAAAATCTTTAATCCCTATTCCGTTTATCTTGAGAATAGACTCACTAATGACTCTGTGGCTTTGAATTTCAATATTGATGGGTTTATATTGTGGTATTTCTGATGTGTGTTCGTCGTGGTGAGAATGGGTGGGCTTTTCATAAATAGCATAGCCAGGTATTCCATAATAAGCATAGTTTCCTTCGTAAGCAATCCCTGTTGAAAATGCATTACCGATATAACCTATTGAGAAATAGGTATTTTTCCTTTTTGAGTGGCTATTAGGAATTCTCCCTTTTTGTAAAGGAACAACATCATTAATAGAACTAACTATAGATTTATATCTATCTTTTTCGGGGTCTTGACCTGCAACGAAATCCGGATTTTTAGGATTATCTCGATACACGAAAGTTTCTTTGTCAAAATATTTGGGCTCAAAAGTATATTTATCAGAGTCTGCCAATTCGTATTTAGGGTCGTGTAGATGGTCTAATACAAACTGATTAAGATAAGGGAATATACTAGTATTCAATATATGCTCTGATTTTACATTCACTTGGCAGAGAGATTGAAAAACTGGGTCAAAACCTACTCGATTAGGATCGTAACAATAATCTGATTTGGAATGATTAGGTATTCTTACAAAATTTCTTTGGTAATTTGAAGCCCTTACTTGCCAAACAAAAGATTTTGATATGTTTCCTGATAAATTTATAGATTGCTTATTGCCATTATTAATACTTCCTTCTAAGGTAACTGCTCCCGCAAAATTCTCTTTATTCCTTGAAAATAAATCAGTATGAATATTAACAGCTCCACCGATAGCTTTTCCTCCAAAGAGGACTGTAGCTGCTCCTTTATAAATTCCAATTTCAGAAGCGGTATCTTGGTTGAACTCAATATTATAATCAGGGCTTATATTGGATAAGGCATTAATAGATAATCCATTGTTCATTATTTTAACACGATTAGCGCTGAGGCTCCTAATCATTGGGGAACCCGAATCTGCTCCATAAGCTACATTTTGTATCCCTGATATTCGTGATAATGTTTCTCCTAATGTTGTAGATTGTATAACATCTAAATTATGACGAGAAACAGAAGTCTGTTTAATTTCTTTTTTGTTATTATAAAGAATAACATTTTCAATGGTATGAAATTCTATACTATCTTTGTTTTGAGCAAATAAATTACTAGATAAAGAAGCAACAATCGCTATAATTATTATTTTCATAAATAATCAATATAAAAATTATTATTTTTACTATTAATGAAAGTGAAAAAAAGTAATAGTATTATAATAAAAATATACTCTTTTTGATTGTTTTTTCTTCTTATAAGATTTATAAAAATGAAAGTGAAAACACAATGCTCCTACAATAGAATATAGGAGAAATATGAATAGAAGTGAATAATTCTCAATGTTTATTTCGTTGAGCCTCATCAAAAAAGTATATTATAATAAATACTCTTACCCTTTCTTTTGATAGGTGTTAAAAGTTTTTATGGTTAGTTAGTTGTTACAAAGGTATTGTTTTTATTTTAATTAACAAGCGATTTTTTTTAAATATTATAAAATAAATAATAAAAAGGCTACCTCGTTAGAAGTAGCCTTTAAACATATAGATTTTTAATGATTTTTATTTTCTAAAAGTTTTTTTAGGAACATAATTTGTTCATCTTTTTCCTTGATACGGGCTTCATAGGATTCTATTAATTTAGCCGTAGTTTCTTTATTTTCTTGATAAAGATGTTTTGTTATATACCCCACAGAATTATCTTTGTTGATTTGGTGGATAATAGGCTTTCCTATATCGTTAAAGAAATCTTTTGGAGTTGTTTCTAATGTTTCCATAATATTATCCAAATATTTGGCCCAAGAATAAGTTTCTCCAGATTCTAAACGCTGATATGCCGAGCGAGTAATATTTAGTTTATCCGCCATTTCTGTATGAGAAAATCCTTTTTCAAGGCGTAGTTTTTTTATTTTATTAACAATTTCTGAATTCATTTTTTTGGGTAATTTAAGTATGAAATAGGGTTTTGTAAAATTAGAGCAAATATAAAACATTATTTATAAATGATTTATGTAAATCTAAAAAAAAACGCAAAATACCCATTTTTTGATACGTATTTTGCGTAGGTAAAGATGTATATTCGTGGCAGTTAATGTTTAATTAATTTTTTTTTAAAATGAAGAAAACAGTTTTTTTAATGGCAATGATGTCTGCCGTAGCGTTAGTAAGTGTATCTTGTAGAAATGGTGGAGACGACAAAAATGAAAAATCCACAGAAATACAAATACCAATAGAGAAAAAAATACTCGGAAAATGGTATGTTAAAAGTTTTTCAATGGTATCTGGAAATCCAGCAACTACTGCTGGGAGATCTGAAGTTTATATTAATGATGAGTGTAGGAAACAATCTTACTGGGACTTCGGAGCAGAGAGAAGTGGTATTATAATCCAACATGAATTTGAAAATAAAAATGGAAAATGTGTAGAAGAAATAGATAGAGCAGAATATTATCTAAATGAGAAGGGAACTGAAATGAAATATAAAGAGTTATCAGGAGACAACCCAGTATGGCAAAACATAGTAGTGAAACAAATAACAGACAAAATACTCGTTTTAGAAAAGAAAGAAGATGTAAATGATGATGGAGTAGAGGATACTATGACTTATACATTTTATAGAAAATAATAAAAATAAAAAATACCATCTCTGATGAGATGGTATTTTATTTAGTTAGATGTCTCTGTTATTAAAAAACATATTGTTCATAAAAAATATTTGTGTAGGTTGAAATAAAATACTATCTTTGCAGACAATTTGGTGCATTATTTTGTTTGTGAATAGTTAATATTAGATAAGGAATGTTCTCTTCAAAGTGATTTGAAGGGGATTTTGTGTTTGTAGTAACTATTAATAAATAATTTTAGGCATCAAGGGGTAGAAAATATTTTGCACTACGCCGTGAAAAGATATATCGGTGTTGCAGTTTGGGGGATTTTTTGAAAATATAGACGAGATTTATTGAAGAATGTACCAAATAAAATAACAATAGTCTTGTTTGTGTTTTGCAAATGAAATTTTCCCAGATATTTTTTATAATCAAAATATTTTTTAACTTAAATTTATTCTTAAACTTTTTATGAGTAAAAAAACAGCTGAAAACCAGCAAAATCAAAGGATTAATTTCTCTTCTGTAAAGGGGAAGTTAATCACGCCTGATTTCTTGGATTTGCAGATTGAATCGTTCAGAGAGTTTTTCCAGTTGGATACATTGCCAGAGAATAGGAAGGATGAGGGATTGTTCAAGACTTTCCAAGAAAATTTCCCAATTACGGATTCCAGAAACCAATTTGTGTTGGAGTTTTTGGATTATTTGGTGGATTCTCCTCGTTATACGATTGACGAGTGTGTGGAGAGGGGGCTTACCTACGCGGTACCTCTCAAAGCGAGATTGAAATTATATTGTACAGACCCAGAGCACGAGGATTTTGAAACGAGTATTCAAGAGGTGTATTTAGGGCAAGTTCCTTATATGACGCCGAGTGGTTCGTTTATCATCAATGGTGCCGAGCGAGTAGTTGTTACTCAATTACACCGTTCGCCAGGTGGATTCTTTGGACAGACATATCACGCCAATGGGTCTAAGTTATATTATGCGAGAATTATCCCGTTCAAGGGTTCGTGGATGGAATTTACGACGGATATCAATAATGTAATGTATGCATATATTGATAGAAAGAAAAAATTACCATTGACGACTCTTCTGAGAGCAATAGGATATGAGTCTGATAAAGATATTTTGGGTATTTTTGACCTTGCAGAGGAGATAAAAGTAACCAAAGCTAATCTTAAAAAAGTAGAGGGAAGAACTTTGGCAGCGAAAGTTCTGCATACTTGGTTTGAGGATTTCGTAGATGAAGATACAGGAGAGGTGGTATCTGTTGAGAGAAACCAAACAATCATAGACAGAGAGGTTGTAATAGATGAATCTGTGATAGAATCAATTCTAGACTCTGGCGTGAAGACAATCCTTATCCATAAGGAAAATTCAGGAGAGTTTTCTATTATTCAGAATACCTTACAAAAAGACCCTACAAACTCTGAAAAAGAGGCTGTGGAATATATCTATCGCCAGTTGAGAAATGCAGACCCACCTGATGAGGAGACTGCAAGGGGTATTATAGAAAAGCTCTTCTTCTCCGAGCAGAGATATTCTTTGGGAGAAGTAGGTCGTTATAGATTAAATAAAAAATTAAATCTTAATATCCCAATTACTACTGAGGTATTGACGAAGGAGGATATTATTGCTATCATCAAACACCTAATAGAATTAGCAAATTCTAAGGCAGAAGTAGATGATATAGACCACCTTTCTAACAGAAGAATCAAGACTGTTGGAGAGCAGTTGGCAGGGCAGTTTGGGGTAGGACTTTCAAGAATTGCCAGAACAATAAAAGAGAGAATGAATGTCCGTGATAATGAGACATTTACTCCGATAGACTTGGTGAATGCTAAGACCCTTACTTCCGTGATTAACTCATTCTTTGGAACAAACCAACTTTCTCAGTTTATGGACCAAACGAACCCACTTTCGGAGGTTACCCATAAGAGAAGATTATCAGCTCTTGGGCCTGGTGGTCTTTCTAGAGAAAGAGCAGGATTTGAGGTACGAGATGTGCACCATACCCACTATGGAAGAATTTGTCCAATTGAGACCCCAGAAGGACCGAACATTGGTTTGATTTCTTCATTAGGTATCTATGCTAAAATCAATAACTTAGGTTTCATAGAAACACCTTATAGAGAGGTGAAAGATGGTAAAGTGGATTTGAACTCAGCACCTATCTACCTCAATGCAGAAGATGAAGAGGCAAAAGTAATTGCCCAAGCCAATGTGGAAATGAACGATGATGGAACTATCGCTACTGATAGAGTAATTGCCAGAGTAGATGGCGATTATCCAGTGGTGGAACCAGATAAAGTTAATTTGATTGATATTGCTCCGAACCAAATTTCGGGTATCTCGGCATCTCTTATTCCTTTCTTGGAACACGACGACGCCAACCGTGCCTTGATGGGTTCCAATATGATGCGTCAGGCAGTACCATTGCTCAAACCAGAGGCTCCTATCGTAGGAACAGGGTTAGAAAAGCAAGTGGCTTCCGACTCTCGTGTATTAATAAATGCTGAAGGTAGCGGAACTGTAGAGTATGTGGATGCTGAAAAAATTGTTGTGAAATATGATAGAACAGAAGAGGAAGATTTAATTCAATTCGAACCAGCAACGAAAACTTACAAATTACCTAAGTTCAGAAAAACGAACCAATCCACAACAATCACGCTAAAACCTATCGTGAGAGTAGGGGATAGAGTAGAAAAAGATCAAGTGCTTTGTGATGGTTATGCTACTGAAAAAGGAGAATTAGCCATTGGTAGAAACTTAGTAGTTGCCTTTATGCCTTGGAAAGGGTATAATTTTGAGGATGCCATTGTAATTAACGAAAAAGTAGTTCGCGAAGATTGGTTTACTTCTATCCACGTAGATGAATATTCTATCGAAGTTCGTGATACAAAACTTGGTATGGAAGAATTCACTTCAGATATTCCAAATGTATCAGAAGAGGCTACTAAAGATCTTGATGAGAATGGTATAATCAGAATCGGTGCCGAGGTGAAGCCAGGAGATATTATGGTTGGTAAAATCACACCAAAAGGAGAGGCGGATCCTACACCAGAAGAAAAACTATTGAGAGCTATCTTTGGAGATAAAGCTGGTGATGTGAAAGATGCATCGTTAAAAGCAGACTCATCTTTGAGAGGGGTAGTTATTGATAAGAAACTTTTCTCTCGTAATATTAAAGATAAGAAGAAAAGAAACGAAGAAAAACTTAAATTGGAAGAGATAGAGAATGATTATAAAAAGAAATTCGATACTCTTACAAATACACTTATCGAGAAACTATCTGTACTCGTAAATGGTAAAACATCACAGGGAATCCAAAATGATTTAGGAGAAGAAATAGTAAGTAAAGGTCAAAAATTTACTTTGAAACTCTTACAATCTATAAATGATTATGTGAATGTAAGTGGTTCCGATTGGACAAATGATGAGGAGAAAAACCAACTTATCAAGGTACTTATCCATAACTACAAGATAAAATATAACGAAATAGCAGGACTCAAGAATCGTGATAAATTCGCTATTTCTGTAGGAGACGAATTGCCATCAGGAATTATGAAGCTGGCAAAAGTATATATTGCTAAGAAACGAAAACTTAATGTAGGGGATAAAATGGCAGGACGACACGGAAACAAAGGTATCGTGTCTCGTATCGTTCGTGAAGAAGATATGCCATTCCTTGAAGATGGAACGCCTGTTGATATCGTACTTAACCCACTTGGGGTACCATCTCGTATGAATATCGGTCAGATATACGAAACAGTTTTGGGTTGGGCAGGTAAAAAACTCGGGCTAAAATTCGCAACACCAATATTCGATGGTGCAAGTCTTGAACAAATTACAGAATATACCGACAAAGCGGGATTACCGAAGTATGGACATACTTATTTGTACGATGGAGGTACGGGAGAGAGATTTACTCAACCAGCAACTGTTGGGGTAATTTATATGCTGAAACTTGGACATATGGTTGATGACAAGATGCACGCACGTTCTATCGGTCCTTACTCATTGATTACGCAACAACCATTGGGTGGTAAAGCACAATTCGGTGGCCAGCGTTTCGGAGAGATGGAGGTTTGGGCGTTAGAGGCCTTCGGAGCATCTAATATCCTTAGAGAAATTCTTACAGTGAAGTCCGACGATGTAGTAGGTAGAAGTAAAACTTATGAAGCAATCGCCAAAGGAGAACCGATGCCAGAGCCAGGTATCCCAGAATCCTTTAATGTGTTACTTCACGAGTTACAAGGTCTTGGACTTGATGTAAGACTTGAAGAATAATTCAATTTGGAGCTTAATATTTTTAAGCAAAACTTATCAAACTGAATTGTATAAAAATAATGAGATAGCAGGATGCGAATCTCAAAACTTCAAATCTCAAATTAAATTAAAATTATGTCAAATAAAAATAAATCAAGTAGATTTAGTAAAATTACTATCGGTTTGGCTTCGCCAGAATCTATCCTACAAGAATCAAAAGGAGAGGTTTTAAAGCCAGAAACGATTAACTATAGAACTCACAAACCAGAGAGAGATGGTCTCTTCTGTGAGAAAATTTTCGGACCTGTAAAAGACTACGAATGTGCTTGCGGTAAGTATAAGAGAATTCGCTATAAAGGAATTGTCTGCGACCGATGCGGAGTAGAAGTTACAGAGAAAAAAGTTCGTCGTGAGAGAATAGGGCATATTAACTTGGTAGTGCCTATTGCCCATATATGGTATTTCCGTTCGCTACCAAACAAAATTGGATATTTATTAGGATTACCTTCAAAAAAATTGGATATGATTATCTATTACGAAAGATATGTCGTAATCCAAAAAGGTATTGCTAAAAGACCAAACGGAGATGAAATAGACGAATTAGAATTCCTAACCGAGGAAGAATATCTCGATATTTTAGAAACATTACCAATAGAAAATCAACGTCTTGAAGACTCTGATCCTAATAAATTCGTGGCGAAGATGGGAGCAGAGGCTATTGAAGACCTATTGAAAAAAATCAATCTTGACGAACTTTCTTACGAGTTGAGACATAAGGCTCATAACGAGAGTTCTAAACAAAGAAGAACAGAGGCTCTTAAGAGACTTAATGTAGTGGAAGCCCTAAGAAGTGCTAACACAAGAATGGAAAACCGACCAGAGTGGATGGTGATGAGAGTACTACCAGTAATCCCACCAGAATTGAGACCGCTCGTGCCACTTGATGGAGGTAGATTCGCAACTTCTGACCTTAATGACCTTTATAGAAGGGTAATTATCAGAAACAATCGTTTAAAAAGACTTTTGGAAATAAAAGCTCCAGAAGTAATCCTAAGAAACGAAAAGAGAATGCTCCAAGAGGCTGTAGATTCTCTATTTGATAATACAAGAAAATCATCAGCAGTAAAATCAGAGTCTAATAGACCATTGAAATCTCTATCTGATTCTCTGAAAGGTAAGCAAGGGCGTTTCCGTCAGAACTTATTAGGTAAGCGTGTAGATTATTCTGGGCGTTCTGTAATTGTTGTTGGTCCAAGCCTACAACTGCACGAGTGCGGTATCCCTAAGGATATGGCTGCCGAACTCTATAAGCCTTTCATCGTAAGAAAACTTATAGAAAGAGGTATCGTAAAAACTGTAAAATCAGCTAAGAGAATCATTGATAGAAAAGAACCAGTAGTCTATGATATATTAGAAAATGTGATGAAGGGACATCCTGTGCTTCTTAACAGGGCACCTACCCTCCACAGATTGGGGATACAAGCCTTCCAACCAAAAATGATTGAAGGTAAGGCTATCCAACTACACCCATTGGTAACTACTGCGTTCAATGCCGACTTTGATGGGGACCAGATGGCAGTGCATTTGCCACTTGGACCAGAGGCTATCTTAGAGGCTCAACTACTGATGCTTGGTTCTCAGAATATCCTAAACCCTGCTAATGGAGCTCCTATCACTGTACCATCACAAGACATGGTATTAGGGCTTTACTTTATGACTAAGGAAGCCCACTCTACTGATACACATAAGGTATTAGGAGAAGGACTCGTATTCTACTCACCAGAGGAGGCGGAAATCGCTTATAACGAAGGGAAAGCTGTATTAAATGCAAAAGTAAAATGCCGTCTTCCTATCAAAAATGAAGAAGGAGTTTTGGTTACTAAATTGATAGAAACTACCGTAGGTAGAATTCTATTTAACCAAATCGTGCCAGAGCAAGTAGGGTATGTGAATGAACTACTTACCAAAAAATCATTGAGAAATGTAATCGGTAAAATTCTTGCCGAAACAGATTTCCCTACCACAGTGAAATTCCTTGATGATATGAAAAACTTAGGTTACTATAACGCATTCAAAGGTGGTCTCTCATTCTCACTCGGAGATATCGTTATCCCAGATGAGAAAAAAGAAATGATTACTAAAGCTGTAGCCGATGTAGATATAATCAAGGCAAACTATAATATGGGACTTATCACTGATAACGAGAGATATAACCAAGTTATTGATGTTTGGACAAAAACTAATGCCGAACTTACTGATATATTAATGAAGAGAATGATTGCCGACCAAGGCGGATTCAACTCTGTATATATGATGCTAGATTCTGGAGCAAGGGGGTCCAAGGAGCAGATTCGTCAGCTCTCAGGTATGCGTGGGCTTATGGCGAAACCGCAAAAAGCAGGTTCTACAGGTGGTGACCTTATTGAAAACCCGATTATTGCTAACTTTAAAGAGGGACTCTCCATTTTGGAATATTTCATCTCTACTCACGGGGCAAGAAAGGGTCTTTCCGATACTGCTCTTAAAACAGCCGATGCTGGTTACTTAACAAGAAGATTGGTGGATGTAGCTCAAGATGTAATCGTTACAGAAGACGATTGTGGTACTCTAAGAGGTGTGGAAGTTACTCCACTGAAAGGTAAAAACGATGAAATCGTAGAAAATATTTCTGAGAGAATACTAGGTAGAGTTTCATTACATGATGTATATCACCCTGAATCTGATGATATCATTATCGTAAAGGCAGACGAACTTATTGATGAGGTATTGGCTAAAAAAGTAGAAGAAGCAGGTATAGAATCCATTGAAGTTCGCTCTCCGCTTACTTGTGAAGCAAGAAAAGGTATTTGTGCAAAATGTTATGGTAGAAACTTAGCCTCTGGTAAGATGATTCATATGGGTGAGGCCGTAGGTGTTATCGCAGCTCAATCCATTGGGGAACCTGGTACTCAGCTTACATTGAGAACTTTCCACCAAGGAGGTGTGGCAGGGAATGTCGCAGAAAACCCAACAATCTCTACACGAAGAGATGGTATCGTGGAGTTCGATGAACTTAGAACTATCCTATCCGAGGATGAGGCTGGTAACCCAATAGAGGTTGTGGTATCTCGTGCTACCGAATTCCGTTTGGTAGCAGACAATCCATCGAGAACCCCTCTAATGGTACAGAATGTCCCTTATGGGTCTATTCTTAAAGTAAAACCAGGAGAAAAAGTAGAGAAAGGAACCATTATTTGTGAATGGGATGCTCATAATGCCGTGATTATCTCCGAAACAGCAGGTAAAATCACTTACGAAGATATTAGCCAAAAAGACGGAACACTCCAATTAGAGGTTGATGAACTTATAGGAGTAGAGAGAAAGGTAATTACAGAATCAAGAAACAAAAAATTGATTCCAACCTTGATTATTTCAGACTCCAAAGGGATAGAGCAAAAATCCTATACCCTACCAGTAGGTGCCCACTTGATGGTTAATGATGGTGAAAAAATTAAAGAAGGTAAAATATTGGTGAAAATCCCAAGAAAATCCGCAAAAGCAGGGGATATTACAGGTGGTCTCCCAAGAGTTACCGAATTATTTGAAGCCAGAAATCCTTCTAACCCAGCAGTTGTTACCGAAATTGACGGAACAATTATCCACGGAAAAACCAAGAGAGGTAACAAGGAAATCATTGTGGAAGCAAAAACAGGAGAAAGAAAAATTTATCTTGTAAAACTTTCGAGCCAAATATTAGTCCAAGATAACGACTATGTAAAAGCTGGAACACCGCTCTCCGATGGCTCCATCACACCGGAAGATATATTGAGAATAAAAGGTCCAACTGCCGTTCAAGAGTATATTGTAAATGAAATACAAGATGTATATCGTCTCCAAGGGGTGAAAATTGATGATAAACACTTTGAAATTATCGTTCGCCAAATGATGACAAAAGTGGAGATTGTAGATGGTGGAGATACCCAATTCTTGGAAGGCTCATTAGAACATAAATATGACTTCCTCGATGAGAATAATCGTATTTTTGGACTAAAAGTAGTAACCAATGCAGGTGATTCTAAATTATATAAAGAAGGACAGATGATTACTACAAGAGAATTACGAGACGAAAACTCTAAACTTAAACGAGAAGACCTACAACTAATGGAAGTGAGAGAAGCCCTGCCAGCGACAGCAAACCCAGTGCTACAAGGTATCACAAGAGCAGCCCTACAGACAAGGTCATTTATGTCCGCAGCATCTTTCCAAGAAACAACAAAAGTCCTCAATGAGGCCGCTGTTTCAGGTAAAGTAGATGAATTAAATGGATTAAAAGAAAATGTAATCGTAGGACACAGAATTCCAGCAGGAACAGGTCTCAAAGATTATCAAAATATAGTAGTAGGTTCTAAAAAAGAATTTGAAAATATTAACCAATAATTTTGTTATTAATAAAGTAATTACTATATTTGACGAGTAAAATAATAATAAAAATATATTAAAATGGACAACCAAAATCAAGACAATAACATCAACATAGAGTTGAACGAAGTTGTAGCAGCAGGTGCATATGCTAACCTTGCATTAGTTAATCACTCTCCTACAGAGTTTGTATTGGATTTTATCCAATTGATGCCAGGAGTTCAACAAGCAAAAGTTCGTTCAAGAGTTATACTTGCTCCTCTTCACGCTAAGAGAGTGATGAACGCTCTTCAACAAAATATTGCCAATTACGAGCAACAATTTGGCGAAATTAAAGAAGTTGAACCTTTCGTATTAGGCGGAAATAATGTTCAAGCATAAGGTTTAAAATAATCTTAGTATTTATAATCCCTCTCATTTTTGAGAGGGATTTTTTTACTCCTCCCTCTTTCTATATAATGATATCAGTTAGGATTTAGATTTTAAAAGGAGTGTGAGTTTATTAAATTTCGTTAGTTGGTGATTTATAATGGATAATTGGTTGTAAATTTTTCGAGCAATGCTCTCAACAACTCGTGGGCTTTTGACAAACATCCTAACAAACGAATAGACAGAATAACAAAAGTGTAGAAATATCCTGCTGAATAATAGCAAAAGCCACGCAAATTTTTAGTTTGCGTGGCTTCTTTTTTTTCTCTTTGAACGAGTAGGCGATCAAAGAAAAGAAGCAAAAGAAAGTCGCAGGAGATCTCTACAAATATTGTATCGTCTATTCTTTTATAGCTTCGAACATTTCGCCAAACAAAAAAGATGTATCATCTTTGTTCATTACACGTAAATCTTTATATAAATCTATGTAAAATGTTTCAAATGGAGTTAACTTTAAGTCGTCCAGAATAAGATATAGATCTATCAATTGCTTAAAATTAATCTTGGAGTCATGAATTTTATTACTCATTAAAATAAGTGTATCTAAGTCTAATATCATAGGAATTCTTATGAAAGTAGAAATTTGATATTTTTTTATAATTTCCGAGAACCTTTCTACTAAATGATATTGCATTTCCAAAGAAGCAAAAGTCCTATCAGTTGTAATAATTATGGGATAAAAGGATTTTATTTTACCTACTTCTGGATCAAGAGTATCTAAAGAATGGTTGTTGACTATCTCATTGATTGTATTCAGTAATTGACCAGCTCCTTTTCTATTACGGCCATCATCTAAACAAACTCGACTTAGCAACCCTTCTTTTACGGTATTGTAGTCACCAGAAAACTTGAGGTCATCATTTATTGTATTGTCTTTGTATTCGAAGATAAATGCTGTGCCGCCAATTCGCATATAAAAATCAGGTTCGGCAGAAACTCCTTTATTCTTCATAACCTTTCTCTCTATCACGATATCCGCAACATCATCAAAAGATTTATGCATAATATCATAGAAAAGTTCTGATTCTGAGAAATCCTCACCTAACATTCCCAAAAATTCACCTAAACTCTTGAATGTTTTTTTCTTCTTGTTTAAAGAGAAAAATTAAACTTTTCTAATCCAAAGTGCGAGTTCTTTAAACACGTTTTGTAATTTTGCACTTGCTGGTTGACTCTGCACACCACCCTACCTCTTAATAATAAAAATAGAAATACTTGAAACTTTCTATTAAAATAAGTACCTTTGCAAAAAAGAAAACAACATGCAACAAGATAGTAACCCAACATTATGGCAAATAATTAAAAGCTATTTCAACGTATTACCTAATAAAAATAGCAAAATAGATGTTATTACACAAATAACGAATGGAATTAACTTTCAGGGGGCTAACCTCTGGATACTCATCTGTGCCATTTTTATTGCTTCATTAGGTCTGAATGTGAATTCAACTGCGGTGATAATTGGTGCAATGTTAATCTCACCATTGATGGGACCAATCATCGGTATGGGATTAGCTATTGGAATTGCCGACTTGGACTTGTTCAAACAGTCCATAAAAAACTATTTGTTAAGTACGTTCATTAGCGTTGTTACTGCAACAATCTACTTTACACTTTCACCTATCACGGATGCTCAATCCGAACTCTTAGCACGCACATCGCCTACCCTTTATGACGTATTGATAGCTC